>Ga0123333_10006249_pt1 | contig 10532 bp, 11 predicted proteins | sample BioC12SIPDNA_3_FD_89957 | JGI IMG/M metagenome (GOLD analysis project Ga0123333, IMG submission 89957) | Anaerobic biogas reactor microbial communites from Washington, USA - Biogas_R2_B C12 SIP DNA | ecosystem: Engineered > Bioreactor > Anaerobic > Unclassified | place: Washington, USA...
CCCCACGCCTCGGCGGTGGCGGTGCCGGCGGCGAGGTCAGCCTCGAGCAGCACCTCCTCCTCGCCGAGGAGCCGCGAGACCTGGGCCGCGTCGAAGGGCAGGGGGGCGCCGCGGTAGAGCTCGACCCCCTGCACCGTGACGCGCACGTTCGCCAGGTCGCACACGGCGCCGGAGCGGCCGACGGCGGCTAGGACGCGGCCCCAGTTCGGGTCGGCGCCGTGGACGGCGGCCTTGACCAGCATGCTGCCCGCCACGGTCTTGGCGGCGGCCCTGGCCTCGCCCTCGTTCCGTCCGCCGACGACCCTGACCGTGATGAGCTTCGTCGCGCCCTCGCCGTCGCGAGCGACCTTGCGCGCCAGCTTGCCGCAGACGTCGACGAGCGCGGCCTCGAGCTCCTCGACGTCGGCCGGCACGCGCTGCGAGGTCAGGACGACGGCCATGTCGTTCGTCGAGGTGTCGCCGTCGACGCTGACCTGGTTGAGCGTGCGGTCGACGACCCGCGGCCACAGCTCGCGCAGCTCCTCCTGAGCGACCCGCGCGTCGGTCATCACGAAAGCCAGCAGGGTCGCCATGTTGGGGTGGATCATCCCCGAGCCCTTGGCCACGCCCACGACACGCGCCCCGGTCGAGAGCGTCACCGCCGCCTCCTTGGCGACGGTGTCGGTCGTGAGGATCGCCTCGGCGAAGGCGGCGGTGTCGCCGGTGAGGTCGCCGACCGCGCGCGGCATGGCCTCCTTGAGCCTCTCCACGGGCAGCGGCACGCCGATCACGCCGGTCGAGGCCGTGAGGACGTCCTGCACCCTGTCGAGACCGAGCGTGGCCGCGGCTGCGCCGGCCAGGTCCTCGTTGTCCCACGTGCCGCGCTCGCCGTTGGCGCAGTTCGCGTTGCCGCTGTTGACGACGACCGCCCTCACGGCCGAGCCCGCCGCGAACCTCGCGCGGTTGCGCGACACGCACGGGGCCTTGACGAGGTTCGTGGTCGAGACCAGCGCCCACGCCAGCGGGTGCGGCGAGTAGATCAGGCCGAGGTCGCTGCGGCCCGACTCCTTGATGCCGGCCGTGACGCCGGCGAGCTCGAAGCCTCGCGGGGCCCTCACGGCCACGTCCCTTGGAGCTGCAGGCCGGCCGTCTCGGGGAAGCCCTGGGCGACGTTGAACGCCTGGACCGCCTGCCCGGCCGCGCCCTTGCCGAGGTTGTCGATGGCGCAGAAGGTCAGGACGTGGCGGCTGCGCGGGTCGAAGCGGCCCGAGAGCACGGCCCGGTCGCTGCCGGCGACGGCCTTCGTCTGTGGGAGGTCGTCCTGCACGTGCACCAGGGGGTCGCCCGCGTAGAAGTCACGGAGCACCTGGACGACGGTCTCGTCGGTCAACTCGGCCTCGCCCACGCGCGTGGCGCAGGTCGCGAGGATGCCGCGGCTCATGGGCACGATGTGGGGCGTGAAGCTCACGGTGTATGGCTCGAACGGGGCGTGGGTGGAGAGGCGCTTGCCGGCCTTCCTCACGCGCCCGACGGTCGCCTCGATCTCGGCCGTGTGCCGGTGCGTGCCCGAGGGCTTGTAGGCCCTGGCGTTGCCGTCGGCCTCGGGGTAGTGGAGCGCCTGGCTGGTCGCGCGCCCGGCCCCGGAGACGCCCGTGATCACGTTCGCCACCGCTGACCGGCCCAGGAGCCCGGCGGCGGCGAGCGGCGCCAGGGCGAGGCTCGCCGCCGTGGCGTTGCAGCCGGGGCTCGCGATCAGGCGCTTGGCTACGAGCTCGTCGCGGTGCAGCTCCACGAGGCCGTAGACCGCCTCGTCGATCAGCTCGGGGTGTGGGTGGGGCCCGCCGTACCACTCGGCGTAGGTGTCGGCCGGGAGCCTGAAGTCGGCGGAGAGGTCGACGACCGACCGACCCGCGTCGAGCGCCTTGCGTACCAGCGGCGCCGTGGCGCCGTGGGGGGTCGCGCAGAAGACGACGTCGCTGGCCGCGATGACCTCGTCCTCGCTGACGAACACGAGGTCGGGGAAGAGCCCGGCGAGGTGGGGCCAGCAGGCGTCGACGCCCTGCCCGGCGTACTGCCGCGAGCCGAGCGCGACGACCTGCGCGTGCGGGTGCCGCGCGAGGCGCTCGAGCAGCCCGGCCCCGCCGTAGCCGCTGGCGCCCAGGATCCCGACACGGACCGGCGCCGCGGCCACGTCAGGCGTCCTCGTCCGCGAGCAGCTGCACTAGCACGGCCTTGTGGGCGTGCAGGCGGTTCTCGGCCTGGTCGAACACGACGCTGCGGGGGTGGTAGACCGCGTCCTCCGTGCACTCCTCGCCGTAGTGGGCGGGCAGGTCGTGCATGAACACCCCGCGCGGCGCGAGGTCGGCGAACCACTCGGGCGTGATCGTGTAGCCCTGGAACGCCGCCCGGCGCTGCTCGAGCTCCTCCTCCATGCCCATCGACACCCACACGTCGGTGTAGAGGGCGTCGGCGCCGCGGACGGCCGCGCGCGGGTCGCGCTCGATCGTGACGTCGGCGCCGCGCGCCCTGGCGGCCTCGAGGATGCCCGCGTCGGGCTCGTAGCCCTCGGGGCACGCGATCACGAGGCTGGTGCCGGCGAGGGCGGCGGCGTTGACGTGCGAGTTGCAGACGTTGTTGCCGTCCCCGACGTAGGCGATGCGCAGGCCCCTGAGCTCGCCGAACGTCTCGAGGAGCGTGACGTAGTCCGCGAGGAGCTGGCAGGGGTGCAGGCGGTCGGAGAGGCCGTTGATCACCGGGACCTTGGCGTGGTGAGCGAGCGTCTCGAGCGTGTCGTGGCCGTAGGTGCGGGCCATGATCCCGTCGACCCAGCGGTCGAGGTTCGAGGCGACGTCGCGGATCGTCTCGCGCACGCCCCAGCCGATGTAGTTCTGGCTGAGCAGGATGGCGTGACCGCCGAGGTGCGCCATCGCGATGTCGAAGGTCGAGCGCGTGCGCAGCGACTGCTTCTCGAAGATCATCGCCAGGGTCTTGTGCTCGAGGTGCTTGGGCCTGACCCCGCGCTTCCAGTCCTGCTTCATCTGGACGGCGCTGGTGAGGAGCCCGTCGAACTCCTCCTTGGTCAGGTCCGATAGCGCCAGCAGGTCGCGGCCGGCGAGGCTGGGGATGCGCAGCACGTCCATCTACAGTGGCCTCTTCCTCACAGGGGGTGCCCGCCGGCGGCCCCGCGTCGGCCGGCGCCAGCCGGCTTCCCGTGACCGGGCGAAGGCACACTCTATCACCGGCCGGCCGCGGCTCGTGCCGGAGCGTGAGGGCCGCGGAGCGCGTCGGCCACGGCCCGGGCAGCCGCCCGGAGCACGGAGCTCACACCGCGAACAGGCCCAGGTACCAGGCGATCACGGCGTCGCCCACGAGGAGCGACGCCAGCGCGCCGAGGAGCAGGTACGGCCCGAAGGGCACCATGCGACCGCCGCCGAGCAGGCGCACGACGATCCCGCCGACGGCCCCCAGCGTCACGGCCAGGAAGACCGCGACGAGGAGCTTCTCCCAGCCCAGGAAGGCGCCTAGGACCGCGGCCAGCTTCACGTCGCCGAAGCCCATCGCGACGGGCTCGTCGTCCTCCTCGCCCGGCTCGTCCTCGGCCTTGCCGGGGACGAGGACGTCGTGGAGCCACCAGTACGTAGCCCCCAGGACCGCCCACGCGCCGGCGGCGAGGACCGTGCCGGCCAGGGCCGTGGTGAGCGGGACGGGCAGCCCCAGCGAGGAGAGCACGACGGCCAGCAGCCACAAACCGTAGAGGAGCGGCTCGGGGAGCCGCACGACGCGCCGCGTCGCGAGGTTCACGAGCAGGCTGCCCAGGCCGGCGAGGAGCCCCGGCCACGCGCCCAGCGCCGCGCCGACCAGGGCGGCGAGGTTCACCTGGTCGAGGCTCACCGGCCAGAGGCGCTCGGCGGTGTCGCCGAGGCGTCTGAGCACGAGGCCGCCGACGCGGTTGATCAGGACCATGACGCCGGCGCCTGACAGCGCCCCCGCCAGGGCGGCGGCGGGGCCCGGCAGGCCGGGGGCGCCGGACCACAGCAGCGAGCCGAGCAGGGCGAGCGCCAGGGCGGGGAGGGTGAGGACGTCGGGCAGGACGTAGCGCTCGAGGTCGATGAGGGCGGCCATGACGAGCATCGCGACGACCGCCAGGAGGGGCAGGACGGCGGCGCCGTGGAGGTCGGGCGGGAAGGCGGCCACGAGCAGCGCGAACAGCGCCGCCATCAGCGCCTCCACCAGCGGGTAGCGCGGCGAGATGCGGGCGCCGCAGGTGCGGCAGCGGCCGCGCAGAGCGAGCCACGACAGCACGGGCACGAGGTCGAGGAAGCCGAGGCGTCGCCCGCAGCTGGGACAGCGGCTGCCGGGGTGGACGACCGACTCGCCGCGCGGCAGGCGGTAGACGACGACGTTGCCGAAGCTGCCGACCACCGCGCCGAGCAGCGCGGCGAAGACGACGACGAGGGTCGTCACGCGCGCGGTCCGGACGCGGCGGGCGTGACGCTTTCGGCTGTGGGGCGGGGGGGCAGGTCGGGAACGCGCTCCAAGAGGGTTCTCATCATCCCGGTGTTACACTTCGGCCGCTATGAAGAGGCTCACCGTGATCGGCATCGCGCTCGTCCTGGCGCTCGTTCTCGCGTTCACGAACCTGAGCGCCCAGGGCCGGCCGACCAAGGTGGTCTTCGTGCGGGCGCAGGCGGCCATCCTGGCGCACCCCGCGGGGGCGCAGGTCGAGGAGCTGAGGCAGCAGGCGCAGGCCGAGATCGGTGAGCTGCTCACGAGCATCCAGGCGCTGGAGTCGCGGATCGCCGCCGGCGAGGAGCTGAGCCCCGAGGACAACGAGCGCTACCAGGCCCTCGTCACGTCGGCGAACGCGGTCCAGGAGCGGTACCGGCAGGAGATCGACGCCGCCGCCCAGCCCGCGATCCAGGCCGTGAACGGCATCCTCGCCGAGCTGGCCGCCGAGAACGGCTACACGCTGATCATGGACGCGGACAAGGCGCGTGAGCTCGACCTCGTCGTCTACGCCGACGACGACCTCGACGTCACGCAGCTGGTGGTCGACAGGCTCAACGCCCAGTGAGGTAGGTCCGGCAGCCGGCGGACGCGGCTAGCCCTCCTCACGCCCTCCGGCGCCGTCTGCAGGCTTGGCGGCAGCGGCCTCGTCGCCGAGCTTGGCGGCGGCCTCGCCGCCCGTCGGCTCCCCCGCGCGCGCCAGCTCCTCCCTCAGCCGCGCCAGCTCGCGCTCGTCCTCAGCGCTGAGCTCGGCCGTCGCCAGGAGGTCGGGGCGGCGCAGGAGCGTGCGGCGCAGCGCCTCGCGGCGGCGCCAGGCCGCGACGTTGCCGTGGTGCCCCGACAGGAGGACCTCCGGGACGCCCAGGCCGCGGAACTCGGCCGGGCGGGTGTACTCCGGGTAGTCGAGCAGGCCGGAGGCGAACGAGTCCTGGCGATGGCTCTCCTCGTCACCCAGCGCGCCGGGCAGCAGGCGCGTGACGGCCTCGATCACGCACAGCGCCGGCAGCTCGCCGCCCATGAGGACGAAGTCTCCGATCGACACCTCGCGGGTGACGAGGCTCTCCACCCTCGCGTCGAAGCCCTCGTAGCGGGCGGCCAGCAGGCAGACGTGACGCTTGGTCGCCAGCTCCGCGACGAGCCCCTGGGTGAGCCTCTCGCCGGCCGGCGTCAGCAGCACGACCTCGTCGGGCGGCGGGTCGTCGGCCGCGGCCTCGTCGATCGCCGCCGCGGCGACGTCGACGCGCACGACCATGCCGGCGCCGCCGCCGTACGGGGCGTCGTCGACGCGCCCCGTGCGGTTGCCCGCGAAGCGCCTGAGGTCGCGCACCTCCACGCCGACGATGCCCTCGCGGACGGCGCGGGCGAGCAGCGCCTCCTCGAGGTACGGCGTCACCAGGCCCGGGAAGAGGGTGTAGACGGTGAAGCGCACGGCGCGCCTACTCGAGGAGCCCGGGGGGCGGGTCGGTGAGCTCCAGGGCCTCCTCCGTGAGCGTCACGTAGGGCGCCACGAGGGGCACGAGGGCGTCGGTGCCGCCCGTGAGGGCGACGGTGACGTACGGGTTCGCTGCGTTGAGGTAGGCGTCGACGACCTCGCCCACGCGGGCGCCGTCGACGGTGACCGGCAGTCCCAGCAACGCGTCGGCGGCGTCGCCGGCGGCGACGCGCTCGGCGAAGCCTTCAGGCAGTTCCTCGGGGTCGGCCCACACGCCGGCGTTCACCAAGGCGCGTGCCGTCTCGCGGTCGCGGACGCCCTCCAGGTGGACGACGAGCGCGCCCGAACGCTCCTCGGCGCGGCGCAGGCGCGTGGCGCCCAGCCCGGCGACGAAGAGGCGCGGTCGTGCCGCCAGGAGCGCTGCGAGATCGTCCGGGTCCAGCTCGCCCTCGAGGAGCAGCCTCACCCCGCCGTCGAGCTTGAACGACCTTCCCAGCCTCCCGACCCTCACGTAGTCGGGCGGCGGCGCGGCGGGCGCGAGGCGCCTCATTCCAGCAGCTGTACCTCTACCCGCTGTCGCCCGTCGGCGGCGGCGCGCGCCAGCGTGCGCACGGCGTTGATCACGCGGCCGCCGCGGCCGATGATCCGGCCGGCGTCCTCGGGCGCGCACGTCACCTTGATCACGACGGCGCGGTCCTCGCGCTCGGCCCTGACGACGAGGCGCTCGGGGTCCTGCACGAGGTTCACGAGGCAGTAGTTGACGAGGTCGACGACCATGGACCCTCCGGTCCTCAGGAGTTGGCCGCGGCCTCCTGCCGCTTCACATAGGCGGCGCGGCGCTTGGCCTTGACGTTCGGGGTCTCGACGCCGGCCTTCTCGAGGAGGCGGAGGGCGGTGTCGGTGGGCTGGGCGCCCCGGGCGAGCCAGTGAGCGGCGCGCTCGACGTCGACCTTCAGCGACTCTGCGGTCTGCTCCTGCGGGTCGTAGTAGCCGATCTGCTCGATGTAGTCACCCGCGCGCTTCGTCCGGCTGTCGACGACGACCATCCGGTAGTGCGGGTTGTGGATCGAGCCCATGCGCATCAGGCGGATCTTTACCATGCGTTCGTAGTTCCCTTCGCGGCCCGCCGGCGCGGGTGAGCGCCGCGGCCATGGCCGCCATGGGGGCGGCCGCCACACTAAGCTCCCCAGTCTACACGCCGAGGGGGCGCCTGCAACGTCGGGAGGCGCGGCGGGGCGGGCCGCGGCCGCTGCCGGCCGGGCCCGGTCGGGGCCGAGCCGTCGCCTGCTACGCTGTCGCCCATCGCACAGCGCCGGGGAGGTCCCCATGAGGTTCCCGCGTGCCGCACCCGTCCTGACCGCCATCCTGCTCGCCGTCTCGGCCTGCCAGCGCCCGCCCGAGGTCGAACCCCCGGCGCCGCCGCCACCCGACTGGCTGTGGTTCAGCGTCTGGGGCGACAGCAAGCTGGTCGCGTTCGACGAGGAGCAGCTCGCTGTGGGTGCCACGGGCGCCGAGGCCGCGCTCGCGATCGGCCTCGGCGCCGATCGCCGGCCCTACGGCTTCGACTTCGACCCGGACGGCGACCTGTGGGTCGGGACCCAGGGGGGCGAGCTGCTCGAGTACGCCGCGGCCGACCTCCGCACGTCGGGCACGCCGGAACCGGTCGCGTCGGTGACGACCGGAGCGCCTCACGTCGCCGGCGTGAGGTTCGCGGCCGACGGCTCCCTGTGGGCGACCGTGGAGGGCAAGGTCGTCGGCTGGAGCGCCGCCACGCTCGCCGCCGGCGGCGCGCCCGAACCAGACGTGGTGCTGACGAGCGCGTCCCCGTACATGGCGACCTACGCCAACGACCTGACGTTCGACGAGGCCGGCGGACTGTGGGTCGTGGGCAACGACGCGGTACTGCGCTTCTCGCCAGAGCAGCTGGCCGTGGGCGGCGCGGTCGACCCGGACGTCGTCGTCGGCAGCGACGGGACGTCGCTCGACGGCCCCAGGGGGCTGGCGTTCGACGCGAACGGCGACCTGTGGGTCACGTGCTTCGGGAGCGGGGTGGTGGAGAAGCTGAGGCGCCAGGACCTCGCGGCGAGCGGGACCCCGACCCCGGTCGTCAGGCTGGCCGTCCCCGGCACCTACCAGATGCGCCTCGCGTTCGACGGGGACGACGGCATGTGGGTGAGCTCGCTGTACGGCCCCAGCTTCGGTCCCGCCGGCCACGTGGCGCTGGTGACGCCGCCGAACCGCGTGAGCTCCGGCACGGCCCCGGCGAGCGTCGAGCTGACCGAGCTGGGCCAGATCGACGCGGGCGGCGCGATCCGTTTCCACCCGGGTCCGGGCTGAGGCTCAGGCCCGGCCGGCGGGGCCGCGCAGGCCCCGGCCCCGCCCGGGCGGCCGCCTGCCCATGCGCTTCATCAGCTTGCGCATCTCCTCGTAGTTCTTCACGAGCCGGTTGACGTCCTGCACCTGGGTGCCCGAGCCCTTGGCGATGCGGCGTCGGCGGCTGGCGTCGAGGATGCGCGGGTTCGCGCGCTCCTTCTCGGTCATGCTCGAGATGATCGCCTCGATGCGGGCGATCTCCTTCTCGTCGACCTCGACCCCCGGCGGCAGCAGCTTGCCGGCGCCCGGGATCATCTTCAGGACGTCGCCGAACGAGCCGATCTGCTTGAGCTTGCGCATCTGCACGAGCATGTCCTGGAGCGTGAAGTCGCCCAGGTCCCTCATCTCGCGGTCGTCGTCCTGCTCGAGGACCTTGGCCTTCTCGATGAGCGTGAGCACGTCGCCCATGCCGAGGATGCGGCCGGCGACGCGGTCGGGGTGGAACGGCTCGAGCCCGTCGATCCGCTCGCTCATCCCCGCGAAGTAGATCGGCTTGCCCGTGACGTGCTTCGCCGAGAGCGCGGCGCCGCCGCGGGCGTCGCCGTCGAGCTTCGTCATGATCAGGCCGGTGACGCCGACGCGCTCGTCGAACGTGCGGGCGACGGGCAGCGACTGCTGGCCCGTCATCGCGTCGACGACGAGCACCTTCTCGGTGGGGCCGACGCGCTCGGCGAGCTCGGCCAGCTCGTCCATCAGGTCGTCGTCGACCTGCAGGCGGCCGGCCGTGTCGACGATCACCAGGTCGCGGAAGTCCTTGCGCAGGTGGGCCCCGAGGCGCTCGGCGACCTGGGCCGGCCTCTCGCCGTCCATGACCTCGAACACCGGCACGCCGATCTGGTCGCCGAGGACCTTGAGCTGGTCGCGGGCGGCGGGGCGCTGCGTGTCGGCCGCGACGAGCAGCACGCGGCGGCCCTGGCTCTTGTAGCGGTAGGCGAGCTTCCCGGCCGTCGTGGTCTTGCCGGCGCCCTGGAGGCCCATCAGGAGCCACACGTTGCCCTCGGCCTTGAGGACGGGCTGCACGCTCTTGCCGCCGAGCGTCTCGATGAGCTCCTCGTGGACGATCGCGATCACGCGCTGGTCGGGCTGGAGCGAGGTGAGGACCTCGGAGCCGACGGCCTTCTCCTGCACGCGCTTGGTGAAGTCGCGGGCGACCTCGAGGTTCACGTCGGCCTCGAGCAGCGCGACACGCACCTCGCGCAGGGCCGACTTGACGTCGGCCTCCGAGAGGCGACCGCGGCCGCGGAGGCCGCCGATCACTGACTGGAGTCTGTCGCCGAGGCTCTGGAACATGGTCACAGGGTAAGCCGAGGCGCCCGGGAGAGGCGTCTCGGGCCGGGCAGGAGGTTAGCCCGGCGGGGCGGTGCTAGCATGAGAGCCGTGCGCCACGCTCTCCTGCCACATCCGGCGGCACGCGCCGTGCGCGCCGCCGCGGCCGTCCTGGCCCTCGCGGCCGGGGCCGCCTCGCACGCGCAGCTCCTCGCCGACGTCCTGACGACGACGGCGATCGCGGCCACGTTCGACTCCTCCGTCCGCCTCCCGTCGGGCAGCCTGCGCGCGGTCGGCGCCGGGGTCGACGCCCTCGTCGCCCGCCTGCCCGGCGGCTCGGACTGGACCGACTGGGAGGCGTACGTCGCGACGGGCCTGGCCGCGAACCTGCGGCCCGCCTTCGTCCACAACGTGGTCACGTCGTTGGCGGCGGCCGGCTACCTGGAGGAGTCGCGCCAGTCGCGCACGATCACGGGCCCGAACGGCCCCGAGACCCAGACGTGGCTGACTTTCTCGGACCTCTCGGGTGCGAACCGCCACGTCCTGTACGTGATCGAGTCCGGGGACGAGGTCGCGTGGCTCGTCGGCCGCGCACGCTGAGCTCTCCCTGACCGCCGCCGTCCCCGGATACGCACCGCCGCGGCGTCGGGGGCGAGGATGGTGCTCGTGACGGCGACCCACCGCACAGCCCAGGCCGCCATGGCCCTGCTGCTGGCGACCAGCCTGACGGCGTGGGCGCAGGGGCCCGCCTCCCCGGCGGCGCCGAGCGCTCCGGCACAGGCCGGTCCCGCCGCGGCGGCGGAGCCGACGGCCGCGTCCACGCCCGCGGAGCTCCTGGCGCGGGCGGGGCAGGCGCTCGCGGACGCGCTCGCCAGCGGCGAGCAGCCCCACCCGGACCAGCCGGCGTGGCGCGCCGCCTACCTGGCGGCAGAGGACGCCGTGGCCGCCGCCCGCGACGCCGGCGACGACGCCCTGA
>Ga0123333_10006251_pt1 | contig 10529 bp, 9 predicted proteins | sample BioC12SIPDNA_3_FD_89957 | JGI IMG/M metagenome (GOLD analysis project Ga0123333, IMG submission 89957) | Anaerobic biogas reactor microbial communites from Washington, USA - Biogas_R2_B C12 SIP DNA | ecosystem: Engineered > Bioreactor > Anaerobic > Unclassified | place: Washington, USA...
CGGCGCCACACTGAAGCTGCCCTCCCAGGAAAGCGCCGGATCCATTGGACTCGAGACGAGCCTGAGGTGCCACTCCCCGGCCTCGCCGGGGCTAATGCGCAGGCGCCAGGTGCCATCGCCGTCGTAAAAGGCCGGCATCCGCGCCCGCTGCCCGTGCGGCCCCTCCAGCTCAGCGTAGACGACGACGTCTCCGAACGCATTATCGTAAGCTTTGGCGCTGTGGAACGCGTACTCGGCCACATGCCGTACTTGGCCGACTCTCGGGGCGTGAATGGTGTCATCCATTGCGGATCGCTTTCCACCGGTGATTGGGCGCAGGTTGGTGTAGCACATCATGGCGCAGCCCTCACTCGATTATAGCGCGAGGATGCGCTGCCGTTCAACAGGCGTGCGGGCCACAGAGCGTTCACATCTTCCGTTGACAGAGCTGCCTGCCTGCCCTATCCTCGTGCTGCGCTGACCCTAAATTGCATCGGAGATACCGTCACAGGAGTACATGCCGTGCCTCTCTACGACAAACCGCTGGAGGAACTCGTCCATTACACACCCGCCCTTACCGGGCAGCCGGATCTGGCAGCGTTCTGGGATCAGACGCTGCAGGCCGCCGCCAAGAGCCCGCTCAATGACACCCTGGAGGCGGTCAGCTACCCATCGCTGGGCTGCGCGGTATACAGGCTGAGCTACGACGGCTGGCAGGGCGCGCGGATCTGTGCCTGGTACCTGCGGCCGGATGGAGAAGGCCCCTTCCCCGCCCTGGTGCAGTTCCATGGCTATAGCGGGTCAAAGCAGGAGGTCTTTGGGTACCTGCCCTGGGCCTTGCAGGGATATGCGCTCCTGGCTGTGGATGTGCGCGGGCAATCCGGCGACAGCAACGACCCGGCGCCCTATCCCGGGGGCCACGTACGAGGGTGGATGACGCAAGGTATCACCGACCCGGCCACATACTACTACCGCGGCGTCTATGTGGATGGCGTACGGGCACTGGATTGGCTGTGTGGCCAAGAGGAAGTGGATAGCGCACGGGTGGGCGTTATGGGGATGAGTCAGGGAGGCGGCTTGACGCTCGCCGTCGCTGCGCTGGATCCCCGCCCTGTGTTGGCGATGCCCGAGATGCCATACCTGTGCCACTTTCGCAGGGCCGTAGATATGGCCATGCGCCCGCCCTATCTCGAGATTCCCGACTATCTGCGCCGCTGGCCTGAGCGAGAGGATGACGTGTGGCGGACTCTGAGCTACTTTGACAACATGAACCTCGCGTCTTGGATACGCTGCCCAGTACTCATGACCGTTGGCCTTCAGGACGATATCTGCCCGCCCTCGACGGTCTATGCGGCTTACAACCGGATTCTGTCGCCCAAGGAGATGCGCGTCTACCCCTATCACAATCACGAGATGGTTCAGGCGCACTGGGAGACCAAGCTGGCCTGGGCGCACCACTATCTCAAGGGATTGGACACGCTCTAGTAGATCCGCCCTGCCCTGGGGCCAGGCTCTCAGGGCACGATGACTGTCTTGATGTCGTCTCCCGGCCCGGCGGCGAGGAGGCCTGGAAGCTCCTCGATGTTGGCCCGTCGGGTAATGAGTGGGCCGACCTCTAGCCTGCCCGAGCCCAGCAGCGCGAGAGCACGCCCATGGGTGAAGGGGTTGATCCGAGCGCCTCGCAGGGTGAGTTCCTTCTCGAACACCAGGTTGGGGCTGACAGTCACCGTCTGATCGGGCGGGGTGACGCCGAACCAGAGTACTGTGCCCCCCCTGCCCGCCCACGCTATCGCCTGAGCGTCCGTGGCAGCGGATCCCACCGCCTCGATCACGACGTTCGCGCCGCCCTCTAGCAATTGCCCTGCGGAGAGGGGATCCTGTGCGATTGGGTCGATGACTGCATCGGCCCCAAGCTCCAGGGCCATCTCCCGGCGGGCCGCCGAGAGGTCGCTCACGATCACGCGTCCGGCCCCCTGCAGCCTGGCCAGCTGAGCCATGATCTGGCCGATAGCGCCGCCGCCGATGATTGCTACCGTATCCCCAGAACGGACTCCGGCGAGATCCATCCCATGGATGCAGCAGGCCACGGGCTCGGCCATGGCCCCTTCGACGAGAGACAAGTTCTCCGGCAACGGGAAGCACTGCGTGATTGGAGCGACGCTGTACTCGGCGAACCCGCCATCGATGTCCACTCCGAGCGCCGTCAGGTGCTCGCACATGTGGACCTGCCCGCGGCGGCAGGGGGCGCACTGGCCGCAAGGCATGTTGGGGTCGATCGCCACGCGATCGCCAGGGCGCAGCCCCGCGACTTCCGGCCCGATCTCGGTGATCACCCCTGCGTACTCGTGCCCGATGATGACCGGAGGATGCGTTTGGAACTCGCCGTGAAAGATGTGGCGGTCCGTTCCACAGATGCCGCAGGCGGCCACGCGCACAAGCGCCTGTCCGGGCCCCGGCCGAGGATCAGGAACCTCGGCAATCTCGAGTTGACCGGTGCCGCGGAATAGGGCTGCCTTCATTCGTGCAACCGCCTGTGTTCTCTGGACGGCCCAAGGGCCGCAGGTTTAGTAGATGGCCAAATACCGGTCCAGTTCCCAGCGCGTCACGGCCAGCCGGTAGCTGTCCCACTCCTGGAGTTTGGCATCGATGTATCGCTCCCACACGTGCGGGCCCAGCGCGTCCTGCACGACGGTGTCCTCGCAGGCCGCATCGATGGCTTCCTTGAGCGAGCCAGGGAGCACAGAGAGGCTCTGGCGGGCCCAGGCCGACTCATACAGATCCTCCTCGCTCGGCTCCGGCAGCGGGAGATCGTTCTTGATGCCGTCCAGGCCGCACTTGAGCATCACGGCAAACGCCAGATAGGGGTTGCACGCCGGGTCCGGGCAACGCAGCTCCAGCCGCACCGCCTCCGGCGTCTTCGCCCGGGGGATCCGGATCAGCGCCGAGCGGTTGATGCGCGCCCAACTGACATACACCGGTGCCTCGTATCCCGCCACCAGCCGTTTGTAAGAGTTCACCAGAGGAGCGAGCACTACAGCCATGGCCCTCGCGTGCTTCAGTTGCCCTGCTAGGAATGAGCGCGCGACGCGCGAGAGGCCGTACTTGTCCGCGGAATCCGCGAACACGTTCTTCCCGGTGGAAAGGCTGGAAAGGCTCTGGTGTACGTGCATGCCCGAGCCCGCTATGCCAGCGACAGGCTTGGGCATAAAGGTGGCATACAGCCCACGCTGCTGGGCGATGGCCTTGAGCACGTATCGAAAGGTCAGAGCGGCATCCGCTGTCGGGACCGCGGGACCGTAGCGGAAGTCGATCTCATGCTGGCTGGGGGCACTCTCGTGATGCTCTGCCTGAACCTCGATGCCAAAGGCGTCCAGCGCAGCGGACATCTCCTGCCTCACCAACATGCCCCGGTCCGAGCTCGCGTCAAAGTAGCCGGCCTGATCGTGAGTGGGACGGGGAATGGGCGTTCCGCTATCGTCCGTCTCAAAGAGGAAGAACTCGAGCTCGGGGCCGACCTGGTAGTCGTAGCCGAGTTCCTCGGCTTCACGCAGGGCGGCCTTGAGGACGTTGCGCGGTGAGCCCATAAAGTCGACGCCGTCGGGGGTAAACACGTCGCAGATAAGACGAGCGGTCTTGTGCTCGCCGTTCTGCCATGGGATGATGGCAAAGGTGTCCAGATCCGGGAACAAGAACATGTCGCTTTCGCTGATGCGCGCGAACCCTTGTATCGACGAGCCATCAAACCAGAGCCCCTCGTCCAGGATACGGCTCAACTGGTTGATGGGCACTGTGATGTTCTTGATCATTCCCAGGATGTCACTGAACTGCAGATGCAGAAACCGTACCTGCTCATCGTGGCAGATTCTCGTGATATCCTCACACGTCGCTTTGGCCATCGTCCACCTCATAGTATTCCCGAATCGCGCTATCGCTGCCTGACCAGATCTCGATCTTTGGGGCCCTACCGCGTCTCCCACACCGTGCTCAGCATCGCGGGCATCACCCGTTTGAAGGCCGTACGGCCCATTGTGCGGCGAACCGCGGCCACCACTCGAGCATCAAAGCCCCGCTCAGCGATCGCCGCGTCGGTCAGCCCCGCCTCTGTCATTAGGAACAGGATCTGGTCGGCCTCGTCGTAGCTAAAGCCAAGGTCCGCCTCGTCCGTCTGTCCTTCCCACAGATCCGCACTCGGGGCCTTGTGGACGATTTCGTCCGGTATGCCCAGATGCGCGGATAGCGCACGGACCTGGCACTTGTATAGATGCGTAATCGGTTTCAGGGCCGATGCGCCGTCACCGTAGATCGTAAAGTAGCCCAGGAGCCACTCCGTCCGATTCCCTGTGCCCATCACGAGCCCATTGAAGGCAGCAGAGCAGTCGAACAGCGTCACCATGCGGAGACGAGACATGATGTTACCCAAACGGATGCCGCCCATGTCCGGCGACGCATCCACCAGCGGCCGGTACATGGGCGTAATATCGAGGTAGCTCGACGGCATGCCCAGCATCTCAACCACCTGGCGGCCATGGGCTGTGCTGGAAGGGTTGCTGCGCTCGCATGGTAGCAACATGCCAAAAACGTTCTCCGCGCCCAGGGCTCGCACGCTGAGGGCGGCAACCAAAGCCGAGTCTATGCCGCCGGAAACGCCCAGTACGGCACGATGAAACCCCGCGCGCGCCAGGTTATCGCGTATGAATACCGCGATACGATCGGCCTCGCGTTCGGGATCGAATGTGAGTTCCTTCAGCACGTCTCCTCCCTGCTCCGGCGGATTGGCATGAGATCACCTGTCGACAAAGCGCTGGGGTGCACGCGAACCGAGAGATCATAGTCTCAAGGGCGAGCCCTGTCCAGTGCCGGCGGCGCGCTGGATGAGGCCGGCGCTCACTCTACCCCGGGAACAGCTCGCGCTGCCCCATGGGGCCTGAGGGCTTCCACCACCAACTGGAGGCTTTCGCGTCCCTGCCAACGATTGAGCGATGGCCGGTAGACCAGATCGATCCGGTCACCATTCCCAATCCAATCGGCCGCATCCCCCTGGCGAAAGGCAACGCAGGTGCGCGGTGTGCCATCCTGCGAGATATCGAGCCTCAAGTGCTTGCCACCCGAGCCGATCCGGCGCACATCCATCACCCGGGCTCCCAGAGTGGCCAGCACGGGCTCCGGGTTACCCTGGCCAAAGGGGCCCAGAACACTGATCGCGCGGGGGGTATCTTCGCTGAGGTCATTCAGTGAGACGATCGCATCCACCAGCAGGCGCGGCACCAGATCGTGCTCATTCAGATGCTGATCGGCGTAGTCGAGCAACCGCGCGTGCATTTCCGGCACTCGCGCGGTCTCCAGCGTGAATCCCGCCGCCTGCGCATGACCCCCAAAACGAATGAGGATGTCGCGGCAACTCTCCAGGGCCCTGGTGATGTGAAAGCCCTCTACACTTCGTGCTGACCCCCTGGCTGTGCCTTCTCCGCTGCGGAGTACGAGGACCGGACGGTAGTAGTGCTCGCGCAGCCGGCTGGCCACGAGCCCCACGATACCCTCGTGATAATCCGGACCCTCGATGAACAGGATGCTCGGCAAATCGGCGGCATCCACCATGTCCCGCGCCTGGCTCACCTGGGCCTCCAGCAGCTGCTGCCGGTCGCGGTTGATCTCGTCCAGCTGCTTGGCGAGCGGGCCTGCGACTCTGGCATCGGGGGCCATGAGGAGTTGGCTCGCGATGGTGGCGTTCTCGATCCTTCCCGCTGCGTTCAGCCGGGGAGCAATCCGGAAAGCCACGTCGGTGCTGTCGAGTGTGGCGAGCTCGATGCCAGCCAGGGCAGCTAGCTCAACAAGCCCGGGGCGCGGCGCCGAGCGCAACCGGTTCAACCCCCAGCGGACGAGCGTTCGATTCTCGCCCTCGAGTGGGGCCACGTCCGCTATGGTGCCCAGGGCCACCAGGTCCAGGTACTGGTCCGTATACGTATCCGGGCCGCTGTCTGGCGGAGCGCCGGCCAGGCGCTCGCGAAGGGCACGGGCAAGCTGAAAAGCCACTCCAACGCCGGTCAGCTCGGTAAAGGCGTATGAACTGTCCGGGCGCCTCGGGTTGACCACAGCGTAGGCTCGCGGCAAAGTCTCCGGGAGGGAGTGGTGATCGGTAACGATCATGTCCACGCCGCGCAATTGGGCATAGTCCACCTCGTCAACGGAACGGATGCCGCAGTCCACCGTGATGCACAGCGTGATGCCCTGGGCCTGCAGCCGGTCCAGGGCATCGCTGTTCAGACCGTAGCCGTCCTCGAATCGATCAGGGATGAAGGAAAGGACGCGGGCGCCGAGATTCTGGAGTATGGACGTGAGGAGGACCGTCGCCGTGACGCCGTCGACATCGAAATCGCCATAGACTGCGATACGCTCGCCCTCCGCGATGGCGCGCTCAATCCGCTCTACTGCATCGGACATGCCGGCGAGGAGCCAGGGCGCCTGAATCGTGCCTTCGGTGGAGAGAAAGTCGCGAATACGCTCTGTACTGTCGAACTTGCGGGCGTAGAGGATTCGGGCGACGACGGGATCGAGTTCCGGGTGCTCACGGATAAAGTCATCTGGCGTGCGTCGCCGAAGGATCCACTCCTGGTTTCGGGGCACTATCGCTACTCCCCTCTTGGCCACGATCAGCGGCCCGATGCCTTCCAAGCATTATAGGGGCGAAGCCGCCGGGACTCAAGCCGGGCTCCGATCACTGCACGCTGGCATCGGAGCACGCAGATCAGCGCGGGCGCCGTGGGGTCGCAGGGCCAAGCCGGAGCAGACCGTGCTGCCAGTCGCGAACGGCCACGCCCTGTGATAGAATCGACGAATCAGCGGGTTCGCCAGGAAGGAGTTCCAGTGGCACGGATTGCGTTTCTGGGCACGCCGGAGTATGCCGTACAGATCTTGCAGGCATGCATGGAGCGACATGAGGTTGTTTATGTCGTTACCCAGCCGGACCGGCACGGGGGCCGCGGCCGGCGCGCTCTGCTGGAGTCCCCGGTCAAGCAAATCGCCCGTGAGGCGAGCATACCGGTGTTGCAGCCACCAGCGCTCAGCAAGGACCCTGAGGCGCTCGGGCTGCTGCGCGCTGCTACGTGTGATGTGTTCGTGCTGGCGGCCTACGGCCAAATCCTGCGGAGAGCCGTGCTGTCTCTCCCCGCTCGTGGCGTTATCGGCGTGCACGCCTCCCTCCTCCCTCGGTGGCGGGGCGCTTCTCCGGTGGCGGCTGCCATTCGAGCGGGCGACCGTGAGACGGGCGTGACGCTGATGCTCACGGGGCCGGGTCTGGATACCGGGCCGATCCTGGCAGCCTCCCGCACAACCGTACGGGAAGACGACACCACGGAGTCGCTTACGCAGCGACTGAGTGAGCTGGGAGCCCGGTTGCTTGTGGATACCTTGCCTCGCTGGCTGAATTGCGCGATCGATCCGCAGCCTCAGGACGAGGTATTGGCGACCTATGCCCCCGAGATCCGCAAGGAGGAGGGGCACATATCCTGGAGCGCCCCCGCGGCAGAGATCGAACGTCACGTCCGCGCCATGACCCCCTGGCCGGGGGCGTACACGGTCACTCCTGACGGGCTCAGGATCATCATCCAGCGGGCTCGGACCGCGGTCGTCTCTGGGCTTGATGGTACTCCCGGCACGTTGGCGCGGTCTGGCGATGGCATCTTTGTCCTCACGGGCGCAGGTTTGTTGAGGCTGATCTCGGTGCAGCCCGCTGGACGCCGTGTGATGAGCGCAGAGGCTTTTGTCAGTGGCCAGCGTGCCCTCGTCGGGCAGGTTCTCCGCTAGCATGGTGCCTTCCAGTTCCTGGCCTGCCACGGGCAGTCACATCGTCCATCTGCTTGATCTGGGATTGCGTGATTATGGGCAGGTGCACGAGTTGCAGCAGCGTGCCGTTGAGGCTGTCCGGGAGAAAAGAGCCTCTGAGACGGTGATCTATGTGGAACACACACCTACGATAACCTTGGGCCGGCGAGCCATGGCGAGCCATATCCTGGCCTCCGCGGAAGAACTGGCAGCGTTGGGCATCCAGGTGCATGCTGTGGAGCGCGGAGGCGATGTCACCTATCACGGCCCTGGCCAGCTGGTTGTCTATCCCATTATCCGGTTGCACGAGCATGGCCTGGGCGCGTCAGACTATATGCACCTCCTTGAGGAGGTGGTCGTTCGCGTGCTCTCGGATTTCAGCATAGCGGCAAGCCGCCGCCAGGGGATGATCGGCGTCTGGGTGGCACACGACAAGGTGTGTGCCATGGGGGTGCGCATCAAACGGGGCGTCACCATGCACGGATTGGCTCTAAACGTCTGTCCCAAGATGTCTCACTGGGAGACGATCGTGCCATGCGGCATCACCGATGGCGGCGTCACGAGCATGGAGCGCCTTCTCGCTCGTCCGGTCGATATCGCGGACGTCAAGACGCGTATGTCGGCGAGACTGGCAGAGGCCCTCTCGATAGACCTGGTGCCTACCCCATGCGAGCATGCCTTGAGCAGGCTCTTTACAGTGGACGGCCGGCCTCTAGCATGAACTCGAGCACCTGATCTCGCGTGGCGGCCCCTTCCATTGGGCCCAGCTGTGTTGTGGCGAGCGCGCCGGCCGCGTTGGCGAACCGTGCGGCTTTGTCGAGCGACCACCCCTCAGATAGCCCCACCAGGAACGCGGCGTCGTAGCAATCGCCGGCCCCGGTGGGGTCGACCTCGTCTACGGCATAGGGTGCGATGGCGAGTGCACCCGCGTGCGTGAGGATGGTGGACCCCTGCTCTCCCTGCTTCAGGGCGATGGTTTGCACTCCTCGGTCCAGCAGATCTCTAGCCGCCTCCGGCACAGATCCCTTGCCAGTCAGCATGGCGAGCTCCTCTCCGCTGGGGAAGACGATCCTGGCGCGGGCGAGCACCGGCTCGCACACGGCGCGGATCTCTTCAAGGGGCATCAGTTCGGGCCGCAGATTTGGGTCCAGACTCACCGTGCCACCCGCGTTGGCCACCTGATGCGCCAGGGCATAGCAGGCCTCTCGCATGCCGCCTCCGGAGCTCAGCGAGGAGCCGGTGATATGGAGATACCGGATATCCTTCAGCCATCTACTCGGGACCTGCTCGACAGAGAGTCTGGCTGCAGCGGAGTCGGCGAGATGAAAGACAAAGCTCCGGCTTCCGTCGGCTCGATAGGAGACAAAGGCGATTCCCGTGAGGTGCGCGGGATCGCGCACGAGCGCTGTACAATCGACGCCGTCCGCACAGAGCCGATGCTGGATGCAATCGCCAAAGGGGTCGTCCCCGATTGTCCCGGCAAAGCCTGCACTGGCGCCCAGGCGCGCCGCGGCATCGGCGAAAATCGCGGGGGCTCCGCTCGGGAACGGACCCACAAACAGGCCTGGGTCATCCAGTGGCACGTCACGATCGCGTCGCATGATCTCAACAAGCGCCTCTCCAAGAGCGACGATCGTGGGCATTTCCGTTCCTCCCTGTTTTGCTGCCATCCTAGTGCACGCTGTGCGCGTGATCAAGCCCCCCGATAGATCTGTTGTCCCGTGTGCGCTGGCAGCTGCCCCCTGAGTGTGATACACTGCCGTGGTGTCCGAAAGGAGGCTTGAGCATGCGCGCCCTCGTTGTATCCGACATTCACGCTAACCTGGAGGCCTTCAGGGCGGTACTGGAGGACGCCACTTCGTTTGATGAATTGTGGTGCCTGGGTGACATCGTCGGGTACGGCCCAGAGCCAAACGGCTGCATCGACCTGCTGCGCTCCTTCGAGCACCTGTCGATCCCGGGCAACCACGATTGGGGTGTTCTGGGCAAGCTCGATCTCGATGATTTTAACGCCGATGCGCGCGCCGCAAACTTGTGGACGCGCGATGCCCTCACCACGAACCGGCGGCGCTTTCTGGACGAGTTGCCGGAGAAGCGCGAGATGGGCGACGTGACCCTGGCCCATGGCAGCCCGCGCTATCCAATCTGGGAATATCTGCTCTACGCGAGCACCGCGGCGCTGAACCTCCCGTACTATGCGACTCGTATCTGCCTCGTTGGGCACACGCATGTCCCTGTGCTCTTTTCCGCAGACGATGATGATCACGTGGATGCCTACGCTCTCGAGGAGCGCAAACCGCTCGTGTTACGGTCTGGCCGGCACATCTTGAACCCAGGCAGCGTCGGGCAGCCGCGAGATGGCGATGCGAGGGCCTCCTACATGCTGGTGGACACGGAGCTTTTGTCCTTCGAGCTGCGCCGTGTGGCCTACCCGGTTGCTCGCACACAGGATCGCATGCGCGAGCAACACCTTCCGGCCAGGCTGATCTCTCGGCTGGAGCTGGGCTGGTAGGCCGGGGAACATCCCAATATCCGCAGACGTCCAATAGGCGTAGACCCGTAGCGCGAACACGCAGGCTGGAGGAGAAGAAGATGAAGAGGATCTGGCGAGTTGGCCTCATCATGGCCCTGATTGCCACCGTACTGGCGGCCGGATGTGCCAAGGCATCGGAGAGCGCCTCTGTTGAGGCTCCACAGAAAGAGAGCTGGGCTCAGCCGGCCGGTCAAGCGGA
>Ga0123333_10006256_pt1 | contig 10523 bp, 8 predicted proteins | sample BioC12SIPDNA_3_FD_89957 | JGI IMG/M metagenome (GOLD analysis project Ga0123333, IMG submission 89957) | Anaerobic biogas reactor microbial communites from Washington, USA - Biogas_R2_B C12 SIP DNA | ecosystem: Engineered > Bioreactor > Anaerobic > Unclassified | place: Washington, USA...
CGACAAGACCAACGCCTTCTTTACCTTCGGTTCCTTCAGCATGATCTGCCGTCTTGTGGAAGGCAACTACCCTGCCTACCGGAGCGTAATCCCACAGAACAACCCCAACAACATCATAGCTGACCGCGTAGAACTGATGAACGCCGTTCGCCGCGTAAGCGTCTGCTCCAACCAGGCCACCAACCTGATCAAGCTGCTCTTCTCGGCAAACCAGATATTCGTTTCTGCACAGGACATCGAATTCCGCATTGCCGCCCAGGAACGCATCTCCTGCCAGTACGACGGTCCTGCCATTGAAATGGGATTCAAATCCGTATTCCTTGCCGAGATTCTCGCCAACCTTCCCGGCACCGAGGTCAACATCGCCCTGAGCGATCCCTCCCGCGTAGGCCTGATCACTCCCATCACACCGGACTCCGAAAACGAAGACATTTGCGCCCTCATCATGCCCATGATGATCACACAATAAGGCGCGATATGAAAATCAATTTGAAACGACCGCTCCTGTTCCTGGATCTGGAAACAACCGGTCTGAATATTGCCACCGACAGGATTGTCGAAATTTGCGTCCTCAAACTGAACACGGACGGAACACGCGAAGTGAAAACCCGAAGGATCAATCCAACCATACCCATATCCCCTGAAGCCCAGGCTATTCACGGCATATCAAATGAAGATGTAGCCAACGAGCCAACGTTTCGTGAAATAGCCAAATCACTGGCCAACTGGATGGAAGGCTGTGACATTGCCGGGTACAATTCTACAAAATTCGACGTTCCTATGCTTTCGGAGGAATTTTTACGTGCCGGGATAGACTTCAATTTTCGTAAGCGCAAACTCATAGACGTACAGAACATTTTCCACAAAATGGAACAACGTACACTTAAGGCGGCTTACCGTTTCTATTGTGACAAAGACCTGGAAAATGCCCACAGTGCAGAGGCCGATACCATAGCCACTATGGAGATATTGGAATCTCAGCTGGACCGGTACCCCGGGGACCTGCAGAACGATATCTCTTTCCTGTCGGAATTTTCTACCAGGAATCACAACCTCGATTATGCAGGACGCATTATTCTTGATGATCAGGACCTGCCAGTGTTCAATTTTGGTAAACACAAAGGTCGCCGGGTCAAAGAAGTCCTCCAGACTGAACCTTCTTACTACGACTGGATGATGAAAGGTGATTTTACACTGGATACAAAAAAGGTACTCACAGAGATTAAATTGAGTAAACAGTGACGATCCCGGTTTATGAAAATTTTCTCTTATCCTTACGGAGCAAAAGATTTCTACATAAAGCCGGATACGGCTCTGGCCAAACCGACAGATGATTTTTTCATACCTCCCGCGTGCGGCAGCATTTCATTTGCGGTCTGTTATGTCGTGAAAATGAACCGGCTGGGCAGGAGTATCCAGGAACGGTTTGCCCACAGGTATTACTCCCAGGTTAACTACGGCGTGTGTATATATGGTTCAGATCCTTCATGTGAGCAGTCTTCTCCGCTTTGGATACCGGGTCTGTCTCTCGACTACTCGCTGGTTATGCCCCGGACATACCTGGCTCCTGAGGAACTAAACACAATCTCGCTGATAGTGAATGATGGTCCGGTCAGGGATTTCAACATTCCCTCCAAAGCGGACATTCACAAACGCATTGCACACCTTTCTGGCTTTGTATATGTTAAAATGGGAGATCTGCTGCTCATGGAACTTCATGCTCCCCTACCGGGACCTTCCGGCACCAGGATACAGGTACTACCCCAAGTGGATTTCGGGATCAGAGGTGGAACCTCGTGAGCCATTATTCAGCTTATTGTTTTCCAAAGCACTGATTATCAATTCCATAGATATTATCGTCCTGATTTTTGGCTCACGAGGTTCCACCTCTTTACTTCTTTTGTCCTCTTTTTTACAGAAACAATACATTTCTTTGGTATATGAAAATGTACCTTCACATATGCATCAGGGGAAATGCGCATCAAAGCTTATTCCTGGAAAAGGGAGATATTCAACATCTGATAGATCTGTTGGCTGTCTTTTCTTACAAATACGATGTGGAAGTTTTAGCATACGATATTCTTTCTAACCATATACACTTATTGATAAGATCGGATGATCCATCCAATTTTATTAAAGCATTACGAGTCAGTTATGCTCATTACTATAATAACAAATACAAAACAGAAGGTAGTGTCGGCAGCAGAGGGTATGTATCTGGCATTATAAGAGATGAAGATCAGTTGATCGAAAAAATGATCTATGTAATTCGCAACTCTACCAGGCATGGTACCGTGAATCATCCCTACAGTGATCCGTTTAATTCGGCCGCCTATTATTATCAAAAAGAACGTGGAATTGATTATCGTAAGGAGTATCAGCCCGTTGAAAAGAATACGTACCTGCCTTGGTCAAGAGAACCTATACCTGATCATTTTCTTATAAACAGGAAAGGTCACATATATCCAGGCTGTTTTTTGAGGATAAAGGAAGTGGAAACACTCCTTGGATCCTATGATCAGGCTATGATAAAATTTTCGAACCCTACAGAAAAAGAAAAAACAGAATCTGAAAAAAGATCTCCAACTCATTCAATGAAGGTCAAATACACAGATTTGTACATTAGCCAACTAATCATGAAACAAATAGCGCCAAGAACCATTCCACAGCTTTCTGTTATCGAAAAAATGGAACTGGCTGCAAACATCAGACAAAAAATACAGGTCTCAGTCAGACAATTGAGCCGGGTGCTTAATATTCCCGAAACCAGCCTCCGGAGATGGAATCTCCTTGCGCCAAAAAAATAAACACAATAATTAAGTGACTAAATATCAGATAGATAAATTTATTGATTTGTTTATTTGGCGCACGAGGTTCCACCTCCCGCCACCCGGCCCGTTGCGAAGGCTATTTGGAGGTTGTATCCTCCGCTGTCGGCATCCAGATCCAGGATCTCCCCGGCGAATGACAGGTTCTCCACCAGTTTGGATCGCATGGTACGGATATCCACTTCTTTCATAGAGATCCCTCCGGCAGTCACCACCGCGCGGGCCCAGTCTCCGTAAGATGCAATTGGAAAGACCCATTTGATCATCCCGTCCACAGGATGCAACCCGCTTTGGGCAAGATAACGCGTAAACGGTTCTATCAGGGCTTCCGGCATATAAGCCCTCAAACGCTGCGACAGATCGCCTCCAGACCCGTACACTGATGTCCTCTGCTCAGATATATCACTCCTGATTCCAGGTATAGCACCCCCCGTCTGTTCTGCTCTCACATTGCCTCTCTTTGAGCGTCCGCCTTCGAGCCCTTCACCACCCTCGCGTTCACCACCCTCGCGTTTCCATCTGGCCATCAGCTGAGAGCGGGTCAGCCCGGGTTTCAGGTTCAGATGCACCGACACCCGCTGTCCCTTTTCCAGCGCCACGACCGCCTGCCGGCTCACCCTGAATCCGATGGGTCCCTCAATGCCGAGGTTGGTGAAATACAGTTCCCCCTCCTCGGACTGTCTGAGAACCTGCTCGGACTGTCTGAACACCTCCCCGGTATAAAGCCCGAGCTCGACGTTGCGCAGCTGTACTCCTTTAAGGCGTCGGTTGTAATTTACAGGCATCAAAGCAGTTAAGGTTGGAAAAAGCGGTTCAATGGTATGTCCCAGTGCCGAGGCAAGGGTGTAGCCATCCCCTGTCGATCCGGTGCCCGGATATGTTTTCCCGCCTGTGGCCAGAATGAAATGGTCCGCCTTGAGCAGCCTTTCCCCGCCGCGGGAATCTCTCACCCTCACGGCCATGATCCGCAAGGTGCCGCCCGGAGCGTCGGGCACAGGAACATCTGCCGGGGCGTCGGGCACAGGAACATCTGCCGGGGCGTCGGGCACAGGAACATCTGCCGGGGCGTCGGGCACAGGAACATTTGCCGGGGCGTCGGGCACAGGGACATCTGGCGAGGCGTCGGTTCCGGGGGTTTGGGCCGTTACGAATTCCAGGACCTGACAGCCGCAGATCATGCGGACACCCAGTCGGTCGAGCCAGGACCTGAGTGCATCTATCACATCAAATGCCCTTTGTGAGGCGGGATATACCCTGGTACCGCGTTCCACAACTGTCGGCAAACCAATATCATTGAAAAATTTCACAGTATCCTCACTGGAAAAATGGTAAAAAGCCGGTTTGAAATAGCGGTTCACCGGATGTACATGAGGGCTGAAGTCTTCCCAGTTTTTAAGATTGGTGATGTTGCAGCGACCTTTTCCGGTGATGGCCAGTTTACGTCCGGGCTTTTCCATTTTTTCGAGCAATATGACTTGAGCTCCCTTTTCGGCAGCCGTTCCTGCAGCCAGCATCCCGGCCGGTCCGGCCCCTATGACAATAACTTCCTTCATATGGCAAAGATAACACTAAGGGTTGAAACGAGAGGCACTATAAAATCCAGGAACGGAAAGTCCCGAAAAAAATGTAAATTCGTATTCCGAAAAAGCGGGAAATTGCCTTCAGGTTGGGCTGTAAGTTCTGAAAATCAAAATTATATGAAAACCAATATGTTACAGTTCGCGACGGGAGCAACCGGAAAAGTTGCAACCGCAAAAGGTGCAGTTGCAAAAGGTGCAACCGCAAAAGGTGCAACCGCAAAAGTTGCAGCAGCAAAAGGTGCAACCGCAAAAGTTGCAGCAGCAAAAGGTGCAGCCGCAAAAGGTGCAGCCGCTATGGCGGTTACTGCAATGGTGGTGGCCCTGTTGACCACCATATCATGCAACCGGCAGGAACAACTTCCCAGGATCGCGATCGCGGGAATAGCCATTGAATGCAGCACGTTCTCGCCGGCGCAAACTACCGAAGATGATTTCAGCATCAGCAAGGGAGCGGAGGTATTCACCCGGTACGACTTTCTGGCGGAAGATTCCCTTTTGAGACAAAAAGCCCACTGGCTTCCCGCCATGTATGCCAGGGCCACCCCCGGAGGGATCGTTACCCGGGAAACGTACGAATCGCTCGTGGCCCGGACCCTGGAAGAGCTGAAAAAGAACCTCCCCTACGACGCCCTGTACTTCGATATCCACGGAGCCATGAGCGTCACAGGACTGGATGATCCGGAAGGCGACCTGATCCTCAGGATCAAGGAAGTCATCGGCAATAAAGCGCTCGTATCCACCTGCATGGACCTGCACGGGAACGTCTCGTTGCGCCTGGCAGAGAATACCGACCTGATCACCTGTTACCGTATGGCTCCGCACGAAGATGCCATGGAGTCCAAACGAAGGGCGGTGTCCAACCTGCTGGAACGACTGGAAACCGGCAAGGGCCGTCCCGAATACAAGGCCTGGGTGAAAGTCCCCATTCTGCTGCCCGGCGAAAAAACCAGTACACGTGTTGAACCGGCCAGATCACTGTACGCAGAAGTGGCCCCTGCCGCTGCGCAACAAGGCGTAATAGACGCGGCCATCTGGATCGGGTACGCCTGGGCCGATGAACCCCGCAACCATGCTGTGGTGATGGTCACCGGGGATGACAAGCAAACCGTCGAAAGCACCGCCAGGAAACTAGCCCAAAACTTCTGGGATGCAAGACACCGTTTCGAATTCATTGCCCCTACGGCCTCCCTGGATGAATGCCTGGAAAAAGCCCTCCAAAGCGATAAAAAGCCGTTTATGATCAGCGATATGGGAGACAATCCCACTGCCGGCGGGGCGGGTGATGTCACCTGGACCCTGGCCAGGTTGCTGGAGCGGAAGGAATTCCGTTCGCCTCGGGGCCCAAAACTCATATACGCCTCGATCCCCGGACCAAAAATGGTCGAAAAAGCACTGGCGGCAGGCCTCGGCGCCCAAGTGGAAGCATACGTCGGAGCGATGGTGGACGACCGCTACCAGCCGCCGGTCCTGCTCGGCGGTACGGTCGAATTTATAAGAGAAAGCGACACCAATACTGAAGTCGTTATCAAGACCGGCAGCCTCCATGTGATCGTAACCCAAAAGCGGAAACCCTACCATTACGAAAGCGATTTCGAAAACCTCGGCTTTCAGCCACGGGAAGCAGACATCATCATGATCAAGGTCGGTTACCTGCCTGAAAGTGTTTACAATATGCGGGGCGACTGGATGATGGCCCTAACCCGGGGCGGCGTGGACCAGAACCTTTCGGAACTGCCCTACCGGCGCATCCAAAGGCCCCTGTTCCCGCTGGACAAGGACATGCCCGAACCGCCGCTCGATGTCGTGTTTGTTAACAGCCCCGAAAGTAAACCAGGGTAAGGATCCGCAACCGGTATGCTGCAGCTTTGACAACGATTCTGTCATAGCCGGCGTTGAAAATGCCATTTGTTTTTTTATCTTTGCAGCCCAATGCCTTCTTAGCTCAGTCGGTAGAGCAGCTCATTCGTAATGAGCAGGTCGCGGGTTCGAGTCCCGTGGAAGGCTCAAAAACAACGTGTAGTGATAAAAACCAGAATGCTCAGAGGGAGCCTCATTGGCGCCTGTGTATTGCTGTTCACACTTGCTTTTCAATCTTGTCCCGGTTACAGGAACAATAAATTCCGGAAACACCTGATCGAGGAACAAAGCATGCAGGACGAAGACATGGATTATGTCTACAAGCCGTTGTATGCCAACAACTTCTTCATTGTCAGGGAAAACGGCAAAAAGGTCCTCTACCTGAAGGATCCCGTTTCACGCAAAGAAACACGTATCGAACAGGAAAAAGTCCGCCGCGTGGTATGTCTGTCTTCCACCCATGTCGCATACCTGGACGCATTGGATGAAACACGTTCCATCGTGGGCGTTTCAGGGTCACGGTACATCTGTAACAAAAACATCCGTGACGTCGTGGACGTTGGCTATGAATCCGGCATTGACTATGAAACACTTTTACAACTGGCCCCCGACGTTGTTTTTGCTTATGCCGTGCCCGGAGAATCGAATGACTACCTGGACAGAATCAGACAGTTGGGTATTACTGTGGTAGAGATACCTGAACACATGGAAAACCATCCCCTGGGAAAAGCCGAATTCCTGGTGGCGTTTGCCTGGTTCTTCGACAAGGAAGCAAGAGCCATTGAACAATTTTACTGGATCTACCAGACATACGAAGAATACAAAACCATGGCCAGGCAGGCGGCCCTGCTTCAGTTCCGCCGTAACATGTTGGCATCGGGCATCAAAAATGCCGAATCGCTCAACGGCAGCTTTGAACCGGTCAAAGTACTGATCAACGCACCGTTCAAAGATATCTGGTACGTACCCGGAACCGACAGCCACCAGAGCATCCTGGTGGAAGACGCCGGAGGCATCCTCCTGGGATCACAACCCGGCGTGAAGACCACCCCCATGAGCACAGAACAGGCATATCTGTATGCCCTTCAGGCCGATTACTGGATCCATCCCAACCAGCTGGCTGACCTTCGTTCCCTGGCGGACCTCGATCCCAGATTTGCCGAGGCTCCCGCTTTCCGCAACGGAAAGGTGTGGAACAACAACCTGCGCAGCACGCCGGAAGGCGGAAGCGATTATTTTGAGTCGGGAGCGGTCAGCCCGCACCTGATCCTGGCCGATCTGATCGCCATTTTCTACCCCGAGTCCCTTCCCAACCACAAATTTACCTATTACCGCAAGCTTTAGGTGACAGCAGGTCCAGCAACCTGGTCAGCCCCCAGATGATGATCATGTAAATGAATGCGACCATCACCAGCGGGAAAAAGGCATCGAAGGTCCGGCTGCGGATAATATCCCCGGCTTTGGTCAGATCCTGTACCGCAATATAACCGACAATGGCCGTCATCTTGATCAGCGAAATGATCTCGCCCTTGTAAACGGGAAAGGCTATCCGGGCAGCCTGCGGAAGTAAAATATAAAGAAACGTCTGATATCCCCTGAAACCCAATGCCGATCCGGCCTGCCGCTGTCCCGGGGGAATACTTTCCAACGACGAACGAAACAACTCCGAGGAATACGAAGCAAAGATCAGGGAAAACGTGATGACCGAAACGATGATTCCGCTGATACGCACCGAGGCAAAGACCACGTAAAACATGACCATCAGGATGACCACCTGCGGAATGGCCCGGAACAGGGTAATGTATCCTTTGGCAAAATACCGGCTGATCTTACGCGATGACATACGCAAGGCACAGATCCCCGCCCCCAGCAATGTCCCCAGGAACACAGAAAAAACGGCTATGACAAAAGTGATCCACAACCCGTCAAGGATCAGGCGGTAACGGTTCTCATGAAGCAGGTTCCGACGGACCCCGTCTAAAAACCCGGCCCAAATACCCGAACCCGCAGGGCCGTCACCCGCGGAGCCTTCTCCCGGATCCCAGACGATCAATACCTGCGGATTCATAAAATAAACAGCTGAAAAATCCACCTGTTTCTTCCTCTCGGCCGTAGCTGTCATATTGGAGGCAATGGCATCTATCCTGCCCGACTGCAAGGCTGCGATCAGTGCCGCGTATTTCATATCCACAAATTCCACCTTCCGTCCCAGCGCATGTCCGGTACGCATCATTAGTTCCCAGTCCAGTCCTGCGATCCGGTTGTTTTGAATGAAACACATGGGCTCGCGGTTGGCTGCAGTACCTACCCGCAACACCGGCACCGGATCCTGCATTGCCTGCGTTCCTTTTGAGGCCGCATATGAAGTGTAACTTTCCGGGGTGTCAAATTGTGTCACCACATAATCGGAACCGTCATGCCGTATCCAGTTCCCAACAATCGCGTCCAGGGTTCCGTCCTTTCTGAAAACGGCCAGCACCGAATCTATCCCGCGAAGCAGTCCGGTGGCATCGTTCTTCGAAACAGCTATCCCGGCCCCCTCGTTGGTCAGATGATGCGGCAATATCCGGTAGGATGCTTCGGAACGGTTTACCACATAAGCCGTAGTGTAGGCGGTCATCACATAATCCACCTTCCCCGCACGTAAGGCCGAAAAGCCGTCCATGATGTCGTCAAAACAGCGTACAAGCACCTGGGGACAGGCATCGGATAACATCATCTCGCCCAGCGATCCCGTCATCACAGCCACCTTTTTGCCGTTGAGCAGGCTGTCCGCGATCACGTGCAAACTGTCGGTATCCGTACCTGCGTGTGATACCCCTGTGACACCGCTCCCTTCACCCGGTGGCATACCCGGCCGGAAAGGTGCAGCCCGGAGCATTAAAGTACACAGGATCATAAGGAATCCGGCAGGTACCCACAAACATTTCATGACTCAAAGATAATTATTAACTTTGTTCCTGTTCAACAATCCTCATCATGAAAGGAATTATTCTTGCCGGAGGCTCCGGGACACGTCTTTATCCCATCACCAAAGGAGTATCCAAACAATTGCTTCCCATATACGACAAACCCATGATCTACTACCCGCTATCGGTGCTCATGCTGGCCGGTATAAGAGAGATCCTCATCATATCCACCCCGCAGGACCTGCCTTCCTTTGAACGTTTGCTGGGTTCGGGAGAATCCCTGGGGGTCCGCTTCTCCTACGCCGCGCAGCCACGGCCCGAGGGACTGGCACAGGCCTTCATCATCGGCAGGGACTTCGTGGGCAGCGACACCGTCAGCCTCGTCCTGGGTGACAACATTTTCTACGGGCAGGGTTTCCGGACCATGCTCCACCAGGCCGTAGCCTCGGCAAATAACGGTAACGCCCACATATTCGGGTACCAGGTAAAGGATCCCCAACGTTACGGGGTCGTTGAACTGGGGCCGCTGGGACGTGCCGTATCCATAGAGGAAAAACCGCAGATACCCAGGTCCGATTACGCAGTCACCGGGCTCTATTTCTACCCCAATGAAGTGCTGGAAGTCGCTGCCCGCGTCAAACCCTCTGCACGGGGCGAACTGGAGATCACCTCGGTCAACGACCATTTCCTTCAGCAACAACGCCTGAACGTCACCTGCCTGGGCCGCGGCTTCGCCTGGCTGGACACCGGCACGCACCATTCCCTTGCCGAGGCGTCCAACTTCGTGCAAACCATCCAGGCACGTCAAGGCCTGAAGATCGCCTGCCCGGAAGAAATCGCCATGCGCAACGGCTGGCGCACCCCCCAACAGCTCCGTGCCGATGCACTGCCCATGCAGCACAACGAATACGGGCAATACATCCTGGAACTGGCAGATGCGCCCGTGGCGGCGGCAGATGCGCCCGTGGCGCGGAATCTCCGAGATGCTGCGCCATTTGCCAAACGCTAAAAACGCAACACACAGATTTAATGGAAGATAACAAAAATTCAGTATGGAAGTGGCGCAGCATCTCGGAGATTCTCATTTCCGGCGGATGCGGCTTCATAGGATCGCATGTGGTGCGGCATTTTGTGAAGCACTATCCGCAGTACCGTATCATAAACGTAGACAAGCTCACCTATGCGGCCAACCCGGATCACCTGAAAGATATTGAAAATGAGCCCAATTATGTGTTCATACAGGCCGATGTGTGCAATCATGCCAAAATGGAGGCGATCTTCCGGGAATACAACATAGATGCCGTCATACACCTGGCGGCTGAAAGCCACGTGGACCGCAGCATTACGGA
>Ga0123333_10006269_pt1 | contig 10507 bp, 7 predicted proteins | sample BioC12SIPDNA_3_FD_89957 | JGI IMG/M metagenome (GOLD analysis project Ga0123333, IMG submission 89957) | Anaerobic biogas reactor microbial communites from Washington, USA - Biogas_R2_B C12 SIP DNA | ecosystem: Engineered > Bioreactor > Anaerobic > Unclassified | place: Washington, USA...
AATTGCTGCAGGCGTCTGACTATCCTGTTCGCACCTACTACGATGAGATCGTTGTGCGGGCGTACGCACAGTACCAAGAGACCCTGCGGAAGAACGACGGTCTGGACTTCGACGACCTCCTAATGGAGACGGCCAGGCTATTTCAGACTAATGCGGCGGCGCTGGCTCAGTATCGGGACCGGTATCAGCACTTACTGGTGGACGAGTTTCAGGATACCAACGTCGCTCAATATGTGATTGTCAAGCTGTTGGCCGGAGAGCATCGCAGTCTCTACGTGGTAGCCGACGAGGACCAGTCGATCTACTCCTGGCGAGGCGCGGACTACAGGAACATCATTCGATTGCGTGACGATTTCGTCGAGCTTCAGGAATTTCTGCTGGAGGAGAACTACCGCTCGACGCAGGTGATTCTGGATGGCGCCCACGCGATTATTGCCCGTAACTCGGATCGCACGCCCAAGCGGCTCTACACCGAGAAGGTCGGCGGATACCCGATTGTCCTGCACGAGGCATATGATGAGCAGGAGGAGGCCGATTACGTGGCCAACGAGGTGGAACGGTTGGTGCGGACCGGGCAGGCGTATGCCGACGTAGCGGTTATGTATCGCACCAACGCACAGTCGCGGGCCTTGGAGGAGAGCTTCATACGGCGCAGCATCCCCTATCGCCTTATCGGTGCGACGAGATTCTACTCGCGTAAGGAGATCAAGGACATTCTGGGCTTCTTGCGCCTGGCGCAGAACCCTGACGACGATGTCAGCTTCGCACGCGTCATCAACGTGCCGCCTCGCGGTATTGGCAGCCGGACGGTCAACAAGGTCACCGCGGCGGCCCAACGGCTCGATGTCAGCCTGTATCAGGGATTGCTCTCGCTCGTGCAGGCAGAGGATTTGCGCAGCCGAGCAGAGCGGGTCCTGGTGGCCTTTGCCACGATGGTTCACCAGTGGGTGGAACTGCGTGACCAATTGAGCGTTGCGGCGTTGCTTGACCGCATCCTGGCCGATAGTGACTACGAATCCTATACCCGCGATGGCAGCGACCAGGGAGAATCGCGCTGGGAGAACGTGATGGCGTTGCGCGCGGTCGTCGCCGAAGCTCCCGACATCACGCTGACCGAGTTCTTGACGGATGTGGCGTTGGTTGCAGATGTCGACGAGCTTGCCGAAGAGGTTGCTGCTGTGACGTTGCTGACTCTGCACAGCGCCAAAGGCCTTGAGTATCCTATCGTGTTCCTGACCGGGCTGGAGGAAGGGCTCTTGCCGCACAGCCGGTCGATGGATTCGCCTATGGATGTCGCCGAAGAGCGCCGGCTGCTGTATGTGGGGATGACACGTGCCGAACAGCGGCTCTATCTCACGTATGCATTCCGGCGGGGATGGCGTAGCTATGGCAATAGCGAACCTTCTGCGCCGTCGCGGTTCCTGGAGGACTTGCCCGACGAGGTGCTCCGCAGGCCCGAAGAGGCACGACATCGTGGGTCGCGGGTGAGCTGGGCTACGAAGAGCTGGGCGTCCCGGACGCGCGAGCCTGAAGCGATACCAGCGCAGCCAGAACTGCAGTATCGAACCGGCCAACGAGTGCGTCATTCCTTCTACGGTGAGGGGATGGTGCTGGAGAGCGAGCTTGAGGGTCGCCAGGAGATGGTCACGGTGCTCTTTGGGAATGGGATCGGCATCAAGAAGCTGCTGAGCAGTATGGCGCCGCTGGAACCATTGCCGGATCACTAGTGGGACATGTGGCATGGAGGCAGGTGCAAGATGACATCCAGATCCAGGGGTCCTGTAGCATTGGTCAGTCTCCTTGGCGCCATGCTCGGCGTGATTGCTCTATTCTGGATCGCGGCGGGAGATCATGCAGGAAATGCGCCAACGGGGTCCCAGCAACTTGGTTCGGTTGCCGCCATCGGCTTGCCGCGCATTGGCCTTGCCGAGAGCCTCGCGGATCGACAGCGTTTGGGCATGCTTGTCGATCCGGCTGTGATCGCTCAGGTTACCTGTACGCTGGAAATCACCACAACGGACCGCGCACCTTTCAACAACCACACGCTTGACACTGCAGCCACAATTGCGAACTACACAGACCAGACGCTGGTTCCCAACGGTGATCCCGGCGCTCAGTTGGTCACGCGACCGGACTTCTACCGGCTGGACAACGCGGCCGTCGGATATCGCTATACGATTCAGGCAAAACCAGACTGGACCACCAACTACAATCTTGGCATTATCGTCTATAACCGTGACCGGGTTCCGATCATTACGGACACGAATACCTTTGACAACAACTTCGCCAATGTGTCTCTGGTCGCGACGGACTTCGGGCCGTACTATTTCCAGGTCTTCCAGATCAGCGATCAATGCTCAGGCCACACCTATAGCCTGATCCTGGGTGTCACCGCGCCGACCGCGACCCCCACGCCAACGTCCACGCCGCTGCCAGGCACCACGACGCCGCAGCCGACGTCAATGATTGGATTCGACCAGTATGAACCCAACTATGACTTCACCAATGCGACGACGATAGCGCCGGGTATCTCCTACGACCTGAACTTTATCCCGTGGGGCGGGGCCGAAGTCGATAACGATTTCCTGAAGCTCCGCGTAAAGCCGGGACTGCAGGTGACTTGTCAAACCTCAGACCTGGATCCCGGCGTCGATCCGCGTATGGCGTTCTACACGGGCCCTGGGGAGCAATACTTCGTCGCTGCAAACGATGATATCGTACTGGGCGACTTCAACAGCCGCGTGTCGTACTTCGCGACGTATGAGGGCTGGCTCTATGTTCTGGTGGGGCAGGGGAGCCGGATGGCCCGGACAGACACTGTAAACAGTGATTATACGCTGTCCTGCAGTCTTTCTGCCCCAGGGGTCGCGACGCCGGCGCCCGGCTACACGCCGGCGGATAAGGGTGCATCTCCCCCTCCCGCCACGCCGCGACCCACAGCGACGCCACGGACTTCAGTTATCGCAACGCCCACGACGTCGGCTGCGGCCCAAGTCGAGCTTACCTTCAGGCTCGTATCCAGCCCCCCGCCGGTGACGCCCACTCCGCAGCCCAATGGGTTCCGCACCTTCCGCGTGATGGTCTACTTCGATGCGAACCTGGACGGACAGATGGGGGCAGGCGAGGGGGTGACAGGGTTCTTTGTTCTGGTGCTCTCGCCAGATGGTAGTGAGGAGCTGGCGCAGGGGTACACGGATGAGCAAGGGCAACTGGCGTTCACGGTTCCCACTGTGGGGACCGTGCGTGTCTTGGTGCCCCTGCTGGGCTTCGATCGCCTGGTTCTGGCGACCAAGCCCGAAGTACGTGTCCGCATCATACCGCCTTCGCTGCCAGAAATCATCCCATAGGCCGTCCATACTCACTACCCGATTGGATCACGGTGATCTATGGCCAACAAGAGTGTTAAGGACTACTATGCCATCCTGGGCGTGCCGCCAACGGCGAGCGTCGACGAGATTCGGCTTGCCTATCGCCGGCAGGCACGGGTCTTCCACCCGGACCTGAGTGCGGAGCCCGACGCTGAAGAGCGTTTCAAAGAGGTGAACGAGGCATACGAGATCCTCGCCAACAGCGACAAGCGCAAGGCCTACGACTACTTCACTTCTGGAGCCGGGGACGATCCATCCGCAAGCCAGGTGCCGCCAGAACCTCCGTCTACTTGGCCGGCTGGGCCGTCAGCGCCACCGCCTGGCGGGCCGATGGGAACGCCGCCCCCCGTGGCCGATGCCGGTGTGTCTGCTGCGAGCAAGCCTCGCCGGTTGATCTATCCGCCGACCTGGGCAATTCTGCTGATCGTTCTGGGTGCATGTATCATCGTCGCCGTGGCGATCGGCGCCATCCTTTCGCTGCAATCGAACCGACCTACCGGTGGGGCGCAATCTGTGGACGTTACCAAGCTCGTGACGTTTGTGTCGCCACCCACGATACCAGACGACCTGACGGTGATTCAGGAAGACAACACACCGGTGAACACCGTCGCGCCGGTTCAACTCAGCGTTGGGGGCACGACCTATCCGGTTGTCGCGGTGGTGCCGGAACAGGGACGCTGGCCCATGCCGGCGGAGCAGATGGAGCAGGGTCTGTGGATGTTTGGCACCCTGATCAACTATGTGATTGGGCTCCCATACTCCGAATCTGCCGAATCTCTCCTGGCGAATCTGGACAGCGGCGACCGAATCACGCTGACGTTGGAAAATGGAACACAGCTCGCGTTCGGTTCCCCACAGGTCCAGCGTGTCGATGCTGGTGACACTTCTGCATTGTCGCAGACCAGGCCGGGGCTGACACTGATGACCGTGGGCGGGGAGGGTGTGAGTCGTCTGGTCGTCAAAGCGCGCTATCTGCCTGAAGACACCCGACCGTCGACTGAGCAGGGCGCCGATGGCCTCACGGTGCGGATTCTGGACGCCGGCATCATTGAGAATGCGACGCCAGATCAGGCCGGTTCCTGGTACTTCCTGGTCGAGTACGTGGTTACGAACACGATCACGAGTAGCATAGACCCAACATTCTTCGATATGGTCCTGGAAGATGGCAGTGGGCAGCGCTACATCCGCAGCGATGAGGCGACGGCCCGAGGCCAGTACGGCCTGCTCAGCCTCCTGATCCCGCCTGCAGGATCGGCCCGTGGTAGCGCCGGATACGTGATTCCGCAGACTGCCCGGGCGCCGCTGGTGTGGGTTTTCCGCGCCGACGTCACCTCAACGGATCAGGCACGTCTGGTGGTGAACTTCGAGCCTCCTCGCCCCCGCCCGGCACAGCCGGACGTGGAGCTGTATGAGGCTTTTCTGGATGAGATCCGTGACGTGATTGTCATTTCAGGCACGGTCTACAATGATGGGGAATCCACGCTGCAGGTTGCTGAGGGTGATGTCAGCCTGACTGCAGGCAGCGGGCGGGCCACATTGATGGCCTCAACCCCGCTGCTGCCGTGGTCGGTTCCCGGCGATGACTATCAGGACTTCGAGCTTCAGTTCGGGGTGCCGGCCGGTGCCGAATCGGTGCTGCTCACCGTGTTGGGGTTTGCGTTCGAGATCGAGGGCTTGGCCCCCTGATCCTAGAGGCCGTGCTGTTCTAGCTACCCTACCAGGAATGGCGGGGACTGCTCGATTCTTGGGGAGGCCAGGCTTCAACCCAACACGGCCACAACTCCGAAGCGTCCCGTGTTGCCGCCTTCGGCGCGGTGCGAATACCATTCTTCGGTGCGGCAGGCAGTACAGAACCCACTCCGCTCGATCGTGGTCACGCCGACCATACGTAGCTGTGCGCTCACGGCTTCCGGCAGGTCGAGATGCCACTCTTCCCCGACGCGAGACGCGACCGATGAGTGTGGTGGGAGTGTGGCACGCACGGCATCAACCACATCGGCGCCGACGGCGTAATGATCGTGCCCGATCGTGGGCCCGATACCCGCCCACAGATCCGCGGGCGCGGTCCCGAACTGCGTCGTGAGGGCATGGACCGCCTCGGGGACCACACCGGCAACGACACCGCGCCATCCAGCGTGAGCCAAGCCGGCGACGTGGCGCACCGGATCGTATAGGAGAACCGGCGTGCAGTCGGCGAACCGCAGCAGCAAAGCCAGACCGGGCTGTGCGGTGATCAAGGCATCAGTCTCGGCGATCACGGTTCCGCCATCATCTGCGCTTACCGCGGCCACGCGACGTCCGTGCACCTGGTGTGGGCTCACAACGTCAGACCGGCGCAGCCCGAAGGCGGCGAACACGCGCGCGTGGTTGGAAGCGACAGCGGCCAGACTGTCGCCGACTGTGCTGCCTAGATTGAGTCCGGCGAAAGGTCCCTGGCTCGTGCCCCCCAGGCGAGTCAGCAGGCCGTTGCGTAGGCCCGGCCGGTCAAACTCATACCAGACGAGTCCCAGGTCTGGGCGTTCGATGCGCTTCAGGGGCATTGACCCTGGTCAGGCGCGGCGCGTAAACAGCGTCTTGAGCACCAAGCCTACCCAGCCCACAGCCCATGCGCCGAGTAAAATCCCCGCCAGGGCTATTCGCTGTTCGTCGACGATAGGCTGAACACGAGTTCCTTCAGGGGTGACCTCAATATAGGCAACTGGCCGAGCCTTGCCCCCGGCGCCACCCCCACCGCCAACTGGCCACTCCTGCGAGCCATCGTCCTCCGATACCGCTTCGCACTCGCATTCGGGCTCGCCTTCGCATGCGCAACCAGGGGCGGATGCTATGCCTCCTCGGGCTCCGAACCCATAGGCTATCTCCGCCACTGGGATCACAACGCGATCGCCGTACGTCTGGGGCTTGCCGAAGACGGCATCCACACTCACCTTTTCACTGACTGTGTCCAAGCGACTGAAGAGGGTCTCGAAAGCTTCCATAGTGCCTCCACTTATGTCTCAACGTGCTCCACCAGGTCACCTGCGATGCAGAAGGTGGCTGAGGACGAGAATCACGATGCCCACGACGCCGATGGCCGCTGCACTGACCAGCATCGAGCTAAGCATCTGTGCTGTGACGTCAGGAATCTCGTGCCACTCGGCGGCATCGCCGCTCTCGGCAACCACAGAGACCGCTCGCAAGCGTGTATAGCGATATAGACCGGAGTTGCCCCAACGCCAATGCCCTTCTTGCACAAGAACCGAGGGCATCAGACGTTGCGAGCCAGCTTCTATGGGCGTTCCTGCAACGATACGAATCTGCTGCTCAGGTAGTTTCATAGCACCCCTCACCTACGGACCATCCACCGTAACTCTGTTCTCCGCCGAGATGCCTCCCTAGAGACGACTCCAGCTAGGAGATGGCTTCCTTGTCACAGTAACTGGGCCACCCGTGCGGCAGATTCATGTCACAGACGTCCGTGTCAACTGGATAACGCTCCAGTTCCATGGCCAGATCCAGCCCGTCGGCGATGTCATCGAGTGCATCAGCAAGGGAGCGGTCCCCGCCACGAACTTCCGGAATCCGTTCGCGAATCCACTGAGAGACTTCCAGGCGCTGGGCGTCGGGAACTTTGAGCAGGATGAGCTCCCCCCGTCCCACAGCATCCAGAATAGCGTCGATGCCCTCATAGCCCATCATCTGTGCGATCTCGAGCGCTCGGTTGAGCATAGCTGGTTCCTCCTTTCAATCAGAGATGACCTCTAGCCTGTGTCTTTGTCGGATCGGTCGGCACCAGTATACCCCCGACCGGGGGGTACGCATAACGGTCTCTATCTCCGTCTCCGTTCCACGACAGTCGCAGCGCACATTAGCCCCAGCGGCGGCACCGCTGAAGTCTCGCGTTCTATGCCTCAAGTCTAGCCCGACAGATCTACCTGCGGGATCAGCATGGTGTAGTCGTGGACTGAGCCGCCGTCCAGGCAACACTCGATTATCCTCTTTCCAAGAGGGTCCAAGTCATCGGTATGATAGAGCTTCAGTTGGGAGCGGAAGAAGTCATACAGGATGCGCGCGCCCGCGTCATATCCGGTGTTGTTGACCTCGGGCTGCGTGTTGACCTGCAGGAACCACCGCGAGACGAACCGCCCCTCGATTTGCAGTTGGTGGAGTGCGTATCCCAGCAACGGGCAGCGTGCCGGGCGAATCTGCTCCGGCTTGAACTTGGCGGCGCCGCGCCGCGCCAGATACTCTCTCATAATCCATTCTGCCATGAAGCCGACGCGCCAGACACCGACAAACTGGTTGGGGCACAGGACGTATCGTGTACCGGGGTTATCGCGGAACTGGGTCAGAAGAAGGTTGGCTTGGTCCACCCGACGCCCGGTCGCAAAAGGCCAGTAGGAGCCGACACCTTCACTGCTCATGCCCTCCGTGTCGATGATGCTCGGGTTGGCATGGCCCCGCGGTGCGGCCAGCCGCCACAGCCAGGCCAGGGCCGGCGGCAGGAGATGGAACAGGCCGATAATACCGTAGGTCGGGTGGTCCTCCGTACAGGGCGGGGTTCGCACGCCATAGCTGCGGATGTCGACCTGAACCGGTTCGTTCACGATATTGGGCACAATGGCTCGCGGGACCACGACACGGGGATTCGGACAGGGCTTGCCGGGGGCGTCCTCGATGTGCTCCCAGATCAGGGCCCGGCTGCCGGGCACGGCATAGAGGTTCAGAAAGAGCAGCGGTACCGGGGGCTCTGCGGTCATCCGCTCCAAGTGTACGTCCGTGCCGTAGTGGTTGATGTGATTGACGCGCAGGAACCAGCCTTCCTCTGCATCGGTCACGGTGAGTTTGCCCGTCGCCGTCTGCAGGGACGGGTGGCACAGGGCCATGTCATCTGTCACCGGGTATAGCTCACAGGAGCGTGGGATCTCCAGGTGACGCCGCTCACCTGTTAGCAAGTTCTCCCCCAGCAACAGCCGACCATCTTCCTCACGCTGAAGGTGCTCCAGCAACTCGCTCTTGCCGCCTCCGCTGGCTGCCTCATGCATCATCGTTGTCACGTTATCGTATGGCGTCACAACCATCACCGTGGAGCAGTGCGTGGTCACCCAGCCCTCACGTTCTCCCTGGGTAAGCAGCATGCCATACACGCCCTTCTTTGCGCTTGGACCGGGATAGAGATTGTAGGAGAAGACCTCGTGCACGCTGTCCAAGCGGTTATGGACGACCACCTGCTTGCCGCTGAAATGGGTGTGGCGGAAGACCGGCGCTACATAGATGATGGATTCAGGCTCGAAGTCGTCCGGGATCTCGTCGGCGGGGATGATACCCTGGAGCAGCGCCAGGCTGAGGGCAAAGAACCCCGCGTTTGCCGGCGCGATCACGACTGAATCCATCCCCATGTCCTTCTGGCCCGCAACATACCCGAACATCACCAGCGGAATGGATTTCAGCCAATCGAAGGTGGCCTTCCGCACGCCCTCGAAGTCCTTGCCATAGCGCTCGCGGTAGGTCGGCTTGTCGGTGGGCTTGTCATCTGCGATGACCAGACAATCAGGATCCCGTCGTCTCATATAGGGTTCGGGGTAGTTCGCCGAGACACCGTTTCGGACCCGCGCGACGATCGCTTCGACCGTCTCCCCTCGCTCGGGCACGTCGTAAGTGACCTCGAAGTGATTGCTCCCCGGGCCCCCGCAGGCTAAGTTCACCAACTCGGGAATCGTGCTGGCGACGATGATCTCGGGAGATCCGGCGACCACCGCCGCCGCATCCTCAGGTAAGTGATATCTGTGCCAATCCATCGCTCTTTCCCTTCCTGTGCATTCCTTATGCGAAGGGCGGCGCTTCTTCCGGCGCCGCCCTTGGTACTGCTGTAAGCCGTTCTGCTACGAGATCCCCTCAGGCAACGCTCCTACTTGTGTTCTCTGAGTCTGAAGCAATCGCCACAATCGCTCCGGAGTGACCGGTGTTCGCTGCGCTACAATCCCGGTGGCGTCGTAGATCGCATTGATGACGGCAGGCGCGACCCCGTTGACCACGATTTCTGCAACCGATTTGGCTCCCACGGGATGCGAGCTCTCGAACGTCTCGACAAAGATCGTCTCCATCGGTGGGCTCTCATCTGCTCTGAAGACACGATAGTCGTCCAGGCGGGGATTCAGGGTGACGCCCCGGGAATCGTAGATCAGCTCCTCGGTCAGGGCATAGCCGAGCGCTTGGTGCATGCCGCCCTCGGCCTGACCGCTGGCCGTGAGTGGGTTGATGATCTGCCCCGAATCCAGGGCAATCAGCAAGTTATCGACCACGGTCTGCCCGGTTTCGATGTCCACGGTGACCTCAGCGAACTGGGCCGCGAAGGGGGGTGGGCTCACCGGGCTGACAAACGACGCGTGGCCCATGATCTGGTGCTGGTTATGCGTGTGCAAGGCATGCAGCGCGATGTCGCGGAGGGTCAGGCTCAAGCCGTCAGTGCGCCATACACGCCCCTCCTTCAGGGCGAAATCGTCGAGCGTGCCCCCCACCATTTCGGCTGCGACCGCTTTGATTTGGCGGGCTACCTCTTCAGCGGCCCGCGCCACGGCGCCCCCACTGATGTAGGTCGTACTCGATGCGTAAGCTCCCTTGTCAAAGGGCGTGACGTCGGTGTCGGACGAGCGGATAATCAGATCATCGAGAGCGCACCCCAGCACCTCCGCCGCGATCTGTCCCAACACAGTGTCGGAGCCCGTTCCCAGGTCGGTGGCGCCCATCATCAGGTTGAACGAGCCATCGTCATTCATCTTGATGCTGGCTGCGGCCATGTCCAGATTGGGGATGCCGGAGCCCTGCATGAGGAAGGCAACGCCAATTCCCCGTCGCAGATGAGGTTGGCCGGGTACGTTGTGCCAGCTCGGGTTACCGTATTTCGTGTACCACCCTACGGCGGCGGCGCCCTGCTGTGCCGCCTGGCGCAGGGCGTTCGTTTCGATGATCTCTCCTCTGGCTTCTCGACCTTCGCTCCACACCTTGCTCATGATGTTCTCTGTCTGCGGGGCAATGATGTTCTTCAGCCGGAACTCGAGGGGATCCCGTCCCATCTCGACCGCCGCGCGCGTGATCAGGGTCTCAGTGGCAATCACGCCCTGTGTGACGCCATATCCCCGATACGCGCCGGCACGGGGGAG
>Ga0123333_10006278_pt1 | contig 10497 bp, 8 predicted proteins | sample BioC12SIPDNA_3_FD_89957 | JGI IMG/M metagenome (GOLD analysis project Ga0123333, IMG submission 89957) | Anaerobic biogas reactor microbial communites from Washington, USA - Biogas_R2_B C12 SIP DNA | ecosystem: Engineered > Bioreactor > Anaerobic > Unclassified | place: Washington, USA...
AGGAGGCGGTGCCCCAGCTCGTCGTCGCCTTCGAGCAGACGGTCGCCCGGGGCTCGGACACCCGCGCCCGGATGGCGCTGAGCATCGACTGTCGGGACGACCCCGAGCTGCACGAGCTGCTCACCACCCGCTCGCCGGTCCGCGTCAAGCTGATGGCGGACGCAGAGCGGATCCTCACCGGACTCGGCGTGCCCGACCCTGAGCTGCGGGCGATCGACTTCATCGGGGTGATGAACGGCCTGCTCTACGACCGGCTCGTCGGCAACGGGGTGCGCGGCCGACCGGTGGACGCCGCCGCAGTGCTCCGGGCCTGGCTCATCGGCATCGGGGCGCGCCAGGCCTGAGGGCCACGCGCTGCAGCCGCGCTGGCCGCGTCCGGTCGCCCGGCAGCGCCCGCTCGCCCGGCAGCGAGAGCGGTGCCTACCCTTCGGGCGGCTGGCGGGTGAAGTGCCCGGTCTCCAGCCAATGTTGCAACCGGTCCACCGAGGTGGGCAGGTAGGTCCGGGCCATCGCGCGGAGCTGGCTCGTCGACGTGGTCAGCATCGAGTTGGCGAGCAGCAGCTGCCGGGAGGCGACGACGGCCTCGAAGTCCACGGGGCTGACGTCCGGCAGCGGGGCGATCGAGGCATACCCCTCGCGCAGTGCGACCTCCGGCGCCTCGTCGCCACCGCGCAGGTAGAAGGTGGTGATCGCCAGGTCCAGCGCCGGGATGCCGAGCCCGCAGTCGTCGAAGTCGAAGACGGACAGCCGGCCCTCGTGCCACTTCAGGTTGCCGCCGTGCAGGTCGGCGTGCAGCGCGATGGCGGGCTCCCCGGCATACAGGCCCCGGAAGACCTCCTCGGTGCGGGTCCGGGCGATCCGGAGCACCTCGTGCTGGTCCTCCTGGAGGTCGGCCGTGTCCAGGAGGTCGGCATCCCCGAACAGCGGCGAGTCGAAGAGCGGCATGCTCCCACCCTCGGGGAGCGCCCACCCGCGGGCGTGCTCGTGCAGCTGCGCCATCGCCCGGCCGAGCTCACGGGCGACCTCGGGCGACGGATCGCCGACGTCGTCCCCCTCGAGCCAGGACGCGCAGGTCACCAGGGTGGTGCGGCCCAGGGCGGCCGAGTCCACCGACGCGCACCACGGCCCCTCGACCGTGCGGCGCGGCGTGGCCACCCGCACGGGTGTGTGCTCGGCGATCGCCAGCTGCCAGGCCTGCTGGGTCGCGATCTCGGCCTCGTCGCTGGTCGAGTTCGTGTTGACCCGCAGCGCGAACCGCTCCCCGCTCACCGTCTCCAGGGAGTATGTCGTGTTGTAGGCGTGCAGCAGCACCTCCAGCCGGTGCTCCTCGAGACCGAAGCGCACCGCCGCCTCCAGGGCGACCGGGCGCAGCGCCTCGGCCTGCTCCTCGTCGGTGAGGTCGTGGTAGCCCGAGCCCACCGGCATACTGCCGCTCTGCCCTGTGTCCCGCTCGATCACCCGGGCACCCTACTGCGCCCCGGGCCAACCGCGGTCAGTGTTTTCCGGACACGCAGAACTGGTTGCCCTGCGGGTCGGCGAGGGTGACCCAGCGGAAGTGCTCGTCACCGCGCCGCGCCACCAGGGTGGCCCCGGCAGCGAGGAGGCGCTCGACCTCGGCGTCCAGGTCGGCCTCGGTGCTCAGGTCCAGGTGCAGCCGGTTCTTGCCCGGGGTGACCTCCTCGACCTTCTGGAACGCCAGCCAGACCGGCAGGGTGCCGCCCCGGATGATGACGAACCAGCCGTCATTGGTCTCGGCGATCTCGGCGCCGGTCTGCTCGGCCCACCAGCCGCCCAGCGCCTCCGCGTCGGTCGTGTCGGTGGTCATCATTCCCACGGTGAGAGTCATGCGAGGAAGGTAGCGGTGGGCACCGACACTCCATCTCCTGCGGCAACGAGGCAGGCTCGGGGGAGGTGATGCCAAGGAGCGGAATACGAGAATCTTGGATACTGTTGGCACGGATACCCCCTATGGGTATGCGAAGGAGAGTCATGCCGAACCATGCGGAGCACGGCGCGCACGTCGACCCCGAGTCGCGCGCCGATCACGAGGCCCAGGACGGGCACGGAGGTCACTCCGGTCACGTGACCCACAAGACCCACGAGTCGCACGCCAGTCATGCCGGTCACGAGACGCATGAGGCGCACGCCGGGCATGGTGGGCACGCCGGCCATGGTGGCCACGCCGGTCACGACGGCCACGCTGGTCACGACGGCCACGCTGGTCACGTCGCGATGTTCAGCCGACTCTTCTGGATCATGCTCGTGCTGGCGATCCCGACGGTCCTGGCCAGCCCGATGTTCGCCCACCTGCTGGGCTACGAGCTCCCCGACATGCCCGGCATCGGGTGGGTCGCGCCGGTCCTGGGCACCGTGATGTATCTGTGGGGCGGCCGGCCCTTCATCACGGGGGCCGTCGACGAGATCCGCAGCCGCCAGCCGGGCATGATGCTGCTGATCGGCATGGCCATCACCGTGGCCTTCGTCGCCTCCCTCGCCGCGAGCCTCGGCCTGATCTCCGCCTCCCTGGAGTTCTGGTGGGAGCTCGCGCTGCTGATCGTCATCATGCTGCTCGGTCACTGGATCGAGATGCGCTCGCTGGCGCAGACGTCGTCGGCGCTGGACTCCCTCGCGGCTCTGCTGCCCGACGAGGCGGAGCGGGTCGAGGGCTCCTCGACCGTCACGGTCGTGCCGTCTGACCTGCAGGTCGACGACGTCGTGGTCGTCCGCCCGGGAGGACGCGTCCCCGCCGACGGCGTCGTGATCGCAGGCGCCGCGGCCATGGACGAGTCGATGATCACCGGCGAGTCCGTCGCGGTGCGACGTGCCGAGGGTGACCAGGTGGTCGCCGGCACCGTCGCCACGGACTCCGGTCTGCGCGTGCGGATCTCCGCGGTCGGTGAGCAGACCGCGCTCGCCGGCATCCGGCGCCTGGTCGAGGAGGCTCAGGGCTCCTCGAGCCGTGCCCAGCGGCTCGCGGACCGGGCCGCGGCCTGGCTCTTCTGGTATGCCCTGGCGGCCGCGATCATCGCCGCCGTCGTCTGGCTCCTGGTCAGCGACCCCGCCACGACCCTCGAGCGGGTCATCACGGTCCTGATCATCGCCTGCCCCCACGCCCTGGGTCTGGCGATCCCGCTGGTGGTCTCCATCACCACCGAGCGTGCCGCGCGCGGCGGCGTGCTCGTCAAGGACCGGCTGGCGCTGGAGCAGATGCGCTCGGTCGACACCGTCCTGTTCGACAAGACCGGCACCCTGACCCGCGGCGAGCCCGCCGTGGGCGCGGTCCACAGCGGCAGTATGCCGGAGGCTGAGCTGCTGGCCCTGGCTGCGGCTGCCGAGGCGGACAGTGAGCACCCCCTGGCCCGGGCGATCGTCCGGGCGGCGCAGGAGCGTGACCTCACCGTCCCTCCGGCCACTGGCTTCAGCGCGTCCGCTGCCGTGGGCGTGACGGCGACGGTGGAGGGCTCGACCGTGCGGGTCGGTGGCCCCTACCTGCTGGAGGAGGAGGGGCTGGCGCCGTTGCCGGAGAGCGAGCAGTGGGCCGAGGACGGTTCGACCGTCCTGCACGTCGTCCGGGACGGAGAGGTCGTCGGCGCGCTCGCGGTCGCCGACGAGATCCGGCCGGAGTCGCGGGAGGCCGTCGACGCCCTGCACCAGCTCGGGATCCACGTCGTGATGATCACCGGTGACGCCGAGCCCGTGGCCCGCGCGGTGGCTGCGGACCTGGGCATCGACGAGGTGTTCGCCGGCGTGCGACCGGAGCACAAGGCCGACAAGGTCGCCGAGCTGCAGGGCCGCGACCGGACCGTCGCGATGGTCGGGGACGGGGTCAACGACGCACCGGCGCTAGCCCGTGCCGACGTCGGCATCGCGATCGGCGCCGGCACGGACGTGGCGATCGCGTCCGCCGGCGTGATCCTCGCCAGCGACGACCCACGCTCGGTGCTATCTATCATCCAGCTGTCCCGCGCGGCCTACCGCAAGATGCGGCAGAACCTGTGGTGGGCGGCCGGCTACAACCTGGTGGCCGTCCCGCTGGCGGCCGGTGTGCTCGCCCCGATCGGCTTCGTGATGCCGATGGCCGTCGGCGCGATCCTGATGTCGCTGTCCACGGTGGTCGTCGCCGTCAACGCCCAGCTGCTGCGGCGCCTGGATCTGCGGGCCGACGCCAGCATCGCCGAGCTGACTGGCACCCGCGCCGAGCTGACCGGCACCCGCGCCTAGATACCGGGCATGCGCCCCTCGACGGGAACCCCGTCGACCACGACCTCGCAGCGCTCGGACCAGAAGCAGACGTGGTCCCGCACCGGCTCGGCATCGTGGAGCGGGTCCGGGTAGAACCAGGCGATGTCACGTCCGCCCTCGAGGTCGCTGCCCAGATAGCTCGCCACGCCCTTGTAGGCGCAGACCGTGTGGGTGCTCGAGGGAGTCAGCAGGTCCAGCCGGACATCCTCCCGCGGGAGGTACCAGCGGGGCGGTAGGTGCGTCTCGAAGAGGGCGACCGGGCGCGTCGACTCCGCCAGGACCGTGTCACCCAGGCGGACGACCACGTGCCGGCTGCTGGTCAGGCAGTCGATCCGCTGGAACGGGTCGTGGGGGTGTCCCAGGACCGGCTGCTCCTCCTCGACCCAGTCGAACGCGGAGAAGTCGAGGACGACCCTGCCGGCCAGGGCGGGGTCGTCCGGCCGGAACGCCACCTCCGTGCCGCCCTCGTCGAGAGCGAGCCTCGTCCCGGGGCTGGTGTGCCAGCCGAAGTTGCCCGGCACCAGGACCTCGGGCAGGGGGTCCGGCTGCTCCGCGGCTCGTGCCGGGGCCAGCTCCACGAGCAGGTCTGCCGCCGGCACGGCATACTCCGGAACGATGCGTCGTGGCTCCCAGACCAGCAGCGCGGACGTCGTGTCCGCGACCGCCTCACCATCCCGGGACGCACGCAGGCGCTTGGCACACCGGGCGAAGCGCAGGTCCGGCAGGGCGTCGAAGGCGAACTGCCACAGGTCAACGGCCATGCCCCATCGTCCACCCGGGCCGTGCCGGCGGCAACCACCTGCTCCAGCGCCCCCGCACCTAGGATCCTGAGGATGATCGAGCACCTCGCCTGGGTGACCACGGGGCCGGCCCGCGGCGGGGACAAGGACGAGCCCCTCGTCGTGCCGGCCCTGGAGGCGTGGGGGGTCCGGGTCGACGTCGTCGACTGGGACGACCCGGCGGTCGACTGGTCCCGCTTCGACCGGGTGGTGCTGCGCTCGACCTGGGACTACCCGGAGCGGCTCGCCGAGTTCGTGCCCTGGCTCGAGCGCGTGGACGCGGTCAGCGACCTCGTCAACCCGCTGCCGTTCATCCGCTGGAGCCATGACAAGCGCTACCTCGCCGAGCTCGCCTCGGCCGGGGTGCCGATCACGCCGACCCGCTTCGTCGAGCCGGGGTCGGAGGTCGCCCTCCCCGGCGGGGACTTCGTGGTCAAGCCCGCGGTCGGCGCGGGCAGCCGGGAGGTCGCCTCCTACGGCCCGGACCAGCACGCGACGGCGCTCGAGCACCTCACGCGGCTGCACGAGGCGGGCCAGGTCGCCCTGCTGCAGCCCCACCTGCGGTCCGTGGCCGTCGAGGGGGAGTGGCCGATGGTCTTCCTCGAGGGAGCCTTCAGCCACGCGGCCAACAAGCGGATCGACCTGCCCCGGGCGGGGCGGATCGACGGGCTCTTCGCCGAGGAGACCAACACGCCCCACGACCCGAGCCGCGAGCAGCTCGCGGTGGCCGAGGCGGCGATGCGGGTGGTCACGGACCGGCTGGGCGCCCCGACCTACGGCCGCGTCGACCTCGTGCGCGACGACGCGGGCGGCTTCCGCGTCCTCGAGGTCGAGCTCGTCGAGCCCTCGCTCTTCCTGGCCTGCGCCGGCACCGCCGCCCTGGACCGGTTCGTCACCGGCCTGCTGCGCTGACGCCGCCCCGGCCTGCTGCACTGACGCCGCCCTGGCATGCTGCGCTGACGCCGCCCCGGCCTGCTGCGCTGACACACCCGTCGCGTGGTCCCCGTGCCCCATTCGTCTCCCGCCGGGCCTATTCCAGCCACTCGGTCTCGAACGCGTCGGCCGCGTGGATGTGGACCGCCTCGTAGCCGTCCGGCCCGGTCGTGAACGTGTGGGGGGTGTGCGCCGGCACGACCAGCACCTGGCCCGCGCGCCCGGGCACCTGCTGTCCCGCGATCGTGAAGAGCGCCGAGCCCCGGCGGATGACGAACGTCTCCGGATACGGGTGGCGGTGCAGCCGCGGCCCGACCCCCTCCTGGGTGGTGGACTCAAGGATCAGGCTCACGCCCGCGCCACCGGGCAGCCGCTCGAAGTTCTCCGCCCACTCCTCCCCGTCCTCGCGACCGTCGGCCCGGGTGAGGACCAGGCCGGCGGTGTCCACCGGTGAATCTCGGAGAAGGGTCACCTGGAGGACCTCGAACTCGGCGGGCCGCGTGGTCGCCAGCCCGACGGTGACCACCAGCCGGCCGGCGGCGAGGTCCGCCTCGGTCATCGTCTCGCCCAGCCCGACCCGCACGAAGTAGGCCTCCGACTCCTTGCTCCCGACGAGCGCACCGGCGCGCCACAGCCCGTGCAGGAAGTGGGTCGTGGCCGACCGAACCTGCCCCCAGGTCTCCGGCGCGGCGGGCTCTACCACGGCCCAGCCGAGACCCTGCCGCAGGGAGCGGTGCACGTGGTCGACCAGGCGACGGACCGACAGGTAGCGCTCGGACGGCTCGCGGGACTGCACCGATCCCAGGACGCGAGCGCCCCAGACCACCGGCCCGTAGCCCGGGAGGTCGCGGATCGGATTCACGCCCAGCCCGGTCAGCTCGTTGATGTCATCGTCGGTCAGCTCGGAGAGCAGGCCGTCGACGCCGCGCAGGCCGGCCTCGGTCCCGGCCGGTGCGCGCCACACTCCCCGCTGCTCGTCGGTCCGCGCGATGACCCCGGCGACGGCGCCGGAGGGCGGGACGGCGGTGCCGCCGACCTCGACCCACGGGTGAAAGACCGCCGCGCGCTCGCGGTGCTCGGTGAGGGCCGCCAGGTCGCGGGCGGTCCCCGACCGCCAGGGGCCTGCGGGCGGGTCGAGCAACAGGACGGCGGAGTATGCCGTGCAGCGGCGGAGCGCACGCGTCACCGCGACGGTGTGCCCGACGGACAACCCCGCCACGACGAGCACGCCGACACCGGTGCCGTCCAGCACCGCGGCGTGCGGGTCCCCGTCCTCGGGGACCAGGTCCTCCGGGGTCGCGCCGGCCGCCCGCACGACCACCGCGGACCGACCTCCGCCTGCGAAGAACAGCTCGACCGCGTGCCCCAGGGGACGGCTGGCGTCCAGGCTGGGCCCGAAGGTCGCGTGGTAGTCGGCGGGGCTGGTGACGGTGACAGGAGTGCCGACCGGTCCCTGGGCGCACGCCCCGACGAAGGCGGTCACCGAGGCGGCGGGATCGATCGTCCTCAGCCGTTCGACCTCGCGGACATAGGTGCCGGGCACGCGGTAGTCGGGCATGCGTCATTCAACCGTGCCCGCGGCAGCGAAGCCAGGGACGACGCCACGGCAGGGCGGAGCGAGGTCCCGCAGCCGCAGGAGGGGAGACGTCCGGTCGTGGAGCCAGTCAGCCCAGGTCGCGCCGCATCACCAGGCGCGGCATCCGGCTGGCGACCGCGTCGGTCGTGCCGACCTGCCGGAAGCCGGCCCGCTCGAACATCGCCTTGGTCCCCACGAACGCCATCGTCAGGTCCATCCGGCCCTCCGGGTCCACCGGGTAGGCCTCGACGGCCGGGGCACCCAGCCCCGCGGCATACTCCACCGCGCCCTCGAGCATCGCCCCGGTGACGCCCTGACGGCGGTGGCCACTGCGGACGACCACGCAGATGATGCTCCACACCGGCACGTCGTCGACGGGGCGGATCAGCTTCGAGGTGACCAGCCGGGGGATCTCGGCGCGCGGGCTGATGCTGCACCAGCCGACCGGCACTCCGTCGCGGTAGGTGACCACCCCCGGAGCGTGCTCCCGACGGGTCAGGCAGCGCATCGCCTCGGCCCGGGACCCGCCGCCGAGCTCCTCGATCTCGCGGGCGGGCAGCCGGTGCGACAGGCACCAGCAGTGCGTCTCGCGCCGGGTCGGGTTGATCACGTCGGCAAGGTCCTCGAAGCGGTCCTCGGTGACGGGGTGCGTCTCCCACTCAGGCATGCCGCCAGCGAACCACACGGCACCGACACCACCGGACTGAGGCAAGCCTGTCCTGCCTGGAAGTTCCTGGTCAGAACGGGTAGTCAGGGGGTATGGGCACGGTCCGTCTCGTCCTCGCGAAGAACCCCGTCGTCGCCCTGACCCTGGTGGTCCTGGCGGCGGTCCTGGTGCTGCTCGGGACCGGGAGCGGCGGGGTCGCGCAGTGGGTCGCGAGCTCGTATGTCGTGGCGATCGTGATCGTGACCGCAGTCGGGATGGTCCGGGACATCCTGCGCGGCCACTGGGGGCTGGACATCCTCGCCGTCGTCGCCATGGTGGCCACCGTGGCCGTGGGGGAGTACGTCGCCGGCCTGATCATCGTGCTGATGCTCTCCGGCGGGGAGGCGCTGGAGGACTTCGCGGCGCGGCGGGCGCGCTCGGAGCTGACCGCCCTGCTGGACCGTGCGCCGCGCACCGCGCGGCGGCTGACCGACGACGGGGTGCTCGAGGACGTCGACGTCGCCGAGGTCCGCGTCGGCGACCAGCTGCTCGTGCGACCGGCCGAGGTGGTGCCCGTCGACGGCGAGCTGCTCGACGAGGCGGGGGTCTTCGACGAGTCGTCGCTGACCGGGGAGAGCCTCCCGGTCGAGCGGCTGCGGGGCGAGACGCTGATGAGTGGCGCCGTCAACGGCGAGTTCGCGGTGCGGATGCGGGCCACCGCGTCGGCGGAGGACTCGCAGTACCAGCGGATCCTGGCCCTGGTGGCCGAGGCGGAGGAGGCCAAGGCCCCGACGGTGCGACTGGCGGACCGGTTCGCCGTGCCGTTCACCCTGGTCTCCCTGGTGATCGCCGGCGTCGCCTGGTGGGCCTCCGGCGACCCGGTGCGCTTCGCGGAGGTGCTGGTGCTCGCGACGCCGTGTCCGCTGCTGATCGCTGCCCCCGTGGCGTTCCTGGGTGGGATGAGCCGCTCGGCCCGCGCGGGAGTCATCGTCAAGGGCGGCGCCACCCTCGAGGCCCTCGCCCGGGCCAGGTCCGTCGCCTTCGACAAGACCGGGACCCTGACGCACGGTCGACCGGAGCTGGCCGCGGTGGAGGTGGCCGCGATGGAGGTGGCCGACGGGATGGAGCCGGACGCCGTGCTCCGGCTGGCCGCGGCGGCCGAGCAGGGGTCCTCGCACGTGCTGGCGGCCGGCGTGATCCGGGCGGCGCGGGAGCGAGGACTGGATCTTCCCCCGGTCGAGCGGGCCAGCGAGGTCGCCACCCACGGGGTGGAAGCGGCCGTCGACGGTCACACGGTCCGGGTCGGCAAGCTGCGGTTCGTCCAGGAGGTCGACCCCGCCGCGGCCTTCGGTGAGCTGGCCCCGGGCCACACCGCCGTGGCCGTCGCGGTCGACGGGCGGTTCGCCGGGTCCCTGGTCCTGCGGGACACGCTGCGCGAGAACGCCGCCGCCATGGTCCGCGTCCTCCGGCAGGAGGGGCTGGAGCGCGTGGTGATGCTCACCGGGGACAACCCCGCCACCGCCCGGTCGCTGGCCGCGCAGGCCGGGATCGAGGAGACCCACGCCGGGCTGCTGCCGGAGGACAAGGTCCGGCTGGTCGGCGAGCTGCCACCGGCCGTCGTCATGGTCGGCGACGGGGTCAACGACGCACCGGTCCTCGCGGCGGCGGACGTCGGCATCGCGATGGGCGCCCGCGGCTCGACCGCCGCGAGCGAGTCCGCCGACGTGGTGATCATGACCGACGACGTCGGCAAGGTGGTGCAGGCGCTGGACATCGGCCGGCACACCTACCGGGTGGCGCTCACCGCGATCTGGATCGGGGTGCTGCTGAGCCTGGGGCTGATGGGCATCGCCGCCTTCGGCCACATCCCGGCCGTGGTTGGCGCCCTGACCCAGGAGCTGGTGGACCTCGCCTGCATCCTCTACGCCCTCCGGGCCCTGCGGGGCGGGCCCACCCGCCCGGAGCTGCGGCTGGAGACCAGGCCGGCTGACGGCATACGGACCCTGGCAGGCACCACCTAGCCACCCTCGGGGAGCAGCCCCTCCCCCCGGGATCCCACCCGCCGCCAGCCCTCGCGCAACGGGTCCGGACGGGTCTATGTTGACTCTCGGAGCGATGGGGTTCTGGCCTCCGAACCGGGGGCGCCGGTCGCCGAAGGTGGTGGTCTGCATGAGCATCTTCCGGACCAAGTCGATCGAGGCCTCGATGGCCGCGGCCGACGAGCCCGACCACCACCTGAAACGACGACTCACCGCGCTCGACCTCGTGGTCTTCGGCGTCGGCGTGGTCATCGGCGCCGGCATCTTCACGGTGACCGGCCG
>Ga0123333_10006279_pt1 | contig 10497 bp, 3 predicted proteins | sample BioC12SIPDNA_3_FD_89957 | JGI IMG/M metagenome (GOLD analysis project Ga0123333, IMG submission 89957) | Anaerobic biogas reactor microbial communites from Washington, USA - Biogas_R2_B C12 SIP DNA | ecosystem: Engineered > Bioreactor > Anaerobic > Unclassified | place: Washington, USA...
AGCTTCACCTGCAATGAGTTGTTCGCCAGCACGTTGATCGATTTGACCGACGCTTCCGGCTGGGGCCGGCCCTGCACCGTGCTGACGATGTGCTGAATATCGGTCAGCGCGACCAGCAGCGGGCCCACCGTGTTGGTCAGTTCGCGTGGCGTGAGCTTGTGGTGGGACCCGAGCACGCCCGCCGCATCGACCAACACCATCACATCGACCGCCGCGAAATACACGAAGGCGATCATGTGGCCGAACCGGATCTGGTCGCCCCCGTTTACCTGGCGCGGCGTGCCCTGCGTCAAGCGGTTTTCGTTGAGCCAGGTCCCGTTGGCGCTGCCCAGATCCTCGAGGGTGAACCCGCTGGCTGTGGCCACCATTTTGGCGTGGTTGCGGGATACGCCAAGCATGTGGCCGTTGTACTTCGACAAGTCGACCGTCGGCTGCGGCTCGCCGGGCGCGCTGCGTCCGAAGAGGATTTCTGGCTGGATGGGTATGATGACCGGCTCCGCCTGACCGGCAATCAGCAGAGTGACCGTATTGGGCGGGAGAGCGGGCGCTTCATCGGGCTTGATCTCGGCTTTCACCAGAGCATTTTTCTCCGGCGCCGAGGGCGGCACAGGCACCGTGATTACCAGCGAGCTGCCGCATTCCTCACATTGTTGAGCACCTTTTGCGTTTTCGTGCTGGCAGTTTGGACAGACGAGACGATCCTCAGGAGCATCAGACACAGCGGGCCCTTTTCATCAGTATCTCTGACCAGGTTCATTGACTTCCTCAATTGTAGCGAACAAATCCGGAAATTGTACAGATCGCCTGTGTTCTGATAATGTATTGATCAGATTCGAAGAAAAACCAGGCGGGTTGCATTATAATTAGTGGTACGAGGTCTGGGGGGTTATTCGCGAAGCGAATGCATGAGGGAACCAGATGAAAAACCCGAGCACAGCGGTGGGGTCATTGTTGCTGGCAGCCGTTCTGCTGCTGCCGGGAGCAGCGCCTGTATCGTATTCGTCCGGCGATTCGGCCTGCCCCGATATCGTGCGGGCTGCGTTCGACCTTACCCAACGAGTCTGCGATGGCACAGGCCGCAACCAGGCCTGTTACGGACACATTCTCCTCGACGCCGAATTCCAGCAAGGTGCTACTACAGCCAGTTTCGAGCGCGAAGGCGATATCGCCAATGTGGCCGACATCCAATCGCTGCGCATCAGCGCGATGGATCTGACGTCGGAAGCATGGGGCGTCGCGCTCATGCGGCTACAGGCCAGCCTGCCCGACGCGCAGAGCGACCAGAGCATCACCATGCTGGCGTTCGGAGACGTCCAGCTCGACAACGCCATGAGCCGTGCCCGCCTGATGACGGTCACCGCCGAGGCGACGGCCAACGTCAACATTCGCCAGCGCCCCACCCTGGGCGCGCTCGTGGTGGGCCAGCTCGCGCCCGGCGAGACCGCGACGGCGACCGGCCGCCTGGAAGACGGCTCGTGGATTCGCATTCGCCAGCCGCGTACCGGGATTAGCGGCTGGGTCTTCGCCGATCTGTTGGCCAGTGAGGATACCGTCGCCGATCTCGATGCGGTTGGCGACGCGGCGCAATATTATGGCCCCATGCAAGCGTTTGTGTTCCGGAGCGGTTACGATGACGCACTCTGCCCTGAGGCAGCGAACAGCGGCATCCTGATCCAGACGCCGGAGGGCGTGGGGAAGATCACGCTGCTGGTCAATGAGGTCGATATTCAACTCGGATCGACCGTGTTCTTCCAGGCCCAACCGGGCGAGGCGATGACCATCCAGGTGATTGAGGGCTCGGCCCAGGTGACCTTGTTCGAGCGCACGACGACCGCCGTTGCCGGCACCCAGATCACCATTCCGATCGATGACACGCTGGCGCCATCCGGCGCACCGGTGGGCCCCGCTCCCTACGAGATGGAGCATGTGGCAGCTCTGCCTGTCGAACTGCTGGAGCGGCCCGTCGTCGTGACCCCGCCGCTCTCCGAGGAAGAAATCGAAGATGTGCTCGATGAGCTTGACGCGCTGTCTGATGGCACTGACTCTTCCGGCGAAGGCGAAGGCGACGAAGAAGAAGGCACTGTCGAAGGGAGTGATGAAGAAGGCTCAACGCCCGGCACCGATCCTTCTCCGGACGAGGAAGAGAAGACGCCGCCCAGCAATCCGGGCCAGGATGGCTCGATGCCACCCGGGCTGATCGATAACCCGGGCCTGGGCGACAGCGTGCCACCGGGCCATAACGGTTCGCCGCCGGGCCAGGACAAACCCAAGAAAAAGTAATCCGCCGCACCGGGCGGGGGGATCGAAACGCACCCGTGGCCTCAATGTCCGGGTGCGTTTTGTTGTGCAAAAAGCCCGTCTGGTGATAAGGTCGTAGCAGAAAAGAGGAGATGATGAGCGATCTCAGCGGCCACGAGATCAAGGGATATCTGCTGCGCGAACTGATCGGAATCGGCGGGTTCGCGGCTGTTTATCGCGCCTTCCAACCGGCTGTCGAGCGCGAAGTCGCCGTCAAGATCATCCTGCCGCGCCACGCCAACAGCCCCGAGTTTGTCCGCCGGTTCGAATCCGAAGCCCAGCTCATCGCCCGGCTAGAGCACATGCATATCGTGCCGCTCTACGACTTCTGGCGCGAGCCCAACAACGCGTATCTGGTCATGCGCTGGCTGCGCGGCGGCAATCTCCATTACTCGATCCAGCGACATGGCCCCTGGCCGCTGCCCGCCATCGCCCGCCTGCTCGACCAGATCTCGTCCGCGCTGGCGGTCGCCCACCGGCGCGGGATCGTCCACCGCGACCTGACCCCGGCCAATATCCTGCTCGATGAGGAAAACAACGCTTATCTGGCCGACTTCGGCATCGCCAAAGATACCGTACGCAATAATGGCGGTCCCGACGAACAGCTTTACGGATCCCCAGCCTATATCGCGCCAGAGCGCATCCGCCACGAGCCCACGACGCCGCAAACCGACATTTACAGCCTGGGCATCATTCTTTACGAGCTGCTCACCGGCAAGCTGCCATTCGAAGCGCCGACTCACACCACGCTGATGTCCAAGCACCTGCACGATCCGGTGCCGCCGCTGCAGGTGTATTCGCCCGATCTGCCCGACGAGATGAACGCCATCATCCTGCAGGCTACCGCCAAAAACCCCAAGGTCCGCTACCGGGATGCGCTGGGCATGGCTGCCGATTTCCGGCGGACGCTGCAGTCCGCTGCCCATGGCGGCCTGCCCGTATTTGCGGCGGGCGAGCGCGGCGAAGGCGATACAGGCGAGGGCTTTCATACGCTCCAGCTCGAGCAGGACACGCTAATCCTGAACCAGGCATTGGAGCCGGAAAACCCTTACAAGGGTCTGCGCGCCTTCGATGAAGCCGACGCAGCGGACTTTTTTGGGCGCGAGGCGCTGGTGGAGCGCCTGATCCGGCGTATGGCCGAGCCTGGCCCCATGGCCCGCTTCCTGGCCGTGGTGGGGCCGAGCGGCAGCGGCAAATCGAGCGTGGTGAAGGCCGGGCTCATCCCCGCGCTGCGTCGCGGCGATCTGCCTGGATCGTCGCGCTGGTTCATCGCGCGGATGGTCCCCGGCGCCGCCCCATTCGACGAGCTGGAGGCGGCCCTGCTGAGCGTCGCCACCGACGAATCGCTGGCCCCTGGCCAGACGCTGCGCGCCAGCGATAGCGGGCTGTACGATCTCGTCTTGCGCATCCTGCCCGACGACGACTCGGAACTGGTGCTGGTCATCGACCAACTCGAGGAGATCTTCACGCTCGTGGCGGATGAGGAGGAGCGCGCCCAGTTTCTCCACAGCCTGCTGTACGCGGTATCCCAACCGGGCAGCCGCTTGCGCGCGATCGTGACCCTGCGCGCCGATTTTTACGACCGCCCGCTCATGCTGCCCGCGCTGGGACAGGCGATGCGCGAGCGGACCGAGCTAGTGCTGCCGCTGGTCTCGCAAGAGCTGCAGGAGGCGATCGTCGGGCCTGCCGAGCGGGCTGGCGTGCGCCTGGAGCCGGGTCTCGTGGCGACCATCGTCGGTGACGTCATCGATCAGCCGGGCGCGCTCCCCCTGCTCCAGTTCGCGCTGACCGAGCTGTTCGACCTGCGCGAAGGGCGCGTCCTGACGCTCGAAACCTACGAGCGCAGCGGCGGCGTGCTGGAAGCGCTCGCCCGCCGCGCCGAAGAGCTGTACGGCATGATGGACGCTGACCGGCAGGCCGTCGCCCGGCAGTTGTTCCTGCGCATGGTCAATCTCGACGATGGCAGCAGCACGCGGCGGCGCGTGCGGTGGGCCGAACTGGCGAGCATCGCCCAGGTGAGCCGGACCGATTTGCAGGCGGTGCTGGACGCGTTCGGCAAGTTCCGCCTGCTCACCTTCGACCACGATCCGCAAACGCGCGAGCCGACCGTCGAGATCGCGCATGAAGCGCTGATTCACCAGTGGGCGCGGCTGGACGACTGGCTGGTCGAGAACCGCGAGTCGCTGCTGGTCCAGCGGCGGCTGGCGGCGGCGACGGTTGACTGGGTCGGCTCGGATCGCAACGCGAGCTATCTGGCGACCGGCGCCCGGCTGGCGCAGTTCGAAGCGCTGCGCGACTCGCCCGCGATGGCCCTCACCAATGAGGAGATCGCCTACGTGACGGCCAGCATCGCCCTGCGCCGCAAGACGCAGCGGCGGCGGCAAATGGCAATCGCCGCCCTGGTTACCCTCACCATCGCGGCGCTGGCCCTGGCGGCCTTCGCGTTTGACCGGCAGCGCCGAGCACAGCGCGCGCGCGAAGACGCCGAGTTCGCCGAATCAATCGCGCTGGCCGAACGCGACCGGGCCGACTACCAGGCGCGGATTTCGCGCTCGGGCGAGTTGGCCGTGACCGCCCTCACCTACCTGGATCAGGTCGACCTGTCGCTGCTGCTCAGCCTGCACGCGCTCCAGTCGGCGGACACGTTCGAGGCGCGCAGCAGCCTATTATCCGGGCTCCAGCGATCGAATTTCGTCAGCGCGTTTTTGAGCGGCCACGCCGACGAAGTGCGCAGCGTGGCGATCAGCCCGGATGGCAGCCTGTTCGCGTCGAGCAGCCGTGACGGGGCGATCATGCGCTGGGACGCGGCCACGCGCCGCCCGGTCGACCCGCCCCTGGCGATCAGCGGCGCGCGCGCCAACAGCCTGGCCTTCAGCCCGGACGGCAGCATCCTGGCCGCGGGCGCCAGCGATGGCCGCGTCTACCGCTGGAACAGCGCGACCGGCGAGCCGGTGGGCGACCCGCTGGAGGCACACGCTGCCGAGATCTGGAGCATCGCCTTTAGTCCCGATGGCGGGCTGCTCGCCACGGGGAGCGGCGACAACGCGATCCGCCTGTGGGACACCGCGGACTGGATTCCGGTGGGCGTCCCGCTGCAGGGCCATGCTGACTACGTCTACAGCGTCGCGTTCAGTCCGGATGGCACCCGGCTGGCCTCCGGCAGCGCCGACAACACCATCCGCCTGTGGGATACGGCTACCGGGGAGGCCATCGGCGACCCCTGGGAGGGTCACAGCGACTGGGTGTGGAGCGTCGCCTTCAGCCCGGATGGATCCCTGCTGGCCTCGGGCAGCGCGGACAACACGATCCGCCTGTGGGATGCCGCCAGTGGCGAGCCCGCCGGTGACCCGATCGCCGGCCACACCGGCTGGGTGCGGAGCGTGGCTTTCAGCCCGGACGGATCGCTGCTGGTCAGCGGCAGCGCGGACAACACCGTGCGTCTGTGGGATCTCGCCAATGGAGGGCCGCTGACCCCGCCGCTGGACGCGCATAACGATACAGTTTGGAGCGTGGCTTTCAGCCCGGATGGTCACACCGCCATCTCCGGGAGCGAGGACATGCGCGTGATCGTGTGGGATACGAGGCGCACCAGCCATCTCGAACAGGTCATTGGCCGCCACCAGGACGCGGTGCTGGGCGTCGCCATCAGTCCCGATGGCACGCTGGTCGCCTCGGCCAGCGGCAACCCGTCCGGCGGGGGAGACGATAACACCGTCCGCGTGTGGGATCTCGCCACAGGAACCGAGAAATTCACCCTGCAGGGCCACCACGATTCGGCCAGCGCGGTCGCGTTCAGCCCCGACGGGACACTGATCGCGTCGGCCGGCTTCGACCAGGCAGTGATCGTCTGGGATGCCGCCAGCGGCGCGATCGTACAGGGGCCGCTGCGCGGCCACACGCACCCGGTCCTCAGCGTGGCGTTCAGCCCCGACGGGACGCGGCTGGCAGCGGGTGCGGACAACGGGCGGCTGATTGTGTGGGACGTGATCACCGGCGAGCGCGCAGGCACAGCCATGAACGCCGGTGCGGATAACAGCATCGCCGGGCTAGCTTACAGCCCTGACGGACTGGCCCTGGCCACCGCCAACCGGGATGGCACCGTCGGGCTGTGGGATGCGTCCACGCTCGAGCCGCTGCGCGAGCCGCTGGCCGGCCACACCGGGCCGGTCACCAGCGTGGCGTTCAGCTCCAACGGGCGCCGCCTGGCATCCGCCAGCCGCGACACCACGATCATCATCTGGAATACGGCCACCTGGCAGCCGCTGCGCGCGCCGCTGACCGGCCATAGCAACTGGGTCCTCGGCGTGGCGTTCAGCCCCGACGGGCGCTGGTTGGCGTCGTCGAGCCGCGACACTATGCTCCGTCTGTGGGACACCACCACGGGCCAGCCAGCCGGGCAACCATTCGCAGCGCACACCGATTGGGCCACCGGGGTGGCCTTCAGCACGGATGGCCGGATGGTCGTGTCGGCAGGTTGGGATGGCACGGTGCGCGCCTGGACGGTGGCCCTCGATGCGTGGAGCGCGGACGCCTGCGCCATCGCCAATCGCGATCTCGGGCCGGTCGAGGTGGAGCGTTACTTCGGTGAAGACGAGTACACCCCGGTCTGCAGCGAATAGCGGCGTCGGGTTTGCCGGCAGGGCGCGGCCGTTGAGTGCACTGTTCACCCGATAAATTTGAACAAAATCATACTTTTGACAAATCTCCCCGCTTTGATCCACAATTTGGCTACGGGTGGATCAGGTGCGAATGCGCTCCAACGCATTACGCCAATGGGGAGATCTCTGCATCATGGGATGGCCGTCTCATCGACTCAACTCAACACTTGCCAGGTTTATACACGCTTTTCTGCATCGCTTGCATGAGGAAGCCCGCCTTCTCCAGTCCGGACAAAAGAAACGACCCTCAATCGTTTTCGTGATCGTGGGGATAGCCAGCATCATCTGGCTGTTTGTGCGCAGCGGGCAGAAGCCCAGCCGCCTCGCCTATCCCTGCCAGAAGGCCGCGGCAGCCAACACAGCCGTGCTGCTAGGCTGGGTCGCCGCGCTGCTGGTCGGCACGGCGTATTCACGAAAGCTCGGCCCCAGGGGACGGCTCATCTACCGGATCGGCGTGCTGGCCGGTGTGATCACGCTGGCGCTGGGCGGCCTGAACAAGCTGGCCGTCGAGGACTGGCAGCGCCAGTTCGTGTCCACGGCCATCGGCCAGGGGACGTCGCGGGTGGCGTGGGTGCAGGACAGCCGGGCCGCCACGGGTTGGAGCACCAATCTCAACGCGCGGGTGAACGCGGCCGCCGTCGAAGAGATGATGGATCTGGCCGTCAAGCAGCTCACCGGGCAGGCGACCGTCGGCGGGGCGTGGTCGCAGATTTTCCGAAACCACAATGGCGGCCGAAACTACACGGCCGGTGAGAGGATCGCGATCAAAGTCAACTTCAACAACGCACACGATCTCTCGCTGCACAACCCCAACTACCAGGTGGTCAATGCGGTCATTCGCCAGCTGGTGGAGGTGGTCGGAGTCGCCCAGGCGAACATTACCGTCTACGATGCCAGCCGCCCGTTCCAGGCCGGATTCTCTGCCGGAATCCTGGCGCGGTTTCCCAACGTGAGGCTGGTCACGCAGAGCACGGGGTGCTGGGATGGCGCGGTGGCGGGCACCCGCTTCGCGTGCGTCCTGCGCGACACGACCTATCTGATCAATATGCCGCTGCTGCGCACCCATTCGTACGCAAAGGTCTCGCTGAGCTTCAAGAACCATCTGGGCAGTGTCGAAACGCCTGCCGTGCTGCATCCCAACATCAGCAGCGCCGACCCCGCCGTGAACCCGCTGATCAGGCTCAACCGGCACAGCTACATCAATAACAAGACGCTGCTGGTCGTCGCCGACGGCGTGTACGGGCTGAGAGCGGGCGGTCCAACCGACAATCCCGGTGGCAGCCGAGGGATCACGAACCCCTATCCGAACTCGCTGTTCCTGTCGACCGATCCGGTCGCCGTCGACTCGGTGATGATCGACTATCTGCAGAATCGCGGCGCAAGCTGGGGCACGAGCGAGCCCCGCAACTATCTAGCCGCGGCGGCATCGGTCGGTTTGGGCAATTTCGAGACCAATCTGAGTTACCGGTACACCCGGATCAAGCTGGTGCGATGCACCAACGGGACGTGCACTGGAGGGGTACCGAACGAAGCGCCGCAGGCCGCCGACGACACCTACACCGCCATCATGAACCAGACGCTTCGAGTGAGCGCGCCTGGCGTGCTGCGGAACGACAGCGACCCCGACGGCAACCCGCTGACGGCCAGGATCGTGACGCCGCCGGCCAACGGCACGTTGACGCTGGGCGCCTCAGGCGGTTTTACCTACACGCCCAATCAGGACTATACCGGCACAGATACCTTCACTTACGCTGCGACGGACAACCACGGCGCAGCGGACAATGCCACCGTAACCCTCAACGTCCGCGCGATTCCTGCCGCGCCTGTGCTCTCGGCACCGGCCACGCCGACGATCACGAGCGACAACACACCCACATTCACGTGGCAGAGCACAACCCACGCCGCAAGCTACCAGATCCAGATCGACAACGGCAGCGGGTTCATCAGCCCGGAGCAGAATGTGACGCAGGCGGGCACGAGCTTCACGCCGCCCACCCTGGCAGATGACGCCTACGCGTGGCGGGTGCGCGGTCTGAACAGCTACGAGATGCCCGGCCCGTGGAGCCCAGTCTGGCGACTCACCGTGGATACCACCGCGCCTGCTGCGCCCTACCTGAGCAGCCCGCGCGACCGCACTTCGACCACGAGCAGGACCCCGCGCCTGACGTGGCGCTCGGTCCCTGACACGAGCACCTACCGCCTGCAGATCGCGACCAATGCCGCGATGTCATCGCCCAGCACCAACGACGGCACGCTGACGCGATCCAGCTATCTCGTCCCGGCGGCGGCGCCGCTCGACTACGGCACCTACTACTGGCGCGTACAGGCTACCGACGCCGCCGGGAATGTCGGCCCCTGGAGTGCGATCAACAGCTTCACCGTGACGATCCTGCAGGCGCCCAAGAACGGCGATGTTTCGACCGACGACACGCCGCTGTTGCGCTGGGCGCCGGTAGCCGGGTCGACGGCGTACCAGCTTCGGGTGCGCAACGTTGCGTCAGGCGCCATCGTGATCGACAGGAACGGTCTCACGGCGCCGCGCTTCACGCCCGATACCCCCCTGACACCGGGCCGCTACACGTGGAAGGTCAGCACCGATGGCGGGGCCACCTGGACACCGGAATGGACGTTCACCATCGCGACAGCCCTGCCCGCCGCGCCGCAGATAGACTCCCCGGCGAGCGGCTGGCGCGGCTCCACCCTGCCCGCCACGCTGACGTGGTTCCGGCTGGATTACGGCGCGAGCTACCGCTACCAGGTCCAAATCGACAACAGCCCCGGCTTCCGGAGTCCGGAGCAGGATGTCGTGCTGGGCGCGAACGTGACGCAGGTCAATCCTACCGGGCTGGGCGAAAGCGGGCGCTACTCCTGGCGCGTGCGCGCCATCGACGCGCAGAACGTCGCCGGGCAGTGGAGCAGCGCGCGCTGGTTCGCCCTGGAAGGCCCCAGCCGCCCGAGGCTGTCGGAACCCCTCGACCAATCCACGACGGCGGACTCAACGCCGCTGTTCGCGTGGGAAGCGGTGCCCGGCGCAACCGGCTACCAGATCCAGATCAGCCCGAACCGGCTGTTCCAGTCGGCGGGCATCACGCCTTCTGGCGGAACCAGCTACACCTCGCCCGCCCTGGCCGATGGCCCGACCTTCTGGCGGGTGCGATCCGTCGCGGCGGGGATTGCCGGGCCGTGGAGCCTCACCTGGCGCGTCACCATCGACACGGACGGGCCGCCTGCGCCACGACTCACGGCGCCCAAAGATGCCGCCGGATTGAATGACAGCACGCCGCGTTTCGCGTGGGGCCGCGCCCCCGGCGCGTTGGAATACCAGCTCAAAATCTTCCTCAATGGCGAGTGCGAGACGGCTACACCTCATCGCAACTACGCCGGACTGACAGCTCCTGCCTTGACACTCCCGGTCGGAGACGCACTGAATTCCGGGCGGTTCCTCTGGTGCGTGCGGGCCAGGGACGCGCGAAGTGTGTGGGGCGCGTGGAGCGACGCGAACAGCTTCACCTACACGATCCACACCGCGCCCGGCGACGGG
>Ga0123333_10006280_pt1 | contig 10493 bp, 10 predicted proteins | sample BioC12SIPDNA_3_FD_89957 | JGI IMG/M metagenome (GOLD analysis project Ga0123333, IMG submission 89957) | Anaerobic biogas reactor microbial communites from Washington, USA - Biogas_R2_B C12 SIP DNA | ecosystem: Engineered > Bioreactor > Anaerobic > Unclassified | place: Washington, USA...
GGCTCAGGCACCGCTCGAGATGCTGGGCGAGCTCGGGCGAGGCACCCTTCTGCGCCGCGAAGCCCGCGCTCGCGCCGTGCAGGCCGAGCAGCGGGACGTCGACGTCGACGGCCGCGACGAGGTCGACGTGCGCGAGCTCGCGCGCGAGCTCGCCCAGCCCGGCGAGGTCGGCGTCCGTGACCGTCCCGAGGGCTCCCCCGCCTGCGCCGAGGACGCCGTCCGCGGCACCCGCGCCGAGGCCCGCGAGCAGGCCTGCGCCACCGTCGTTGGTCGCGGTCCCCCCGACGCCGACGACGACGCGCGTCGCGCCTGCCTCGAGCGCGGCTCGGACGAGCTGGCCGAGGCCGATCGAGCTCGTCCGCCCCGGGTCGCGGCGCTCGGGCGCGACAAGGTCGAGCCCGACGGCGTGCGCGGCCTCGAGGTAGGCGGTCGCCCGCCCCTCCTCGTGCACGAGCAGGAAGGCCGCCGGCACGGGCTCGCCGAGCGGACCCGTGACCGTGACCGGTTCGAGCTCGCCCCCGAGCGAGGCGTGCACGACCTGGACGAACCCGGGCCCGCCGTCAGCGAGGGGCACCTCGAGGACGTCGTCGTCGGGGGCTGCCAGACGCCACCCGCGGGCGATCGCCGCGGCCGCCTCGGGTGCCGTGAGGGTCCCGGTGAAGCAGTCGGGGGCGACGAGCACACGCATGCGCCCATCCTCGCAGGTGACGCGGTGTGGGAAGATCAGGGCCGTGAGCGCCACCTTCACCGAACCGACCGCCTCGCCCCTGCTGCACCTGCTCGGCCAGGGGGTCGACCTCGCCTCGGAACGCGGGGTCGAGTGCACGGGCGAGCTGCCCTCCCCGTCCGACCCCGCGCTCGTCGAGCGTGCCCGGGCCGCACGCGAGGCCCTCGGGGACCGCGCCTTCGTGCTTGGTCACCACTACCAGCGCGACGAGGTCATCGCCTTCGCCGACGTCACGGGGGACTCCTTCAAGCTCGCGCGCGAGGCCGCGGCGCGCCCCGACGCGGAGTTCATCATCTTCTGCGGCGTGCACTTCATGGCCGAGTCGGCCGACATCCTCACGAGCGACGCCCAGCGCGTGATCCTGCCCGACCTCGCGGCAGGCTGCTCGATGGCAGACATGGCGCGCATCAACCAGGTCGACGAGGCCTGGGACGTGCTCGTCGAGGCCGGGGTCGCCGACCGCACTGTCCCCGTGACCTACATGAACTCCTCGGCCGCGATCAAGGCCTTCACGGGCCGCCACGGCGGGACCGTGTGCACCTCGTCGAACGCCCAGGTCGCCCTGCGCTGGGCCTTCGACCAGGTGGGCGGGACCCACGGCGACGGCAAGGTCTTCTTCCTGCCCGACCAGCACCTGGGGCGCAACACCGCGGTGCGTGAGCTGGGGCTCTCGCTCGAGGACTGCGTCGTGTTCGACCCGCGCCGCCCGGGGGGCGGCGTGAGCGCCGAGGAGCTGCGTCGCGCGCGCATGATCCTGTGGCGCGGGCACTGCTCGGTGCACGGGCGCTTCTCGGTGCGCAACGTCGAGGAGATCCGCGCGAAGGTCCCGGGCGTCAACGTCCTCGTGCACCCCGAGTGCACGCACGACGTCGTCTCCGCGGCGGACCTCGTGGGCTCGACCGAGTTCATCGTCCGCGCGCTCGAGGCGTCCGAGCCGGGCTCGGCGTGGGCGATCGGCACCGAGCTCAACCTCGTGCGCCGCCTCGCGCACCGCTTTCCCGACCGCCAGGTGCACTATCTCGACTCGACCGTGTGCATCTGCTCGACGATGAACCGCATCGACCTGCCGCACCTCGTGTGGGCGATGGAGTCCCTCGTCGCGGGGCGCGTGCCGAACCAGATCGTGGTCGACGCCGACGACGCGCACTGGGCGCGCGTCGCGCTCGACCAGATGCTCGCCCTGCCGGGCATCTGAGGCGCCCCGCGGGATCGCGGTCGACGCTGCGCCGCGCGCCTAGCGTGCGAGCCGGTCGAGCAGGAGCGCCTCGGCGAGCACGACCTTCTCGAGCTCGCCGAGGTGGACCGACTCGTTCGCGCCGTGCGCGCGTGAGTCAGGGTCCTCGACGCCCGTGACGAGGATCTGCGCCGCGGGGAAGGACTCGAGCAGGTCGGCGATGAACGGGATCGACCCGCCGAGCCCCGTGTCGACCGGCGCGGTCCCCCACGAGGCAGCGAACGCCTCACGCGCGGCCTGCATCGCGGGCGAGTCGAGGGGTGCCGCGAAGCCCTTGCCCGCGTCACGCTCGGTCACGGTCACCCGCGCACCGAACGGCGCGTGCTGCTCGAGGTGGCGGCGCAGCGCGGCCCGCGCCTCGAGGGGGTCCTGCCCCGGTGCGACGCGCAGCGAGAGCTTCGCGCGGGCCCGCGGCGCGATCGTGTTCGAGGCCTCGTCGACGCGCGTCGCGTCGATCCCGATCACGCTGATCGCGGGCCGGGACCACAAGCGCGCCGTGAGCGGTCCGGTGCCCGCGAGACGCACGCCGGCGAGCACGGCGGCCTCGGCGCGCAGCTCGGCCTCGTCCTGGTCGACCTCGGGGTCCGGGGCGCGTTCCAGACCCTCGACCGCGACGTCGCCGTCGTCGTCGTGCAGGGTCGAGACGAGCCGTGCGAGCAGGACGTTCGCGTCGAGCACGGGGCCACCGAACATCCCCGAGTGGATCGCGTGCTCGGTCACCGCGACCTCGACCTCGAGGTCGGCCATGCCGCGCAGCGAGGTCGTCAGGGCGGGGACGCCGACCTTCCAGTTGACCGAGTCGGCGACCACGATGACGTCGGCCGCGAGCAGCTCGCGGTGCTCGACGAGGAAGGCCGCGAAGCTCGGCGAGCCGATCTCCTCCTCGCCCTCGACGAACACCGTCACGCCGACCCCGAGCTCGGCGCCGAGCACCCGCAGCGCCCCGAGGTGGGCGACGATCCCGGCCTTGTCGTCCGCCGCACCACGGCCGTAAAGACGTCCGTCGCGCTCGGTCGGCTCGAAGGGCTCGGTGTCCCACTCCCCGCGGTCACCCGGCGGCTGGACGTCGTGGTGGGCGTAGAGCAGGACGTGCGGGGCCCCGGCCGGGCCGGGCCGCCGCGCGACGACCGCAGGAGCGCCCCGACCGCCGTCGGGCGCGGGGGCGTCGAGCACGTGGACCTCGTCGAGCCCGGCCTCGCGCAGCAGCTGCGCGACGTGCTCGGCGCTCGTGCGCACGTGAGCCTGGTCGAAGCTCGGGTTCGACACGCTCGGGATGCGCACGAGAGCCTCGAGCTGCTCGCGCACGAGGGGGAAGGTGGCTGCGGTACGAGCGCGCAGCTCGGTCGTCCGGGGGTCTTCGGCCATGGACGTCACGCTACCTGCGCGCCCGGCTCGACTACCCTGTGGGCGTGTCCGACACGCAGAACCCGACCCCCGCCCCGAAGCCCGAGGGCAAGGGACGCCCGACCCCGCGGCGCAAGGACGTCGAGGCACAGCGCCGGCGCCCTCTCGTGCCGGGTGACCGGAAGGCGGCCGTGCGTGCCGCGCGTGCGCGTTCGCGCGAGATCCGTGACCGCGAGTTCGAGGCGATGAAGACCGGCGACGAGAAGAACATGCCGCTGCGCGACCGTGGTCCGGTCAAGCGGTTCATCCGGGACTTCATCGACGCGCGCTGGTCGCTCGGGGAGTTCTTCCTTCCGATCGCGATCGTGTTCGTCCTGCTGACCGCGTTCTCGCAGCAGGACGCCGTGCTCGCCCTCGTGATCCTGGTCGCGCTCTACGGTGTGATCATCGCGACGGTGCTCCAGGCGTGGATCACCTCGCGCAAGCTGCGCAAGGCCCTCGAGGCACGGTTCGGCGAGGCGGGGCTCGCGAAGGGCAACCTCATGTACGGGGTCATGCGCTCGCTGCAGATCCGCCGGTCACGACTGCCTCGCCCGATGGTCAAGCGCGGCGAGCACCCGAAGACGACGCGCTGAGCAGAGCCCGGGCGCCCGAGCGCGCCACGATTCATCCCATCGAAACGATTCGGGTGCGGCGTTAGGATCGTCGCATGGTCAACTACCGCTTCCTCGGCTCCTCGGGCCTGAAGATCACCGAGCTCGTCTACGGCAACTGGATCACGCACGGCCTGCAGGTCGAGAACGACACCGCGACGCGCTGCGTGCACGCCGCGCTCGACGCGGGCATCACCTCGTTCGACACAGCGGACGCCTACGCGAACGGCGTCGCCGAAGAGGTGCTCGGCGCGGCACTCAAGGGGCAGCGCCGCGAGTCCCTCGAGGTGTTCACGAAGGTCTACTGGCCCACGGGACCGGGCGGCCCGAACGACACCGGCCTGTCGCGCAAGCACATCATGGAGTCGATCGACGGATCGCTGCGCCGCCTCGGCATGGACTACGTCGACCTGTACCAGGCGCACCGCTTCGACACCCAGACCCCGCTCGAGGAGACGATGGTCGCGTTCGCCGACGTCGTGCGCCAGGGCAAGGCCCTCTACATCGGGGTGAGCGAGTGGACGGCCGAGCAGATCCGCGCGGGCGCGGCGCTCGCGAAGGAGATGCGCATCCCCTTCGTGTCGAACCAGCCGCAGTACTCCGCGCTCTACCGCGTGATCGAGGAGGAGGTCGTCCCCGCCTCGCGCGAGGTCGGAATCTCCCAGATCGTGTTCTCGCCCGTCGCGCAGGGCGTGCTCACGGGCAAGTACAAGCCGGGCGAGGCCCCGCCCGCCGGGTCGCGTGCGACCGACGAGAAGAGCGGCAAGAACTTCATCTCGCGCCTCGTCGACGACCAGGCCGTGCTCGAGGCGGTGCAGCGCTTCGTGCCGATCGCCGCCGACCTCGGCCTCACGCCCGCCCAGCTCGCGCTCGCGTGGGTGCTCCAGAACGACAACGTGGCCGCTGCGATCATCGGCGCCTCGCGGCCCGAGCAGATCGCCGAGAACGTCAAGGCCTCGGGCGTGCGCCTCGAGCCCGAGGTCATGGCCGCGATCGACGGCGCGCTCGGCGACGTCGTCGTCCGCGACCCCGCGCTCACGGCGCGCAACGCACCGCAGTCGCGCGTCGCGTGAGGCTTTCGAGGACTGGCCCGAGGCGACTCGGGTCAGTCCTCGACGGGGGGCACCGGAACGGCCGGGCTCGCGGGCTCGCCGTCGTGCAGGAGCCGCGCGGTGCGCACGCCCTCGCGCGAGAGCGTCCGCCAGTGCTCGCCGAGCCACGCCTCGGCGTCGAACTGGGTCGTGAACACGGGGCTCACGGGCTCGGCGACCTCGTCGCCGCGCGCGTCGTCGAAGGCCCAGACCCAGCGCGGGACCATCACGGCGCGCTCCGTGCGAGGTGCCGGTTGACCCGCGCGGCGAATGCGGGGCCCACGTAGACGAGCCCCGTGTAGCCCTGGACGAGCGTCGCTCCGGCCTCGACGTAGCGCGCGGCGTCGGCGCCCGTCGTGATGCCTCCGACCCCGATGATCACGGTGTCTGGCCCGAGCGCCGTGCGCAGCCGGCGCACGACCTCGACGCCGCGCTCGAGCAGTCGGGGCCCGCTGACCCCACCGGGGCCGAGGTCGTGGGCGATCGTCGTGTTGACCGCGACGACCCCGTCGAGACCGAGCTCGTCGGCGAGGCGTGCGACCGCGTCGACGTCCTCGTCGGCGAGGTCGGGGGCGATCTTGACCAGGAGCGGCACGTGCCGCCCGCCGACGACGGCGTCGGCGGCCGAGCGCACCTCGCGCAGGATCGGGCGCAGCGCGTCGACCGACTGCAGGTCGCGCAGTCCCGGGGTGTTGGGCGAGGAGACGTTGACGACGAGGTAGTCCGCGTACGGCGCGAGCTGAGAGGCCGAGAAGGCGTAGTCCTCGGCGGCCCGCTCGGGCGGGGTCACCTTCGACTTGCCGATGTTCACGCCGACGACGGCGGCCCGGCCCCGGGTGCGGCGTCGCAGGGCCCGCAGGCGGGCGGCGGCCGCGACGGCTCCCTCGTTGTTGAAGCCCATGCGGTTGCGCAGCCCGCGCTCGGCGAGCAGGCGCCACAGGCGCGGGCGCTCGTTGCCCGGCTGCGCCTGGGCCGTGACGGTCCCGACCTCGACGAAGCCGAAGCCGAGCATCGTGAGCCCCTCGACCGCGCGGGCGTCCTTGTCGAAGCCGGCCGCGAGGCCGAAGCGTCCCGGGACCGTGCGGCCGAACACCTCGACGCGCCCGGCCGCCGGGGCCGAGAAGACCTTCGTGAGCACGTGGGCGAGCCCGGGGACCCGCCCGACCGAGGCGATCAGTCCGAACGCGAGCTCGTGCGCCCGCTCGGGGTCGAGCCGGCGCAGGACGAGGTCGAACAGGACGCGGTACACGGCGACCAACCTAGCCGCTCCCCCGCTCGGGGCTGCGGGCCCTCGTGCGCCACAGCAGGACGAGCCCGACGACGGGCAGCACGAGCGGAACGTAGCCGTAGCCGGCGCCGAACTGCGACCACACCGTCTCGTCGGGGAAGTCCTCGGGGACTGCGAGCGAGAGCGCCCCGACCGCGAGCACACCCACGAGCTCGACCGAGATCGCGAGCCACGCGACCGTGCGCCACCCGCGCGAGGACCGGGCGAGGGCGACCGTCGCGAGGATGTAGACCAGGCCCGAGAACAGGGACAGCGAGTACGCGAGGGGCGCCTCGGCGAACCGCGTCGCGATCTGGGCGAGGGCGCGCGCGGTCGCGGCGAGCGCGAGAAGCCCGTAGACGAAGACGACGACGCGCCCCCCGCCGTGCGCGGCGCTGCGCGGCTCGGCGGGGGTCACGCGGACCACAGCACGAGGACGCGGTACTGCAGGAACGCCGTCGTGAGCGCGGCGATCAGGAGCACGACCGAGCTCCACCGGGTCCGCTCGAGGAAGGACACGACCGCGGCTGCGGGCAGGATCAGCAGCATCGAGATCGCGTAGCCCCACAACGTCACGCCGTCGTCGACCTGGGCCCCACGAGCCTGCAGGACCCCGAGCACGACGAGCTGGACGAGCAGGACCGCCTCGACGGCGCCGGCCGCGAACAGCTGGCGCAGGATGACGGCCTGGTCACGCAGGGCACGCACGGCGGCCCACGCCCCGAGCGCGAGGCACAGGGCGACGACGATCCAGGTGAGGACGAGCACGAGGTCGAGGGTACTCAGACCTCACCGCGTCGCCGCCGCGCGTTCCACTCGCGCATGCGCGGCGGGTAACCCGTGCGCTGGACGTCGTAGACCGGGATCGAGAGCTCCTCGGCGATCTTGGCGGCGGTCGCCGCATCGGGCACCTTGCGCCGGGTCCACTCGCCCGTCGTCGCGATGAGGACGACGGTCGTCTGCGTCACGTTCGTCTCGGGCTCGACGTAGGCCTCGACACCGACGCGGGTGCGCACGAACTCTGCGAGGTGCTCGCGCGTCGCGCGTGCTGCGTCGCGTGGCGAGGGCGCGTCGGCACGGCGCCGACGGCGGCGAAAGAGGCCCATGGCGTGCAAGGTTACGTGATCTGCGTCTCTCGCCGTGCGGTTCGTTCGCCGCGTCCGGCGAGGTGGTGACAAGATGGTCGTCGGGTGGCCGCGCCGCGCGAGGGACGCACGGGCCGGCCCGGCGCAGACACTTTCGGCCTAAGGAGTTTTCGTGGCAGACAGCCGCACCGAGTTCGACATCGTCGTCCTGGGCGGGGGTAGCGGCGGGTATGCAGCCGCCCTGCGCGCCTCACAGCTGGGTCTGAGCGTCGCCCTCGTCGAGGGCGCCAAGGTCGGTGGGACGTGCCTGCACAACGGGTGCATCCCGACCAAGGCGCTCCTGCACGCCGCCGAGCTCGCGGACCAGGCGCGCGAGGCCGCGCACTTCGGGGTCAACGCGAGCCTCGAGAGCATCGACATGGCTGGCGTCAACAACTACAAGGACACCGTGATCGGCGGCCTGTACAAGGGCCTGCAGGGCCTCGTGAAGGCGCGCGGAGTCACGCTCGTCGAGGGCTGGGGCAAGCTCGTCGCAAAGGACGCCGTCGAGGTCGACGGCGTCCGCTACGTCGGCAAGCACGTCGTGCTCGCGACCGGCTCGTACGCGCGCTCGCTCCCGGGGCTCGAGATCGGCGGTCGGGTCATCACGTCCGACCAGGCGCTCGAGCTCGACTGGGTCCCCCGTTCTGCCGTCGTGCTCGGTGGCGGTGTGATCGGTGCCGAGTTCGCGAGCGTGTGGCGCTCCTTCGGTGCCGAGGTCACGATCATCGAGGCCCTCCCTCACCTGCTGCCGAACGAGGACCCCGCGCTCTCGAAGGCTTTCGAGCGCGCCTACCGCAAGCGCGGCATCGCCTTCCACACCGGCGTGCGCTTCCAGGGCGTGACGCAGGACGACTCGGGCGTGCACGTCACGCTCGAGGACGGCAAGTCCTTCGACGCCGACCTCCTGCTCGTCGCGGTCGGCCGTGGCCCGCGCACCGCGGACCTCGGCTACGAGGAGCAGGGCGTCACGCTCGACCGCGGCTTCGTCACGACGAACGATCGGCTCCACACGGGCGTCGGCAACATCTACGCCGTGGGCGACATCGTCCCGGGCCTCCAGCTCGCGCACCGCGGGTTCGCGCAGGGCATCTTCGTCGCCGAGGAGATCGCGGGGCTCAACCCCGCGCCGATCGTCGAGTCCGGCATCCCGCGCGTGACCTACTCCGAGCCCGAGGTCGCCTCGGTCGGCCTGACCCAGGCCGGTGCCGAGGAGGAGTTCGGCAAGGAGAACGTCGAGACGCTCGACTACAACCTCGCGGGCAACGGCAAGAGCAAGATCCTGGGCACGACGGGCTTCGTCAAGCTCGTGCGCCGCAAGGACGGCCCCGTCGTGGGCGTCCACATGATCGGCGCGCGCGTCGGCGAGCTGATCGGCGAGGGACAGCTCATCGTCAACTGGGAGGCCTACCCCGAGGACGTCGCGAACCTCGTCCACGCCCACCCCACCCAGAACGAGGCGCTCGGCGAGGCCCACCTGGCTCTCGCGGGCAAGCCCCTGCACGCCCACAACTGAGTCGCGGCGAGACCGCTCGAACCACGAGGAGACCAACGTCATGAGCGACGCAGTGAAGATGCCGGCCCTGGGCGAGTCCGTGACCGAGGGCACCGTGACCCGCTGGCTCAAGTCGGTCGGCGACGAGGTCGCCGTCGACGAGCCCCTGCTCGAGGTCTCGACCGACAAGGTCGACACCGAGATCCCCTCCCCGTTCGCTGGGGTGCTCGAGCAGATCCTGGTCGAGGAGGACGAGACCGTCGAGGTCGGCGCGGACCTGGCCATCATCGGCTCGGGCGAGGGCGCGGGAGGCGCGCCTGCGCAGGCCCCCGCCCAGGACGAGACACCTGCCGAGGAGGCAGCTCCCGCGCAGCAGGCACCTGCTCAGCAGGAGCGTGCCCAGGAGGCGCCTTCCGAGCAGCCCGCCGAAGCCCCTGCCGAGCAGCCTGCTCCCGAGGCGGCCGCCGCCCAGGCGCCCGCTGGCGACGGCGAGGCCGTCAAGATGCCCGCGCTCGGCGAGTCCGTGACCGAGGGCACCGTGACCCGCTGGCTCAAGTCGGTCGGTGACGAGGTCGCCGTCGACGAACCCCTGCTCGAGGTCTCGACCGACAAGGTCGACACCGAGATCCCCTCACCCGTCGCGGGTGTCCTCCAGCAGATCCTCGTGGAGGAGGACGAGACCGTCGAGGTCGGGACCGACCTCGCGATCGTCGGCTCGGGGGCGCCGAGCGAGGCCAAGGCCGCTCCTGAGCCGGCCGCGGCCCCCGCTCCCGCCGCGGAGCAACCGGCGGAGCCCGCCCCGGCCGAGGAGCCTGCTCCCGCACCCGCAGCCGCGAGCGTCGAGCCCGAGCCTGTGCCCGCACCGCGCCCCGCGGCGCCCGCCGAGGCCGCGGCTCCTGCCCCGGCCGCTCCCCCGGCGCCGCCGTCGGCCCCGGCCGCACCGTCGGCACCCGCTGCCCCGGCCGCAGCTGCGGCGCGTGGTTCGGGCTACCTCACCCCGCTCGTGCGCAAGCTCGCGGCGGAGCTCGGGGTCGACACCTCGACGCTCGAGGGCACCGGGGTGGGCGGTCGCATCCGCAAGGAGGACGTCCTCGCTGCCGCCGAGAAGTCGGCGCCCGCGGGCGCTGCCCCGCAGGCCGCAAGCGGTCCGCAGACGATCCTGCCGGTGTCCGAGCTGCGCGGCACGACCGAGAAGGCGAGCCGTCTGCGCCAGATCATCGCAGAGCGCATGGTCGAGTCGCTGCACTCGCAGGCCCAGCTCACGACCGTGGTCGAGGTCGACGTGACCAAGGTCGCGCGGCTGCGCGCCTCGGCGAAGTCGACGTTCCAGGACAAGCACGGGGTCAACCTGACCTACCTGCCGTTCTTCGTGCTCGCAGCGGTCGAGGCGCTCAAGGCCTACCCGAAGATCAACGCGGTCCTCGAGGACAACCAGATCACCTACCCCGCGGCGGAGCACGTCGGGATCGCGGTCGACACCGAGCGCGGCCTGCTCGTGCCAGTCATCAAGGATGCGGGCGACCTCGACCTCGCGGGCATCGCGAAGTCGATCGCTGAC
>Ga0123333_10006293_pt1 | contig 10489 bp, 9 predicted proteins | sample BioC12SIPDNA_3_FD_89957 | JGI IMG/M metagenome (GOLD analysis project Ga0123333, IMG submission 89957) | Anaerobic biogas reactor microbial communites from Washington, USA - Biogas_R2_B C12 SIP DNA | ecosystem: Engineered > Bioreactor > Anaerobic > Unclassified | place: Washington, USA...
GTGAGACGGACCTGGAGCGTTATCAGAAGGTGATCGCGGAAGTCGGGTTGCGGAAGTAACGGGACGAACCGACCGTGGGTCAGGCGGGGCTGTGAACACGTAGGTGCGCCGTTCATCGCGTATGCCCGCGGGGTGAGTATGTGATGTGAATCTGTAGGAGTACAATGATGCCAGTTTTTCGGGTGGAACGTGAAATTGCGGGTCGGACCCTGTCGATTGAGACGGGGCGGCTGGCCCGCCAGTCGCACGGCAGTGCGGTGGTGCGTTACGGGGACACGGTGGTGCTGTCCGCCGTGGTGTTTTCGGCGCCTCGGGAGATGCTGGACTTTTTCCCGCTGTGGGTGGACTACCGCGAGAAGACGTACGCGGCGGGCAAGTTTCCGGGCGGTTTCATCAAGCGTGAGGGGCGTCCGACGAACAAAGAGATTCTGACGATGCGGATGATCGATCGTCCGATCCGGCCGCTGTTCCCGAAGTTTTACCGGGACGAGGTCCAGATTCAGGCGATGGTGCTCTCGGCGGATCAGCAGAACGATCCGGATATTCTGGCCGCCATCGCGTCGTCGGCGGCGCTGGCCGTCTCGCCCATTCCGTTCGAAGGGCCCATCGGGGCGGTTCGGATCGGCCGGGTGAAGGACGAGCTGGTGGTCAATCCGCTGCACAGCCAGTCGGAGTTTTCGTCGCTGGAGCTGGTGCTGGCGGGGCGCAAGGACGCCGTCAACATGATCGAGCTGGGCGCCGAGCCGACCTCGGAAGAGGTGGTTCTCCAGGCGATCGAAATGGGCCATGGCGTGATCACGACGATCTGCGAGATGATCGAGGAACTGGTCGCCCAGGTCAATCCGGTCAAGATCGAGGCGCCCGGCGCGCCGGAGCATTACGAAGCGATTCTCAACGCGCTTCGCGAGAAGTACACCGGGGCCCTGGTCGAGGCCAAGCAGATCAAGGGCAAACAGGAGCGGAACGCGGCGGTCGACGCGGTCAAGGAGAAGGCGTTCGAGGAACTGGCCCCCGAGGACAATCCGGAAGCCGAGACGCTGAAGAAGATCGCGTCGATGGCGTTCGAGGAGTTCGAGGAGGCGGTGGTTCGGCGTCAGATCATCGAGGGCCGCCGGTCGGACGGCCGTCAGGCCGAGGAGCTTCGCGAGATCACCTGCGAGGTGGGCACGCTGCCGCGAACGCACGGTTCGGCGGTGTTCACCCGCGGCGAGACGCAGGCCCTCGTGGTGGCCACGCTGGGCACCACGGAAGACGAGCAGATCGTCGACGGCCTGGCTGAGGAATACAGCAAGAAGTTCATGCTGGACTACAACTTCCCGCCGTTCAGCGTGGGCGAGGTCAAGCCGATCCGGGGTCCGGGCCGTCGCGAGATCGGCCACGGCGCGCTGGCGGAGCGGTGTTTGGCGAACGTGATGCCGTCGGTGGAGGATTTCCCGTACACGGTTCGGCTGGTCTCGGACATTCTCGAGTCGAACGGTTCGAGTTCGATGGCGAGCACGTGCGGCGGGACTCTGGCGTTGATGGACGCGGGCGTGCCGATCCGCGAGCCGGTGGCGGGCATCAGCATCGGGCTGGTCAAGGAAGGCGACACCGAGCTGCTGCTGACCGACATCATCGGCGAGGAAGACCACTTCGGCGACATGGATTTCAAGGTCGCGGGCACCAAGTCCGGGATCACGGGCATCCAGTTGGATCTGAAGATGCGCGGGATACCGATGCACCTTATCCGCGGGACATTCGATCGGGCCAAACAGACGCGGATGCGGATTCTGGACATCATGCTGGCGACGATCGATCAGCCGCGGCCGGAGATCTCCGAGTACGCTCCGAAGCTGCTGACGATCAAGATCGACCCGGAGAAGATCGGTACGGTGATCGGGCCGGGCGGCAAGATGATCCGCAAGATTCAGGACGAGACCGGGGCCAATATCGAGATCGAGGACGACGGCACGGTCTACATTTCGAGCCGCGGCGGCGACGGCGCGTACAAGGCCCGCGAGATGGTCGAGCAGCTCACCGAGGAGATCGAGGTGGGCAAGACGTACACCGGCAAGGTGGTTTCGATCAAGGATTTCGGCGCGTTCATCGAGGTGCTGCCGGGCCAGGACGGCCTGTGCCACATCAGCGAGTTGGCGGACGGTTACGTCGGCTCGGTCACGGATGTGGTGAGCATCGGCGATACGGTCACGGTCAAGGTGATCGGGATCGACGATCAGGGCCGCGTGAAGCTCTCGAAGCGGGCGATCGACTCGCCCGGGTCCGAGCAGATGGCGCCGGCGGGCGGCGGCGGCCGTGATCGCGGCGGCGACCGCGGCGGACGCGGCGGCGACCGTGGTGGACGCGGCGGCGACCGTGGTGGACGCGGAGGCGATCGCGGCGGACGCGGCGGCGACCGCGGCGGACGGCGCTAGCGTCAAGCGACACCTGCTGATAGAGACAAGAACCGGAAGGGCTGGGCCTTTCCGGTTTTTTTATGCGCGAAAGAGCCCGCCACGTGGCGAGACGCGGGAAGGGCCCCGTCCCGCTTCCGGGAGATTGGGATCAGACCCCCAGGATGTACTGGAGGAGTTCGAGGGCGTCCTGCCATCCGATGGGGAAGTCGGAGAGCGGGGCCCGGCCGAATTCCTGGTCCTCGATCAGCAGGTAGGACGGGGTGATGCGGTCCATCAGTTCGGCGTTGTCCTCGGTGTGGATCAGGCCGAGCAGGTGGCCCATCTCGTGCGAGACGACGTTGGCCACGGCCTGGGCGATTTCGGCGTCGCTCCAACTGGGGTAGTCGAAGGCTGAGCCGAAAACGATGGCGTTGTCGTCGGGTTCCTCGTTGTACCAGTCGATCGAGTCGGCCAAGCCATAGTAGTCGTTGTCGGAACGGGTGCCGGCGACGTGGACCGTCGTGAAGTCGCCCGACGGCGTCTGCTGCTCGTAGGAACTGAGGATGTCCACGTCCAGCCCCTGGTAGTCGGCCCGCACGGAGTCGACGATCCAATCGGCCAACTCCTCAGCCCGCAGGTCGCCGAAGACGTCGGAGAAGGGAGCAAGCATCGCGATGCTCAGGCCGGCGACGTAGACGTCCTGGTCGCCGTGGAAGTTGAGGTAGACGGTCTGATGTTTGGGAATGAACGCCGCCTTGTCAATCGTGAAACGCAGGGTGTAATCGACGGGGTCGCGGCCGATCTGATCGGTGTAGGCCACGGCCAGGTAGTATCGGCCGGTCTTGAACAGGTACTGGGAGAACACACGGCTGGCGTTAAGCGAGCAACCCGTGCCCCGGGCGAGCCGGGCGATCTCGTCATCCTCGTCGAAGAGGGCGATGGTCACCGACTCGCTGAGGTCGCAAGTTTCGGTCTTCCAGTAGATGTTGATCTTCTGGCCGGCTTCGATGGCGCCGATGTCGTAGACGTCCACATCGCCGCTGTCCGAGAGCGTGCCTTCGATCAGTCCGGAAGCAACCGGCTGAGTGGTCAGCACCTGCGCTTGGGCGAAGTCGTCGTTGGGTTCAACTTCGGTGATTTCCTTTTCGGGCGGGTCGAGGATGACCGCACCGCACCCCCCTACCGCCGCCATCATCGACAGCACCAGGATTACCGCCGCATGTTGCACGCTGCTCATTCGATCAGCCCTTAATCACGGCCAAAGGCCTGTTTCTTGCCACGATCTTCGCCAGTCCGGCTCCGGCGACCGCCTTGACCACGAGTGAGACATCTTTATAGGCCTGCGGCTGCTCTTCGGCCAGCCCTTCCCGGTCGCGGGCCAGGGCGATCACGCCCTGATCGGCGAGTTCACGGGCGATGGAGCGGCCCTTGGCAGATCTGACGGCGGCGGAACGGGACATGACGCGTCCGGCTCCGTGGCAGGCGCTGCCGAAGGTCTCCCGCATCGCGCCTTCGGCGCCGACCAGGACATAGCTGGCCCGGCCCATGTCGCCGGGAATGATGACCGGCTGGCCGACGGACTTGTAGCGTGTCGGCAGTTCCGGATGGCCTGCCGCAAAGGCCCGCGTGGCTCCCTTGCGGTGGACGCAGAGCGTCATGGTGCGGCCGTCGACGGTGTGCTGTTCTATTTTCGCGATGTTATGGGCCACGTCGTAGATCAGTTCCATGCCCAGATCCTCAGCGGAGCGGCTGAAGAATCCGGCGAAGAGCTCGCGGACCTGGTGCATCAGGAGTTGGCGGTTGGCCCAGGCGAAGTTAGCGGCGGCCCGCATGGCGGCCAGATACCGCTGCCCTTCCGGGCTGTTGACGGGGGCGCAGACCAGTTGGCGATCCGGAAGCGTGATACCGTGTCTGGCGGGCAGGTCGCGCAGGGCTCTGATCGCATCGTCGCAGACCTGGTAGCCCAGGCCTCGCGAACCGGAGTGGATCATCACCACCAGTTGTCCGCGGTCCAGGCCGAAGACCTCGGCTGTGTGCGGGTCGATGATTTCCTGTACCTCCTGAAGCTCCAGGAAGTGATTGCCGCTGCCGAGGGTGCCGCATTGATCGTTGCCGCGTTCGCAGGCCCGCTGCGAGACGGCGTCGGGATCGGCGCCATCGAGCGCGCCGCCGGCCTCGCAATAGTCCAAGTCGCTCGGCCAGCCCAGTCCTTCACCAACCGCCCATCTGGCCCCGCCTTCGAGAATGTCCCTGATTCCGGCGACTTTGAATCTGTACTTGCCGCCCTTGCCGACGCCAGCCGGAACGGTGGCGAAGAGCTCGCGGATCAGCTTTTCCTTGTGTTTGTCAACGTCTTTGGCTTGGAGGTTGGTCCGGAGCAGGCGGACGCCGCAGTTGATATCGTAGCCGACCCCACCTGGACTGACGACGCCGCCCGATTCAGGATCGGTCGCGGCCACGCCGCCGATGCAGAACCCGTAGCCCCAGTGGATGTCGGGCATGGCCAGGGACTCGCCGACAATTCCGGGCAGCGTGGCCACGTTGGCGACCTGTTCGGGGGCTTGGTCCTGCTTGATCTGACCGATCAACTCGGGCGAGGCATAGATCCGGCCGGGCACCCGCATCCCGTCTTTGTAGCCGATGGGAATGCGGTACCGCCAGGGATCGAGTTGTTCCAGCGGCCCATGCCACGCGGATGTCATTGGACCATCTCCTGCTCTCTGACCGGGAGTCCCGGTCCCACCGGACAATTATAGGTCTAGACGTCGAAGACGACGGTCACGGTCAGCAGGCCATCCTCCTGCCGGATTTCGAGGTTGTGGTAGGTGACCGCCTTGATCTCGGTGCGAATGCGTGAGCGCTTCGGGTCGAAGCGGCAGGCGGTCACTTCGGCGATCAGTCCGCGTTCATGCAAAGCGGTGAAGCTGATCTCGTCGAAGACGGTTTGGCGAACGTCAAGCCAGTAGTGGACCTCAGCCAGCCAGTCGTGCAGGAGGTCTTCGTAGCTGGAGGCGGCCAGCTCCACAACCTCCTGCCGGGGACTGTCGCGGCCCTCGACCCGGCCGACAATCTGGTAGAAGCCCCTCGCCACCAACTCGAAGAGCTCCAGCATGCTTTGGGACTGGACTCTCAGCGCCACGTCGGCGGTGTGCTCGATGACCTCGATGTTCCCCCGCATGTCGCCCCCTTCGCTCAGAAAGCGGCGGTGGGCAGATCGAACAGATTGTAGACCACCTGGCTGACCGCCTGGTTGATCAGGGACAGCAGGGCCGATTCGAGCTGGGCCGCCGTCGCCTGCTGGAGGTCGCCGGTCTGGCAGCCGCACAGCACCACCATGCCCATCAAGGCCGCCTTGCACAGACGCCATTGGATTCTCATCAGTTAGCTCCCGTTCGCGGATCAGGCCTGGACAAAACAGCATTATAGATCAGGCGGGGCGGTTCCGCCAGTGGGATTATCAGACGGCTGCTGGATTATCGGTCGTTGGGGCGGCCGGGCGTCGAGGCGGCCTAAGCCTGGCGGCGGAAGCTGTCGATAAGTTATTTACAGACCGCCGTGGTCACGGTATCATAGGGGCTGGCGGTCAAATCGGAAGGAGGAGACAGTGATGAGCCGACGTGCGGGATATCTGTTGGCGTTGACGGCGCTGGTGCTGGTTTCGACCCCGGTGGTCAAAGCGGACGTGCCGGGACCGATGGACGTGCTCAATGGTCTGTACTACGCCGGGCTGTTTCCTCGCGTGCAGCGGGACATCTATCAGGACGGCTGGGTGGTGGACTTCGGCCGCACCTTCGTGGACAGCACCTACGACTTCGGCAACGTGGAGATGACGCTGAACGGGGCCCTGGACGGCCAGTTCACAATCGGGCATCGCGGGATCGACGAGATCAGCTATTCGCTGAGCACGCCGGGCGGTCTGGCCTTCCAACTGGTGGAGTGGGACGGGATCAACGAGATTTCCGTCGATGACGGCCTGCTGAACATCGAACAGAACTTCAAGGTGAACCGCTATGGGTTCTACACGCTGGAGATGAACATTGTGGGCCGGGGCACGACGGTGACCAACGGGATTCTCGACGATTCAGCCCCGATCGACTTCAACGTCGGGCCGATCGACATCCAGGGGCACCTGTTGCTGGATTTGGTGAACGTGATCCTGTACAACGCGTTCGGAACGTACATTCCGGGCGGGGCGTTCGACGCGATCGTGTTGGGCGACTTCATCCAGTCGGACCTGGCCGCCGACCTGCTGGCCGGAGCGACGATCGAAGCCCAGCCGGAGCCGACGGCGGCCGCGGCCCCCGAGCCGTCGACGCTGCTGGTCCTGGCGTTGGGTGGTATTCCCCTGCTGTGGCGACGGATCGGCCGGTAAATCCGGATCGGACCGACCCATCAGAACCCTCTGACCACCATTCCTCCTCCGTGCGCTTCGCGTGCGATGCGATGTTTGGCGCGCTGGCCCGATGGCTTCGCGGGGCCGGCTATGACACCTTCTGGCAGGAAGGCATTCCGGATTCGGAACTGATCGACCTGGCCCGCGAAAACGACCTGATCGTTTTGACCGCCGACACGGGGATTCTGAAGCGCAATGTGGTGGTGCGCGGCCAAGTGCGGGCTCTGTTTGTCCCTCCCGATCTGCCCCGGCACAAGCAGACGGCGTACGTGTTGAACACGCTGTCACTTCGCCGCCAAAGACCCCGCTGCATGGCCTGTGGAGGCGAACTAGCGGCTCTGGACCGTGAGGAGGCCCGAGCGCGGGTGCCGCCGGGAGCGTTCCGCAACTCGGAGCGGTTCTTCCAGTGTCGCCGGTGCGGAAAGGCGTATTGGTCGGGGAGTCATTGGGAGAATATCGATCGGCGGCTGCGGGAACTAGGGCTGGAGGCGCAATACGACTTGTGATATATTAATGCGGATTCAGGTTGTCATACTATTGGGAACGCGATTGACATGTCAGTGGCTTCTCGGTATCTTGGTATAACAGTAGAACAGTTAGCGTCAGGCGCACAGATGAGGAGCCCTCACGATGGCGCGTGTCATTGCCGGGAACAAGATCGCCCTGCACCACCAGGTGGCCCAGTTGATCCGGCAGCGGGTGCGAACCGGGATGTACGGACCCGGCACCCCCCTACCGTCTGTTCGGTCGCTACGGGACGAGATGGCCGTGAGCATCAACGTGGTGTACCGGGCGGTGCGGCAGCTCGAGGAAGAGGGGCTCGTCAAGACGCATCAGGGTAAGGGCATGACGGTGACGGAGGGCGGGACGTGCGAGACGGCTGCTATTTTCTTCGGAGTGATCCACCCATATGCCCGCCACCAGCCGTTTCACATGTCCGTGCTGAACTACATCGATCAGGCGTTTGCTGAGCGGTCGAATTTCTGCGTGGTGCGGTCGTCGGACGGCGACGCGGAGCGTGAGCGGCAGGTCGCTGAGCAACTGGTGGCCAACGGGGTCAAGGGCCTTCTGGTCTGGCCGACCGCCGGCGACCCGAACGGAAGGTACTTCGGCGAGTTGGCACGGCGTCTTCCGGTGGTGCTGGTGGATCGGCTGTTGCCGGAGGTGGAATTGCCCGCGGTGGTTCACGACTATCGCGACGGAGGCTCGCAGGTGGTTCGGCACTTGTTCGGTGCGCTGGGCTGTCAGCGGCTGCTGGCGATCATTGACGACTTGCGCATCAGCGCCTATGAAGACACGCACTACGGGCTGCTGGAGGCGGCGTGCGACTTGCGGCGGGTCTCGAACGTGCGGGTGGTCCGCTGGCCGATCAGTGAGATCATCTACCATATCCGGCGCGGAGATTTCGGTCTCTGCGATGAATACACGGAGAAGGCCCGCCGGTTCATTCGGGCTGAGGGCTATGACGCGGTGTTCTGTACACAAGGCACGTTCGTGGATTACGGGCTGGTCCAATCGGGGCTGATCGACGCGTTCCCGCAGCTCAGGTTGACGCTGATGGGCGCGGACGGTGATCCGGGCAGCCGCAAATACATCGCGTCGCGTCCGATCGAGTGGGTCTACGACTCCGGACGGATGGTGACCACGGCGGCGGACCTGCTGCAGCGGTGGGCGATTACGCGGCAGCGTCCCAAGGGTGTGACGCGGCTGAAGCTGACGATGCGGGTTCGCGGCGTGGATCAGACGGCTCCGCGTGTTGCGGGAGCATCGGAACGATGACGACTGCGGAGAACCAACATCGGCAGGCGAAGGGCTGCTTCTTTCTGTGGGTCACGATCCTGATGGCTTTCGCGTTATCCGCCGCACGCGGGGAGACGGACCAGCCTTCGCGGATTCGGCTGTACACCAGTCAACCGACGCAACCGATCAGTCCGGACGTGTGGGGTGTAAATATCGACATCGAAGGGCCCAATCCACCGGTCGATTTCCATCACGCCCTGGAACACGTGGCGCATCCGGTGGTGCGGTATCCGGGCGGGCTGGTGGCCAACTACTTCCACTGGATGCAGACGCTGGGACCGACTGTGGAACGAAAGCTCCAGTGGAACTGCGTTCGCAGCCTGCAGTTCTTTCCGAAGACCGGAGCGGCGGAGTATCTGCGGCTTCTGCACGAGTTCGGTACGAAAGGCATGATCACGCTCAACGTGGTCGATGGGACGCCGGAAGAGGCGGCGGCGTGGGTGGCGTTTTGCCGCGGACGGATCGGCGACGAGCGGGCGATCGGAACCGACGCCAACGGCACGGACTGGCGGACGGTGGACCACTGGGCCCGCAAGCGGCATGACCTGACGGGGATTCTCGAACCGGTCAACGTGCTGTACTGGGAGTTGGGCAATGAGATTCAGGTGGAGCCGGAGACGTCGCTGGCGTTCATCCGAAAGCTGCGTGAGATCGATCCGGGGATTCTGGTCGGGATCGTCTCGTGGACGGATGAGGCTCTGGCGGGCGATCTCGGCTGCGAGGCGGATTTCCTGATAACGCACATCTATACGGGACTGCCGCGATACGACGACCACATCATGATCTGGGGCGGCGAGCCGATGGGCGACGACGTGACGGCGGAGTTCGCGGTTCCAGCGGACGGCGAATACGCGCTGGCGTTCACCGCGATGGGTGAAGGGATCACGCCGCATGTGGTCAAGGAGAACCAGCCGCCGCGAGTGGCGTTCAAGGTCGATGATCGCGTGCTGGAGACGGCCACGCTGTCGGATCAGTTGCGCCGGTTTGAACTCCGAGCCGAGTTGGCTGCGGGCATGCATCGTTTCACGGCGTCTTTTCTGAACGACTACTATGTGCCGGGGCAGATGCACGATACGAACGTGCGGATGGGCCGGCACATCACGGTGACGGACGGGCCGGAGAGTTTTGCATTCAGCATTCCACAGGTCGGCGGCGACCTTCAGGCCGATCTGGCCAAGGCCCGCAAGAGGGTCGAAGACGTGGTCGCCACGGCCCGGTCGGTCGGGCCGGCGATGTTCGTTGCGATCACCGAGTACAACCGGGCTGAGGGCGCGTGCTTTGACCTGGAGGCGGCGCTGTACGCGGCGGAGTTTCAGCGGATGCTGACGGAAATGCCGACGGTCCGCACGGCGGAGGTCTGGGAGGCGTCGGCTTCGAATTTCGGGATCACGTGGACGCGGACCGACCTGGGCATCGTTCGCTACCGGCCGCTTGGCCTGCTCTACCGGATGGCGCGCGGCCTGCATAGTGCAAAAGTCGCGGCTGCGGCGGCTGAGGGCGATGAGACGTTACGGGTGCTGGCCACCCGGGCGCCTGATACCGATGATCTGGCAATCATGGTCACCAATTTTGCCGCGGAACCGCGGGAGGTGGTGCTGGAGGTCGATGAGATTCACCATCTGCGGCTGCGAGAACAGAGGTGCATCCACAGTGAGAGCCTGTACGACAACAACGAAGGCGAAGAGAAGATCACCATTCAAACGGAGAGGCTGGCGGCCGAGGCCGGCCATGTGACACTGCCAGGTTACTCGGTCAGCCTGATCACCGCCACCTTCAACAAGGGCGAATAGCGCCATGATCACGAGACGCTCGATGCCCGACGTTCAGGGAGACGAGATATGACCACAGGGAGCATCCGCAAGGCCGAATGGAGCGATTATGGGGATCCTGTTTCCGGCGCGCACGTCCGGCAGTTGACCGACTA
>Ga0123333_10006296_pt1 | contig 10483 bp, 7 predicted proteins | sample BioC12SIPDNA_3_FD_89957 | JGI IMG/M metagenome (GOLD analysis project Ga0123333, IMG submission 89957) | Anaerobic biogas reactor microbial communites from Washington, USA - Biogas_R2_B C12 SIP DNA | ecosystem: Engineered > Bioreactor > Anaerobic > Unclassified | place: Washington, USA...
CGCACAAGGTCTGGCCCTTGAGCAGGAGGCCCCCACGGCTGGTCTGATTGACGAGCTGCGCCTCCCAGGGATCGACGCCGGTCACAGTCTTGATCGAGACAACTTCCGGCTTCCAGCGATCGGCTTCCGTAAGCCCGAACTTCGCCAGGGACTCCCGGCCGGCAGCCTTGACGTCTTCCTGGAAGAACCCGTGGATCTCCAGCGTGCCGTACTCTCTCTCGACCCGCAGGAGTCCCGGCCGGACCTCCGTTGTTTTCAGCGCGGCGTCGAGTACTTCGTACACATCGCTCGCCGGGGCGAGCTCCATGAAGATCTCTGCCATGCCCTCGACAGGCGTGTCACCCTGCAGCAGGATGCCCGTGAGGGCCGCATACTGGGGCTGCATGGAGTCGATGAGGACGTAAGTTCTGAGGTCCATCTGTCAGCCTCTCAATCAGCCAGCGCCCGCACGACACGGGTTGGGCCACTGGGGAGCAGCTTCTCGACGATGCTGTGCGGCCTGGCGATGACATGTGCGGTCACCAACTCGCCTGCCCGCTTTGCAGCCGCCACGCCGGCATCCACTGCCGCCTGCACCGCACCGACCTCGCCGCGGACGAAGATCGTGACGTAGCCGCCGCCGATCTCCTCCTGAGCTACCAGCCGGACGTATGCCACCTTGCTCATCGCATCTGCAGCTTCGACCGAGGCCACCAGTCCTCGCGTCTCGACCATGCCCAGGGCTGTCATCTGCACTTGGGATTGTGCCATTATTCCTCCTTCAGGTGTATCCTGTCGTCTGCGGCTAGTTACGCAGAATGCTGTCCGCTACTGAAACGCCTGCTGCCACGGCGACCGCGCATCCGAGCGCACGCACGGCATTCCCTGTCGCCCGGAGCAGGTCGAGCACCTCATTCGGCGTGGTATTCGGCAACTGCGCCGGATCGAGGACGAAGCTCCTGTCACCGCCGCGTGCCACAGCGGGCGAGCGCCCGAAATCCTGGGCGATCTTAGCCACAATGTCGCCAGCGTTGACGCCGGCCGGCGCGGCCACCTCCACGCGGCTGCCCCAGCAGAACCGCTGAGGTGAGTCACACCCCGGGCAGTCGCGCCCATCGATCGTCAGGGACAGGCCCATTTCACTGACGCCCCAGCGAAGCGCCTTGGCGGCATTTTCGGCCGCTGTGTTGGCCGCTATCTTGCCCCCGGGAAACGGGAGTGTCACGCCGCCTGATTCTCCGGTTCCCCACAGGCGGTGCATCTCCATTCGAAACTCATGGGCCGATTGCCGGGGATCCGGCGTTTCCCGGATGCCGCGGCCACAGATCACCACCGAGACGGCAAGCGGTTGGAAGAAGGGGAGCAGGGGCTTGGTGATGCCGCCCGTCACAGTGATTTTGAAGCCCATATCGATCAGCTGGCGGATGACCGTACGATCTTCCTCCACCCATTGCCGGGCAAAGGTCTGCTCGTCCCAGCCCCGGTGGTAAACCATGCGCTCGACGCCGATCTGCCGCCACTCTTTGGCTCGTGCCACGATGTCGCGCACTCCGGTCAGCTCCATCAGCATTTCTTTGTGCGCGGCCTTGGCGGCTTCCAGGGCCGATTCCACTGTTGCGAGCGCTGCGCCGCCGATGACGGTCATCATGTCGGCGCCTGCGTCAAAGGCCATTTTGGCTTCGAGCCCGCCGACATCCGGACTCTTGAAATCCGCCAGGATCAGCTTGTCCGGACCTACCAGATCCCGCATCGCGCGGATGGCATCCAGGCCCACGGCCTTGCAGAGCGGCGTGCCGATCTCGATGATGTCGACCTCAGACGCCACCTTCATGGCCATCGCCAACGCGGGCGGTAGCGCTATGTAGTCCATGGCTATCTGGAGCATTGGTACTGGGGACATTCATTTGCTCCTTACTGTGCGCTATTCCATCAATAGACCAGGATGTTCCAGCACCCGTTGCAGCGTCGCGAGGAATCGGGCGGCCGTTGCGCCGTCCAAGACCCGGTGATCTGCCGTCAGGGTCAGTGTGGTGACCGGTCGCACCTCTACGCGATCGTCTGCGGTCACGACTGCCCGTTTGGCCACCCGTCCCACGGCCAGGATTGCGGCCTGCGGTGGGTTGAGGATGGCTGTGAATTGGTCGATGCCGAACATGCCCAGGTTGGACACGGTGAAGGTGCCGCCCTGCAGATCTTCGATCTTGAGCCGGTTCTCGCGGGCCCGCGTCGTCAGATCGCCCAGCCGGGCAGCGATTTCCCGCATCCCCAGCCGGTCGGCCTGGCGGATCACCGGCACGATCAGTCCCGCGTCGATGGCAGTGGCAACGCCGACGTTGACTTCGTCCCACTCGGCTATCTGTCCATCCTGGTACGCGGCATTGGCCTCCGGGTGCTGGCACAATGCCCAGGCACTGGCCTTGATCAGCAGGGTGGTGAGGGTGACGCGCGGCTGGCCGCCGGACGTCGAAGCGGATGCAACCGCGCTTGGGGACGCAGCAGCAGCGTTTATGCGCAGGTCCTCCACGATCGCCAGCGCGCGGGTCATGTCCGCGTCGAGGCTCACCGTAAACTGTGGCGCTTCGCGTACGCTGGCCGTCATGCGTTCTGCGATGGTGCGCCGGATATTGGTAAGCGGCACCAGGCGCCGGACAGCAGGACTCCCAGGGAAGGCCGCAAGAGCCGTAAGGGGCTCTGCTTGAGTCGAGACGGGTTCAGCAGCACTTGCCGCCGCCTGCGCGCCAGCTTTCGCGGTTTCGAAATGGGTGCGCACGTCGTCCGACTGAATGCGGCCCTCCGGACCGGTGCCAACCACCGTACGGAGATCTACTCCCAGCTCGCGTGCGACGCGACGGGCTGCGGGCACGGCGCGAACCGTGCCCTGGACTTCCTCATTTCCGACGGTCGAACGGGCCTGCGCCGCAACATGGGCCTCCACATCTTCACGGGTCACCTGCCCGCGCGGTCCGCTGCCCTTGATGGATGCCACGTCGACTCCGAGGCTCTCGGCTAGTCGGGCAGCGAGGGGCGATGCCGAGGTCCCAGGCCCAGCGCCGGCGGGGGCGGATTGCGCCGCCGGCCGCCCTGCGGGGGCCGCTGCTGTGGGTTGGGCGGAATCGACAGCCGGACCCGCGGCCGGGAGGGTCTCGCCCGGTTTAAGGAGCCAGGCAATGGTCTGGCCAATCGGCACGACATCGCCGGGCCGGGCGGAAATGCCCATCAGAACCCCGTCGGCCATGGCCTCGACCTCCAGATTCACCTTATCGGTCTCGACCTCGAGGATGGCTTCTCCCTTTTTGACGACATCGCCTTCGGCCTTCAGCCAGGTGGCGACCTTGCCGGTCTCCTGGGCCATTTCGAATTTGGGCATGATCACTGCGGTCGGCATTTCGGTTTCCCTGCTAAATCTCGGTGCGAGCGAGCCGCCGCGCGGCGTCGACAATATCTTCGATCTGAGGAACCGCAGCCCGTTCGAGTTTGGGGCTGTACGGAATCGGAACATCGGCGCCGCCAAGGCGCACGATCGGCGCCTCGAGGTAGGAGAAGGCCGGGCTTTGGGCGATCATGGCGACGATCTCGCCACCGAAGCCGCCGATCAGGGGCGCTTCATGCACCATCAGAAGCCGCCCGGTGTGTTTGACGGAGGCGATGATCGTGTCGCTGTCGTAGGGCTTGAGCGATCGGAGGTCGATCACCTCGAGTTCGATGCCTTCTGAGGCGAGCTTCTGTGCAGCTTCCAGTGCGCGCACGACCATGATGGACGTCCCCACGACGGTGACGTCCCTGCCCGGGCGCCGGATCGCAGCCTTGCCCAGCGGCACGATGTAGGGCTCCTCGGGCACGAAGCCCTTGGACTTGTATAGCAGCTTGTTCTCGACGAACATCACGGGGTTGTTGTCCGCGATGGCGGCCAAAAGCAGGCCCTTGGCATCGTAGGGAGTGCTCGGCGCAACCACCTTGAGACCGGGCACATTCACCAGCCACGACTCCAGACTCTCCGAATGTTGAGCCGCCGCGCCCGTTCCTGATCCGGCAGGAAGCCGCAAGACCATCGGTACGCTGGCTTTGCCGCCGAACATGTAACGGATCTTGGCACCCTGGAGCACCAGCTGTTCCATGCTCAGCGTCAGGAAGTCCATGAATTGCATTTCAGCCACGGGGCGCATGCCCGTCACTGCGCTGCCTACCGCTGTGCCCACAATCGCGTTTTCCGAGATCGGGGTATCGCGCACGCGGTCGGGCCCGAATTCTTCGATCAGCCCTTGCGTTACTCCGAATGCGCCGCCGTAGACGCCGATGTCCTCGCCGAGCAGGTAGACACGATCATCTGCCTTCAGCGCCTGTCGCATCGCTTCGCGCAGCGCTTCGGAATAGGTGATCTCGCGCGAGCCGGGATCGGGGTTGATGGGCGTAGCAGGGCTGAAGGTCTGCTTGATCCACGCGGGCAGAACTCGCTCCGGTTGTGCGAGCACCTCCGGTTCATCTGCATACACGTCGTCGGTGAGATGATCCAGGCTGGGCTCCGGTCCCGTGTCAGCCCAGGCGATGGCGTCTTCGACCGCCTTCTGCGCACGGGCCTCGATGCCGGCGGCTTCTGCTTCGCTGATGATGCCCATCCCGATCAGGCGATCGCGGAATGTTCCGATCGGATCTTTGGATCGCCACGCCTCGACCTCTTCCTTGGTGCGATAACGCTGCTTGTCGCTCTTGGAGTGGCCAAAGTAGCGGTAGGTGATCGCGTTGATGAGGGTCGGGCCGCTGCCCGCGCGGGCGTGCGCCACCGCCCCCTTCACGGCCTCGTAGACCGCGAGCGCATCCATCCCGTCGACGGTTTCGCCGGGGATTCCATAGGCGATCGCGCGATCCGCGAGATCAGCGGCTGCCATCGAGCGCTTGACCGACATGGACATGCCGTACTGGTTGTTTTCACAGACGTAGATTACCGGCAGCTTCCAGATGGAGGCCATGTTGATGCTCTCGTGGAACGCACCTTCGTTTGATGCGCCGTCGCCGAAGAAGCAGATGCAGACCTGATCCTCGCCCCGCAGCTTGAGCGTCAGGCCGGCGCCCACCGAGAGTGGAAGACCCCCGGATACAACGCCGTTGGCGCCGAGGCTGCCGAGATTGACGTCGGCCATGTGCATCGAGCCGCCCCGGCCGCGGCATACTCCGGTCTCCTTGGCCAGCAGCTCGGCCATCATGGTGTTCACGTCCTGGCCCTTGGCGATCGCGTGGCCGTGTCCCCGGTGGGTCGATGTGATCAGATCATCTGCGCGGAGGGCCTCGATCGCTCCGATGGCGACCGCCTCCTGGCCGGCGCAGAGGTGCATGGTCCCGTGCACTTTTCCGAGTGAGTATTGTCCAAATGCCGCCTCCTCGAAGAACCTCGTGAGGTGCATCTTGTAGAGCATGTCCGTGAGACGCTGGGGTGACAGCCCGGGCGGCGTCTCCGTGAAGGGTTCTGAGATGATGGCCTGTCGCATGACGTCAGCCTTTCCGATCCTGACTGTAGATGAGGAACAAATGTCCAAGGTGCTGTACCGTGGTCGAAAGGGCGAGGTGGTCAAGGGAGGCCATCCGTCTGGGGCCCGGCTTGATTGGCTCGCTGCGATTCAGATCCCGGAACGCATCGATTCACAAACGTGAGTTGTTATTGACCGAATTGCATTCACATACTACCACCATGATTCACACTTGTCAATACTGGAAACCTTAAAGTTCCTGTCTCTTGGCGTGCAAATCGCCGGCCGGATGCAAGACGCGACGCCTGGAAGCGCGTGACAGAGGTTCTTCTGAGGAGAGGGTCAGGAGTGTGGCGATGCAGAGGATGGTTCTGCCGCGATCGTGCCAGATATGTCTACGACGTCCGAGCCGGCCGGCGTCATTTTCTCGTAGCTCTATCCACTCTGCTTAGCAACGACCAGGCCGGTCGCGGGATCTCGGTCACTGTGGCGCCACATTCCCACGAGGAGTGCCCTTACGAATGGCACGCCACGAATCTTGCTCCGTATGCCGTCTTTGACGTGCAGGGATAAGCAATGGTCTTTTGCCAGCCCCCGTTCGTCAGGCGGATGGAAGCTGGCGGCCGCCAGGTTGCCTTGTCCCGGTGCATCTCAAACAGGGTGAGTCGACCGCCTTCAACTCTCCGAAAAGGTCTGCGACCTGTCCGTTGGCTTTGTGCCATCAACGGGCCCTGCCTGTGCGCCAGCAGGGGGGTAGTGCCTGCATCCACCCGCGGCGAGCCCAGCCCCCGCGGGAAGCTCGGAACCTGTTGCTGCCAGCATGATCAGTTCTTCGGTTGCTTCTTCTCGGGAGAATATCCCGGTCAACCGTCCCTCGTGCATAACAAGGATCCGATCGCTCATATGCAGCACTTCTGGCAGCTCAGAGGAAATCATCAGGATGCCGACTCTCTTTTTGGCCAGTTCGGCCATGATGGAGTGGACTTCGGCTTTCGCTCCCACGTCGATGCCGCGGGTAGGCTCGTCCAGGATCAGAACTCGCGGGTTGCTGGCCAGCCACTTGGCCAGAACCACCTTCTGCTGGTTTCCGCCACTGAGGTTGTTAACTGCCTGTTCCCGGCTGGGGGTGCGGATGTTCAGTTCCCCGATGAATCGATCGGTCATCTGCCGCTCCAGAGCCGGCCGAACCATGGTGAGCCGCGTCAATGAGTGGAGTACGGTAAGGGTGGTGTTCTCACGGACCGACATGGGCAATACCAGACCGTGCTGCTTGCGATCCTCCGGCACGTACGCCAGGCCGATTTTGGTAGCTTCAGCTGGCGAATGGATGAGGACTTGCCGGCCATCGACTTTGACGTGTCCACTAGAAAGGGGACCGATCCCAAAAAGCGTACGGGCCAGCTCGGTGCGTCCGGAGCCCAGCAGTCCAAAGAGACCGAGGATTTCTCCCTCGAACAACTGAAATGAGATGTCGGAGAGCAAGTTCGGGACAGATAACTGGTCTACCTCCAGGATGGGTTTGCCGATCGATTGTTCCCTGGCTGAATAGATGTCGCTCAGGTCACGGCCAACCATCATGCGCACCACCGTGCCGCGATCCAGCTCGCTGATCGGGCGTGTGCCGACAGTCTTGCCATCGCGCATGACCGTGACGCGGTCTGCGATCTCAAAAATCTCGTCCAGGCGATGCGTGATGAAGATGATGCCCACGCCCTTATCCCGCAGCCCACAAGTCACCTTGAAGAGGGCATCGGTCTCGCGCCTGGTGAGCGCGGCCGTCGGTTCATCCATGATGAGGAGCGAAGCCTGGTAGGAGATAGCCTTGGCGATCTCGACCATCTGCTGTTGCGCGACACTGAGGCGTGTGACCGGCACGCGCGGATCGAGGTCCGTTCCCAGCATGGTCAAGAACTCTTCTGCCTGGCGATAGAGTTGATCGTACTGGATGAACCCACCGCGGGTGGGAATGCGACCCAGGAAGATGTTCTCTGCAACTGAGAGGTTCATCGCCAGGTTGAATTCCTGGTAGATGATACTGACCTTGAGTTGGTCACGGGCGTTGATAGGGTCCCGTGGTTGTACTTCCTGGCCATGCATGAGGATGGTGCCGGAATCAGGGCTGTAAATACCCGATAGAATCTTCATCAAGGTGCTTTTACCCGCTCCATTTTCGCCCACCAGGGCCATCACCTCGCCCGGCATGACGGTGAGGTTTGCCTGGTCCAGGGCCTGGACTCCGGGGAAGCTCTTGCATATGTCATGCATCTCTAACAAAGGCTGAGTCATGCTTCACCATCCGCTGCCTGGGGCTGGTGGAGGTGGCAAGATCGCCTTCTCCACCAGCCAAGTCCTGATTAGCCTACTTGTAGGTATCGATGTTGTCGAGGGTCACGACGGTGATGCCGGTATCGATGCTCTCGGCGGCGCCGCCGGTGTTCAGGTTGTACAGGCCTTCGATGACGTAGACACCCATCTGCTTGGGGCGCTGCACCAACGTTGCCAGGATGTAGCCGTCGCGGATGCCCTTGAGGGTGTCCTCAAAGTCATCGAATCCGACCACGACCAGGTCGCCGCGGTCGGAGAACGCCGGATCGGCGAGGACCTTCGGCATGGCGACCGAGCCGGTCATGCTCACGTTGATCACGCCGTCGAGGTCGGGATGCGCCCGCAGCATGGCCTCACAGACATCGAGGCCCTTGGCAAAGTCATCGTCGGTGGCGATCGTGTCCACCAGCTCGATGTCGGGGTACTTCTCGGCCATGACCTGCTTGACGCCTTCGATGCGCTCGTTCAGGTTGGCCATGACCAGCGATCCGGTCACGATGGCGACCTTGCCCTTGCCGCCCAACGCCTCAGCGATGACCTCGGCTTGCTGGCCACCCGCGGCCCGGTTGTCGGTGCCGTAGTAGGCGACGCGTTTGGAGTTTGGCGCATCTGAGTCGAAGGTGACGACGGGAATGCCAGCGGCCGTGGCCTGGGCGATCACGGGTTCAACGGAGGCTGCCTCCAGCGGGGCCAGGGCGATGCCGTCGATGCCCTTGTTGATCAGGTCTTCCAGGATCTGGACCTGTTCGGCGGGGTTGCCGGTCGGCGGTGCGATCCACTGGTACTCGACCCCAGTCAGCTGGGCAGTCTTTTCCTCCAGGCCGGCCAGAACTTCATCGTAGAAGGGATGGGTGATCTTGGGCACCACGCCAAAGACCAGGTTACCGGTGGCGGCCTTTGCTTCGGTTGCGGCAGTAGGTTCGACCGCCGCTGGCGCCTCCGCGGCTTGCGGAGCAGGGGTCTTGGCCTGCTGGCCACAGCCGCTGAACACTAGGGCCACGAGCAGCAGGAGAGAGATTGATACAAAGAGCTTGTTCGGATGGAATCTCATGACTGGTTCTCCTTTGGATCCTGTTTGGCCCATAAGGGCCGGTCTTCATGAATGCCAGGCAATCAGCATGGCCAATACAGAGTGCGGTAAAAGCCATTTGGCGCCATGGGTCGATGGGCTCGATCCAAATAGTGCGCCTCCCCCTCTCCTTCCCCCTTCCTTTCTGTTGTTATGCCACGGAGGACGTGGCTGGCTAAGAGACACTGGACCGGCGCTTACGCCACTGGTCAAGAGTGACGGCGATGACGATCACGGCCCCTGTGATGGCCTGCTGCGCGTAGGAGTCGACGCCGACAAGAACCATGCCGTTTTGCAGTATCCCCATCAGGGCAGCGCCCATGAGCGTTCCCAGGATGGTGCCTTCACCACCCGACAGGCTGGTGCCGCCGATGGCGGCCGCGGCAATCACCGGCAACTCATAGCCCAGGCCAGCCATTGGCTGTGCGGAGACCATGCGAGCCAACAGGATCAGGCCGGATACGGCGCAGCAAAGGCCAGAGATCGTGTACACAAGGATTTTGATGGCGTCCACGCGGATACCGCTGAAGCGGGAGGCTTGCTCATTGCAGCCTACGGCATAGATATAGCGGCCGGTGGAGGTGCGGGACAAGAAGATCGAGGCGATCCCCATGATGAGCAACATCACGATCACCGGAACAGGGACAGGACCAACATAACCCTGTCCCAGGGCCAGGAACGGATGCTCGACCGAGAGGGTGACCGGCCAGCCATGAGTGATCCAGTACATCGTTCCGCGCCCCATGCTCAGCATGCCCAACGTGGCGATGAAGGGCGGCAAGCGAAGTTTGGTGATCATCAGACCATTAAGAAGTCCCAGTACGCCTCCGACCAGCAGCCCACCCAACACAGCGACATTGACTGGCATGCCGTCCCGGATCATCATCGCTGTGAGCAGTCCTGCCAGTCCCATGATCGACCCGACCGAAAGGTCGATGCCTCCCGTAAGAATGACCATCGTCATGCCCACGGCCATGATCGCAGTGAGTGAGAATGAGCGCATCACACTGAATAGATTGGCCGAGGTGAGGAATGCATCTGAACTGACGGCGAGGATCGCCGATAGCGCGATCACGGCCAGTACAACGTTGAACTCTCGCCAGCTGGTGATCCGCTTGATGATGGAACGCGCGCTCTGGCCCGTTCCGGACTTTGGAGCTTGAGTAGCTGTGCTCATCGTTCCCGCCCCTCTTACCTGTCAGAACCCGCTGACATCCTGAGCCAGACCATAGGCCAGCAATTTCGGACACACAACCGCCCCTGGTGAGTGCGCAGGTCTGGTACGCCATATCCGCGAAATGCTCGGGGGGCACGGTCAGTTCTTCGTCTCACTCGAATGAGAGGTTTAACCATGGAGAGCACCTCCCCCTTTCTCGTTCTACGTATCTGTTTTCCCTATCGAAAGTTGGGAAATCATGGTTTGACTGACTGCTCCTCCTCGAAGAACTGCGTGAGGTGCATCCAATAAAGCGTGTCCGCGAGACGCTGGGGGAGGAGAAGCCCGGACGACGTCTCCGTGAAGGGTCTGAGATGATGGCCTGTCGCATGGCGTCAGTCTCTCCGATCCTGACAGTGTCTGAGGGACAAGGGTCCCGGGCATTGGGCCGCAGGTTACCGGGCCGGGCAATTAAGGGGAGGCAATCCGTTTGAG
>Ga0123333_10006297_pt1 | contig 10482 bp, 8 predicted proteins | sample BioC12SIPDNA_3_FD_89957 | JGI IMG/M metagenome (GOLD analysis project Ga0123333, IMG submission 89957) | Anaerobic biogas reactor microbial communites from Washington, USA - Biogas_R2_B C12 SIP DNA | ecosystem: Engineered > Bioreactor > Anaerobic > Unclassified | place: Washington, USA...
CCTGGCGGTCGTGGGAATCGCAGGCACCATCGCGCGTGCCTTCAGCCGTGCGGAGCCGTGGACCCGCGCCGCTCGTACGTTACGGCGCGAGGCTGAGACGGCCCTGCCTGACAGGGCCGTCGACAGCGCTTATCTGATGCGGCTCTCGGGCCAATTGACCGTGTCGGCACAGCGGCGGGTGGTGGCGCACCTCGCACGGCTGACCATGGTTCTGGTGTGGCTCGGTGTGCCGCTCGCGCTGGTGTGGGGAGTGTCGCTGCGCGGTCCGATCTTCACGGATCGCTATTTGATCTGGACCGCGCCGGCGTTCTACCTGCTGGTAGCGGAGGGTGTCGCGGTGCTGCAGCGGGGGGCGTCAGTTCTCGGTTCTCAGTTGTCAGTCGTCCGTTCGTGGACGGGGCGGCTGGCGTATGCAGCCCTGGTGCCGCTGCTGGTGATTGGCACGCACGCGGTCTACGCCCAGGCCACCTATCCCTTCAAACCGCAATTCGAGCCGGCGACCGCCGCGATCGCCGCGGGACGCGAGGAGGGCGACCTGCTGCTCTTCCAGATCCCGTACAACCATCACGTGGTGGGTTACTACGCCGGCTATCCAAGCCTGGACCCGTGGGCCGAAGCGCCCTATACCAACTGGCCCGGCGAGAACGGGGGATACCTGATCGGCGCCGCCGAGGTGGCCCGCAGTATGCGTGGGCTTGTCGCGGGCTATGACCGCGTCTGGCTGGTCTACTCGGAGGTCTCGGCGTGGGATGATCGGGAGCTGGTGAAGGCATGGCTCGACAGCGAGTACGTGCTGCTCCGAACGGAGGACTTCCACGGCGTGTCACTCTATCTCTACACGCGTCCCCAGCGCTCCTGACTCTCTCAACAAAGCGTGAGCGGCGCCCCGCGGGGCGCCGCTCACGCGGCTGGCGGTCCTTGCAGCTTAGCCTAGGGTATGCACAGCACCTGCCCGACGTAGATGAGGTTCAGGTTGTAGATGTTGTTGGCCTTTCCAATGGCCCAGATGGTGGTGCCATAGCGGATGGCGATGGCGGTCAGCGTATCGCCCCGCCTCACGGTGTGGAAGAAGCGGCAGCCCGGCGGCGGGGGAGGGGGTGGCGGCGTGGGCACCGTGCCGCCCGGTGTGAACTGGCGGACAGCCACGGGGCCTGCGGGGACCGGCGACCACGGGGCGACCGGAATGCCCAGCTTCATGCCCACGTAGATCTTGCTGACGTTGACGATGCCGTTGCAGGCAGCGATCTTATCCGGTCGCGTGGCGTAGGCCCGACCGATCGAGTAGAGCGTCTCGCCCGCGCGCACGACATGGTAGCCCTGGATGGTGCAGCCCGAGGGCGGGGGCGTCACTGTGGTGGTTGTGGTGGGTGTGGTCGTTGTGGCCGTTGCCGTGACCGTGGTCGTAACGGTGGCCGTGCCGCCGGATACCGTAACCGTCCCGTTCTGCGCCGTGGCCGTGATCTGGATACCGCCCGAGTCGGCCAGCAGGACGCTGGTGAAGGTGACGTTGGCGGTGCCGTTGGCCTTGCCGCGGAAGGTGATGTTGGCCAGAGTGCCGCTGCCGCTGGCTGCCCCGTGGGGCGCCATCTGCGAGACGCCGACGTCAATCGTTCCGGCGGTATTGTCGGCCGTGTTCTGGGCGACGAAGTCGGGGATCAGGAAACTATCCACCAGGGCGACCTGTACGCCGGCCGTGCCCGCGTCCGCATCGACGACTTCAAGCAGATTGGCGTCAAACGTGAGGTGGAACTCGGCGCCGAACAGGTTCGTCACGTTCTCCACGGTCACGCTGACGACGACGTCCTGGCCGACCTGGACGGCGCTGGCTGCGGGGCTGACCTTGACGACGGCGCCCGCCTGAGCCAGGGCCGGGGCTGCCGGCGCGCTGAAGAGCGCGCTCAGCAGGACGACCAGTGACATTAGGTGTAGGGATGCTCTCGTGATCTTCTTCATGGTTTCTGACTCCTGAGTCTGATGGGTTCGGAGCCTACCAGGCCGTGGGGCCGACACGCCCGTAGTTGCCCGCGGCGATGGTGAGGTCGAGGATGTTGACCGTGCCGTCATCGTTGATGTCCGCCGGTTCGGTGGCTGCCCAGCCTGCGGTGCTGAACTTGCTGATGATGGTCACGATGTCGAGAATGTTGATGTTGTTGTCGCTGTTGACGTCGCCGCCTCGCAGTTGGGTCGTGCCGAGGTTCACGGTTCCGCCGACGACGTAGACGCTGCCCTTCTGCGCCTTGAGGTAGCCGTTGTACATGGCCTGGACCAGGTAGGTGCCTCCGGCCGGGACCACGATCTGGAACGTACCGTCGGCCGCGGTGAGGGCGTTGGCGACCACACCGCCACCGGAGTTGTAGGCGATGACGTCGGTGTTGGCGTGATCGGTCTTGGTGCCCTGGCGCTCAACGCGCCCATTGATGAAGCCGGGCTCCATAATGTTGATCGCCGGCACGGTGGTGCTGTTGACAGGAACCTCATCACCCTCAGAGTCCGCCACGATGGTCTCGGGCATCACCAGCAGGCCCATCGGCCCGGCGGCGACACCTGCCCAGGTGACGGTCGCGATCTTACCGGTGCGGTTGGTAACCGGTGCGCCGGTGGTGGCCAGCGCCAGGTGAACGCACTTTCCGCCGCTGAGGCAATCCACTACCTCGTTCTTGGCGATCACCACCGAGCTGCCGAAGAACCCGGTGGAGACGAACACCTGAATGCCGTCCGCCGGGTTGTCGTTCGCGTCGTCAACCGCGACATTCGCATCAGAGAACTGGAGCCACAGGTCAACGCCCATGATGCCTACCGGCGGCGTCGTATTGTTGGTGATCGATAGGCTGATGTCGGTTGTGAACGCCCCTCCGACCACCGGTGCTCCCGAGGTGACGTCGCTGACGATGATCGAGGTGTAGTAGTTGGGGCTCTGGGCGAATGCCGCGACAGGCATCAGCCCCACAGCCATCACGAGTACCAATGCCGTAATCCAAACCTTCTTGACCATTCCCTTGCCTCCTTAGCTGAATGAGCCGGCGTTTCGCTGCAGGACCATGCCATCTTTGGAAATCAGATGCCGCGCGTCCATCTTCATTGTATATTGGCATGGCGGAGTTGCAGTTACAAAGAGATTACAGAACAGTAAAGCATCATTTCCAACCAATGGCTCGTTGCCTTGTCTTTTTGCCGAACTTAAGTAGAATCGGCGCTATAGGCGTCTGTTCTCGCACACGGTGGGCGCGTTGCTGGTACAATCGGGCGTCAGGTGCGGGAATCTGGCGCAGGAACTCGTTTCTAGGTCGGGAGAGTGCCTAATGCCGGTTACATATGCAGAGTTGCGACGTCGATTGGTAAAGAGCGAGGGTGACCTTCGCACGCAGTTGGCTGATCTGGATCAAGAGGTGCGTGAAGAAGGGGTTGGTTATAGCAACCACATGGCCGACGTCGCCACAGAGGTCTTCGAGCAAGCCCGCGACACTGCCCTGGTCAGACAACTGGCTACGTCGCTGGCCAATGTTGAGCGTGCGCTGGAGAAGTTCGACGACGGGACCTACGGCATCTGTGAGTCGTGTGGTGGCTCGATCGAGCTGGCACGGCTGGAGGTTGTGCCCGAGGCGCGTTACTGCCTCGATTGCCAGATGCGGCTAGAGCGCCGACGATGAGCTTGATCGGCAAGATGCGGCGCCGCCTGCGGCCCGCCGTCGTGGCCCGCCTGCTGTTCTATGGCCTGGGTGTGGTGGCGATCGCCATCGATCAACTCACCAAGGCCTGGGTTGTCGGAGCCCTGCCCGACTACCAACCTGTGGACCTGGCAGGCTGGTTGGCCCCGGTGTTCTCCCTCACGTCGGTTCGCAACACAGGGATTGCCTTCGGGCTGTTTCCCCAACACGGCCGCCTGTTCACGGTGCTGCCGGTTATCGTCGTCGTGGCCATCGCGGTATTCCGGCGTACGGTACCCGAGAGCGATCTGTGGGCCCATGCGGCGCTCGGGCTGGTCACAGGGGGAGCGCTGGGTAACGTCATCGATCGTGTTCTGCGCGGCTACGTCGTGGACTTCATCGATGTGAACTTCTGGCCGTTTCGCGGTTGGCCGGTCTTCAATCTGGCAGATTCGGCCGTCGTGGTAGGTGTCTTCTTGTTGCTCGTCGACTCGTTCCTTGCCCAGCCGGAAGGTGAGGGCATCCCCGCCGATGCCTGAGCAGTCAGCGCGCGAACGGCACCTGGTCACGGTCGGTGCTCCAATACGTCTCGACCAACTCTTGGCCGAGCGGTGGGACGAACTGGACCGTAGCACGATCCGGGCGCTCGTCACCGAGGGTGCGGTGCTTGTGAACGGCGAGCCCGCCCTCAAGGCGGGGGTGCGGATCGAGCCAGGCGACATCGTAGAGGTGGCATTACCCCAACTGGAGCTGTCACCGCCGCCGGAGTTGCCGATCGGCATGGCCATGGCGACCCTCTACGAAGACGAGGTGTTGCTGATTGTGGACAAACCGAGCGGCGTGCCGGTTCGCGAGACGCGCCGGACCGAGGGCCCGACCCTTTCCCAGGTCCTGGGGGCACAACACCCCGACATCGCGCACGTAGGTGGCGCTGACCGCGCGGGTGTGGTCACGACGGTGGATGCGAATGTGTCGGGATTGGTCCTTGTTGGCAAGGACGAGGAGACGTATCGCGAGCTCCGGCGTATGGTGAAGCACGCTGCCGTGCGCGAGGAGTACACGGCGTTGGTGGAAGGCAACCTTCGGGGTGAGCACGTGATTGACGCCCCCATTGGCAACGTGAAGCAGACGCGAGGACGGCTGGCAGTGGCGCGAGAGGGACGCCCCGCGCGGACCATCGTCCGCGGTCAGCAGCACTTCAAAGCTGACGGACGCGACTACACGCTTGTCTACGTGCGGCCCGAGACTTCGCGGATGCACCAGATTCAAGTACACTTGTCATGGTACGGCTATCCCATCGTTGGCGACCATCTCTACGGGTCGCGACGGCAACCAATCTTACCGGATCGCCCGTTCTTACACCTCAGCACGTTGGGCTTGCCGCACCCCAAGACCGGGGAGGCCCTTCTGATCCAGTCGCGGCTGCCTCAGGAGCTCCACTCCATCCTGGTCTACCTCCGGCGCCCCAAGACATCCTGAAGTCACTGAGCGGCCCGAGGCCGGCAGCTACGGCCCGGCGCCCTCATCCACAAAGATCGAGAAGGAGGAACTCAAGATGCGTGAACTGAACGTTGCCGTTGTACAGATGCAGCCCGAGTTGACGAAAATGGAGGACAACGTCGGCAAGATGGCCGACACCATCACACGGATCGCGACCGAGCAGCCGGTGGATGTCATCGTCTTCCCCGAGCTCTCGGTGACGGGCTATGAGGGGGGTGCGCGGTTTGCGCAGATGGCGCAGCGGGTGCCCGGCGCAGTCACCAACATTCTGGGACAGCACGCCAGCGAGTTCGGCGTCTATGTCCTGATCGGCATGGCCGTCAAAGAAGACGTGGAGACCGTGTTGTACAACGGCGCCGTGCTCATCGCGCCCGATGGTGAAGTGGCAGGCCAGTATCGCAAGATCCACCTGCCGGCCGAGGAGCGGTTGGTCTTCCGACCCGGTTACCAGATCAAGCCGTTCGAGACGGAGATTGGGATTCTGGGGGTGATGACGGGATGGGATTTGGCGTTCCCGGAGATGGCTCGCAGCCTGATGTTGAGCGGCGCAGAGATCATTCTGCTGCCCGCTGCTTGGCAGGCCAAGGATGCCGATATGTGGCGCACATTGCTCGTTGCGCGCGCCTACGAGAATGACATCTACATCGCGGCAGCCAACCGCATTGGCGAGGAGCCGTCCTACGTGTTTGCCGGGCAGAGCGCGGTTCTGTCGCCCGCCGGAGAGGTGCTGGCGGCACTGGAGGAGCCCGAGGAGGGCTACGTGGTGGTGCGGCTGGACATGGATGAGGTTCGCCACCGGCGCGAGGAGTCGCAGATTATGCTCGCGCGGCAGCCGAACTCGTACCGCCCTATAGTGCGCAAGTACTAACCTTGCGTGCGCGCGGCCTGGGTTAGCGTCTAGCGGCACGGGGCTAGAGCCTCGTGCCGGCACAAAGCGCCCGGCAGGCCGGGTTTCCAGATGCCCTACGGTGTCGGAAGCCCTGTTTGCCGGGTGCTGTTGTGCTGGGCGTGGCTCCGGGCGCCCTAGAAGGCGTCGGCGCGCGTGGCAAGCGCGTCGGGGTCGACAATCGGGACGCGGACTGTGATGCGCGTGAAGGCATTCCGGCGGCTCTGAATGGCGACGGGATCCTGCACGCCGTAGTAGAGCCGGAGCCTCTGGATGAGGTTCTTTAGCCCGTAGCCACCGAACTCCGGCTCATAGTCGAGGGCCAAGAGCCGGTCGATCAGCTCCTGCTCCATGCCGTAGCCGTTGTCCTCTACCTCGAAGACCATCTCGCCTTCCTGCTGGTAGCCTTTGACGCTGATGCGCCTCTGCCCCTGGCGGCCATTGAGCCCGTGGACGACGGCGTTCTCCACGAGCGGCTGGAGGAGATGCTTGATTGTGCAGGCGTCGAGTAGCGGTTCGTCAACGTCGATCTCCAACTGGACGTGGCTGCCGGCGGCATACTCGCTGATCTTGATGTACTCCTGTACCATCCGAAGCTCGTCCCGGACTTTGAGGATGTTGTTGCCCTTGTTCAGCACGGCCCGGTAGTAGCGGCTCATCGAGTCGATCACGCCGACGATGTCGGGGTCCTGGTTTCTGAGCGCCTTCCACTTGATTGCGGAGAGCGAGTTGTAGAGCAGGTGGGGATTGAGTCGCGACTGGAGCAGCTCGACTTGTAGCCGATGGCTGTCATTGTGGGCTGCGAGGCTGGCCTTGTAGAGTGTCTCATTCCTCGCGAGCAGTTCGCTGAAGCGCCGCTTGATCACGGCAAGTTCGTCGGACTTGCTTTCGTCGGGCAGGCCGCCAGTGGGCTGCGGCAGGGGGCCCGCCCTCAGGGCGTCGATGAACTGGTGAAGCTCGCCTGTGAGTGCCCTGGTGGTGAGCGCAGACGCGGCGGCGATCGCCAGCATAGCCAGGACGAAGATCAGCAGAAGGTCGCGAACCGAGAGGAGCGATTCGCGGGCGATCTGCCGGCGTGAAACGGCGACGCCCAGGGTGTGGCCGTTCACCAACCGTGCCGTCAGCAGCGTGTAGTCGTCACCGATCTCGGTGGCGGGGGCCTGCCGTTCGCCGTCCGAGGCCGACAGCACGGCAACGGTACGGGACTGCGCATCGCCGTAGACGATCAGTGAGCCTTCGGGGAAGTCGATACTCCTGATGTAGTAGAGGATTCTGGCAAACGGGACCCTGACCCGCAGTATGCTGGTGTCAGGGCGATAGGCCACGATCCGTTTGTAGAGCGTCAGGTATTCGTGGCCACTCTGATCGACGACCACATCCGGCGACCAGAGCTCGGTACCGATGGGGGCGTGGCTCACGACGCTACCGACAAAGGGGTCAGTTGCGAGCCGGTCGAGGCTTTGGAAGTAGCTGTTCTCGTAGAGCGACCGGTTGGCTGTGTAGATCACGAACGTGTCGTAGTCCGGCGTGTCCAGAAGCTCCAGGCTCTGGATGTACTGGATGGCACGGCTGTAGTAGAGTACCTTCTCCTCCAGGTCATTGCCGAAGTCGCGTTGGAGGCTGCCCACCAGCTCGCGGTTGGAGGCGATGTAGCGCGCCTTGTCAACGTACTTGGTCAGGTCCCGGTTGATCAGGTCGCTGCACTTGGACAGCCGGTCGCGGGCCGTCGCGATGGCGTCGTCCGTGATCGTGTGGTAGTTGTCGTAGACGACATAGCCCACGAGCGCGGCGAAGGGGATGACAGCGAAGAGAACCATCAAGATGGTGATCCGATGGGTCAAGCTCGGCTTGCTGGACGACGGGGCTCTAGGGTTCACTACAACCCTGCGACCACCGGTCACGGTACTGCTTGGGCGTTAGGCCCGTGTGCGCCTTGAAGACGGTGGTGAAGTAGGAGCTGCTCGTGTAGCCAACGCTTGCCGCCACTTCGTAGATGCGCGTGTAGGGATCGGTCAGGAGTTGGCGCGCCACATCCACACGCTTCTCCACGACATACTCGAAGATGGTCTTGCCAGTCTGCTGCCTGAAGATAGCGTTGGCGTGGCTGGCGCTGATGTAGAGGGAGGCGACGACCTGATCGATGTTCTGAATGTCGGCGTAACGCTCATCGATGATGGCCCGGATGTCGTCGACGATTCTGCGGTACCGGCTGGAGCATTGGGCAGCCAGATGCTCTTGTACACGAACCAGGGAGGTCAGAAGCCACGCCTTGACCTCGATCTGCGTCTCGAGCTTCGTGAGGGTCTCCCAGAGATGTGGCTCGCTGCCCAGCACCTCGTGGATGGAATCGTTTCGCTCTGCCAGGACGAGACGCACCACGTTGATGATCGAAAAACCGAGGCTGCGCATGGCGGCCTCGCTATAGCGCGCGCCGGCAGGATAGTACCGCTCCAGCCAGTCGGCGATGCCGTCACGGTCACCGCCTTCGAGGAGCGACTCGATCTCGCGCTTGAGATTGCCGAATTGGTAGTCGTAGATCTCCTGGGGAGGCGTGACTTCGCTGGCGAGGATGATGGTGTCGGCTTCGCCGTGGAACTTGGCCCTGACAGCGTACTGCGCACTTTGGAACAGGCCGGGAATGCCGGCTACGTCGCGCGCCATATCGCTGACCCCGATAGTGACCCCGAGGCCGAAGCGACTCTGCACGTCGCACCGTACCGCATCGCACCCGTCGAGTATGTCGGACAGCGACTCTTCCTGGTCTGACCAGTCCCCCCACACGAGCGTGCACAGGTTGCGATGATCGAGCGTGACGCTGTATCCACAATGGTCTCTCAGGAGCAGCCGCGCGACGCTGTCCTTGACGCCGTAGACCGTCAGATACCTATCCTCTACGCGCTGGTTGGCGGCGTCGCCGCGCGGATCGTTGAGCTGGATGAGGAGCACGACCAGGGCCTCCTGCTGCAGCATCTCAAGATCCTGCATGCGAGCCTCGATCTCGCGCCGGTAGCGCAGCCGCCCGTGGATCAGGTCCCGCACCAGTTGCTCCTGAAGGACGGGCAGGTTGTCCCGGACTTCCATGCGCAGCTCGTCAAGGATCCGGCGCCGCTCGTTCTCGGCGGCGATCTGGGCAGTGACCCGCGTGATGGCCTGTGCGAGCTCGTCGAGATCGATAGGCTTGAGGACGTAAGCGCACGCGTCGAGGTCAATCGCGCGTTTGGCGAAGTCGAACTCGTCGTAGCAGCTCATGAAGATGGTCTTCACGCGGGGCAGCGCTGCCGTGATGCGCCGGGTCATCTCCAGGCCATCCATCATGGGCATCGCGATATCGGTTAGGACGAGATCTGGCCGCAGGTCGCGCGCCAGCTCGTATCCCTCGGCGCCATTGGCGGCCAGCCCCAAGACCTCTACGCCGAGGGCCTGCCAGTCGAGCAAATCGCGGATGCCCTCACGGTCGCGTTGGTTGTCATCGACAACGAGCACGGTATACATCGCCTAGCCTCACTTGCGCAGCGCTCACTCCAGCTCTGTGCGCGAGACCGTCCTCGGCAGTTGCAGTTGCGCTGGGCGTGCCTTGCGGTTGCAGAGCTCGCTTAGGCCTTTATCGCGCCAGAGGTGGCTCCCCGGACGAAGGCGTTCATGTTCAGGGCAAAGAGCAGAATCAGCGGCACGGCGGCGATGACGAACCCGGCAAACATCAACCCATACTGTATTTGCTGTACGTCTGTGAACGCGTACAGGCCCACCGTCACGGTCTTCATCTTCTCTCTCGGCAGCACCAGAAGCGGCCAGATGAAATCGTTCCAGTTCGCGAGGAAGTTCATCAGGACCAGCGAGAAGAGGATGGGTCTCGATAGCGGCAGCACAATGTACCGGAAGACCATGGGGTGTGTCGCACCATCAATCGTCGCCGCATCAAACAGGTCGCGCGGAATCTGCTCGATGAAGGTCCTCAGGATGAAGACAAAGGTGATCTGGCCGAACGCGATGTACGGTAGTATACAGCCCCAGTAGCGGTTGGTCAAGTTCATCCGCGCGATGAGCGCGAAAGAGGGGATGAGTGAAAGCACTCCGGGAATCATCAGGAAGGCCAGCAGCAGGTTGAAGAGCCCGTTCTTGCCGGGGAACTCGAACCGCGCGAAGACGTACGAAGTGAGGCAGGAGACGGCTGCCACGCCCAACGCCGATACAGTGCAGATGAGGGTTGAGTTGTAGAGGTAGGTAATCACTTTCTGAAAGGCGAGACCATAGTTCTCTAGCTGCAGCGGGAGAACGGGCAGGAAGTAACTCTGTGAGATCTGCACATTGTTCTTGACCGACGAGATCAGCATGAAGTAGAAGGGGAAGAATGTTGAGAAGATGAGGATCAACTGCACGGCGACGTTGATGGCGCGTGGTGTTCTTATCCGCGAAGCATTGCTGTTCATAGGGTCAGTCCATTCTGCGAACGTA
>Ga0123333_10006298_pt1 | contig 10482 bp, 10 predicted proteins | sample BioC12SIPDNA_3_FD_89957 | JGI IMG/M metagenome (GOLD analysis project Ga0123333, IMG submission 89957) | Anaerobic biogas reactor microbial communites from Washington, USA - Biogas_R2_B C12 SIP DNA | ecosystem: Engineered > Bioreactor > Anaerobic > Unclassified | place: Washington, USA...
AGTATCCTACCCTCGGATCGTTCCTATGGAAGTTTACGCACGGACAGGACATGATCAGCGCCGTGTGCGTTTCAGTATCCTACCCTCGGATCGTTCCTATGGAAGTTGGCGCTTCCGTCCCGTAGAACGCGGCCTTCTCTGCTGTTTCAGTATCCTACCCTCGGATCGTTCCTATGGAAGTACCCTGTTTGGTGTAACCCTCGGGGCTGTGCTATACTGTTTCAGTATCCTACCCTCGGATCGTTCCTATGGAAGGCGCTGGTGGTGGTGCCGGTATTGCCGTCAAAGGCTTGTTTCAGTATCCTACCCTCGGATCGTTCCTATGGAAGCCAAGACGGCGACGGCGGGCGCGGACATGACCACCGGTTTCAGTATCCTACCCTCGGATCGTTCCTATGGAAGGCCCGGACCTGTTGGGCGAGCTGGCCGCGCGCACGGTGTTTCAGTATCCTACCCTCGGATCGTTCCTATGGAAGCTGTTGCCGGATCACGTCCGACAGGGCAGGCAGGGCGTGTTTCAGTATCCTACCCTCGGATCGTTCCTATGGAAGTTGTTCGGCTCGACCACGGGGGCCTACGCTCTATGGGAGTTTCAGTATCCTACCCTCGGATCGTTCCTATGGAAGTATCGCGCCATTCTGCCCGGCGACGGGCCGAATACGGTTTCAGTATCCTACCCTCGGATCGTTCCTATGGAAGCAGCCACTCCCGAAACAAAGGAGCCGTTTCGGTACGAGTTTCAGTATCCTACCCTCGGATCGTTCCTATGGAAGGCGGCAACACGACTGACCTGGGCGTGATCGTGGTAGTTTCAGTATCCTACCCTCGGATCGTTCCTATGGAAGTCGCCGGTGCTGGATGACGAGACGATCGAGCTATACGAGTTTCAGTATCCTACCCTCGGATCGTTCCTATGGAAGCGGCGCTTTTGCAGGCAGGAGACACCGATTCTACATGTTTCAGTATCCTACCCTCGGATCGTTCCTATGGAAGCACCCGACGGGGGATCACCACCGAAACCCCACAGGCCAGTTTCAGTATCCTACCCTCGGATCGTTCCTATGGAAGCCAACTCGTTATCCCTCAATACACCCCCTCTCGCCTCATTTCGAGCAGAAATCATGCACATCTGCCCCACAGGGCTGCCTGCCGCGCCCATGCACAGGGATAGCGCCCCACCGCCGCCAAGAGCGCCCGCAAATTCGATCTTGATCAGAAAACGCCTCCATTTGCGATGGCCCCTCGGCAAAAAAAGAAGAGGCAGCATTCCATGCCAGGTCCCCACCTCAGACGTCGTTGCAGAAACGGCGGAACTCGCAGATGGCGCACTTGAGCCTCGCGTTGGGTTTGGGCGGCTCGGGCATCTTTTCCCGCATGGCGATCTCGGTCATCTCTGCCACCGCTTGCTCCACCTGCTGGCGCAACGCCGCCGTGATCTCGATCTCAACGGCGCGCCGCGCTGGGATCAAGTATAGGAATCCCCGCCGCGCTGGCAAATCCCACAACTCCTCCAGCATCAACCCATATGCGGCTACCTGCATGACAAAGTGGCGGCTAGTCCGTCCCTGGCTCAGCTTGTAGTCCACCGGGATGGCCTCCCACTGCCCCGCCGGGTTGTCATCGGTGCGGATGGCCAGATCCACCTTCCCGCGCAGCCCAAGTCGCCTGGAACCAAGATAGAGGTCGTAGCACCGTTCGCCCCGCGCCAATCCATAGGGCCGCAACGAACGCCGGCGCTCTCGTGACCTCTCCTCGGCCCCCTGTTCGGTCCCCATCTCCATCTTGAAGGTCGTGGGCCGCACGTCAGGCAGGCATTGATGGTAGTACAGGATGCGCGGGCAGAACAGGTATTGTTTGAGATCGGTGACGCGAAAGGCGCTCAGCTCTGCGCTTCCTGGATCCATACCTGCCGTTTCCTCCAATCGTTATCGCACACGGGAAAGATCTGGATGTTGGCCTCGCGCTTGCCCACCCGCTTGCGGATGCGCATCAGCAGCTCTTCCTGCAGCGAAGGAGGCAGCGCGCCCAGGAAGGCCGAGTACTGGATGCGCTCCAGCCCATAGTCCAGGCAGATGTCGGCCACCTTGGCGCGCGTCCAGTCGTGTGGGATGTCATAGACAAGGAGACAGCGCATGGCCTTACCACCTGGCGATGAATGGCTCGTAGCATTTACGGTCGCCGCGCAGGTAGGTGGCCACCTGCCGGGCCTGCGTCTGGATGACGTGTCGTAACGCCAGCTTCCTTCCGTGGTAGCGCTCGTCGCGCTCCAGTCGGTCCAGAACCGCGTCGGCGATCCCCCGGCGGGCCTCCGAGGGCAACCGACCCTCCTGGTCCAGCTCGACCTTGCCGCCGCGATTCCACAGCGCAAAGATAGCCCGGTCCACGGCGGGAGCGCGGAACTCCTCGATCAGGTCCAGCACCAGGCTGGGCTTGCCCGGCCGGTCGGCGTGGATGAACCCGCCGTAGGGATCCAGCCCCGCCAGCACGACGGCCCGCTCCACCTGGCAATAGAGGATGCCATAGCCATAGTTGAGCGAGGCGTTGAAAGGATCGTCCGCGCCGCGCCCCACGCGCCCTGGCCACCCTTCCGGCACGCGCACAGCGAGCCGCACCGCCTGCCAGTAGCGATCCGCGGCCCGACCCTCCGCCGCCAGGAGCGGCAAGCGGATCTCGTCCATCTGCTCGACCGCCAGCGCATCGATCTCGGCCCCTCCGCGGAGAATGCCCCGCGCCGCCGCTTCCAGTCGTTCCCCCAACTCGGGTTCGGCGGCGCGGCGGTACTTGGCCAGGTAGCGGATCAGCGCCGCCTGGTTGGCGATCTTGGCCCGGGCGAAGCTCCTGGCCAACGCCACGCCAGACGGAGCGTTCAGCGCCGCCAACTGGGCGCGTCGTGTCTGCACCGTGCCGATCAGCCCGGCGGAATAGATGCTGGCCTCCACCCAACCGCTATAGCGCACAAAGTGGATGGGAATGCCCGCCTGGGCGCAGGCGGCGATCGCGTCGGAGGAGAGGGTGACGCCTTGCGACGAGACGATGACCCCCTCCAGCTTGAGCAGCGGCATCTCGCGCAGTGTCTCGCTCCCCTTGCGCACCTGGATGCGTTGAGAGCGCTTGCCCAAGTAAGCGCCGTATTCATCCACCATCAGGAACTGCGGGGCGCCTGCTTGCGTCTCTTCCATCGCTATCCGGCCTCCTCTACCCGATACCAACCCTCACCTTTGACGGCGTTCTTGCCGACGTGGGCGCTGGCCCCCCAGACCACCCAGGGCAAGAGCGGTCCCCACTCGTCGGCGCGGTAGGTAGCCCGGCCCACGAACCCGCCCATGGGCTGCTGCCGGTCCAGCCGGGTGGAGTGCCCGCTCAGGTCCCACCAGTGCGTGCGATCCTCGACCAGCTCCACCCGCGCGGCCAGGGCGAGCAGCTCGCCCCGCTCCTCATAGGCCAGCGCGGGGCTGGGCGGGGCCCCCAGCGGCGCGCCGAACGATTCGGCCAGCCGCGCGATGCGGTCGGTGAGCCGGGCCAGCAGCGGCAAGAAGCGCGGCTCCCGCACCAGCCCACCGCGCTCGGTCAGCCGGGTCGGCGTCAGGAACTCCAAGGTCAGCCGGCCGCCGGGCAGGGCGCCGGCCAGGCGCTGCGCGGCCCGCTCCACCTGCTCCGGCGTGACCGGATGGCGCGGCATCTGGATCGTCGAATCGCCAGCGGCATAGAGTGTCGCCTCCTCGCCGGTGAGCGGGTTGGCCTCGGCGATCTGCACCAGGCGAAAGGTCCCCCGCTGGCCGGCGTGAATGGGCTTGCCCAGCCCCTGCGCCTGGCCCATCTGTTGCACCGCCAGGACGATGTACGGCAGGAATTGAACGGCATGACCATAGATGGAGAGCCCAAAGTCGAAGCGCTCGCCGGGCAGGAAGCGGCTCTGCGGCGTCAGCGGCGGCTCGAAGGCGTAGGGTCGGCGGTTGTCGCTGGGGTCGGCCTCGCGGCTGAGCAGGTAGCAGACGGGGCAGAGGTTGGCGTGCAGCGGGTCGTGATCCATCTGCTGGGCGCAATAGAGCGTGCGCAGGTGCGACTGCCAAGCGCCGCGCAGGGCGGAGCCCTTATAGGCCCCCAGCTCGATGGCGCTCTGGGCCTCCGCGGTGAAGCGCAGGTGGTGGATGGTGAGGGCGATGGACATGAGTTGCTCCAGTCAGGCCTGCATTGAACTCAGGCCAGTTTCCGACGAATAGGGTGCATCCACAACCGGCGGCCAGTCCCCCGGCGCGGAGGTGACAGCCTGGGCCCGTTTCATAACGTGCCACCTCCCCCAGGAGATGGCCACCAGTAGCTCGGATGCTTCCAGCGGCCTTTCCTCTTTGAGCCGCTCGTATTCGGGCCTCAGGCAGGCCGGCAGCACCTCCAGCCCATCAAAGAGGCGATCAAAGCTCGCCTCCAGGCTCGCGTCGGCGTTGAACGGGCGCAGCGCGTCGATGAAAACGGTGCGAAACTCCTGACTGGTCTGGGCGTAGGTTTTCTCCCAGGCCACCAGGACCGGGCCTTGATAGATGCCGTCCAGCCAGCCTTGCAGCGCGCCCTCGTCCAGAGGCTGACCCATCGCTTTCTCGCGCAGTGTTTGCAGCGTGGCCTGGACCAGCAGCGGATCATAGATGCCTTGCCCGTCGGTCGGCTCCACAAAGACGCGCACCGAGGCCAGCTCGACGCGACGCTTGCGGTTCACACGCCCGAAGCGCTGAACCAGGGCCTCCAGCGGGGCAGGATCGCTGTACAACACATCCAGGTCGATGTTGAGACTCACCTCCACCACTTGGGTGGAGACGACGATCAACGGCTCGCGCGCTTGGTTGCCGAGGCCAGCCTTTTCCAGGATGCCGCGCTCTTTGAGCAAGCGGTCCCGCCCATTGAAGCGGCCATGCACCAGAATGATCCGCGCGTCCGCCGCTGCGGCGGGCAGCCTCTGCCGCAACGCGTCGTACATCTGCTGAGCGCGGCCGACCGTGTTGCAGGTCACCAGCACCTGCTGGCCGCCGCCAAACGACTGAACGATGGCGGCGATGCCACCTTCGCTGAGCAACTCGCCCTCCAACAGCTCGATCCGGTGTCGCGTATAAGCGCGAAAGATCTCGGCGGACGTGACGATCTCGGAAGGGGAATCCAGCGCCTCCTCCAGATGCTGGCGCACCGGCGCGGGCAACGTGGCGCTCATCACAAAGAACGTCGCCCCCAGCTTGGCGCGCAGATAGCGCATCGTCTCCAGGATCATGGCCAGCCGGCCTGGCTCATAGGCGTGGATCTCGTCCAAGACGAAGGCGCCCTGAGCATAGTCGGCCAGGATGGCCTCGTATCCTTTCAGCTGATAGGCGGCCTTAAGCATCTGGTAGGGGCTAAAGACCCGCGCAGGGAGCACGTTGAGCGCGGCCATATTGTGCATCCGTTTTGCCAGCCGGTTCGCTTGCTCCGGCGTATGCTCCTCGACAGAGCCCTCAGTGATAGCTGCAGACGCATAGAGCTTCGCTAGTCGGCGGGTTTCGTCGGGAGTGTACTCCTGGTCCATGAACCGCCGGTAGATCGCCAGGGTGCTCCGCCCGTGTAGTAGGCCCACATCCTCCTCGAAGAAGCGCCGCAGGCGGTCGTACATGGCGTTCATGCTGGCCTGATAGGGCAGGGTGTAGAACAGCCGAGGGATGACTCCCCTGGCTTCCGCCTGTCGCGCTGCCCAGAGCAGCGCGGCCTCAGTCTTGCCGCTGCCGGTGGGCGCGATAAGCAACGCGGACCCTGCTGTCTGTCCGGCCTGGCGCTGGTGGACGTAGAGCGCCTCGCTGGAGACGCCCATCTTGTCCAGGATAGTGTGGCTGCCCAGTTGCACTCCGCCAAAGAAAGGCGCGTGAGCAGAAGCGGCATGGTCGGCCTGCACAAGGTAGCCGCGCAACAGCAGCGTGGCGATACGTAGGCCCGCCTGCTCCTCCCAGGTCAGTGCCCTGACCAGGCGATGGCAACGCCGCAGCCACTTGCCCATCACCTGGATTCCGTGATCTCGCACATGCGCCACGGCCTCAGCGCCTTGCGGCAGGACGGGTAAGGCCACCTTGTCGGCAAGGCCCATGTCGCTGACCCAGTCACTGGCGAGTGGGATCCAGCGCCATAGGCCCTCGATGTCTTCCGCAGAGAGTTGGCCGAACAGCTCGGCCAGTGGATCGTCCTCAGGCTCCAGGTCGGGCGGATAGAGTGTTTTCAGCTCGTCGCTGTCTTTGTGATGCGTGGCGACCGCTGCGGCCATCCAGGTCGCTTGCCTCTCGTCCATGCCGGCGACAAGCCATTCCACGAAAGCCAGGGACAGCACCTCATGGCGATGGGACCAGCGAGGCCCGCCGCGCACAGTGGCTTGAAAGCCGCTGGCTGCTTTTCCCCAGTCGTGCAGGAAGGCCGCCCAGAACAGCGCCGACCAGAGCGAGTCCATCCCCACCAGGCTCGGCAGTTCCGGGCGCAGACGGACCAACTCGGAGACCCGGCCCAGCACCGCCCAGGTGTGCTCGGCCAAGGTCTCTCCTGTACTATGCTGGCCGACGGGGCTTTTGGCCCAGGTATCGTCAAGCCAGTCAGGCCAGTTGCGGGATGCTCTCATCTTCTCCCACCCATGTCTGGAACAACAAGGCCAGATGGTCCCCCTCGATGACCGGTGAGGTCGGATCGATCCAGAACGTTGTTTCCTGCTCGCCGCCAAAGCGCAGCAGGTCCCGGCTGTGCACTCGCCGATGCAGGACCACATAGCGGCCAAAGGTCGGCTGCCGGTTGCGCTCGTGGTCCAGGAAGCGCGGCATCAGCACCACGATGCCTTGCCCTGTCTGTCGTGCCAACGAGTACGGCGCCAAGGTGTGTTCCAGATAGGCGTGTTCAGCTCGTTCCAGGCGCACTACCTCTGCGTTGGAATAAGTGAACAGGTCCTGCGAGCGGCCCAGGGCCACGGCATAGCGTGGGCTGCGAAAGGCCTCCAGCCATTCCGGGCGGTTCACATACAACACCAGTCGTGGCAGGAACAGGATACTTCGCGTGAAGGGGTTCCCCGCGCCGCTCATTACCTTGGGATGGTCGCTATCCGGCAACTTGCCCGTGTCAGCGGCCAAGATATAGGTCTGCTCCAGATCATCGAATTGCGCCTGGTAGGCAAAGAGCACGGCGAACTGGACCCCAGCCGGGTCGAACCAGTCGCCCAGCGCGCTGCAGATGTGCCCGTACAGCGTTGCAGGGGGCGGCATCTCAAAGGTGGGCTGGACACCCAGCATAAAGTGGGGGTAGCGGAAGGAAGTGGTGATCCCTTCCGCCACGACTTTCAGTACCTCCATGTCCCCTCCTTGATCAGTCGAGCCAGCCCGGGTTCGCGCGCAGCTCCGCTACCAAGGCGGCCCAGGCATCCCTGGGATGCCGGATAATCATGCGTCCCCGCCAGCCCTCGAGCGCCCCGCCGGTCTGCAGTGCTTGCTCCAACCTGGCGCGCTCCTCGTCCAGGTAGCCCTGCACCCAGCCAACATACACCTTGGAGAGAATATCGTCCGCAAAGACCGTGAGGGCTTCCTTGAGCGCCTCGATCTTGACGATGGGACGCTGCAGGGCATCGGCACCTACAACATGGCCAAAGATGTGGTTTCCACCTTTGGTCACGGCAGCGAAAGCGATGTCCGGGCTGACGTCGGTATAGTGCATGGTCTGCTTGGCCCCACCATCCAGGTGGGCGAGGGCATCGAGTAGCGCACCGATCCTGGTCAACCGCTCGCCAAGCGGTAGGCGGAAGGCCTTGGCTCCGTCAATTGCCTGGAGGCCCTTGGCTTTCGCCTCCTCCACGCGCACCTGGTCGAGGTTCTGATACCCGCTGCGGCTCACGTGGCTGAAAGTGCCCGCCGCGCTCAAGTCCAGCGAGAGCAATCCCCTAAGCGTGGCCTTGTAGAACTGGTGCTCATGAGGCACTGGGTCACCTTCGTGTCGGGCCATGACGCCAAAATCCTGCGTCAGACTCACGGGCGCGATGGAAACCAGCGTGCTGGTGCGCAGCGGCGAGACGCGCGTTACTGTCTCGGCAGTCGGCGTCTCGTCGGCGCGGCTATCGTCCGCCTGCCGGGCCTCGACGGCCGATGCTTTCTTTGACGGCGCGCGCATGTAGCCCAGCAGATCATCATCCCAGTAGCGGATCGGATTGGCATCGGTATAGGCGATCTTTTGCTCACGGTAGATAGGCGCCGCCTGCCAACCCCACTCGCCATTTTCCAGGGTACGCCGCAGCCAGTAGCGAAAGGCCTGTGCTGAGACATAGGGGTAGGCCCCTTCGCGGGTGCGGATGAACTTGACGCCGGTGGCGTTGTCCGTCATCGCGCCCTCGATCTTCCCGAGGTTATTCAGCGCTGACGCCGGAGCGTCAATGATCAGTAGCCCGGTTACGAAAGCCATCTCTCTCCTCCTTGTCTATGCGGTGGTCTCTTCTTCCACAGTGGGCTCTGGTATCTCCTCGGCATGGGCTTGCAGCCATCCCAGTTGATAAAGCTGCTCGATCATGCGGATGAGCACAAGGTCGCGTGCGAGCCTCCAATCGGCATTGGGCAAATCCTCTCCCTCCTCGAAAACCTCCATATAAGGGTCGAATGCGACGAGCGGGGGCCGTCCTTGCTTGATCCGCGCCACACTGGCCCGGATCAGCAGGGCGCGCATGGGGCCGTATTTGCTGACCATCAGGAAGGACTGGAAGAAACGACGATCATTTTCGCCGCTGACGTATTCGGCCAACGCGTCGCCGAGTTTCCTGATCTGGTCGATACGATTTGGGTTCATGTTCACCACCTTTCTCAAGAATAGCGCGGTCAGGTTCCACGAAACGAGCTCCACATCTTGCCGAACAGAATAGCTTGCTCCAGGGTCCCCGTGCAGGCTCGGCCTTCGATCGGGAACCCGCAGAAAGTAACGCCGGACGAATTTCGCCGCACCATCCGGAAGCGAAAACAGGTCCTCGTAAAGGATGTTGTAGCGCGGGGAAAAGACCTCGCCCTTGCGAGCAACGCGCTCCCGGGTCACCTCCCAGCCCCGCTCGCAAAGCGCCTTCCAGACTGTTACATATCTGGCGGACATGGCCGCCCTGAGGAAAGCTGCAATCTCCAGGGGGACGTGGTAGAGCTTGAGACCGACGCTCTGTCCACTGGAGAAGTGGTACGCTGTGATGGAAACAGGCTGCCTCTCATTTTCCTTATCCGCCTTCTTTTCCTCCAGATCGAGTAGAGTAGAGATGATCGTCGTGCCGGCCCAATGAGGGTATTCTGGCAGTTTGCTCTCCCCTGCTTTCTGCGCCGTCAAGACGCTACGCCGATTCTGCTGTAGAAACCCCGATGCAAACTCGTACATCAGGTTAGGATCGTCACAGTGCACAGCCAGCAGCCGCCCTCGCGCTTTGGCACAACCCAGCGGCAATGCCTGAATCGCTAGCAGAGCTACGCCAGAAACAAGCAGCCCTTTGTCGCCATAGGGGAAGAAGTTGATAGCATCCACGCTGGTCAGGAGCGGGATATGCTGGCGAAAAGCGCGGCCAGGTTCCAGTTGCCCCTTGACGTCAAATCGAATGGCCGCCGCTGGCGCACCAGTAAACACGCAGAGCGCGTCCTGCGTCGGCGCGTCGGCACGATAGGCGCGGAGCACGCGATCCGCGTACAGCTGACGCTTCTCCGGCTGCGCATTGTAGGCTGATTGGGTGAACCCCGAGTTCTGAAAGGCAACGGTGAGGAATGACTTGAGCGGGTCTATGGCATAGTTGTGCTCCATATAGTCAGCAATCAAGTCCAAGTCCGTCTCTGTCAGGGTGCTGGGATCGCGCTTGCCTGCAAAAGCAGCAATGGTAGCGATCCCAACATCTACCAGTGGGTGTCCGGTGTAGTTCAGCATGGCACCTCCTGTCAGCCCTTCTCGCTCGCTGTCGTATATCCCTCCGCCGCCCGCCTCATCTCGTCCGCGATCTCGCGCCTCAACTCCTCCGGCTCGAGCACCACGCAATCCGGCCCCCAGCCGCGGATCCAGTGCTTCATCTCCAGCGTGTTCGCCACCTTCACGCGCATGGTGCACCCCCCATCGTCGCAGGCCTCCAATTGCTGGCCAGCGTGCCAGGTGGTCTCCCCCACCCGTCGCGCCACCCGCGGCGAGAAGCGCAACACCACCTCCTGCGACTCCTCGCCGAACATCACCCCCCAAGCGCTGCTCAGCATCTCGTGGCCGTGGAAATCCTCTGGCGCCTGGAACTCCTCGTCCAGCAGCTCCGCCTCCTGGATGCGCTCCAGCTTGAAGGTGCGCACCTCGTCAAAATAGGTGGCGTGGCCGATGACGTAGGCGGCATAGCCCACCGTCGAGGGCTCGATCAGGTAGGGCGAGAGGACATAGTCGTGGACGTTGTCGCTATGCGCGGAGCGGTAGCGGATGCGCACCTTGCGCCCGGTGGCCCAGCCCAGCGTGATCACCTGAAAGACCTGGGCA
>Ga0123333_10006299_pt1 | contig 10481 bp, 8 predicted proteins | sample BioC12SIPDNA_3_FD_89957 | JGI IMG/M metagenome (GOLD analysis project Ga0123333, IMG submission 89957) | Anaerobic biogas reactor microbial communites from Washington, USA - Biogas_R2_B C12 SIP DNA | ecosystem: Engineered > Bioreactor > Anaerobic > Unclassified | place: Washington, USA...
AAGTTGTGACGGCCTTGGGACTCGTAATGGCTTCCGCTCAGTCGTACCTTCCCCTCCGCACCTGCCGGTGCACGGCAGCCCCCCACGCGCGCGACATGAGGTGGGTACACCGGCCTACCTCAATGCAAATAGCATAGCATCTGCGCCCTCTGACCGTATCGTCGGTACGGGGGATTCCGAAGGCGTCGCCCGGGTGATTTCTCTGTAGGCGCCATGGACGAGTCTGATATCGGCCAGGTGGCTGATCCCATGATCCCCCAAAGGGCCGATCGCTGATTCGTCCGACTGTGTGGGTGGGAATCGCCATGGTGCTGGATGCGTTGGAAGGGCCAGGGGCGTTAAGATACGGTATGGTACGTGTGCGGTGTGGCCTTGGCGCGCTGCGTTTGGTGATGCTACTACGGGATGATGAGGATGGCCGATAATCGCGTAATTCGCGTGCTGGTGGCCGACAATCACGAGAGGATGCGCAACAGCCTGAGTGTCTTCCTCGAGGCTTTTGACGACCTGCAGTTGGTGGGTGAGGCTGCCAACTGCGATGATGTGCTGCGCCTCTGTAGGGAGGCAGGCCCTCAAGTCATCCTCATCGACGTTGCAATGCCGCAGTTTCGGGGTGTTTCCACGATCGAGCAGATCCGTATGGCACATCCGAGTATCAAGGTCATTGCATTGGCAGGATTCGGTGATCAGCCTCTGATGCGTGAAGCCTTGCGCGTCGGAGCTTTCTGTACGCTCGTCAAGGACACCTCCATTGATGTTCTTGCCGCCGCGATCCGTGCTGCCTGCGGCATTGGGAGCGATGAACCTCGTCGCAGCGTAGCAGACCTGAGCACTGCATAGCGCGATCAAGAGCCGCCGACCGACCCTCGCGGTGCTGCCCCCCTTTTCTCTTCCTTAGCTAACCTGTCGTCTTGCTCGGCAAGCAGACTATGCTAGAATGGACATCCGTGCGTCTATGACACTTCCCGTACGGAGGAGATACTCAGATGATTGACCAGACCAGGGACTGGCACGCGCTTGGCGTGCAGGAGGCCCTTGAGATCCTGCAGACGGATGGTCAGGCTGGACTGACGTCGGCGCAAGCCAAGCAGCGTTTGGATGAGTACGGTCCAAACGAGCTCAAAGAGAAACCACCGCCCACCTTCTGGGAGCGCCTCTGGGGTCAGTTGACCGAATATGTCGTGATCATACTGTTGGTTGCGGCAGTGGTCTCGGCCTTATTGGGAGATTATATCGAGGCGGCCGCCATTATGGCCATTGTTGTGCTCAACTCGGCCATCGGTGTGATCCAGGAGAGCAAGGCCGAGGAGGCGCTCGCGGCTCTCAAGAAGATGGCAGCTCCCGATGCCCAGGTCATCCGTGACGGTCATCGTGTCACGGTGCCTGCACGGCAGTTGATACCTGGAGATGTGGTCCTGTTGGAAGCTGGCAGTATCCTTCCCGCCGATCTGCGGTTGACCCAAGCGGTGAACTTGCAGGTTGAGGAGGCCTCGCTGACCGGTGAGTCGGTGCCAGTGCACAAGCATGCCGACCTCAAACTGCCTGCCAACTCCGGCATCGGGGACCGGCACAACATGGGCTATATGAGCACGATTGTCACCTACGGACGCGGTCAGGGCACAGTCGTGGCGACAGGTATGCAGACTGAGATCGGCAAGATTGCCGAGATGATCCAGTCGGTGGAAGAGGAGGACACGCCTCTTCAGAAGAAGTTGGACCAGGTTGGCAAGACGCTGGGGACGCTGAGCCTGGCGGCCTGCGGTCTGGTGTTCCTCGTCGGCTTGCTGCGGCCTGTGCTGTTGGGCGATGGGTTCCCCGATTGGACGGAGATCCAAGAGCTGTTCATCCTCGCTGTAAGCCTGGCGATTGCGGCCGTGCCGGAAGGTCTGCCTGCCGTGGTCACGATCTGTCTGGCCCTCGGTATGCAGGAGATGGTCAAGCGGCACGCACTGATTCGCAACCTGCCGTCGGTGGAGACGCTGGGGTCTGCGATGGTTATCTGCTCCGACAAGACCGGCACGTTGACCCAGAACCAGATGACAACGGTGCGCATCTGGGCCGATCGCAAGGAGTTCGTCGTCTCGGGAAGGGGCTATAGCCCGCGAGGGCACTTTGAGCTCGACGGCACACGTGTGGATCTGGCGGACCATAGGACGCTCCGAAACACATTGTGGGGCGGTGTGCTCTGCAACGACTCCGCCCTGGAGAAAGATGGCGGCGACGGTTCCGAATACCGTATGGTCGGCGACCCGACTGAGGGCGCGATGGTGGTTGCCGGAGCCAAAGCCGGCTACTGGCGTGAGGAGCTGGAGAAGAGCTTCCCCCGAGTGAATGAGATTCCCTTCGACGCCGAGCGCAAGCGGATGGCGACCATCCACGCACTGGATGGCGCCGATCGCGATCGCCTGAGTCCTGTCGATTCCAGGGCCAATGGCGCCGGCTATGTCGCGGTTGTGAAGGGCGCGCCCGATCTGGTACTCGAGCGATGTGAGTACCTCCAGACCGATGACGGTCCGGTACCCTTGACGTCTGACCTGCGAGACGAGATCCTGGCTGCCAACGCGGCGATGGCGTCGCAGGCCTTGCGGGTTCTGGCGGTGGCCTATCGTCCGCTCGATGAGGTCCCTGAGCAGCCGCAGCCGAACGATCTGGAACGCGAGTTGGTGTTTGTCGGGCTGGAGGGCATGATCGACCCGGCACGGCCCGAGGTGCTGCCGGCAGTCAAGAAGGCGCAAGGCGCAGGCCTACGCACCATTATGGTGACAGGGGACTACGCGGCGACCGCTGCCGCGATCGCCGATGAGATCGGCATCTTGCGCCCCGGTCGCGAGACGATCTCTGGGGCCGAGTTGGAAGCGATGAGCGATGAAGAGCTCGACCGTCGCATCGACAATGTGGATGTCTTCGCGCGTGTGGCGCCCCATCACAAGATGCGCATCGTCTCTGCACTGCGCGACCGCAACAATGTCGTGGCAATGACAGGCGACGGCGTCAACGATGCCCCCGCGCTCAAACAGGCCGACATTGGCATCGCGATGGGCATCACGGGGACCGATGTGACCAAGCAGACGGCCGACATGGTCCTGACAGACGACAACTACGTCTCGATCGTCAGCGCCATTGAGCAAGGCCGTGTGATTTACTCCAACATCCGGAAGTTCGTCTACTTCCTGCTGTCGTGTAACGTGGCGGAGATCGCCATCCTCTTTCTGGCCATGATCTTCGGCTGGGACGCTCCGCTGACTGCGATCCAACTGCTGTGGCTGAACCTGCTGAGTGATGGCGCACCGGCACTTGCACTGGGGCTCGAAAAGGGCGATCCTGACCTTATGAACCGTCCGCCGCGGCCGCCCGACGAGCCGGTGATCAACCGTGAGATGACGATCGGCGTGGTCGTGCAAACCATTGCCATCACTGTGGCGGTGTTGGGGGCCTACTGGCTGGGCAAGAACTTCTTCGCGGACCGCGCAGGTACGGACCCCTTGATCACCGCCGAGACGATGGCATTTGTCACGCTGGTGTTGTCAGAGCTGCTGCGGGCATACACGGCGCGGTCCGAGCGCTATCCGCTGTTCAAGCTAGGCGTGTTCTCGAACAAGTACATGCAGTACGCCGTCGGCTTCTCGATGGTGTTGCTCTTCCTGGTGGTCTACCTGCCTGTCCCCGCGGTGCGCGAGATCTTCAACACGACGCCGCTCAATCTGGAGGAGTGGGCTGCGATCGCGCCGTTGATCCTTATGCCTTCGGTCTTCGCAGAGCTGCAGAAGGCCGTTGTATTCCGCAGGGAGCGCGCTGTCTAGCTTCAGGCTGTACCGACGACAAGAGGCGGCATCCAAAAGATGCCGCCTCTTCAATTTCGCGGTGGAAGACGCTCCCGTCACTCTGGGTTGGCGAGATCCTCCACGATCTCTGAATCCGCAAGCCACCCTTCGTCGTCGAAGGGCCATCCCAGCTCCAACGGATCGGTGGCGACGACTACGTAATCCTCGAAGCAGTGGGGGCAGCGCACCGGTTGTCCCTGAATGACCTCGTTGCGCAGGTTGATCGATCCCTCACACACGGGACAGGTTGTCGTTATCATGGCGAACTCCTCAGCCCACGCGACTACCTAAACTTCGGGAGAGAACGTGTATCCAATGCCGGCGACGGTGATGACGTACCGCGGGTGGCTGGGGTCGGGCTCGACTTTGGCGCGCAGCCTGCGAATCAGGCCCCGGACGAGGTCTCGCTCTCCTTCGCCTGTGTATCCCCAGACCTGCTCGACCAGCACCTCGGTCGGCAGCACCTGCTCCTTGTGAATCATGAGGGTATAGAGAAGGCGGAACTCGAGCTGGGTCAGCCGCCTGGGGCTGCGGCCATCCACGACGACGGTGCGCGTCGCGGGATCGAGCTCGATGTTCTGAGCGCTCAGGGTCGGCAGCGTGAAGAAGGGAAGGTTGGCAGCGCGTCTCAGGAGCGCGCGGGTCTGTGCGATGAGCAGCCGCGCGCTGAAGGGGCGTTGCACAACCAAGTCGGCCCCGGACTCGAGAGTGATGGCGTGGGTAGACTCGTCAAGCTGCTCCGCGACCACCAAAAGTGGTATATGGCTCTCAGCTCGGATGCTCTTGACGCTGGAGATGGGAGAGCCCTCCGCCGTCGCCAGCGCCACCAGGTTGATGGGATCCTCCTCGGTCTGTGGAAACGGGATGGGGATTTCGCGCAGCCGCGTCACGTTCAGGCCGGCGCGCTGAAGCACGAGCGACAACACGGCCGTCTCGTCTGGATCCTGTGAAATGAGCAACGATCTCATGCTGGCCTCATCGTGCTCAGTGCCCGTTATTCCTTTCTCGGGATGACTCTGATCGTGACGGACTCTGTCTCGGTCTTGTTCCCGGCCGCGTCGTAGGCTATGACGCGGAAGGAATACTGACCAGGTGGTCGCAGGGTCCAGTTCACGTTGAAGGGCGCGATCGTGCGCACGCTGAAGGGCTCTGCCTGATCGCCCTGATAGAACTCCACTCGTGATAGGGCCAGGTTGTCATTGACTTCGGCGTTGATGTTCACCCACTCGACCAGGCCGGTCTCGAATTCCGACCCCGCGAGCGGGAAGGTCAGGTCGACTTTGGGCGGTGTATTATCCACAGTCAACTGGATAGTGGCCTGACGCAGTTGCTGATCGCCTCCCACCACAACCAGTTGGAGCGTGTAGATGCCGTCTTGCAGGCCGGTCGTGTCGAGGTTCTCCAGCACGTTGTTATCGACCTGGTTGGGATGGTCCGGACCTATCTGGAGCCAGTCGGTGGGGTTGATCCCCTCGCCGAAGACGAGGCGGTAGAAGGCGACGTCGCCACGGGCGTTGCCCACGATGGGCACGACACCGCCGACATAGGAGTAGGTGGTCGGCGAGATGATCGCCACCTCCGCCTGGGATTGGTTGGGCCCGTAGATAGTCTCGTACTCGGTTGGCGGCTGGTAGTTGGCGCGTGCTTCCTCGGGGAGGCTGTTGATCCAGTCCTGGGCTTCGGGAGGCAAGCTGATGTAGACCCGCTGTTCGATAAGCTCAGGAGGTGTGAAGATCGTCGCGAGTTTGCCCGTCTCGCGGTTGATGTGATATACCTGATGGAGCGTATCCGGTTCAGTCGGCTCGGTACCGGGGATCATCAGTTCGGTGCGAGTGGGGCAGTACTCGGTGGGCCTGAGCCCCGAGACGCTACAGACGGCCACTTCGACAAGGCCGCCAGGGTTGGTGAACGATACAATTGGAAGGTCTCGGTGGGCGTATTCCATGATCGCATGCCAGATGTAGGAGGCGCCGCGTGATCCCGGCGTGTTGATCATGAAGTCGTCGCCATCTTTGTTGCCCTGCCAGACGCCGACGGCGAGCTGAGGCGTGTAGCCCACGGTCCAGTTGTCGCTGAAGTTGTTGGTCGTGCCCGTCTTGGCTGCGGCGGGGCGATCGTTGGCGAGTTCGAGGGCATTTGGCGTACCGAAGCCGGGGATGCGGGCGCGCCGGTCGGACAGGATATGGGTGATGAGATAGGCAAGCCGCGGTTCGAGAATTTGGCGGGACTCCGGTTGCTCGACCTGGTACAACACCTTGCCATTGCGATCCTCAACGCGCAGGATCGCGACTGGGTTGAGTTCGCGGAAGTTGGGACGCCGTTCGTTTTCCGGAACCGGTGCGCCGTACATCGTGCCGTTGTTGGCGAAGACGGTGAATGCGTATGTCTCATCTATCAGCTTGACCTCTCCGCCTCCCAGCGTCAGGCTCAGGCCATAGTGCTGCAAGCCCTGGTCAAGTGTCGTGATTCCCATACGATGCGCGGTTCGGAGTACGTTATCGATGCCGGCGATCGACATCGCCTCGACCGCCGGGATGTTGAGTGAGCGCGCCAACGCATCGCGGAGGCTCACCGGACCGCTGTATTGACGCGTGTAGTTTTCCGGGACATACGGGGCCATGCCGGCTCCCTGGTCGAAGGCCTTGCGCACGTCGAGGAACATATGGGCTGCGTTGTATCCCTGAGAGAGCAAGGTCACATAGGTGAAGGGCTTGAAGGAGGAGCCAGGTTGCCGCAACCCATCGGCCGCGACGTTGAACTTGCCATCGATCTCCTCGTTCCAGTAGTCGGCACTACCGACCATGGCCAGGATCTCGCCAGTCGTCGGTCGGATCGCCACGACTGCTGAGTTCTTGATGTTGAAATCCTGGCCGACCCGATTGGGCGGGACATCGGGGATGTATTGGGCTGCCTCGCAGCCATTGGCCATCGCCTCTGGGATGACGACTGCAGGATCTTCAGCGCTGAGAATACGTAGATAGGCCTGAACTGCGCATTCGGCCTGATCGTTGAGCACCAGATCCAGCGTGGTATAGACCCGCAGCCCGCCTCCGGCCACCACTTCAGGCCCGAACATCTCTTCCAGCTCATGCCGGACGTACATCGAGAAGTGGGGCGCTTTGATGTCGTAGCGCTGGGTGGATTTGGCAAGGTTCCACGGCTCGACCCTCGCTGCCGTGGCTTCTTCAGCGGTGACGCATCCTTCCTCCAGCATTCGATCGAGGACAAGGCCTTTGCGGTAGAGCGCGTCTTCAGGTGCATCAAACGGGTTGAGCAGTGGATACTGGGGGATGGCAATCAGCGTGGCTGCCTCGGAGAGCGTCAGGTCCTTGGCGGACTTGCCGAAGTAGACACGTGCAGCGGCGTCGATACCATATGCAAGGTTGGCGTAGAGGTTGGTATTGAGATACCACTCAAGGATGGTCTCCTTTTCGTAGAGACGCGTGAGCTCCATGCTGATCAGAACTTCCTTGACCTTGCGGGCGTAACTGATCTCGAAGCGCTCTTCGAGTGGGATCACGGAGTTCTTCACAACTTGCTGGGTAATCGATGAACCACCCTGGATATCGTAGCCCTGGAGATTGTCGACAAACGCTCGGGCGATACCGCGGATATTGAACCCGGGGTTCGTCCAAAACGTCTTGTCCTCCATCGCAACCGTTCCGCAGATGATGTACTCGGCCATGTCGGACAGGGGCACCCAGTTCCGGTCGCCCGCATTCGGGTCGATGACCTCGTAGATAAGGACGGGATCGCGCTGCCCGTCTCCATCTTCATCAGAGCCCCACGCGAAGATCTTGGTGGTCTCGAAGGTCTGTACGCTGGCCGTCTCGACCTCTTCAGGCGTGGGTAGGTTCTCAGTAATCGTTGTGTAGGCGGCTGCAGCGGCGCCGGCGCCCATACCGACAGAGATGACGGCTGCAAGGGTGGCGATCAGCACAATAAGTCCCAGCAGCCGTATGACGAGGCTAAGGCCGGTGCGGTCGCGTTTGCGCTTACGCTCCCGGTCGATGACGATGAAAGCCCGCATGACCGGAACGGGCGAACGCTTGGTTGTCATAGTTGGATCTTCCTCCGTTGGTCCCAGGTGTATGTTGGAAGACGGTAACCCTATGGGGTGAGCGAAGCTTCTCTGGATACTGTGCAGGCCCATTATGCCGTGGTCTCCGGGTTTGGCAAGCCGGGTGGTTCCCGTCAGTAGGGCGGGTGCGGGAGACACTCTTTCCGTGGAGCGCAAGAGCCCTTCCTTAATATACTCATCTTGCTTATGCTTGACGAATTCCCATAATCCATTACAATGGACGTCATAGTGAGAGGTCTGACTACAAAAATCTATGTTTGAGTCACTGACAGAGAAGCTTCAGGGCATCTTCGATCGGCTGGGCAAGCGCGGGGTCTTGAGGGAAGAGGATGTCAAGGCTGTCCTGAGAGAGATTCGGCTCGCGCTTCTGGAAGCTGACGTCAACTACAAGGTCGTCAAGGACTTCACCGCCCGGGTCCAGCAGGAGGCCATTGGGGAGGAGCTCTCACGAGCGCTCAATCCGGCCCAGCAAGTCATCAAGATCGTACACCGTGAGTTAGTGAAGACCCTGGGTGAGCCGGGGAGGTTGGAGCTCAAAGGGCGCGCGCCGTACGTGATCTTGTTGGTGGGGCTTCAGGGTTCCGGCAAGACGACGATGGTCGCGAAGCTGGCGCTGCACTTGCGCTCGCAGGGGCATTTTCCCCTGATGGTAGCTGCCGATGTCTATCGTCCGGCAGCGATCACGCAGTTGGAAGTGCTGGGCCGGCAACTCGATCTTCCTGTCTATAGCGAAGGCACCGGCGCAAAGCCTCCCGACATCTGCACGCGCAGCTTGGAGAATGCTCGCAGCCGTGGTGCGGACGTGGTCATTCTGGATACAGCCGGACGCCTGCAAATGGACGATGCCATGATGGCCGAACTTGAGGCAATCCGCGATCGGGTCCACCCAGTTGAGACACTGCTGGTGGCGGACGCGATGACCGGGCAGGAAGCGGTTAGCATCGCCGAGGGATTTCATAAGCGCGTAGGCCTGACCGGTCTCATTCTGACGAAGGTCGACGGTGATGCCCGCGGTGGAGCAGCGATCAGTATGCGGGCTGTAACCGGGGTTCCGATCAAGTTCCTGGGCACGGGCGAGAAGGCGAGCGCGCTGGAGGCGTTCCATCCCGACCGCCTTGCTTCGCGCATCCTGGGGATGGGAGACGTTCTCTCACTCATCGAGCGCGCCGAACTGACGTTCAACGCAGAGCAGGCAGCCCAAATGGAGAGGAAGCTCCAGAAGGGGGATCTGGACCTGGAGGACTTCCTCCAGCAGTTGCGGCAGGTGCGCAAGATGGGGCCGCTACAGGAGATTCTCAGCATGGTTCCCGGTATGGGAAACGCGCTGAAGGGGGTTGAGATCGACCAAGGTGAGGCGGAGCGAAACCTGAAGTCGGTCGAAGCAATCATACTGTCGATGACACCGCTGGAACGGCGGAATCCGCGTGTCTTGAACGGCAGTCGGAAGCGGCGCGTGGCCGCGGGCAGCGGAACTACGGTACAGCAGGTGAATCAGCTACTGGCCCAGCATCGCCAGATGCAGAAGATGGTCAAGCGGCTCAATCAGGGCCGCGTCCGGGGGGGGCTACCCGGGTTATTCAATTGAGCGGCCCCACATCGCGGCTCTTGCAAGGCAAGGCGCGAGTGGTTGCTGAACGAATCAAAAGCCGAACACCACAGACTGAACTAGGAGGCATATGCTTAGGATAAGGTTGCGTCGTGTAGGGGCCAAGAAACAGGCGAGTTTCCGGATTGTCGTCGCGGAGTCGACGGCCCCCAGAGATGGTAAGTTCGTGGAGAACATCGGGTTCTACGATCCGCGAACTGAGCCCGAGACCGTGCGAATACAGGAAGAGCGTGCTCTGCACTGGCTTTCGGTTGGGGCACAGCCAAGTGATGCGGTAGCGCGGATCTTCAAGACGCACGGAACGCTGGAGCGCTTCGAGCGGATGAAGGCTGGGGAGTCTGTGACGACGCTCCTGGCCGAGGCTGCCGCGCCGGCCGCGCAGGTGGCATCCGAAGATGTCCAGTCTGCGGCAGAAGCTGGCGTTGAAGAAGGGTAGGTTAGCCGGGCGTGGCGCGATTTCTGCGGTCATAGCAGGTTGCGCTTGTTCGATTCAGCCAGCCTCCTTGGTCAGTGGTCACCGGTTATAGGCATTCTGGAAACGTGGAGAATATCGCGTCGCCGATCCTCAGGTTCCGAAGGCTTGGTCTCTAGGCTTCGTGGTCCGATGAAATAGGTGCCAATATCGAGTTACTCGTCCTACCATCCTGTTCTTTTCACATGCCTAAGGGGGTGGCGCAATGTCTCAAGTCAAGGATCTGGTCGAATACGTGGTCAAGGCGCTGGCCGATAAGCCCGACGAAGTCGCTCTGTCAGAGATTGAAGGTGAGACGTCCCTTGTCCTGGAGTTGCGGGTGGCTCCGGACGATATGGGAAGGATGATTGGCCGCGAAGGTCGCACGATCAACGCGATGCGTTCTCTGGCGCGGGTACTGGGCGCCAAGATGGGCAAAAAGGTCACACTGGAGATCGTCTAGTGATGGCCTGGACGGCCACCATTCTGCAACGCTGGGGGCTCAGGAATGCGATCCATGCA
>Ga0123333_10006303_pt1 | contig 10476 bp, 9 predicted proteins | sample BioC12SIPDNA_3_FD_89957 | JGI IMG/M metagenome (GOLD analysis project Ga0123333, IMG submission 89957) | Anaerobic biogas reactor microbial communites from Washington, USA - Biogas_R2_B C12 SIP DNA | ecosystem: Engineered > Bioreactor > Anaerobic > Unclassified | place: Washington, USA...
GACGCGGCTGGATACTCTTCGACCAGGCCGGCTTCCAGCTCGCCCGGCGAATCGCCTAAACTGACGGCGCACAGCCCGCGCGCCGTGGCGGCGACGAGCACATACCCGAGCGGGCAGTCCGTCACCGTATACGCGATCACCATCCCCTCGCCGCCGCCGCCGTAGGCGGTTGGCGTCATGCCCAACTGCCCGGCATACGCGCGGCTGCTAGAGCTGTAGCCCGCTTCGTAGAGCGCCCGCGTGACCGGCTCGCCCTCCTTGAGCTGGCTCTTGAAGCGATTCAGGCGGCGCGCGTCGGCGTACTGGCGCGGCGTGACGCCGGTCACCCGCTTGAAGACGCGCTGCAGATGGAACGGGCTGACGTGCAGCAGCGCGCCCAATTCGGCCAGCGTCGGCGTGGAGCCGTTCGACCCATCGAGCAGATCGGCAGCCCGGCGCACCAGATCGACCTGGGAATCGACTTCGTTGGGGCGGCAGCGGCCGCAGGGCCGGAAACCGGCCTGCTCGGCTTCGTCGGAGGAAGCGAAGAAGATGACGTTCTCGCGCCGCGGATGCCGCGCCGGGCACGACGGGCGGCTGTAGATTCCGGTTGACTCCACGGCGTATACGAACGTACCATCATACTGGCGATCCCGGTTCTGGACGGCCTGCCAGCATTCGAGCGCATCGGGTAGGGTGGTGGGGGTTAGGGTATCAAGCATCACTCGCGTCCCTCGCATGGCTGCGTTGTTTGATAGCTTCAGGATAGCGGCAGGCGGGCCAAAATGCTATCCGATTCTTGCGCTCAAATTGGGCACTGAAACGACCGGTTGTGCTAGAGTCTGATCATAACAAAGATGTCGGAGCAGAGTGTATGGCGACGCTGCAAGACCGGCTGGATTCCATGACCGCAGCCGGAGCGCTGTTCGAGGTAGTCGACGCCGAGGAACGGAAGATTCGCTGCCTGGCCTGCGGGCACCGCTGCCTGATCAAAGACGGGCGGCGGGGCATCTGCCAGGTGCGCTACAACGACCGGGGCACGCTGCGCGTCCCGCATGGCTATGTGGGCGCGCTGCAGATCGATCCGGTCGAGAAAAAGCCGTTCTTTCACGTGCTGCCGGGCGCTTCGGTGCTCAGCTTCGGGATGCTCGGCTGCGATTTCCGGTGCAGCTACTGCCAGAACTGGGAAATCTCGCAGACCCTGCGCGACGACGCGGCGGGTCGGGACTACATGCCCATCTCAGCCGACGAGTTGATCGCGCTAGGCACGGGGCGCCACGCGCAAGCCGTCGCCAGCACCTACAACGAGCCGCTGATCACCACCGAGTGGGCGGTCGACGTCTTCCGGCGCGCCAAGGGGGCCGGGATGCTGACCCTGTACGTCTCGAACGGCAACGGCACCCGCGAGGTGATCGACTACCTCAAGCCCTGGATCGACGGTTACAAGATCGACCTGAAGACGATGCAGGACCGGCACTACCGCAAGGTGATGGGCGGCGTGCTCCAGCACGTGCTGGACACGATCAAATGGGTGCATGAGGCGGGCATCTGGCTGGAAGTACTGACGCTGGTCATCCCCGGCTTCAACGACAGCAACGACGAACTGTGGGACGCGGCGCGCTACATCAACAGCGTCTCGCCGGACATCCCGTGGCATGTGACGGCCTTCCATCCCGACTATAAGATGACCGATCCGCCGCCCACATCCGCCGCGACGCTCCAGCGCGCCGCCGAGATCGGGACTGAAGCTGGCCTGAAGTACGTCTACGCGGGCAACCTGCCGGGTCGCTCCGGTGAATGGGAGAATACCCGCTGCCCTCACTGCCAGACGACGCTGATCAAGCGGCACGGGTTCATGGTCCACGAGAATAAGCTCGCCCACACAGACGGAACCTGCCCGACCTGCGGCACGCTCATCCCCGGCATCTGGCGCTAGACTCATCACGCAGGGAAGAACGCGCAACCATGACCAAACACATTGTCCCGCGATACAAGCTGATGCTGTTCTATGACCTGAAGCCTCAGCACGCCGACGACTATTACGAGTTCATCATGAACGAGATGATCCCGACAGCCCAGAAGATGGAGCTGTACATGTTCCGGGTGTTTCACACGGTCTACGGCGACTGCCCGCTGCGGCAGGCTGAGTTCGTCGCCGAGGACCTGGACACCCTCCGCCAGGTGATGGACAGCGACACCTGGCACGGTCTGGAAGACAAGCTGCTGCAGTATGCGACGAACTACAACCGCAAGATCGTCAAGTTCCGGCCCGGTTTTCAGTTGTAAATCAGCCCTCGCGCGGACATGCAAAACGCCCGGCTGGCACGAGCACCGGGCGTTTTGAATCGATGGAGTGCGCCAGCGGAAAGGCCCGGCTCAGGCGATCACGCCCAGCTCGCGCCCCACTTTGGCGAAGATCTCCAGCGCCTGATCCAGGTCGTTGTGGGTATGAGTGGCGCTGTTCATGACGCGGATGCGGGCTTTGCCGTGCGGCACTGTCGGGAAGCCGATCGCCATGGCGAACAGGCCCTCCTCGAACAACCGCCGGCTGAAACGCTGCGCCAGCGGCGCCTCGCCCAGCATCACCGGCACGATCGGCGTTTGCGTCGCGCCGGTATCGAACCCCAGCTCGTTCATGCCGTGCTTGAAATAGTCGGCGTTGCTCCACAGCCGCTCGACCAGCTCGGTGCTCTCCTCCAGCACGTCCACGGCGGCGATGCAGGCCGCCACATCCGGCGCGGTCATCGCGCTGCTGAACAGGAACGGGCGCCCGCGCTGGCGCAGCCAGTCCACGATCGTCTGCTTGCCGGCCACCACGCCGCCAACCACGCCAAACGCCTTGCTGAGCGTGCCGATCTCCACGTCCACCCGGCCATGCAGCCCGAAGTGATCGACGATGCCGCGCCCGCCACGGCCCAACACCCCCTCGCCGTGCGCGTCATCGACCATCAGCAGGATGCCCAGCGCCTCCGCGATCTCGGCCAGGGCGGGCAGCGGCGCGATGTCGCCGTCCATGCTGAACACGCCATCGGTGATGATCAGGCGGCGGCCATACCCCGTCGTCGCCGCGATCTGCTGGCGCAAATCGTCCGGATCGGCGTGGCGAAAGCGCACGATCTCCGCGCGCGACAGGCGGCAGCCATCGATGATGCTGGCGTGGTTCAGCTCGTCGGAAAAGATCACGTCGCCTTTGCCCACCAGCGCGGGAATGGTCGCCAGGTTCGCGGTGAAGCCGCTCTGGAAAGTGACCGCGGCCTCGGCGCCTTTGAACTCGGCCAGCCGTCGTTCCAGTTCCAGGTGCAGGTCCATCGTCCCGGCGATGGTGCGCACCGCGGCCGGCCCGACGCCGTAACGGTCCATCGCCTGTTTGGCGGCTTCGATCAGCCGGGGATGGTTCGCCAGGCCGAGGTAGTTGTTCGATGAGAAATTGAGGACGCGCTCGCCATCCACCACCAGCCAGGCACCCTGCGGGCTGCCCAGCGTGCGAATGTGGGTGAACAGGCCCTGGTCTTTCAGGCCAGCGATTTCCTCAGCGATCCAGGCGGTTTTCGATTCGGCCATGCACAGACTCCTTATGGTTTTTTGCAGTAATATCAAGTATGGGCGCCTGCGTCACCTCACGTGCAGCGCAGCCCGCCCCATTCGTTCCTTATTCTAGCACACAAGGACCGATGCCATGACGGACCAACCTCAGCCCCTGGCCCTTAGTGTATATGGGGTAATCGGGCCAAACGTGAATATCTATCTGCTCGATGATGCCGGATCGCTGGCCCTCATCGACGCCGGGATGCCCGGCTCGGCCCCACGCGTCCTGGAGCTGATCCAGGCGCTGGGCCGCGCACCCGGCGACGTGAAGCATATCCTGATCACGCACGCCGATATCGATCATGTGGGCGGCCTGAAGCAATTGGCCGATGCGACCGGCGCGACGGTCGTCGCCAGCGCGGAGTCGGCGCGCTACATCCGGCAGCGCCGCAACCCGCCCCATCTCGGCTTTCCGGCCAATGTGTTCTCGAGTGTGGTCAACTTCTTCGCCCGGCGCGCGGTGCCGGTAGGCCGGATCGTCGCGGACGGGGACGTGCTCGACATCGCGGACGGCATCCGCGTGCTGGCCACGCCGGGCCACACGCCCGATCATGTGGGCTACTTCTGGGAGCGCGAGCGGGTGCTTTTCGCTGGCGATCTGCTCAACAACCGGCACGGGCTGAGCCCCACGCCGCCGCGCATTTCGTGGGACATGGCAGCGGCCCGGCGCAGCGTTCAGGCCATCGCAGCGCTGAACCCGGCGATCATATGCGCGGGGCATGGCCCCGTATGGCGCGCCGAAGACGATCCGGGGCGGCTGGAGGCGCTGCTTCAGTTGCCGTAACGGGAGAGTTCGGGGCCAGCTCAGGCGAAGACGCATACCTGGTGGCGGCGCACCGGCAGGCCGTGGTGAGTCAGCCGGGCCATGCTCCACAACTGGTCGAAGTGAATCTGGAAGACGGAGTCCAGCCCGACCAGTTCAAGCAGCTTTTGAATCTGGGGCGACGGGTTGGCGATGTGGACCATCCCGCCCGTGCGCGAAACCTGTTCGTAGACGCGCACCAGCTCGCGCAGGCCGGCGCTGTTCATGTACTGCACGCCGCTCATATCGAGCACCAGTTGGTCCTGCCCGCCAGCAATCGCCTCGTCGAGCAGTACCACCAGCTCATCGACGGTTTGGTTATCGATCCGTCCCAAGATCTCGACGATCTGCACGTGCTGCGGATTGGATTGAATCAACTGCATGACCATCGTGACACCTGTTTCCAGCCACTCTACGGCCCATCCCCAGGCTCCCTGCCGCATCAGACGATATATCATCCTATACGCAAAACGCGGCTGAGTTGTTCCAGCCGCGGAGAGAACCGCCTAAAAACTGGGGGGAGCCTAAGAGGCGACCCCGGCCACCAGCAGATCGAGCGCGAGCACGTCGCCCACCTTGCCGGTTTTGATGCCGGTGTCCGTTTCGAGCAGGAAATGGTAGATCATCTCGAGCTGGTCGAGCGCGAAGACCCGCACCTGGCGCGCCAGCTTCTCGGCCACGTAGGGGTGCACGCCGATCGCCGCGCCCATCTGGCCCGGCGCACCGCCCTCGTTGAGGTATTCACGGGCCAGGATCAACAGCCGGAACTGCCGGACGATCATCCCAAACAGGCGCAGGGGATCGTCATCCTCCAGCAGACGGTGCAGCAGGCGGGCCGCCGCTGCGCCGTCGCGCCGGCCCAGCGCGTCGACCATCTCGAAGACGTCGGCCTCGGCCACGTACGGCGTCAACAGCGCGACGTCCTCCTCGCTGATCGGGCGCTCGCCATCGACATACGCGGCCAGCTTGGCCAGCTCGCTGTCGGCGGCGCGCAGGTCCTTCTCGATCAGCGCGGCCAGCGCCGCAGCCGCCCGCGGCTCGATCACGGTCTGGTATTCCTGCCAGGCCTGGTTCACAATCCAGCGCGTGGCATCGCGCGGCGGGTCGAACAGCTTGTGGTACCCGCCGGGATCGGTTTTCGCCAGCTTGAGCACCGGGTGCCGCTCGGGGAGCGTCTCGCTTTCGACGAACACCACCCGCGCGTGCTCCGGCAGCCGGCTGAGGCCCTCGAGCAGCGCGTCCATCTGCGCCTTACCGGCCTTGCCCGCGCCCTTCCGCGCTAGCCACACCAGCATCCCCTCGACGATCACCAGCCGCTTATCGCCCAGGAACGGCATGGCGCCCGCCGAGGAGATCACGTCGGCAGCGGTGGCGTTCTTGCCATCCAGCACGGTCGTATTCAGCTCGGCCAGCGAGGGATCGCCCATCTGGGCGCGCATCGTGTTAAGCTGCGCCCGGCAGCTAAACTCGTCCGGCCCGTGCAGGACGTAAAAGGTGGGAGCGCGTTTGCTCATGGGCGCCTGCCGGAGGCTATCCCTGCGTGGTGCGCACGAAGTGCACGGTCAGGCGCTGGCCGGCCAGCGGGATCGGAAACTCGTAGCGGTTAATCGCGACGACTTCCAACTGGCCGGGCTCGCCCAGCGTGGTGAAATGCTGCTGAAGCGCCAGCCCCAGCGGCTGAGAGAGAATCAGCGAGAAGGTCGAGAGCAGCACAATGGTTGGCAGGCGCGAGAGCCGGTCGGCCAGGCTCTGCTTCATGCCCGCCGTGCCCGCCAGCGCGGTGATGCTGGTCAGCACGCCCGCCGTCACCAGGCCGGTCCCGCAGTTGGGGTGGATCGCCAGGCCGTGCTCGCCGTGCTGCATGCGGAACAGCGCTTCCTGAGCTGCGGCCTCGACCTCGGCGGTCGGCACGTTACCGTACAGGTAGAACCCGGCGCTGGTCGAGCGTCCGGCGATGTTCAGGTTTTTCTGCTTGCGGCTCAACATGTGGATCGTGGCGTGTTCCAGGCCATGATTGCGCCGGATGCGTCGAATCACAGGCAGGTTGAGCAACGGCGCAGCCAAAATCGCGAGAAACTGGATCATGATGGTGTCTACCCTGTATAACCGTCACGGCAGCTCGGCCGGCACCTCCAACACCTCGACGGGCTGGGCGATCACCACCAGCCGGTGGGTGTTGGCGCTGTACGGCCAGCATGTAATGAGCGTAACACGTTCGTCACTCGTCGGCAATATCCACCGCGCATTCTCGCGGCGCACGTCCAGGGGCTGGCCCTGCTCGGCCAGCGTCATCGTCTGGGCCACCGCGTACAGGTAACGCTGCCCCGCGCCCTCCAGGGCGATCAGGTCGCCCGGCTTCAGCGCCACCAGGTGCCGGAAGACCTCGCCATGAACGTTGTGGTGCCCGTTGATCACCGTGTTGCCCGGCCACCCCAGCAGCGCGGAGTTCTGGTGCCAGCCCGCCGCGAACGCGTCCGGCACATCCCACTGACTGTAGACTTGCCCCCCCAACCGGACCGGGTGCTGCCCGACCGGGACCACCGGCGCGTTCAAGCCGATCGCGTCGATCAGGATCCGCTCGGGGATAGCAGGCGGCGGTGTGGTCGGCGTGAGGGAAGGCGCCCCGGTGGGTGCCGGGGTGGGCGAGACCGTCCGCGCGGGAATGACCGTGGGGGCGGCGCGCGTCCGCGCCGGGGTGCCGGCGGGCGTCCGCGTCGGTGGGGCGGCCGGCGTGCGAGATGGCGATGCGGTCGGCGTGTCGCTCGGGCGCGGCGAGGGCGAGGGACGCGGCAGGGTGCCGGTCGCGGTCGGCGTGGGAAGCTCGCTCTCCGGCAGGATCACCACCTCGGCCGGATCGGGCGGCAGCGGCGGGGCGGGCAGCGGGCGCCCCAATACGCCGGGCGTCGGCGTGTCCTCCGGCGTGATGACCACGCCCGGCGGCAGCAGCACGGCGTCCTCCGGTGCGAGCAGGCGCCACGCCAGCAGCGCCAGCCCGCCTCCCAGGCACAGCAGGCCAAACGCGCCGATGACGATCCCCAGCAGCGCGGTGCGCCGGAAGCGGCTAGCGGGCGCGCCCATTGGCGAAGATCGCGCTCAAGACGGCGTCACGGTTCGCCAGATCCGCGAAGACGTGATCGGGCTGGTGGGCGGCTAACTGCTCCACGGAGAACGGGCCAGTCGCCACGGCGATGGTCCGCGCCCCGATGCTGTCCGCGCACTCGATATCGCCCGGTGTATCGCCAATGATCACGACGCGCTCCGGCGCGAAGTCGATCCCGGCGAACTGGCGAGCCCGGTCCAGCGCCAGCGGCGGCAGCATGGGCCGCGTCCAGCCTTCGGAGCCGAACGCGCCGATCTTGAAATCGCGCGGATCGTAGCCGGCAGCGCGCAGCTTAATCGCGACCAGCAACTCCATATTGCCCGTCACCAGGCCGAGCAGCACCGCGGGATCCTGGCGCAGAGATGAGACGATTTCCGGCGCGCCGGCGCAGGGCCGGATCGGGAACTCGGCGATGATTTGCGCCAGGTGCCCGGCGACGGCTCGTTCATAGCGGTCCAGGTCGCGCCGGATCTCCTCCGCGACGAACCCGGCTGGCACCAGCGCTTCCAGCACCACCTGCCAATCGGTCGTCCCGGCGAAACTCACCTCGTCGAGCTGGCCGGTGGTGCCGAAAACGTCCTGCAAGGCCAGACGCGTGGCGGCTCGCCCGCACCCGCCCGAGTGAAGCAGCGTACCATCAATGTCGAACAGGACAAGCCACTCAACGCCCATAACACCTTCCTTGCAGATACGGTATCCCGCCCAACGCGCCCGCAAAAGTGACACTCATCTATTATATTGCGACATTTCACACTGTTGAGCCCACTCCAAAGGGAATAGACTGGTGGCGAGCATCAATCACCGTGCATAAACTTCTGAAACGTGAGCGTGATCACAAGCTCCTATTCCCTGAACGCAAGCTTGTGGTCGTGTTACGTGAGGAAATAGGAGGCATAATGTCTGACTCGCAACGCCATATGGTGACGATTGACGGCAACACCGCTGCCGGACAGGTGGCGCACGCCCTCAATGAAGTCATCGCCATCTACCCGATCACGCCCTCGTCCTCGATGGGCGAGCTGGCCGATGAGCTGTCGGCGGCCGGCGAAACCAACATCTGGGGCACGATCCCGGATGTCACCGAGATGCAGTCCGAGGCCGGCGCCGCGGGCGCGGTGCACGGCGCGCTGACGACCGGCGCACTGACGACGACCTTCACGGCGTCGCAGGGCCTACTGCTGATGATCCCGAATATGTTCAAAATCGCCGGGGAGCTGATCCCGACCGTGTTCCATATCGCGGCGCGCTCCGTGGCGACACACGCCCTGTCGATCTTCGGCGATCACTCCGACGTGATGGCCGCGCGCTCGACCGGTTGGGCCATGCTCGCGTCCGGCAGCATTCAGGAAGTCCACGACTTCGCGCTGATCGCCCAGGCGGCCACGCTCGAGTCGCGCATTCCGTTCCTGCACTTCTTCGACGGCTTCCGCACCTCATCCGAGATTCAGAAGATCGAAGAGCTCACCCGCGACGATCTGCGCGCCATGATCGACGACCGGCTGGTGTTCGAGCACCGGCAGCGCGCCATGTCGCCGGACCGCCCGGTGCTGCGCGGCTCGGCTCAGAACCCGGACGTGTTCTTCCAGGCCCGCGAGACGGTGAACCCGTATTACAATGCCACGCCCGCCATCGTGCAGAAGGTCATGGACCGCTTCGCGCAGCTTGTGGGTCGCCAGTATCACCTGTTCGATTATGCTGGCGCGCCGGATGCCGAGCGCGTGGTCGTGATCATGGGCTCGGGCGCGGAAGTGACGCACGAACTGGTCGATTATCTCACCGCGCGCGGCGAAAAAGTGGGCGTGCTCAAGGTTCGCCTGTACCGGCCCTTCGACGGCGCGGCGCTGATCAAGGCGCTGCCCGCCAGCGTCAAGGCCATCGCGACGCTCGACCGCACCAAAGAACCCGGTGCAGCCGGCGAGCCGCTTTACCAGGACGTCATGACGGCCTATGCCGAGGCGCTGGAAAACGGCGAGATCGGCCAGATGCCCACCATCGTCGGCGGGCGCTATGGCCTCAGCTCCAAGGACTTCACCCCGGCCATGGCCAAGGCCGTGTTCGATAACCTGGCGGCCGGCAAGCCCAAGAATCACTTCACCGTCGGCATCAACGACGACGTGACCCACACCAGCCTGCCCTTCGATCCCGCCTTCTCGACCGAAGGTCCGGAAGTCCACCGGGCGCTGTTCTACGGCCTGGGCGCGGACGGCACCGTCGGCGCGAACAAGAATTCGATCAAGATCATCGGCACGGCGACCGACAACTACGCGCAGGGGTACTTCGTGTACGACTCGAAGAAGTCCGGCGCGCGCACGGTGTCGCACCTGCGCTTCAGCCCCAAGCCCATTCGCGGCAGCTACCTGATCAGCCAGGCGCAGTTCGTCGCCTGCCACAACTTCGCGTTCCTCGAGCAGTTCGACATGCTCAGCAGCCTGCAAGAAGGCGGCGTGTTCCTGCTCAACAGCCCGTACAGCGGCGCTGAGGTGTGGGATCGCATCCCGCGCGAAGTGCAGCAGCAGATCATCGACAAGAAAGCCCGCTTCTACGTGATCGACGGCAACGACATCGCCCGGGCGGTCGGTCTGGGCGGCCGCATCAACGTGATCATGCAGGCGGCCTTCTTCAAGATTTCCGGCGTGCTGCCCGAAGAACAGGCCATGGAGATGATCCAGGCGGCGGTCGAAGACACCTACGGCAAGAAGGGTGGCAAGGTCGTCGAAATGAACATCAAGGGCGCCGAGATCGCGGTGGATCGCATCGAGCGCGTGAACTATCCCGCCGAGGCCACCAGCAAGCTCCGGATGCGCCCGCCGGTGCCGGACTACGCGCCGGAGTTCGTCCAGAACGTGACGGCGGAAATCATCGCCGGGCGCGGCGACCTGCTGCCCGTGTCGGCCATGCCGGTCGATGGCACCTTCCCGACGGCGACCACGCAGTACGAGAAGCGCAACATCGCCATCGAGATCGCGGTGTGGGACCCGGACGTGTGCATCCAGTGCAACCAGTGCGCCTA
>Ga0123333_10006304_pt1 | contig 10470 bp, 9 predicted proteins | sample BioC12SIPDNA_3_FD_89957 | JGI IMG/M metagenome (GOLD analysis project Ga0123333, IMG submission 89957) | Anaerobic biogas reactor microbial communites from Washington, USA - Biogas_R2_B C12 SIP DNA | ecosystem: Engineered > Bioreactor > Anaerobic > Unclassified | place: Washington, USA...
GCGCACGAAGCCCAGACTCTCATACAGGGCGATGGCTGCCTCGTTGTAAGAAAAGACGGTCAGGCAGAGCCGGTGCAGGTTCAGCTCGTCGAAGGCGAAGCGCATGAGCAGCTCCATGGCCTCGCGCCCGTATCCCCGCCGCCGGTGGCCTTCTTCGCCAATGCCGATGGAGAGGAAGGCTGTGCCGTTCGTCCAGGAGATGCCGTCGAGGCCGGCGAGGCCCACCAGCAGCTCATCTTCGCAGCGGCGCACGCCAAAAATGAACTCCCTCTCGCTGCGCTGCATCTCCCGGATCTCGGCGCTCACGTCGGCGACGGTCTGCGGCACGGCGGGGCGACGGTTGTAGAGGCGCACGAAATCACTGTTCTCCGTCCAATCGCTGATCACTTCGAGGTCATCATCCTGGACGGCCGAGAGATAGACGCGCTCACCGCGCAAAAGATTGGGCTTCAGGGTCATCACTTCCTCTTCGGCGCCCGGCGCAACAGGGACCAGACAGCCAGCGCCACGAGGCCGCCGGCGATCGAAGACCACAGGTTGACGAGATCGTTGTTCAGCCAGCGCCAGCCGCGCAGGGGCCGGGTCTCGTTGCCGCATTTATGCACGCGCCGCTCGGTGTCCTTCTGGCAGACGTCGCAATAGTAAATCTGCTGGACGGTCGCGCCCAGCAGGCTGTCGAAGAGAGAGCCCGCCAGCCCGCCCACCAGCCCGGCGAGGGCCAGGGCACGCGGCTTCTCCCGGCGCTGCAGCAGCCCGGCGACCAGCCCGATGAGCAGGCCGCCCGCCGCCGAAACCGCCGTGCCCAGCGGCGAGACCGCGCCACTGGTCCCCACGGCGACTATCCGGCCATTGGTGATCAGGCGCGGCGGGCGCGGGTTGAGCGTGCCCAGCTCCGTCGCCCAGGTATCGGCCGTCACCGTCGCCATCACCCCGGTGAAGAAGGGGAACCAGCCGGGCACGGGAAAGAGCACGTTGAGCAGGGCGACCAGGGCGCCCGCGCCGCCGTTCGCCATCGCCTGCCCAAAGTCGCGCCGGTGCCCTTTATCGAACTTCTCCGCGGCAACGCGCTTTTCCTTCTCCTTGAAGTGGGAGAGCAGGCTGGAAGTGACGAAGAAGACGGCGAGGAGCAGCCCCCACAGCCAGCCGCCGAGGCCAAAGGTCAGGACGCCGACGATCAGCGCGCCCACCGCGCCCGAAGGGGAGAGGGCGCCGCGCCGGTAGCCAATTCCGCTGATCAGGATGCTGAGGACGATTCCGGAAACAAGCTGAATGATCATGGATGGTACTTTTTCTATTGGTTGCACCCCTGCCTGCGCGTTTTCAATCTCCGTCAGGCGAGCCGGATGAGCAGAGCCGCCCAGGCGCCGGCCTGCAGCAACGCCCCGGAGCCCCAAACCAGGAAGGCAACCGGTCTCCTGCCGGCGTCGCGGTAAAAGGCGGAACCAAGTAGCGCGTCCGCCAGCCAGAAAAGCATTGCGGTCAAGGGTATCAGAAACAGGGCAGCGGCGCTCCCGGTCTGGGCCATTCTCCCGGCGGCGGCAGAGCGCAGGGGCACGCCGGCGGGCAGGTCGCCCTGCAGCGCCGCCAGCAGAGCGAACAGCAGCAGATTCAGCGCCAGGCCGGCAGACAGCAGCCACTGTGCGCGCCGGTCGGCCCACAGGGCTGTATCCAGCGGTCCGAGGCTGGCTTCCACGGGTGTTGCGGGCACGCCCGCCGCGTGCGCTGCGCTGACCAGGGCGCGTAGCTGCCCCGCAAAGGCCGGATCGGCCGGCGACAGCCCGTAGACCGCTTCCGGCGTGAAGACGAGCAGCTGTTGCGACAGCGGGCGAGTGGCGTAGACCGTCAGCGGCAGAGACGGGCCATCTGGCTGGACGAGCCGGCCCGCGCCGATCATGTGGCCGGGCCAGCGCAGCCCGCGCCAGCCGGCGAGGCGATAACCGGCCCCGTCGTCGATGCCCGTGATGCGCGCCAGAGGGATGCGATGCCAGCGCCGGCCCCAGGAGAGGAGCAGCGTCTCGTCGTCCACCGTATAACGAGCCACGCCGAGCGCCGAGGTCCAGAAGCTGACGAGGAAAAAGGCCGCCAGCGCCATCAGAAGCAGCAGCCCCCAGAAAAAAGCCAGCAGATCCCAGGAACCTGCGCCAAGCAGCAGAATCAGGCAGACGATGAGCGCAAGCAAAACCCCCATCAGCGCGTAGCCGGCGTAGATGCCAGGCGAACGGATGGGGGTCGCGGTTACCATCGCCGTTTTGAGATGCGCAGGCTACGATAGCTGCTGGCGCCCTTCCAGCGCCCGCGTCAGGGTAATCTCGTCCGTATACTCCAGGTCGCCGCCCACCGACAGACCACGGGCCAGCCGGGTCAGCCGCACGCCTTCCAGCCCAGACAGGCGGCGCTGCAGGTAGAGCGTCGTGGCCTCGCCCTCCAGCGTGGCATTGGTGGCGATAATCACTTCTTTGAACGGGCCTTTCTCCAGCCGGTGGACCAGCTCGTCAATCTTCAGGTCTTCCGGCCCAATGCCTTCCACCGGGGAAATGGCCCCGTGCAGGACGTGATAACGCCCTTTGAAGGCGCGCGAGCGCTCCAGCGCGACCACGTCGAGAGGCTCCTCGACCACGCAGAGCAAGGTCTCGTCCCGCTCGTCGCTGCTGCAGATGGCGCAGGGATTCTGCTCGGTGATGTTGAAGCAGATCGAGCAGAGCTGCGTCTGCTCCTTCAGCTCCTGCAGCGCGCTGGCCAGGTCGAGCGCCTGTTCGTTGGCGGCGCGCAACAGGTAAAAAGTCAGCCGCGCTGCCGATTTTGGTCCGACGCCCGGCAGCCGGGCAAATTCGTCGATCAGCCGCTGGACCGGCCGCGGCAGGATGTTACTGACCACTCCTTACAGTCCCAGGTCGCCGAGCAGACTGCCCATGTCGAGGCCGCCGGTCAGCCCTTCCATGCGCTGGGCCGCCATCGCCTGCGACTGCTCGATGGCCGCGTTAACGGCTGCGACGAGCATATCCTGCAGCATCTCCACGTCTTCGGGATCGACGGCTTCGGGATCGATGGTGATGGACTTGATCCGCTGGTGGCCCGTAATCTCGACGGTGATCACGCCGCCCGCCGCCGTCACCGAAATCGTTTCGTCGGCCAGCGCTTCCTGCTGCTGGGCCATCTCCTGCTGCATCTGGCGCACCTGGTCCATCAGGCTGTTGGGATCCATGCCGCCTTTACTCTTCTTCGGTTTTCCGTAGGGTCGTTTCGCCATCGGCGTCTCCTCAATCTATCTCCTGAACCTGGCCGCCCAGCTCTTCGGCCAGGGCGTAAAACTCGTCGGCCAGCGTGGGCTGGGGCGGCGGCGTGTACTGCTTCGTGACCACGCAGCGCACCTTGCAGCGCGTGCCCAGCAGGGCCGTCAGGACGCTACCGACGAGGGCTCGCGCTTCCGGCTTGCTCTCGAACTTCTCCTTGAGCACGGGGAAGTCGAAACCCAATATCAGCGTATCGTCTTCAGTCGCCAGCGGCTTGCACATGGCCAGCAGGGCCGGCAGGTTCTTGTCTTCCTGGGCCACGCGCTCGACCATGTTCGGCCAGCGGGCCTTCACCGCGTCCAGCGTCAGGGCGGCGTCACCTTCGGCTTTTTGCGCCGGGGCGAGGAGCGGTTGCTCTGGCTCTTCGCGCTGCGCCGCTATCTCCGGCGCCGGCTCCTGCTGCCGGGTCTGTGCCGGCGCGAGCTGCTGGCGGGAGGCCACAGGAATATCGGGCGCCGCTTCGGTGGGCAGTAGCTCGATGAAGGCCAGCTCCAGCGGAAGCTGTGGCTGCCAGCTACTGCTCGACGCGAGCGCGGCTTCGCTAAAGCGCCGCACTGCCTGGACGAGGTCGTCGCGCGTGGCACGGCGGGCCTGGGCGACCATCCGCTCCTGCTCTTCGGCCGGCGCGTCGAGCGTGATCGCGTCGCCGCCGGCCTGCAGGAGCAAAAGCTGGCGCAGGTAATCGACCATCTGCCGGGCGAACTGGCGGGCATCGGCGCCCGCGCCCAGCGCGTCGTGGATGATGGTCAGGCCGCGCCCGCCGTCAGCATCCAGCCAGGCGGTCACCAGATTGCTGACTGCCTGGAAGGAGGCTGTACCGAGGACGAGCTGCGCCTGTTCCAGCGTAATCGTCTGTCCCGGCGCCGTCACGAGCTGGTCGAGCAGGCTTTCGGCGTCGCGAATGCTGCCGGCGCCCTGCCGGGCCATCAACGCCAGGGCCTCCGGCTCGACCTCCAGCCCTTCCTGCCCGGCAATCCAGCGCAGCCGGCCGACGATCTCCTGGTGGCTGAGCAGGCGGAAATTGAACTGCTGGCAGCGTGACTTGATCGTCGCCAGCACTTTGTGCTCTTCGGTGGTCGCCAGCACAAACTTAACGTGCGGCGGCGGCTCCTCCAGCGTCTTCAACAGGGCGTTGAAGGCTGCCGGCGAGAGCATGTGCACCTCGTCGATGATGTAGACCTTGAAGCGCCCTTCGCTGGGGGAAAAGTTGATCTTGTCGCGCAGGGCGCGGATGTCGTCCACGCCGGTGTTCGACGCGGCGTCGATCTCGATAAGGTCGAGGAAGCGGCCTTCGTTGATCGCCTGGCAGCTCGCGCACTGGTCGCAGGGGCGCTCGGCGGGGTCTTCGGCCAGGCAGTTGACTGCCTTAGCCAGCAGGCGGGCGATGGTCGTCTTGCCTGTGCCGCGCGGCCCGCAGAAGAGGTACGCGTGGCCCACGCGCCCCGCCGCCACGGCATTGCGCAGGGTACGGGTCACGTGTTGCTGGCCGACGACGTCGTCGAAACGGGCGGGGCGCCATTTGCGGTAGAGGGCCTGAGACATGGTGGAGGTAGTGTAACATTGAGGCCGGGCAGCCGCAACCGACGAGGGCCGGTTGCCAGAGGTAGCAGCCTGCTTTGCAGCCCCTTCTCAGGGTGTTATAATGACCCCAAATAAGTGGTTTCTGCCGCATGCAGGAACCCCAAAAGGAGTGATTACAATGCTGCCTGGTGGTTGGGAATGGATTGTCATTCTCGTCGTCGTGCTTCTCGTCTTCGGCGTCGGTCGTATTAGCAAAATCGGGAGTGAGCTTGGGCAGGGCATCCGCAACTTCCGCGAAGGCGTACGCGAGGGAATGGAAGACGAGAAAGACGAGCCTGAGAAAGTCGATACAACCGAAAAGAAAGAATAGGGTTCTGTTACAGACCCTATTCTTCGACTGTGTAACCTGCGGGGCGCCCTCAGGCGCCCCTTTTGTTTCCCGCGCGATGTGTATTAAGGCGCGAGGAGGCCGCTCGTTAGGCTAGGGAGATAGACGTGGTTGTCGAGGACGACCACGGCAATACGCACCGGGATAGCGGGCAGCGCCAGATCCGTGTCAGGGCTGCTGAACCGCAGCGCCGTCTCATAGATGCCCGGCGGCAGCCCGTTGCTATCCAGGGTCACCATCAGTGACTCACCCGTAGCGCCTGACGTCGTCGAGAGGGTAGGGGTGAAGGCGCCGGCCGGATCGAGCGTGACTTCCCAGCTTGTCTCCGGATCGCACAGCCAGTTCGGGTTCACGGTCTTCGTGATCACCGCCGGCTTGTCCGCCGGGATTGTCAGCCCTAACTCGCCGTCCGGCAGCACCGGTTCGACCTCGCCCAGGTAGGCGTCGTCCCAATAAGTGTCGTTGTGTTCAACGGCCCATTCATTTTCTGAGTAGGCATATACGGTAATCACATCGGACTGTGCTGTTGCAGTGACGACGAAGGGCTGGTAGATGTCGGGCTGGACGCGAAATTCACCCCACGCTATGCCACCACTCTGCCAATCAGTGCCGCCGGTCGGATCAATCCCAACTCGCTGTCGCAGGTTCCCATATTCTGGTCCTGAATAGGCGTCGTCATTGTCATTGGCTGACCAGGAGTGTGCCCAAACGCTATAGCAGTAAGCTTTGCCTGCTTCAACTTCGACCTGCTGGTAGAAGCCTGCCTGATGGGTAGTCCAAACCGTGAAGTACACCTGAGCTGCATTCCCTGTGCGAACACGCAGCGGATCAGTGAATATCGGGTCCGCCGGTTTGTACTCGGGCATGACGATTGTGTCGGTCTGGCTCTCATAACCAGGTCGCCAGTATGGCGTCCAGCCAGCAGCCGTTTGCGCTGAATTGCAGGGACCCCACTGGCAATCTCCATGCCCACCTGGTGGGTTATAGGCGCCATAAGGATGCTCAAACGACGGATTGTTTAACAGATTCGGTCCCACGCTCGACTCGACGGCGCGCGCTGGCCCCTGGGCCGCCAGCAGCGCGCCTGCTCCCGCCAGCAAGCACAATGCCAATAACACACTCAGTACGGAAGCCTTCATAGACGGATCTCCAGACGGATAGGACCTTTCACGACGCCTATTGTACCGCAAAACAGGCGCAACGTGTTTTTGCCCCGGCCTGTAGCCTATGTTAAAAACAGAGCTATTGGGATCCCCCTGACTGCAAGGAGAAATTGGAAATGCGCCGCCCATTCGTCAGAGTCGCCCTTATCGTGCTTGTGCTCGTGCTCGTAATCGCCGTCGCCGCGCTGGCGATTGGCGGCTTTGTCGCCGTCCGCTCCCCCTTTCCCGATACCGATGGCGAGCTGGAGCTGGCCGGCCTGAACGAGACGGTCCACGTCTACCGCGACGAGTTTGGCGTGCCGCATATCTATGCCTTTAACGAGCACGACCTCTACTTTGCCCAGGGCTACGTCCACGCCCAGGACCGCTTCTGGCAGATGGAGTTCTGGCGCCACATCGGCCAGGGGCGTATCTCCGAGATTGTGGGCGAGGCTGGCCTGGAGCAGGACCGTTTCATCCGCACTGTCGGCTGGAACCGGATGGCCCAGGCTGCGACGGATTACGTGGCTCAGGAAGCGCCTGAGACCATGGCCTTCCTCGAAGCGTACAGTGCGGGGGTCAATGCCTATCTGGCCGAGCAGGGCGACGACGTCTCTCTCAACCGGCGGATCCTGGCGCTGTCCGGCGAGCCGTGGGAGATCGAGCCCTGGGAGCCGCTCGACTCCATTGGGTGGAGCATCGTCATGTCCTGGGACCTCGGCGGTAACTGGAGCGACGAACGAGATCGCGCCGCCCTGATTCGCGAAGTGGGCGAGGCGACCGCCGCCAGCATCCTGCCGCCTTATCCTTTTGAGGAGCGCCCGGTGATAGCCCCGACCGACCTGCTTTCCAACCGGGGCGAGCTGGACCTGGAGCCGGCCGGCGAGGGGAGCAGGCTGCTACCGGCGGGCGTCGATTGGAGCCGCGTAGACACGGAGATTGCCGGCACGCCGCCCCAGATCGGCCTGGCTATGGGCTCCACCGCCGTAGGCAGCAACAACTGGGTCGTCTCCGGCGAGCATACAGCCACCGGGTTGCCGCTGCTGGCGAACGACCCGCACCTGGGCATCCAGATGCCGTCTATCTGGTATGAGATTGGGCTGCACGCGCCGGGGATGAACGTCGCCGGCTTCAGCTTCGCCGGGGTGCCGGGGGTAATTATCGGCCACAACGACTACATTGCCTGGGGCGTCACCAACGTCGGGCCAGACGTGCAGGACCTGTACATCGAGCGCGTCAACCCCAGCAACCCGAACCAGTACGAGTACATGGGCGAGTGGCAGGAGATGGAGGTCATCACCGAGCGCATCCTGGTTAACGGCGGCGAGCCGGTCGAGCTGCCGGTACGCATCACCCGCCACGGCCCCATCCTCAACGAGGTTGTGGATGGTGAAAGCGACGTTCTGGCGCTGCGCTGGACGGCGCAGGAGCCCAACGCCATCTTCCATGCCTTCATGCGGCTCAACCGCGCCCGCAACTACGAGGAGTTCCGCGCGGCGCTGCGCTATTTCGACGTGCCGGCGCAGAACTTTGTCTATGCCGACGTCGAGGGCAACATCGCCTACCAGATGCCGGGCCGGATTCCTATTCGGGGCGAAGGCATGGGCCTCGTGCCGGTTCCCGGCTGGACAGGCGAGCACGAATGGGAGGATTTCATTCCCTTTGAAGAGCTACCCGCGCTCTACAACCCTGAGCCGGGCTATATCGTCACGGCCAACAACAGCGTGGTAGACGAGAGTTACCCCTATTTCATCAACTATCACTGGGCCGACGGCGACCGGGCGCAGCGCATTCAGGAGATGCTCCAGCAGGAGATTGACGCCGGTGGGGAGCTGACGGTCGATGATATGACCCGCATCCAGATGGACGGCAAAGTGCTGCTGGCCGAGAGCTACATTCCGCTGCTGCAGGGGCTGCGCAGCGACGAGCCGAGGGTGCAGGCGGCGCTGGAACGGCTGCGCGGCTGGGATATGCAGGCCGACCCGCAGAGCGTGCCCGCCGCGCTCTTCGAGATCTTCTACATGCAGCTCGCCGAGGTGGTGATGGCCGACGAGGTCGGCGAGGCGCGTGACGTCTACCTTGGCAATGGGGATGCCCAGCGAATCTTCTTCCACACCATCGCGGGGCAGCCCGATGCCGCCTGGTGGGATAACGTGACGACGGATGCCGTCGAGACACGCGAGCAGGCCATCATGCAGGCGCTGGAAAACACAGTGGCCTGGTTTGAGGAGAACGTGGGCGACGACGCGGAAGCGTGGACGTGGGGCGAGCTGCACACAGCCACCTTTGTCAGCCAGCCGCTCGGCCTGAGCGGCATCGGCGTGATCGAGCGGCTGGTCAACCGTGGCCCTTATCCGGTGGGGGGATCAAAAAGCGCGGTGAACGCGACGAGCTGGAGCTGGGAGGAGCCGGCTGCCGTGCGCGGGCTGCCGTCGCTACGAATGGTTCTGGACCTCTCCGACTTTGACAACAGCCGGGGCATCCACACGACAGGCCAGAGCGGGCACCCCTACCATCCCCACTACGACGATTTTATCCCGCTGTGGCAGGCCGGCGAGTACCACCCTCTGTGGTTCTCGGCAGGGGCCATTACCGAGGCCACTGTGGATCACCTGAAGCTGCAGCCTGCGGCAGCCGGCGACTGACCGGACTCAGGAAATGGGGATGATGTTAAAGACGACGACAACCCCCAGGCCAATGGCGAGGATGTCCAGGAGGAGGAGAAGGGCGAGGATAAAACGCTGCGCGGGCGTAAACTGCCCGAAGAAGCTGCGTTCCTCCACCACCTCCTCTTCCAGATCTTCAAACTCCATGTCGTCATAAACGGCGCTGGTGCGTGCCGTCTTTGCGCGAAGGCGGTCAAACTCGTCTTCAAAGTCTATGGCTTCTTCTTGTTCTTCGTCGAAGTCGAACTCTTCGGCCATCCCACGCTCCTTTAGCTGTTGACTGGCTGCTTCTAGGCTACTGTCATTGACGGCAAAAGTCAAAACCGACAAAGGTCCTGGTGGCCGTGAGCATGTGAGAGCCTGCTGAAACAGCCGCTCCCTTGCTTGACAGAAGGCGGCGCGTAGCTATAATCAGCGTGCTAACTTGCCCTGGTGGCGGAATTGGTATACGCGGTAGGTTGAGGGCCTATGCCTTTACGGCGTGGAGGTTCGAGTCCTCTCCAGGGCACTGGACGCCGGAACATTGTTCCGGCGTTTTTTGTTGCCTCGCGGGGCAGCGCTAGGAAAGGGTCGTAACCGGCGAGTCGTGGGCGTGGAAGCGGCTATCCGCCGCCAGCGTCTGGGCCAGCCCCTGGGCCAGCGAGACCTGCGGCTCCCAGCCGAGCAATTCGCGCGCGCGGCCGATGTCGGCGACCAGCCGCCGCACGCCCCCCGTTTTCTCCTCGTTGTAGAGGACGTTCAGCGAGTGACCGGTGACCTGCCCGACCAGCGCCGCCAGTTGGTTAATGGTCGTCTCCTGCCCGCTGCCGACGTTAATCACCATGCGGTTCACCTCCCGCGCCTCGGCGGCGCGGGCCAGTGCGGAGACGACGTCGCTGACGTAAATAAAGTCGCGGCTCTGCAGACCGTCGCCGAAGATGACCACGGAGCCGCCCGTCAGCGCCTGGGACAGAAAACGGGGCACAACCGGCGCGTGGGAGACCGGCAGCGCCTGGCGGGGCCCGTAAGCATTGAAGATGCGCAGCGCCACCGTCTCGATGCCCCAGAGCGCCCCGATTGTGTGTACGTACTGCTCCGCCGCCCACTTACTGACGGCATACGGTGAGTCCGGCTCCGGCGTCACCCCTTCTTTCACGGGCTGCTCCTCCTGGTGGCCGTAGATGGCCCCCGACGACGCCAGGACAACACGGCGCACGCCCGCATCACGCATCGCTTCCATCAGGCTGACGGTGCCGCCGACGTTCACCGCATTATAGTCGCGCGGGTAGAGCACCGACTGGGCCACCGAGACGCGCGCGGCCAGGTGATAGACACAATCGACGCCCTGCAGAACCGACCAGAGCAGGGGGATATTGTTGACGTCGCCGCGCGTGAAATGCACAGCCGGAGATAAGAGAGCGCTGTCTCCGCTGCTCAGATCGTCCACCACACGCACGCTATGTCCCTCTGCCACCAGCCGGTTA
>Ga0123333_10006309_pt1 | contig 10460 bp, 11 predicted proteins | sample BioC12SIPDNA_3_FD_89957 | JGI IMG/M metagenome (GOLD analysis project Ga0123333, IMG submission 89957) | Anaerobic biogas reactor microbial communites from Washington, USA - Biogas_R2_B C12 SIP DNA | ecosystem: Engineered > Bioreactor > Anaerobic > Unclassified | place: Washington, USA...
CGAGGACACCTGGCGTAGCGATGGATGCGGCCCCCACCCCGGCCCTCCCCCGCGAGCGGGGGAGGGGGTGTCAGGTGCAATGGTGGTGCGGTCCCTGCTCCTTCCCCCGCTTGCGGGGGAAGGCCGGGATGGGGGCAGGGGGTAAATCGTCGCGCCGCAGCGCATCACGCCGCGGCGACGGCGGCGGCCGCAGACTGTGCCACTATCGGCTTCCCGCCCAGGATTCCCCCATGAGCAGACTCGATTCGATCTCCGGAAAAATGATGGACCTGGTCGGCCAGGTCGGCGACAGCGTCCGCCACACCCTGCCCGACGGCGCCGGCAAATGGCTGCAGGCGGGCATGGCGCTGGGCGCGGCGAAAACCGGTTCGCGTGCGGTGGGCGGTGTCCTGCGCCGCAATCCGGCGGTGCTGGTCGCGGCCGCGGTCGGGATCGGTGCGGCGTGGTACGCGGTCCATCGCTACCGCCGCAAGCAACAGGCCAATGGCGACGGCCAGGTGATCGAGGGCAAGGCGCGCCGGGTCGAGGCGCGGCGTGCGTCGCGCAAGGGCGACGCGCCTTCGGGTGACGGCACCAGCGTGCGGCGGCGGTCCTCGCGTGCCAGGCAGGCCACGGCCGACACGCCCGCCGGCAACGAATGACACCGGGCATGGGCCGGCCCGCGCCGGCCCGGCCTCAGCCCGAAGCCGCGGCGGCGGCCGCCTCGGGCAGTTCCAGCACGAAGCGCGCGCCGCCGCCCTCGCGGTCCTCGTAGCGCAGTTCGCCGCCCACCGCGCCCACGATCTGGCGCGCCAGCGACAGCCCGAGCCCGCTCGACACCGCGTCGTTCCCCCCGTCGTTGGGGTTGACCCGGAAGAACGGCGTGAACAGCGACGACTGCTTGGACGCCGGGATCCCCGGCCCGCGATCCTCCACCCGCAGCTGCTGGTAGCCCGGCGCGCCGGGCTGCACCGACAGGTCGATGTCGCTGCCCGGCGCGTACTTGATCGCGTTGCTGATCAGGTTCTCGCACACCTGGCGCAGCACCAGCGGATCGATCGCCACCGTCGCATCCGACACCGACAGCACGCGCAGTCGCGCGCCGCGGTCCTCGAGCTGCAGTGCGTAGCGCCGCTCCAGCCATTCCACCAGCTCGGGCAGCGCCGCCCGGGCCGGTTCGCGCGCGGCCTGCGAGCGCGCCGATGCCTGGGTCTCGAGGTAGCGGCGGATGTAGCCCAGCGCGTCCTCGGCGCTGTCGCGGATCATCTGCAGGTAGCGCGGGACCCGCTCCGCGCGGGTCTGCCCGGTAAGCAGCAGGTCGCTGGCGAAGAAGATGCTGCTGAGCGGGTTCTTGAGGTCGTGCGCGACCAGGTTCACCAGTTCCTGGCGCTCGCGCGCCACCCGCTCGAGCCGGTCGCGGGTGAGCTTGAGGCCGATGTGCGCCTGCACCCGCGCCAGCAGTTCCTCCGGCATGAACGGCTTGGTGACGTAGTCCACCGCGCCCGAGTCGAACGCGCGCAGCAGCAGGTCGCGGTCGTGGGCGGCGGTGAGGAACACCACCGGCAGCCCCGACCACGCCGGATTGGCGCGGATCTCGTCGAGCAGTTCGAAGCCGTCCATGCCCGGCATCATCATGTCCAGCAGCACCAGGTCGGAGGACTGCTGCTCCAGGCGCTGCAGCGCTTCCTCGCCGCTCTCGGCGGTGTACACCGAATAGCCCTGGCGCGACAGCAGGGCGCTGATGATGCGGAGGTTGGAGGGCTGGTCGTCGACGACCAGGACCCGGCCGGCGCTGGCTTTGGTATTGGGCATGGGTTCCGGCGTTCCTGCGGTGCTCCGTACCGCGGCGGGTTGCCCGAACGTTAACAGACCCCCCTGCCGCCGGGAATCCGCCCGCGCCGGCTGCGCGCCGACCGCCCGGGCCGGGCGTCGAGCAACCGCCATTGCCCCGGCGCCAGCCCGTCGAGCGCGTGCTCGCCGATCGCCATCCGCACCAGGCGCAGGGTGGGCAGCCCGACCGCCGCGGTCATGCGCCGCACCTGCCGGTTGCGGCCCTCGTGGATCTGCAGCCGCAGCCACGCGTCGGGCACGGTCAGGCGCCGGCGGATGGGGGGATCGCGGGGCCACAGCGCGGGCGGGTCGATGGCCTCGACCCGCGCCGGCCGGGTGGGTCCGTCGTTGAGCAGCACGCCCTCGCGCAGTGCCTGCAGCTGCGCGGGGGTCGGCATGCCTTCCACCTGCACCAGGTAGGTCTTGGGCAGTTTGTGGCGCGGATCGGTGATGCGGTGGGCGAGCGTGCCATCGTCGGTGAGCAGCAGCAGGCCCTCGCTGTCGTGGTCGAGCCGCCCGGCCGGATACACGTCCGGCGGCAGGCCGAACTCGGCCAGGGTGCGCCGCGGCGGGGTGCTGCGGTCGGTGAACTGGCACAGCACCCCGTACGGCTTGTTGAGTGCGACCAGCGCCACGCCGCGCTCAGTGCCCGTCGAGGACCACCGCGCGCACGCTGTAGTCGCCCAGGGTGTCCCCGCCGATCGGCAGCGAGTTGACCCGCACCGTGTAGTCGCCGCTGACCGGCGCGGTGACCACCACCGCGGCGTTGGTGGAAGCGTTCTCGTGGTCGTCGTTCTCGGCCAGCGGCTCGCCGTCGGGCTGGAACACCATCAGCACCGGGTCGAAGTCCGTGGAGCGGACCACGATCGCCACCAGCTGGCCCTGCTCCAGGCGCAGGCGGTAGTCGTGGCTGCGGCCGCCGCGGTCGCCGGGGCGGTCGCTGGATTCGAGCCGGGCCTGGCGGGTCTGGCCGGGTACCAGGACGTCGGCCGCGACGGCCGGCAGCGCCAGGGCGGCGAACAACAGGGCGAGGAGCGGTTTGCGCATGGAGGATCCTGTGAGGCGCGCGCATGGCGCGTGGCCGCGGCGCGCCGCGCGGCAACGGTCCCGGGGAGTTGCCCGGGAGGCATAGCTTAGAGGGATGCGGGGCGGATGGTGCGCCGGTCCGCGCGCGCGGTGCAGATGGGGGGCCGGAAGGCTCCTGGCAGGCGCCCCGCGCGCGCGGCGTGGTGCGGTCGAGGCGGCTATTCGCGCGCGGGCTTCACGAAGCGCAAGGTCATGCGGTCGCTCTCGCCGACGGCGCGGTACTTCTCCGCGTCGGCAGGATCGTGGCGCCCCACCGGGAACAGGGTCCACACGCCGTTGGGGTGGTCCTTGGTGTCGGCCGGGTTGGCGTTGACCTCGCTGGTCGCGTCGAGGCGGAAGCCGGCGGCCTCGGCCAGCGCGATCACCTGGTCCTGGCCGACGTAGCCGCTGCGGTCCTCCTCGGCCACGTCGGCCGCGGCGCGGTGTTCGACCACGCCCAGCACGCCGCCCTCGCGCAGCACTTCGAAGAAGCCTTCGAACATCCGGTGCGCCTGGCCGCTGCCGCGCCAGTTGTGCACGTTGCGGAAGGTCACCACCAGGTCGGCCGAGCCGGGCTCGCCGAACTTCGGCGCGGCCGGGTCGTAGGCGACCACGGCGGCACGGTCGAACTGCGCCGGCGCGCCGGCGAACAGGGCCTCCAGTTCGGCCCTGGCCCGCTGCGGGTAGTCGCGGCGGTCCTCGGGCAGCGCCTGCGGGTCGACCACCGCGGCGACGTAGCGGCCGTGTTCGCGCAGGTACGGCGCGAGGATCTCGGCGTACCAGCCGCCGCCGGGGGTGATCTCGACCACGGTCTGGTCGGGCTTGAGGCCGAAGAACGCGAGCGTCTGGGCCGGATGGCGGTACCGGTCGCGGGCGCGGTTGGCCTCGCTGCGCCAGTCGCCGGCAAGCACCGCTTCGAGCGCCGGATCGACGGCGGACGCGGTGGCCTGCGCGGCGGCGGCCGGCTCGGCCGCCAGCGCAGTGGACAGGGCGGGCGCCAGGGCCAGGGCGAGCAGGCCGGCGCGGAAGAGCGGGTGTCGGATCATGGTCTCGGGCCGCATCATGAAGGTGCGGCCGAGCCTAGCACGCCGCTGCGCCGGCGCGCGCATGCCCAGGGCGGCTACAGCGCCGCCAGCGCCTCGTTGAACAGCCGGCTCGGGCGCATCGCCGCCGACACCTTTTCCATGTCCGGGCGGTAGTAGCCGCCGATGTCCACCGGCCGGCCCTGCACGCCGTTGAGCTCGGCCACGATCCGCTCCTCGTTCTCCGACAGCACCTTGGCCAGCGGCGCGAACTTCGCCTTCAGGCCCGCATGCTCGTCCTGGGCGGCCAGCGCCTGGGCCCAGTACAGGGCGAGGTAGAAATGGCTGCCGCGGTTGTCGAGCCCGCCGATCCGGCGCGCCGGCGAGCGGTTCTCGTCGAGGATCCGGCCGTTGGCCTGGTCCAGCGCCTGGGCCAGCACCGGCGCGGCCGAGTTCAGCCAGCGCTGGCTGATGTGCTCGAGCGAGGCGCCCAGGGCCAGGAACTCGCCCAGCGAATCCCAGCGCAGGTAGTTCTCCTCGAGGAACTGCTGCACGTGCTTGGGCGCGCTGCCGCCGGCGCCGGTCTCGAACAGGCCGCCGCCGGCCATCAGCGGCACGATCGACAGCATCTTGGCGCTGGTGCCCAGCTCCATGATCGGGAACAGGTCGGTGAGGTAGTCGCGCAGCACGTTGCCGGTGACCGAGATGGTGTCCAGGCCCTTGCGGATGCGCTCGAGCGAGAACTTCATCGCCTCCACCGGCGGCAGGATGCGGATGTCGAGCGCGTCGAGGGTGTGCTCCTTGAGGTAGGTCTCGACCTTGGCGATCACCTGCGCGTCGTGCGCGCGCGCCGGATCGAGCCAGAACACCGCTGGCGTCTTGCTGATGTGGGCGCGGTCGACCGCGAGCTTGACCCAGTCGCGGATCGGCGCGTCCTTGGTCTGGCAGGCGCGCCAGATGTCGCCGGCCTCGACCGCATGCTCGAACACGGTCTCGCCCCTGGAATTGGTCACCCGGATCACGCCGTCGCCCGGCGCCTGGAAGGTCTTGTCGTGGCTGCCGTATTCCTCGGCCTTCTGCGCCATCAGGCCGACGTTGGGCACGCTGCCCATGGTGGCCGGGTCGAACGCGCCATTGGCCTTGCAGTCCTCGATCACCGCCTGGTAGATGCCGGCGTAGCAGCGATCGGGGATCACCGCCTTGGCGTCCTGCAGCTTGCCTTGCGCGTTCCACATGCCGCCCGAGTCGCGGATCATCGCCGGCATCGAGGCGTCGACGATCACGTCGCTGGGCACGTGCAGGTTGGTGATGCCCTTGTCGGAGTTGACCATCGCCAGCGCCGGGCGCTGCGCGTACAGCGCGGCGATGTCGGCCTCGATCGCCTCGCGGGTGGCCGCGGGCAGCGACTGGATCCGCGCGTACAGGTCGCCGATGCCGTTGTTCGGATTGAAGCCGGCCTCGGCCAGCGCCGCGGCGTGCTTCTCCAGCACCGGGCGGTAGAACTCCTCGACCACCACGCCGAACATGATCGGGTCGGAGACCTTCATCATGGTTGCCTTCAGGTGCAGCGAGAACAGCACGCCCTGCGCCTTCGCGTCCTCGATCTGGCGCGCCACGAACGCCGCCAGCGCCTTGCGCGACATGCGCGCGCCGTCGACGATCTCGCCGGCCTGCACCTTCAGCGAGTCCTTCAGCACCTTCGTGCTGCCGTCCTTGCCGTGGAAGGTGATCGACAGGACGTCGTCGCCCGGCATCGTCGCCGACAGCTCGCTGGCGTAGAAGTCGCCGTCGTCCATGTGCGCGACGTGCGACTTCGAATCCGGCGACCACTTGCCCATCCGGTGCGGGTGCTTGCGCGCGTAGTTCTTCACCGCCGCCGGCGCGCGGCGGTCGGAGTTGCCCTCGCGCAGCACCGGGTTCACCGCACTGCCCAGCGCCTTGCCGTAGCGCGCCCTGATGTCACGCTCGGCCTCGTCCTTCGGCTCGTCGGGATACTCGGGCAGCGGGTAGCCCTGCGCCTGCAGCTCGCGGATCGCGGCCTTGAGCTGCGGCACCGAGGCGCTGATGTTGGGCAGCTTGATGATGTTGGCTTCCGGGGTCTTGGCCAGCTCACCCAGTTCGGCCAGGTCGTCGCCCACCGCGCGCTCGCCCAGCAGGTCCGGGAACTGGGCCAGGATCCGCCCCGACAGCGAAATGTCGCGCGTCTCCACCGCGATCCCCGCGGCGCCCGCGAACGCCTGCACGATCGGCAGCAGCGAGGCCGTGGCCAGGAACGGCGCCTCGTCGGTGAGGGTGTAGATGATCTTCGGGGTCTCGGACATGCGGGCTCGTCTCGTCGCGGCGGCGGAAAGTCAATCGCGCCATTGTCGCGCGTCGGCCCGGACGGGGCAAAACCGCGCCGTGCCTTACCCCGGCGCAGGGACGGCGGGCCCGCGTTGCGCGCGCGAAAAAAGAAGAGGCGCGGGCTGTGCCGCGCCTCCTGCCCGCTTCGCGTCCGGTGGTGCTGGTCAGCGCACCTCGAATTCGCTGCTGCCGACCGGGCTGCCGTCCTGCGACACCTCCAAGCGGTAGCGGCCGGGTGGCCAGCCGTCGGGCTTGCTGATGTGGAAGTCGGTGACCTGCGCGCCGGCGGCGACGTCTTTCTGCTCTTCGGCCACGACCTGGTCGCTGTCGAGGTGGGTCCACCTGGCCTCCAGCCGCCGCGCCGGGCCGTCGGTTTCCACCGAGGCGTGAATGGTGTCGCCGCTGGCGAAGGTGGTCTGCGGCGCGGCGATGCGGTTGTCGGCGCCGATGGCATTGCCGAGGGTGACGGTCGCGGCGCTGGTCGGGGCGGGTGCCATGACCGGGGCCGGCGCGGTGGTGGCGGGTTCGGCGGCGGTCGGCGGCGGGACGGCCGGGGCGGGCTCTTCCTTGCGGCAGCCGGCGAGGGCGGCGGCGCCCACGGCAGCGGCCAGCAGGGCCTGGGAAAGTCGGATCTGGCGCATGGGAAGGTCCTCTTCGATGGGCGATGGGCGTGTCAGGCCTCGGCAGGCGGCGGGGCGCGGCCCTCGCCGGCCTCCTCGATCTCGGGCAGGGTGATCACCTGGCCGGGGAAGATGCGGTCGGGGTTGTCGATGGTGTCGCGGTTGGCGTCGAAGATCCGCTGCCAATAGCTCGCCTTGCCGTACACGCGCTTGGCGATCGCCGACAGGGTGTCGCCTTTCTCGATGGTGTAGCTGCGCGCGCCGAGGCTGCCGGCACCGCCCTGGGCAGCCGGGACGCTGTCGGCGCCACTGACCACGTTCGAAAAATCGGGCTTGCCCCCGGTCGGCTTCGCGCCGTCGGCCGGCACGCTGCTGGCGCCGCTCTGGACGCCCGAGAAGTCGGGCTTGCGGTCGTTGGTCATGGCGCGGCTCCTGCGCTGGAAGTGCAGCGCGACGGTCGCACGCGGGGTGTTAAGGACGCATCGCGATCGCGCCCGCGGGCCGTTCAGCTATTGCCGGTCCTCGCGTCGCGGCGGGGGCGGCGCGGTGCCGGGCGTGGCCCGCCAGGGATTGATGTCCAGGCCGCCGCGGCGGGTGTAGCGCGCCTCCACCGACAGCCGCCGCGGCGCGCAGCGGGCGAGCACGTCCACGAACACCTGTTCCACGCACTGCTCGTGGAAGCCGGCGTGGTCGCGGAACGAGACCAGGTAGCGCAGCAGCGCGGCGCGGTCGATGCGCGGGCCGCGGTAGGCGATGTCGATCGTGGCCCAGTCGGGCTGGCCGGTGACCGGGCAGTTGGACTTGAGCAGGTGGCTGCGCAGCACCTCGTCGGCCTGGTCGCCGGGATCGGCGCGGAGCAGGCCGGGGTCGGGCGGGCCGTAGCGGTCGATGTCCACCTCCAGCGCGTCGATGCAGGCCGCGCCGTCGTCGCCGCCCATCGGCGGCAGGCCGAAGTCCACCGCCACCGGGCCGCCGGTCGCGCGCGACAGGTCGTCGGCGATGCGCCGGCGCACGGCTTCCGGCGCCTCGAACCGCTCGGCGTTGAGCGAGTTCAGGTAGAGCTTGAGCGACTTCGACTCCACCAGGTGCGGGGTAGAGGCGGGGACGCGCAGGGTGGCGGTGGCGACCTGCGGCTTGCCGCGCGCGTCCAGCCACGACAGCTCGTAGGCATGCCAGCGGTCGTGGCCGGCGAACGGCAGCGCGTCGCCGAGGCCCAGCGCCGCGCGCGCCGGGGCGCGCGCGATCGGGAACAGCAGCGCCGGATCGTAACGGCGCGGATAGGCGACCTCGCGGCCGAGCAGCGAATCTTCCGGCGTGGACATCGCGCCATTCTAGGCGCGCGCGGCCGCGCCTGCTCAGCCGCCGGTCGCCCCGTGCAGGTAGTCCAGCGACACCTGCAGCATCGCCCGCAGGCCCACGTCCAGCGCTTCCTCGTCGAGGAAGAACTCCGGCGAATGGTTGCTCGGCGCGGTGGCCGGGTCGACGCCGCGCGGGGTGGCACCGACGAAGAAGAACAGACCGGGCACCTCGCGGGCGAAGAACGAGAAGTCCTCCGCGCCGGTGATCAGGCCCGGGTCGACCACGTTGCCCTCGCCGACCGCCTGCGCGAGGCTGGGCCGCATCCGCGCCGCCAGCGCCGGGTCGTTCACGGTCACCGGGTAGTTGTGGTCGATCGGGATCCGCGCTTCCACCGTCGCCCCGTGCGCGGCGGCCACGTGTTCGGCGACGTTGCGCAGGTCGGCGAAGACCGCCTCGCGCATGCCGTCGTCGAAGGTGCGGATGGTGCCGATCAGCTCCACCTGGTCGGGGATGATGTTGTGGCGGATGCCGCCCTTGACCGCGCCGAAGGTCACCACTGCCGGCAGCCGGGTGATGTCGGTGCGGCGGCTGACGATGGTCTGCGCGGTGGACACCAGGTCGGCGGCGGCGACGATCGGGTCGACGCCGTTCCACGGCCGCGAGCCGTGCGTCTGCCGGCCCTTGACCGTGATCTCGAACGCGTCGGACGCGGCCATCAGCGGGCCCGGGCGCACCGCGATGCGGCCGACGTTGTAGCCGGAGCTCACGTGCAGCCCGAACACGGCGTCGGGCCGGAAGCCGTCGAATACGCCCTGGGCCAGCATCTCCTGCGCGCCGCCCACTTCGCCTTCCGGCGCGCCTTCCTCCGCCGGCTGGAAGATGAAGAGCACCTCGCCCGGAAGCTCGTCCCGCATCGCCGCCAGCGCCTCGGCCACCCCCATCAGGATCGCCACGTGCGCGTCGTGGCCGCAGGCGTGCATCACGCCCACGGTCTGGCCGCGGAAGGTGGCGGTGGCCTTGGAGGCGAACGGCAGGTCCACGCGCTCGGTGACCGGCAGCGCGTCCATGTCGGCGCGCAGCGCGATCCGCGGGCCGGGCCGCCCGCCCTTGAGCACCGCGGTGACGCCGGTGGTGGCGATGCCGGTCCTGGGCTCGAGCCCGAGCGATCGCAGGTGCGCGGCGACCAGCGCGGCGGTGCGGGTCTCGCGGTTGCCCAGCTCCGGGTGCTGGTGGATGTCGCGGCGCCATTCCACCACCCTGGCCTGCAGCGCCTGCGCCGCCTGCGCCACTTCCGGGCGCTGCTGCGCGGCGGCGGCCGACGGCAGGCAGGCGGCGATCAGGCAGGCGAGGGCGGTCGGCAGCAGGCGCGGATGCATCGGCGGTCTCCGGACAAGGACGTCCCGGGATGCTAACCGACCGCACGATGCGTAGACTCCGCGACTCCCGCGCGCCCTGCGCCCCCCACACCCTCTCCCGATGCACGAACTTGCCCTGCAGCTGCTGGCGTGGCTGTTCCTGGCCGCGCTGCTGGCCGGCTTCATCGACGCGATCGCCGGCGGCGGCGGCATGGTCACGATCCCGGCGATGCTGCTGGCCGGGATCCCGCCGCTGCAGGTGCTGGGCACCAACAAGCTGCAGGCGGTGTTCGGTTCGGGCGCGGCCAGCTGGAGCTACGCCCGCGCCGGCCACGTCGACCTGCGCGGGCAATGGCCGATGGCGCTGGGCGCGGCGCTCGGGGCGGTGGGCGGCGCGCTGCTGGCCACCGCGATGCCCACCGACTGGCTGCGCGCGGTGCTGCCACTGCTGCTGGTGGCGATCGCGCTGTACTTCGGCGTCAAGCGCGACGTGGGCGAACTCGAACGCCACCGCCGGATCAGCCCGCTGCTGTTCGGGCTGCTGTTCGTGCCGGCGATCGGCTTCTACGACGGCGTGTTCGGCCCCGGCACCGGCTCGTTCCTGATGCTCGGCTTCGTGTCGCTCGCCGGCTTCACCATCCTCAAGGCGACCGCGCACACCAAGCTGCTCAACTTCGGCTCCAACCTCGGCGCGCTCGCGGTGTTCGCCGCGGCCGGCGCGGTGTTGTGGAAGGTCGGCCTGGTGATGGGCGCGGGCCAGTGGATCGGCGCGCGGCTGGGGGCGCGCTTCGCGATGCGCCGCGGCGCGCGGGTGATCCGGCCGCTGCTGGTGGTGGTCTCGATCGCGCTGGCGCTGCGGCTGCTGGCCGACCCCACGCACCCCGTACGCCAGTGGATCGGCGGCTAGCGGCTCAGCCGCCTTCGAGGAAGTCCACGGTCGCCTGCAG
>Ga0123333_10006319_pt1 | contig 10451 bp, 7 predicted proteins | sample BioC12SIPDNA_3_FD_89957 | JGI IMG/M metagenome (GOLD analysis project Ga0123333, IMG submission 89957) | Anaerobic biogas reactor microbial communites from Washington, USA - Biogas_R2_B C12 SIP DNA | ecosystem: Engineered > Bioreactor > Anaerobic > Unclassified | place: Washington, USA...
CGTCAAGGGCGTCGAGCTCTCTCATCCTGAGCTGCTTCAGGTCAAGCTGATCGACTACGATTTCGACTGGGCCGGCAAGAACAAGAAGGCTTTCGTCGACAAATTCACGAACGAGATCGCCGCAGCCGACCAACTCAAGTAGTAGGTCAGAGGGAAAAAAGGAAGAAGGAAGATCATCCTGCGCCGAGGGCCGCCGCAGTTCGCGGCCCGTAGTCGGAGGAGTGGCTGTCTCACGTAGCACTTTCGGAGCAGCGCAAGGCAGCCCGCGGATCTTTCTTCTTCCTTCTGGCATCTTCCTTCTTTCGTTCGTCTCCCGGATCGAGGGTTTCTATGGCGATATCCTTGAACGGCTCGCAGGACCGCGCGGCGACAAGGCGTAGCTTGCGGAGCACAATTATCAGGCGCTACCGGGAATTCGCACTGATCGCACGTGACCCGGTGCTTCTCATCAGCCTGCTCTACTGTGCGCTCTTCTTGTTCGTCTTCGTTGTCTTTCCTCTCTTTCGCGGTACTGCCAACGGTTTTCTGGACTCGACCCAATCGGGGCCCTGGTTCACACGCCTGAGCTTCAAATACATCGCCCGCTACTTTGATTCTTATTACGGGCCTTACTCGCGGCAGGTCTTTACCAACACCCTGGTCATGGGCCTCCTGACCGCGACCGGCGGCACTATTCTGGGCTTCATCTTTGCCTACACCATGGTCCGGTGCAACGCGCCGGGCAGCCGGATCATTCACCTGTTGGCGCTTGTCCCCACGGTTTCGCCTCCATTTGCGCTGGCCTTGAGCACAATTCTGCTCTTCGGACGCAACGGACTGATCACCGCGAAATTGCTCGGAATGGAGTTCGGCCTGGGCCGCAACGACGTTTACGGCATGGATGGCCTCGTGTTCGTCCAGATCATAACGTTTTTCTCCGTTGCCTATCTGATCATCCGGGCCATGCTCGAACGACTCGACCCCAGCATGGAAGAAGCCGCACACAGTCTCGGCGCGGGCAAACTGCACATCTTTCGCACTGTCACGCTGCCGCTGCTCATTCCCGGCATTGCTGGATCGTTTCTCCTGCTCTTTGTGGAATCGCTGGCCGACCTGGGGAACCCGCTGTTTATCTCGGGCAATGTCACCGTTCTTTCCGCGCAGATCTTCCTGGCCGTCGCGGGAGAGTATGACTACCAGAAGGCTTCGGCCCTGGCATTCGTCCTGCTCATCCCCACGCTGTTGGTCTTCCTGGTCCAGCGTTACTACGTGAGCCGCCGCTCCTATGTATCGGTGACGGGCAAGCCGACGGGCGGGCATATCACTGTGCGCGAGCCGTGGATCCGGGGGCCGTTTATCGCGATCACCTATCTGACGTGCGCGCTGGTGGTGGTGCTCTATGCGGCCATCTTCTACGGGTCTTTCGCGAGCGCGTGGGGGGTCGACTATACGCCCACGTTGCACTGGTGGAAGCTGATGGCCGCGCGCGGGGTCGAATCGGTCCTGGATACCACCTTCCTGAGTGCATTTGCCACGCCGCTGGCTGCGCTGACCGGCATGATCATTGCGTTCCTCGTGGTGCGCAAGCGATTCTCGGGAAAGGATGGACTGGACTTCGTCTCTAACCTGGGCGGCGCGGTGCCAGGCACGATCCTCGGCATCGGTTTCGTGCTGGCCTTCTCGACCGTGCCGGTCTTCGTGGTCGGTCTGCTCTTTGTCTTGCTCGCGGTGTTCCTGGTGCGGCAGACCCTGCCCGACAAGCGATCGCAGCTGGTCGCACTGGTCGCGTCGAGCGCGGTCGGCGTGGGTCTGGCTCAGGTGACCCCATACCTGGGCGAGTCCGGTCCCTTCTATCTTATCGGCGCGCTCTATCTCGTGCTCGCTGCGGTGATCTGGCTGCGAGGCCGGTCGAGCGGCAGGCCGGGGCGGTCGACCCTGGTCTTTGCAATGGGCGCATACGTACTCATGGGCGGCATCATCGAGTTCGTGGCGCAGCCCATCGCGGTCCTGAGCCGTTCGATTCCCCCTGGCTTCTGGGCTAATTTCCTGTTCCAGTTCTCCGATTACCTGAAGGTGTTCTTCCAGACGCCGCTGCCCCTGGTGGCGATCATCTATGCATTCCTGTCGCTGCTGGTCATCGACAGGGAGACGGGCAGATCGCGCGTCATCATCACGGGGGCCTTCCTCGCGCTGCTTGCTGCGCTCTGCTTCGCGGGCCGGCCGCTGGCGTTGATCGGCACGCCTTACATCATCCTGGCCGCGTTTGCCGTGCGCAGCCTGCCCGCGTCGGTGCGCGCAGGCGTGGCCGCGCTGCAGCAGATCGACCCATCCATCGAAGAGGCATCGGGGATGCTGGGCGGCGATGCGCAGTATACATTCCGCAAGGTAACCTTGCCGCTGATCCTGCCCGCATTGCTGGCCGGCCTGATCTTCTCCTTCACCCGCCACATGACCAGCCTTTCGGCAATCATCTTCCTGATCAGTGCGCGGTGGCGCATCGTGACCGCGTCGATCCTCAGCGAGTGGGAGCAGGGCGGCGTCAGCATTGCTGCCGCCTATTCAACCGTGATCATCGTGCTCGTGTTGATCGCTATCGGGTTCTTGTATTACATCACCCGCCGCGTGCTCAAGGGCCGCGGCGACGTTGATCTGACGTTGGGAGCTTAGGAGCCAGTCCATGTATCTTGTGCTGCAAGACCTGGTCAAGAAGTTCGCCAGCCGGGGCGGGGGCGACGAGGGTGAAGTTACGGCGGTCAACGGCGTCTCGCTCGATATCAAACAGGGTGACCTGGTCACGCTGCTTGGTCCATCGGGATGCGGCAAAACTACGACGCTGCGCATGATCGCCGGATTTGAGTTTCCCACGTCGGGCCAGATCCTGCTGGACGACAAGGCGATCAACGATCTGCCTCCGCACCGCCGCGACATGTCGATGGTCTTCCAGAGCTATGCGATCTTTCCGCATCTGAGCGTCTTCGAGAACATCGCCTACGGGCTGAATGTGCAGCGCCTCTCTCAGGCGGTGATCCGGGAGCGTGTGGGCAGGGTGATGGAGCTGGTGGAGCTGACCGGGTATGAAAACCGCCAGCCCAACCAGCTTTCCGGCGGACAGCAGCAGCGGGTTGCGCTTGCCCGCGCGCTTGTCATGGAGCCCAAGGTGCTGCTCATGGACGAACCGCTGTCGAATCTCGATGCCAAATTGCGCGAGCAGATGCGCACCGAGATTCGCCGGATTCAGAAGCGGCTGGGCATCACCAGTGTCTATGTCACCCACGACCAGGTGGAGGCCATGACCCTGTCGGACCAGGTCGTCGTGATGAACGAGGGCCGGATCGAGCAGACCGGCACCCCTTCCGAGGTGTACCGGCGGCCCGCCTCGCGCTTCGTGGCCGATTTCATCGGCCGTGCGAACTTCGTCACGGGCATGGTGCGCGATCAACGTAACGGCACCCTGGTCATGGATGCGCTGGGCGCGCTCGTGAACGTGCCCGCACCGGAAGAATTTATCCCGACCGGCGCAGTGGTCACGCTCGTCGTCCGGCCCGAGATGGTGGAGGTCGACGCGGCGCAGCCCCACGCGGAGGCCATCGTACGCCGGTCCGCGTACCTGGGCAATGTCGTGGAGTACGATCTGGAAGTCGGGGATCACCTCCTGACCGTAGCCGAACACGATCCGCGGCACGCTCAGGTGCACGAGGAAGGCTCCGCCGTGCCGATCCGGCTGGTCGAGGACTGCCTCTACGTGCTGGCAAATCCCGATGATTAGGCGCGCCTGTGACTTGTTGATGCTGGGTCACTTCGCCGTGGACCAGCTGATCGTGGACGGGGTGACGACGGTCTCCTCCGGCGGCGGGGTCTATTACGGCGCCATCGCGGCGCGACGGCTGGGCGCGGAGGTGGTGGTTGCCACCCGGCTGCGAGCCGAGGACTTCCCGCGGCTGGAAGAGCTGCGCAGCGAGGGCGTCACTGTCTTCGCAGCGCCTGCCCCGGAGACCTCCGGCATCGCCAACCACTACAACTCGGCTGACATGGAGCGCCGCATCTGCATTCCCATCGGCTTTGCGGGCGCGATCCAGGCTGCCGACCTGCCGATCGACTGGGGGCACGAGCCGGGTTCTCCCGAGGACGAAGGCCTGAGTGCGGCCATCTATGTCATCTCGCCCATCATCGCGGGCGAGGTGGAGCTGGCCCTGCTGGCGCAGCTTGCGCGGCGCGGCCCTGTGGCGATGGACGTCCAGGGTTTCCTGCGGGTGCGCGTCGGCGACGAGCTCCTGTTCCGCACCTCACCGCAGCTCGACGAAGCCCTGCACCACATCACCTACCTCAAGGTGGACCGTGCCGAGGCCGAGGCGCTGACCGGTGAGAAAGACCTGGCCAGGGCCGGCCGCGTCCTGGCTGCCCGGGGTCCGCGTGAGATCATCCTGACCGAATCCTCGGGCGTCACGGTTTTTGCAGAGGGCCAGGTCCACCGCGCGCCGTTTCGCCCGCGCTCCCTCGCCGGCCGCACCGGCCGGGGCGACACCTGTTTTGCCACCTACCTGGCGATGCGCCTGTCGTACAGCGCGGCAGAGGCGTGCGCCTGGGCTGGCGCGGTGACGACCCTGAAACAGGAGCAGCCGGGCCCCTGGCGCGGATCGGTGGCGGATGTGAGAGCGCTGCTGGAAGAGAGCACGTCCTAGCACTCATCCGCCAGCGCGGCGGCACGGCATTTCGAAACCGCGAGGCGCGAGTCCAGGTGCCCGGCACTTGCCAAGTGCCGGGCACTTTCGGCTGGCATGTCTTGCCCACAATCATCAAAGCCAAGGAGCTTTTTTCATGCCTGTTTCTGTCGAAACGCCGCGGCCGCTGTCGCCCGAAGACGTCGCGACCGTGCCTCAGCCCGGGCTGGTCCAGCCGGTCGATTTCCAGTTCAGCCCGGACGACGCGCTGATCACCTTCCTGCACAGCCCCGACCGCTCTCGGACGCGACAGCTGTACGCTTACGATTCTCGCACGCTCGAATGCGGCCTGTTCCTTGAGCCGCCATCCCAGGGCGCGACGGACGAGAACGTCTCACTGGAAGAGGCCCTGCGCCGGGAGCGCACCCGGCAGTGGGGCGCGGGAGTGACCGATTACGCGTGGGCGAAGCCGCTGGCGCGGTTGCTGGTGTCCCTTCCGGACGGCGTCTATGTCCAGGATGCTGCAGGATTGCGCAAGGTCATCGACGGCCCGGTGCAGGATCCGTGCTTCTCGCCCGACGGCACCCGGATCGCATTCGTCAGGGCAGGCGACCTGTGGGTCGCCGGCGTGGACGAAGCCGGGGCAGGCGGCGAGGCGAGGCAGCTGACCCGCGATGCGGCGAGCGCGGGTGTCACGCGCGGCCTGGCCGAGTATATCGCAGCCGAGGAAATGGGCCGGTACGAAGGTTTCTGGTGGTCGCCCGATGGGACCCTGATCGCCTTCGCCGAGGTCGACGAGCGCCATATCCCCATCTACCGTATCGTGCACCAGGGCAAAGACTCGGTGGGAGAGGGGAGCCAGGAGGATCACCGCTATCCGTTCGCGGGCCGGGCCAATGCTCGGGTGCGTTTGGGCGTGGTCACGGTGGCAACCGGCGAGGTCGTCTGGATGGAAGCGGTTGCGGGCGGTCCGCAGCCCGGCCCCTATGAGTACCTGGCGCGTGTCCGGTGGTTCCCCTCCGGCGACCTGGTCGCACAGCTGGAGGATCGCCGTCAGCATATACTTGACATAATCCGTTTCAATTCCGCAACGGGCGCAGGCCGCCTCCTGCTGCGCGAGACGAGTGCGACCTGGATCAACCTTCACGACCTCCTGCAGCCGCTGCCAGATCGCGACGGGCCGTGTCCCGGCGGGTTCATCTGGGGTTCGGAGCGCACCGGCTTCCGCCATCTGTATCTGTACGATCGCGAGGGCCGGCTCGTGCGCCAGCTCACCGGGGGTGAGTGGATGGTCGATACGCTGGCGGGCGTCGACGCGGGCCGCGGCCTCGTGTACTTCACCGGCACGCTGCCCGATGTGCGCGGGCGGCACCTTTACCGCGTGGCCCTGGACGGCGGACAGCCGGAGCAGGTCACGGAGGGGGAGGGGATCCATCTTGTTAAGCTGGACCGCGGCAAGAACCGTTTCGTGGATGTGTTCGAGTCCGCGGCCGAGCCGCCGCGCGTCACCCTGCGCAGCCTCCACGGCGAGGGCGAGCTTGCGGTCATCTACCGGACCGGCGACCCACGCATTGCCGAGCTTGCACTTGAGCCGCCGGCGTTCGTCCCGATCACCAACCGCCATGGCGTGACCCTTCAGGGCATGATCTACGCGCCGGATGAGGGACGCTTCGGCAAGGGACCGTATCCAACCATCGTTGATGTCTATGGCGGCCCCCATGCCCAGCGCGTGATGAACGCCTGGCGCAGCACCGCCAACATGCGCGCCCAGTATCTGCGCAGCCTGGGCTTCCTCGTCTTCACCCTGGACAACCGGGGCAGCGCCAATCGCGGGCTCGAGTTCGAGTCAGCGATCCGCTGGGATATGGGCCATGCCGAGGTGGACGACCAGGTCGATGGCGTGCGCTGGCTGGTTGAGGCGGGGCTGGCTGACCGGGAGCGCGTGGGCGTATATGGCTGGAGTTACGGGGGATACATGGCGCTGATGTGCCTGGCACGAGCGCCCGAGACGTTCCATGCCGCGGTTGCCGGCGCGCCGGTCACTGCCTGGGATGGATACGACACCCACTACACCGAGCGGTACATGGGCCTGCCTGAGGAGAACGCGGCTGGCTACCAGGCCAGCAGCACCATGGCCCATGCGAGCCGGATCAAGGGCAAGCTGCTCCTCATCCACGGGCTGATCGACGAGAACGTCCACTTTCGCCACACCGCGCGACTGATCAACGCGCTCACCCGCAATCGCGTGCCTTATGAGCTGATGCTCTTCCCCGACGAGCGCCACATGTCGCGGCGGCTGGAGGACAGGGTGTTCATGGAGGAGCGGATCCGGGATTTCTTCATCCAAAACCTGATGGGAGTTCGGCATGGCTGAGATAGTCACCCTGCGCGAGATCACCGAAGAGACGGTCAGACCCATCTGTGCGCTCAGCGATACGCTGTCCCCCGCGCACAAGAAGATGGTGGCAGACAATGCCATATCGATTGCCGAGGCGCACTTCTCGCCTTATGCCTGGTTCCGCGCGATCTATGCGGACGAAACCCCGGTCGGTTTCATCATGATCTACATCGGGCCCGAAGATGAGGAGAAGGACAAGTTGAATACGGTCCACTTCCTCTGGCGCCTGATGGTGGCCGCGCCGTACCAGGGCAAAGGCTATGGCCGCCGCGCAATCGAGCTGCTGATCGACAAGGTCAAGGCCGACGGAGCCACCGAGCTGCTGGTCAGCTGCGGTGAAGGAGAAGGCAGCCCCGAGGAGTTCTACCGGACGCTTGGGTTCGAGCGGACCGGTGAGGTACTCGACGATGAAGTCGTGATGAAGCGGCCGCTCTAGACCTGCCGGTGGTTTGAATCCTCACGCGAAGGCGCGAAGATGGGGTGCATTTTCAGACTTATGTGTATCTTAAGTAACTCAGTGGGAACGCGGACCACAAAAAGCCGGGGAGATTCGTGAGAAACTCACCCTACCCAGCAGTTGGTAGGAGTGAGCGATGAAACACAGATACTATATTGCAACTGCCAGAGCGATTGCGATCGAACGCAGGCGCGAGGACGCCCACGCGCACCGCAGCCTGCTTCTGAAGTTGGCCCTGCTGCTAGCAGGCATCCTTGTCTTTACGTTGGCCGGCGCATATCCGGCCGGAGCCGAGCAAGTGTTTCCCAAGAACCTGGCCCTGCCGAACGGGATTCAGCCCGAGGGGATCGCCACGGGGCGCGGGACCGACTTCTTTGTCTGTTCGCTCGCTGATGGGCGGATCTACAAGGGCGATCTGCGCACGGGCGAGGGCGATGTCCTGGTTCCGGGCGTGGAAGGGCGCAGGATCGCCGGCCTCAAGGTCGACCAGCGGACGAATTACGTCTTTGCCGCAGGCACGGGCAGCGGCAAGGCTTTCGTCTTCGACGGCGGAACAGGTGCGTTGCTCAGGGAGTACCAGCTCACGACCGCAGCGCCGACCTTCATCAACGACGTCGTCCTGACGTCCCGCGCGGCGTACTTTACCGATTCCAATCAACCCGTCTTCTATAAGCTTCCGTTGGGCCCGGGTGGCTCTCTGCCTGCACCGGGTGACGTCCAAACGATCGCACTGGGCGGCGCATGGCAGCAGGTTGCCGGGTTCAACGCCAACGGCATCGAGGCGACTCCCAACGGCAAGGCGCTGATCATCATGCATAGCAGCCTTGCCTCCCTGTTCCTGGTCGATCCGGCGACCGGCTTCGCCAGGCTGATCGACCTCGGCGGCGTGAGCCTGACAAACGGCGACGGCATTCTGCTGGAAGGTAAGACCCTCTACGTAATGCAGAATCGCATAAACCAGATCTCTGCCGTCAGGCTCGACGCAACGCTGAAGACAGGGTCGGTCACGAAGGTGATCACGGATCCGGCGTTCCGCGTGCCGACCACGATCGCCCGCTTCGGCAAGTGGATCTATGCGGTCAACGCCCGCTTCGGCACCCCGGGAACACCGGACACCGACTACGATGTGGTGCAAGTGCTGAAGTAGCAGCCCGTGAGTTTGAGCGCTGGCGTTCGGGCATCTGCCCGGGCGCCAGCGTTTTCGCGCCATGGGCCGGCGTCCTTCAACTCCGGTTAGGTCGGCTCAGGGTGCGGGGCGTCACTCCGCATTTTGCGCGGTCTGCGCTATAATTGAACCTTATGAGCACACCGATCGCTGTTGCAGACAGTCTTCCCCGCGACCTGGGGAACGGACTGGTGCTGCGCCTCTCGAACCGTGCGGATTTAGAGGCGCTGGCCGATTTCAACAAATGGGTGCACCGGGATCTGGGCGTGACGGAGCCGGATGAGCCTGTGGCCGAGTGGACGCGCGGGCTGCTGAGCAGAGACCACCCGACGTTCGGCGAACACGACTTCACGATCGTCGCCGAAAAGGCCACGGGCCGCATCGTCTCCACCCTCAACCTGATATCGCAGACCTGGACCTATGAGGGCATCCCGTTCGGTGTCGGCCGCGTCGAACTGGTGGGCACCGCGCCCGAGTACCGCAAGCGCGGGCTGATCCGCCTCCAGTTCGATGTGGTGCACCAGCTGAGCGCGGAACGCGGGGAGCCGGTGCAGGCGATCACGGGCATCCCGTACTATTACCGGCAGTTCGGCTATGAGATGGCGATGGACCTGAGCGGCGGCCGCATCGGCTACCTGGCGTCCATCCCGGTGCTCAAGGAGGGCCAGGTCGAACCATTTGTGCTCCGGCGAGTGGTAGAGGACGATCTGGAGTTCGTGCTCGAGCTGGAACGGCTGTCCGCGCGGCGTTCGCTGGTCCACGCGCCGCGCGACGCGCGGCTGTGGCACTACGAGATCTTCGAGCGCCGGCCGGGCGATGTCCAGCGTCTCGAATGGCGCATCCTGCAGACGGCCGCGGGCGAGCCGGTCGGCATGGCAGGTTTCAGCCCGCATCCCTGGGGCGGCAGCCGGATCGCGTTGCTCTGGTTCGAGCTGGCGGCAGGGTGGTCGTTCGTGGAAACCGCGGCCAGCCTCTTGCGCGGCCTCCGGCCCGAAGGCGATGCGATCTTGGCGGCCAAGGGCAAGACCCTCTCCGGGATTCAGTTTCAGTTAGGCGAGCACCACCCTGCCTACGACGCGAACCAGGAGCGCCTGCCTCATATCCGCCCGCCCTATGCGTGGTATCTGCGCGTGCCGGATCTGCCCGGCTTCCTCCGAACGATCGCGCCCGCACTCGAGGAGCGCCTGGCCGGATCGTTTGCGGCCGGCCACTCTGGCGAGCTGAAGCTCAGCTTCTACCGCTCGGGCCTGCGCATCATCCTGGAGCGCGGCCGCTTCGCAACGATCGAGCCGTGGACTCCCGTGATTACACAGGATGAAGGCCATGCCGCCTTCCCGGACCTGACCTTCCTGCAATTGGTCTTTGGATACCGCACATTCGCGGAGCTGCGGCAAGCGCGTCCGGATGCCTGGGCCGATGGCGACGAGGCGCGCGGGCTGTTGACCGCACTCTTCCCGCGCCGGTACTCCCGCTTTATCCCGATCTCGTAGCGCGGCTGAGGGCAGCCGGCGCGTGGGATGCTTGACATTAGTTTTCCATGAGGAGGTGGACACGTGAAGTATCGGAGGTTTGGCCGGACAGGCTGGCAGGTTTCTGAGATCGGCTACGGAATGTGGGGCATGGGCGGTTGGACCGGGTCGGACGACGCGGAGTCGTTGGCGGCCCTGCAGCATGCGCTTGATCTGGGATGCAATTTCTACGATACCGCCTGGGGATATGGCGCGGGCCACAGCGAAGGGCTTCTGGGCCGGCTTGTGGCTGCGAATCCCGGCAGGAAGTTCTACACCGCGACCA
>Ga0123333_10006322_pt1 | contig 10446 bp, 7 predicted proteins | sample BioC12SIPDNA_3_FD_89957 | JGI IMG/M metagenome (GOLD analysis project Ga0123333, IMG submission 89957) | Anaerobic biogas reactor microbial communites from Washington, USA - Biogas_R2_B C12 SIP DNA | ecosystem: Engineered > Bioreactor > Anaerobic > Unclassified | place: Washington, USA...
GTTCGCGGTCAAAATGGGCCAGGACGCTGTGGTGGTGGACCTCAACTTCTCCAAGGAGGCGTTGGGCGACGGACGCTCGCTGAACGGGCGCTATCGCAGCGAGTGGGGCTACATCGGGCAAAAGACGGAGGAAGAACACGGCATCGAGGTCGAGTCCCCGATTGCATCCCTGGCGGACTTCGAATCCTATATTCCGCCCGATCCCCTGGCGCCAGGGCGTTATGCGGCGGTCGAGAAGGCCATAGAACTGTACGGCGACCGGTGCGCCGTGATCGTCCACCTGAACGATGTATTTTCGCTTCCGCGCTACCTGATGGGCATGGAAAACCTGCTCATGGCGATCGTCGCGGACCCTAAGCTCGTTCAGGCGCTGGTGGACATGTCGGTTCGTATCAACCTGGCAATGGCGAGAGAACTCGTTGCGCGGGGGATAGAAATCGTGTACACCGGCGACGACTACTGCTCCAGCAGAGGCCCGTTCATGTCACCGCGGCACTTCCGCGAGCTCTTCTATGAGGGCCTGTGCCGGGTGATGGGCGGATTCAAGGAGCTGGGCCTGTTGGTCATCAAGCACACCGACGGCAACCTGTGGCCAATTCTCGACATGATCGTAGACTCCGGCATCGACTGCCTCGATCCCATCGACCCGAAGGGGGGCATGAGCATCGCCGAGGTCAAGGCAAAGTACGGCCACCGGATCGCGATCAAGGGCAATGTGGATTGCGCGGACCTGCTGACCTTCGGCTCCGTCGAAGAGACGATCGAAGCAACCCGGCAAGCGCTGCGCGAAGGGATGCCGGGTGGTGGCTTCATTTTGTCGTCCAGTAACAGCATTCATTCGGGCGTCAAACCGGACAACTACGCGGCGCTGGTGCGAACGGTGCGAGAGTTCGGAGCATATGTCGGCTAGCGGCTGATTGCCGCCACCCCTGAGGTGCACTGATGGACTATCTTGTCGGACTGGATTTGGGCTCCACGACGCTCAAGGCCGTTATCTACGACACTCGCGGGAACGTCGTCGCCAATGGCTGCCGCCCGACCGAGAGGTTCCACCCCGATCCCACGCACCCCGAATGGACCGTGTGGCAGCCAGAGCAAATCTGGGGCGGCAGCGCAGCCGCACTTCGAGAGGCCACCGCCGTAATTGGCGATCCGCAGAACATCAAGGCCGTCGCCGTAACGGGCATGGGCATGGACGGCCTGCCCATCAGCGAAGAGGGCAAATGGCTCTATCCCCTTATCAGCTGGCATTGCCCGCGCACCCAACCGCAGTACGAGTGGTGGATCAAGCACATCGGCGCGGAGAAGACCTTCTCCACCGGCGGCAACACGCTGTGGCGCTTTTCGACCGCGTTGCGGCTGCTGTGGATGGCAGAGCACGAACCTCAAATCCTCGAACGAACACACAAGTGGTTATTGATCGAGGATTTCGTCAACTATATGCTGTGCGGCGTGGCCGCGACCGATTACACCATGGCCTCCTGCACGTTGCTGTTCGACCAGCGCAGGCTGAACTGGTCGGACGAGATGCTGGCGTTATCTGGCATCGATCGCAGGCTGTTGTGCGATGCGCTTCCCAGCGGCACACCCCTGGGCGCGGTCACCCCTGCTGCCGCCGCGGCAACCGGTCTGGCAGTTGGCACCCCGGTGGTGCTAGGCGGACACGACTATCTGTGCGGCGCGCTGCCAGTCGGTGCGTTCAGGGAGGGCGTCATCCTGGACGTCAGCGGCACCTGGGAGATCGTGCTGGCTTCGATCCCCGCGCCGGTGCTGACCCCTGAAGCGCAAAGGACGGGCGTAACGGTGGAGGCGCATGTCGCGCGCAATCTTTACACCGTGTGGGGCGGCGCGGTTTCGTCCGATATGTTGGAGTGGTACCGGAGAGAGTACGGCGGTGAGGCAAGACTCCGGGCCGAACAATGCGGTGGCGCGGACTGGGACTTCCTCATGGCGGATGCGACCGGGTCTCCCGTGGGTGCACGCGGCGCCATGTTCCTGCCCCACATGTCGGGCGCGGGATGCCCGGTAGTTGACAGCCGGTCGCTTGCAGGCTTCATCGGCCTCAGCAGCTTCGTCACAAAGAGCGACATGCTGCGGGCAGTCATCGAGGGGTTGGACTACCAGTTCGTAGACATCGTCCGGACCATGCAGGATGATCTGGGCGTGGCGTTCGATAAGCTCGTTGTCGTCGGCGGCGCGGTCCGTAACAAATTCTGGATGCAAAACAAGGCGGACATGGTCGGGCAGATCATCGAGGCGCCGGCAGTCGAGGACGCGTCGCCCCTGGGCGCGGCCATGCTGGGTGGCATCGGCGTCGGCATCTATCGAGACGAGCAAGACGCTTTCGAGCATGTCTGGAAGCCGGGCGCGACCTTCGAGCCGGACCTTCAGGTGACGGCCCGTTACGCGGATCTGCTGCCCATCTATAAGCAGATCTACGGGGCCTTGGCGCCGGTCAGCCACCAGATCTACGACCATTTCCTGAGCTCATAAAGGGAGGTTTCCAGTGGGCAACTACCTCATGGGGATTGACAACGGCCTCACTCTTTCCAAGGCGGCGATCTTCGACCTGGAAGGGCGCACGGTCGGGGTCGCCAGCCGCAAGATAGAAGTGCAATATCCCAAGCCGGGCTACACCGAACGAGATATGGACATCGTCTGGCAAATGACGGCCGAGGCAATCCATGAGGTGGTGGACTCGTCAGGCATCGATCCACTGGAGATCCTGGCCGTCGGCAACTCGGGCCATGGCAACGGCCTGTACGTGCTGGACCACGACGACAGGACATTCATCCCGAGCATCGCATCCATGGACGGCCGCGCTGCAGCAATCATGGACGAGTGGAACCGTCCGGGGGGAGTGCACGACCAGGCCTTTCCGTTCGTCCGGCAGTCGTGTTGGGCTGGACAGCCCCGTGTCCTGTTGGCCTGGCTGAAGCAGCATGAGCCAGACAGCTATCGCAGAATCGGCAAGGTCATGCTGTGTACGGATTACATCAAGTACTGCCTGACAGGCCGCCACACCACCGACTACTCGATCATCAGCGGCTCCGGCCTGTTTGATTCGGCCAGGCTGGACTACTCGCGGGAGTTGCTGGAGATCTACGGCATCCCCGAGATGCTGCCGGCGCTTGGGCAGCCCGTGTGGGCCCACGACATCGCCGGCAGGGTGACCGCGGAGGCCGCGCGGCAGACAGGTCTGGCTGCAGGCACGCCGGTGACCGGCGGCCTTTTCGACATCGATGCTGCAGCCATCGGCTCAGGGGTCATCGGTGAAGGCGTCCTCTGCATCGTCGCAGGCACGTGGAGCATCAACGAGGTCATCACGGCGGATCCCATCATCGACAAACGGCTCTTCCTCTGCTCGCTGTTTGCGATCCCGGGGATGTGGCTGACCCTCGAAGGCAGCGCAACGTCCGCCACCAACCTGGAATGGTTTGTGAACAACTTCTGCTACGAAGAAAAACAGGAAGCCCTGGCCCGCGGAATCTCGGTCTATGACGTGTGCAACGAGAAAGTCGCGTCAGTCGAGTCGTGCGGCAATGCGCTCTTCCATCCCTACCTGTTCGGCTCCGATGTGCAGGCAACTGCCCGCGCTGGCTTCTACGGGCTGGGTGCCTGGCACACCAAGGCGCACGTCATGCGAGCGTTGTACGAGGGGGTCGTTTACGGCCACCTGGGCCACGTTGAGAAACTGCGGGCTGCCGGCGCCAGGATCGAGAAAGCACGCATGACCGGCGGCGGCTCGCACAGCCGTGTGTGGACGCAGATGTTCTCCGACGCGCTGCAACTGCCGGTCGAGGTGCCTGAGGGCGCCGAGGTCGCCGCGCGCGGCGTAGCAATGGCTGCCGGCGTCGGAGCCGGGGTCTATGCGGATTATGCCGCCGCGGTTGCCAGGGTCGTGCAGATCGAACGGGAGCACCGGCCCGACCCCCAGGCGGCGCCTGCGTACCTGGCTCGCTACGAGGAGTACACGACTATCCTGGAGGCCATGAAGGAACCATGGAATCGGCTGGCTAGGCTGAACGCGTAGCAAGTCAATGCACTCCCCGGATCGTGCCTTGCACATATTTGCATGCGAAAATTGCACAGGGCCGGAAGTGCGATACAATAGGGCCTCTTGCATAATTCAGTGAGCCAATGGGAAAGAGTGGAAGAACCGGTAGCCGAGGGGTGTCAGATGGAAGACGATCGCGTTGATCTCCTTGCACAGGTAGCCCTGTGGTACTACGTGGACGGCCTGGATCAGGCCGCAATTGCCGACAGAATCAACAAATCGCGGTCGATGGTTTCACGTTTATTGGATCAGGCTCGCGAAGCGGGACTGGTTGAGGTCAAGGTGCATTATCCGCTGCGAACCGACACCGAGTTGGAGCGGCGAATGTGCCAGGAGTTTGGCCTGGCGAGCGCACACGTGCTGGCCGAAACGCCGGACGACTATGGCGTGCTCCTCAAACGGCTCGGCGAATTAGGTGCGCGCTGCCTGCAGCAGGCGTTACGTCCGGGAGTAATCATCGGAGTCAGTTGGGGAACCGCGGTCCATGCCGTGGTGAGCGCGATGCCGGCCGCCCCCGTGCCCAATGCAATGGTAGTCCAGCTCATCGGCGCGGTAGGCCACGGCGACCCGCTTGTAGACGGCGCTGAATTGGGCCGTTGGCTCGCACAAAAACTGCATGCGTCGTTCCGGTTTCTCTCCGCGCCCCTGCTGGTGGACGATGAGGCGCTGGCCGCCGCGCTGCGCCGGGAGCGAACCATTGAAGAGACGCTGACCCTGGCCGCCCGGGCCGATGTAGCGGTCATTGGCATCGGCACACCCCAGCCGGATCTATCCAGCCTGCTGCGTGCCGGCTACCTCAGCCGCGCTGAGCTCGAATCGCTTCTGGAGAATGGCGTGGTCGGCGATGTAGTCGCCCACCAGTTCGACGAGAACGGGCAGTGGCTGGATATCTCGGCCAATCGCCGCGCAATCAGCCTGGACGCTGAGTCCCTGCGGCGCATCCCGCGCATCATCGCGGTGTCGGGCGGCGTGGGCAAGGCACGCGCCATCCTGGCCGGCTTGCGCGGAGGCTACTGCACCTGCCTGGTCACGGACGCTCGCACAACTCAGTTGGTCCTCGAACTACACCGGCAGGCACAGCAGGTATCGAAGCGCTAGGTGGCTGCCGGTTCAAAAGCCCAGGAGGCCGGTGCAACAGCAGCGCACCTGAGAGACAGGATCTGGACCTGCAGCGCCCTGATTTGCAGAAAGGAAGCTGGCCGTGTTCGAAATAGAACATGTTCTAACGGTGGAAAATGAAGTCGGCGAGAGCCCGCGGTGGGATGCCGGCGAACAGGCATTATACTGGCTGGACATCTGGGAGAGTCCCGCAGTCTTTCGCCTGGATCCGGTCACCAGGGATTTCACCCGTTGGACTCCCGGGCTGCCTGTGACAGGTCAGGCCAGGAGGTCAGGCGCCGGAGCCAGGCCTTCTGGCACCGGCTTTGTGTTTGCCACCCGCAAGGGATTGTATTTTTGGGATGAGCACACGGGACAGAGCCAGTTCATTCACGACCCAGAGGCCGGCAACCGTCCGGTGCGCTTCAATGACGGCTCGGCCGATCGCATGGGCCGGTTCTGGGCGGGTTCCACCTACGCCGATGACCAGTTCCGGCCGGAAGGTTCGCTCTATCGTATGGACGTCGACGGTAGCGTGCACAAGATGGCAGGAGGCCTGGCCTGTTCCAACGGCTTGGGCTGGAGTCCAGACAACAGGACGATGTATGTCACAGCACAGTTCGCATACGAGCTGTTGGCATTCGACTTTGACGCGGCAAGGGGAGAGATCGCAAACCGGCGCTCATTTGCCAGGGTGCCGGAGGCAGACGGCCTTCCCGATGGGCTGACCGTCGATGCAGAGGGATGCGTGTGGAGTGCGCAGTGGGGCGGCTGGCGCATCACTCGCTACGACCCGGAGGGCAAGATCGAGCGCGTGATCAAGCTTCCGGTGCCAAATCCTACCAGCTGCGTGTTCGGCGGTCCCGACTTGAAGGATCTGTACGTGACAACTGCCTGGCTGGGGCTCAGCGACGCTGAGCGCCAGGCCGTGCCGGGATCTGGCGACCTGTACGTGGTTCACACCGCCATCCAGGGATTGGCCGAGCCCAAGTTCCTCGGATAATATAAGACCAAGTGCACGACAACCAACAGAACGGAGCACCCTTGCGAATGAATCACACGTTCAAGGCTCGATTGCGCAATGAGACACTCATCGGCCCGATCATCTCGTTGCCCTGCGCCGACGTCGCGGACCTCCTCTCGCGCGTCGGATTCGACTATCTCTGGATCGATCTGGAACACTCTCCGATGGATGTGGCTGATGCACAGATCCTTATCCAGGGCGCGGGTGGACGCTGCCCCTGCATCATACGCGTGCCAGAGGTCAGCGAAGCGTGGATCAAAAAGGCTTTGGACACCGGTTGTGACGGAATCGTCATCCCCCAGATTCGCTCGGCAGCCGAAGCGCGTGCGGCGGTGGCCTGGTGCCAGTATCCGCCGCAGGGCCGGCGCGGAGCGGCTGCAACTCGCGCCCACGGATTCGGCCTCAACTTCTCCGAGTACGTGGCGGCGGCCAACCAGGAGTTAGCAATCATCCTTCAGGTCGAACACATCGATGCGGTGAACCAGATCGATGAGATCCTGCAGACCCCGGGCGTTGCGTCACTCTTCGTCGGTCCGTTTGACCTGTCGGGCAGCATGGGCCTCCTGGGACAGATCGCACACGAGGAAGTCCAGGCCGCCATCGGCCGGGTGATCGCTGCCGGCAAGGCCGCGGGCATGCCCCTGGGGCTCTACGTGGTCGACGGTGAGTCAGCAGCATCTGCCATCGCTCGCGGCTTTCAGATGATTGCGCTTGGAACCGACACGTCCTACCTGCTCGCAGCAGCACGCGCCGCGCTCAGAGCAGCGAAAGGCTGATGGATCATGGCCGCCCCACGCGTCTTTGTGACTCGCATCATCCCCGACCAAGGGCTCCGGCTCATCCGGGAATGCTGCGATGTTGACCTCTGGATGGACGAGCTGCCGCCGTCGCGCGACGTGCTCATCGAGCATGCACGCGGCGTGGACGGCCTGCTAACCCTGCTCACGGATCGCATCGACGGCGAAGTGATGGATGCAGCCGGGGCGCAGCTCAAGGTAATCTCCAACCACGCCGTTGGGTTCGACAACATCGACGTGCCGGCAGCAACCCGGCGGGGCATCCCTGTCGGGAACACGCCGGGCATCCTGACGGATGCTACGGCAGACTTCGCTTTTGCGCTTCTGCTTGCCGCCGCACGGCGCGTGGTGGAAGGCGAGCGATACGTGCGCGAGGGCAAGTGGAAGACCTGGGGGCCATCCCTCCTGTTGGGGCCCGATGTACACGGCGCCACGCTCGGCCTGATCGGGTTCGGCCGCATCGGCCAGGCGATGGCCAGGCGCGCTCGCGGCTTCGACATGCGCGTGCTCTACTATGATCCTTCCGCACCTCAGCCCGAGCCCGGACTCAACGCAACAGCCTCGGATCTCGAAACGGTCCTCAGCGAGAGCGACTTCGTCTCGCTGCACACGCCACTGACACCTGAAACGCGCGGGTTGATGAACCGAGAGAGGATCGCGGCCATGAAGCCGACCGCGATCCTCATCAATACTGCGCGCGGCCCGATCGTCGATGCCGGGGCGTTGTACGAAGCGCTGGCCGAACATCGTATCTTTGCTGCGGCGTTGGATGTGACCGATCCTGAGCCAATCCCCGCCGATAGCCCTCTTCTGGCCCTGGACAACCTTATCGTGGTGCCGCACATCGCCAGTGCGAGCGTCGCCACGCGCCAGAAGATGTCCCTGATGGCCGCAAAAAACCTGATCGCGGGGCTGATGGGCGAACCGCTGCCGAACTGCGTGAACCCCGAGGTGTATAAACGTTGACGGCTCTGGCGCGTTTTGCGCATTTGACACGCTTGGTGACGTGTGTTAGAGTGCCGTTTCGTGTGTATGGAAAAGCAAATGATACCTGTCTCTGACCTGGTCCTGGTTCTTATTAGCAAGCTCCTTGTTATCAAGGAGCTAAACCCGCTTGGGAGGACCTGCTAGCCCAGACCAGGGCCAAAGTAGAACCTGAAAACCCGCGAAAGGGCCTCCCAGTTTGGGAGGCCCTTTTTTGTGCGGTTGAGCCACTGCTGGCAATCATTTCGGCAATGAAGCCCCTCCAGACACCGTTCGCGGCGTTTGGCAGGGGCTTTTAATTCCGAGCACTTTTCGGTGGAGGTTTCATATGCAACGAACCGGCGCCCAGATCATCTGGGAAAGTCTCATGCGTGAGGGCGTAAGCGTGGTGTTCGGCTTTCCGGGTGGGGCGATCATGCCCGCCTACGACGCGTTGCTCGATTATCCGGTGCACCATGTCCTCGTCCGCCATGAGGAGAATGCGGCATTTGCAGCGGATGGCTTCGCACGAGCATCCGGCAAGGTCGGCGTCTGTATGGCCACATCCGGGCCCGGCGCCACCAACCTGGTCACCGGGCTGGCTTGCGCCATGCTGGACTCGATCCCGATGGTCGCCATCACGGGCCAGGTCAACTCCCACCTGGTCGGCACGGATGCATTCCAGGAGACCGATGTCACCGGCGTCACGCTCCCCGTCACGAAACACAACTACTTGATCAAGGACGTCGCGGAGCTGCCATCGGCCATCAAGGAGGCATTCCACATCGCCCGATCGGGCCGGCCCGGCCCTGTGCTGATCGACGTCTGCAAAGATGTGCAGTTCAAGTCAACCGAGTTCGACTATGATGCGATCAAGCTGAGACTCCCGGGGTATCATCCGATGAGACGAGGGCAGGCCGAACAAATCCGTGGAGCTGCAGCCCTCATCAACTCCTCGAGACGCCCTGTCATCCTGGCAGGCCACGGCATCGTCCTCTCAGAAGCCCACCACGAACTCCTCGTCCTTGCCGAAAAAGGCCGCATTCCTGTCTCGACCACCCTGCTCGGCATCGGCAGCATGCCAGAATCACACCCCCTGAACCTGCGCATGATGGGCATGCATGGCGAGGCCTTCGTAAACCAGGCAATCGCGAATGCGGACTTGCTCATCGCGCTGGGCATGCGCTTCGACGACCGGGTCACCGGCAACCTTGCCACCTATGCGCAGGGGGCAAAAGTGATTCACGTGGACATCGATCCCGCAGAAATCGGCAAGACTGTCTCGGCTGACGTCGGCATCGTGGGCGATGTAAAGCAGGTGCTGCAGCAAGTACTGCCCCTGATCGAAATGCGTGACCGGAGTGCCTGGTTCGCCCAGATCGAGATCTGGCGCCATGACACAGCCGCCCGCGATATCCTCTCGAACGGCCACGACCGGGCGCCGCACGTTCCCTTTGTCGTCGATGCCATCCATCGGGCCACTCAAGAATGCCCAACGACCATCGTGTCTGATGTGGGTCAGCACCAGATGTGGACCGCGCAGTATTACCGGCACAACCAGCCCAACCGCTTTCTGACGTCCGGCGGACTGGGATCGATGGGCTATGGCCTTCCCGCGGCGATCGGCGCGAAGTTCGCGCGGCCTGATGACGAAGTCTGGGCGGTAGTTGGCGACGGTGGCTTCCAAATGAGCATCCCCGAGCTGGCGACCGTCAGTCAGGAGGGGTTGGGAGTCAAGATTGCCGTCATGCGCAACGGCTACCTGGGCATGGTGCGCCAGTGGCAGGAACTCATTCACGGTAAACGCTACTCCGAAGTCGCCATCAAAGCGCCCGACTTCCTCAAGCTCGCCGATGCGTACGGCATCGTCGGGATGCGCGCGACGAAACGATCTGAAGTCGAGGAGGTCATCGCAGAGGCGCGCTCGTTTGCGGGCCCCGTCCTGATGGACTTCGTCGTCGAAGAAGAAGAAAACGTCTATCCGATGGTCGCGCCCGGCAAGGCGCTGAACGATATGCTCCGCCGCCCCGTCGACGAGCGAATCTCGGCAGGAAGGTAGTCCCTATGCCTTACATCGATCGCACCTCCAACACTCACCAGGCGCCCCATGTCCTCATGGCGCTCGTCGAGAACAAACCCGGCGTTCTGTCGCGCGTTGCCAGCTTGTTCCGCCGCCGCGGCTTCAACATCGAGAGCCTCACGGTCGGTCACACTGACTCGCCCGAGATCTCGCGCATGACGATCGTCGTCGATGCAGACAGAACCGACGCGGCGATGGTTCAGCACAACCTGTTCAAACTGGTCAATGTAATCGACGTGCAGGATGTCACCCGCCAGCCATCGGTCATGCGCGATCTGGCCCTGATCAAGGTGCGGGTTGACCAGCAAACCCGCTTCGAGATCGTCCAGCTCGCAGACATCTACCGCGCGAAGGTCGTCGATGTCTGCGCCGACTCCATGATTGTCGAAGTCACCGGTCCGGAATCCAAGATCGAATCTCTCGCCGA
>Ga0123333_10006323_pt1 | contig 10445 bp, 8 predicted proteins | sample BioC12SIPDNA_3_FD_89957 | JGI IMG/M metagenome (GOLD analysis project Ga0123333, IMG submission 89957) | Anaerobic biogas reactor microbial communites from Washington, USA - Biogas_R2_B C12 SIP DNA | ecosystem: Engineered > Bioreactor > Anaerobic > Unclassified | place: Washington, USA...
CGGCAGCGCCATGTGACGGGCGTAGTCGACGACGGCGGCCCAGCCCGTGTAGTCGATGCGCACACTCCTGAACCCGCCTGCGGGGAACCAGCCCAGCCACACGGCGAAGACCAGGATGAGGATCTGACCGAACCAGAACTCGGGGATGGCGTACCCGGCCAGCGCGAAGCCGGTCGCGGCGCGATCACCCACCGAGTGGGGGCGCCGGGCGGCCAGTACGCCGAGCGTGAGTCCGACAGCCGATGCCAGCACGACCGTGGTGAGCATCAGCATCAGGGTGCGACCCAGCCGCTGGAGCAACAGGTCCAGCACGGGAAGGCGGTTGGCGAACGAGAAGCCGAGGTCGCCCTGGAGCACGTTGCCGACGTAGCGCACCAGGCGCTCGAGAAGCGGTTTGTCGAGGCCGTAGTCGGCCCTGACGCGCTCGACGTAGTCGGCAGGCGCAGGGAACTCACCGATGAGGTGCGTGACGGGGTCGCCCGGTGCCAACGCGATCAGCACGAAGTTGACGACGATGACCCCGAGGACGAGCGGCACAGCGTTGACGAGCCGCCGCACGACGTACGTCGCCAGCCCGCCACCTTCACCGGTGCCGCTCGCGCCTCCACTGCTCATGGCATCCTCGGCCAGCCCATCGGGCTGGTGTCAGCGGGTGGGACGCGACGGTAGCCGCGCCCCACCTCGCATACGGCGGGTTACTGGGCGAACCAGAGGAACTCGAGGCCGTCGCGCTGGTCGAGGAGCGTCCGCATGCCCCTCAGCGTCGCAGCAGCGGCTTCGGTCGCGAGCTCGTCGAACATCACCATGGTCGGGACGTCCTCAGCCAGGATGGCCAGCGCCTGGTCGTACACCAGCGCGCGGGCTTCGAGGTCCGCGAGGCCGGCTGCCTCGGTGAGCAGGGCGTCGACCTCGGGGTTGGCGTAGCCGGTGGCGTTCACGAACGGCGTGCCCCGTGCGGCCGACAGGTAGATGCGGTGGTAGCCGATGGCAGGGTCGCCCGACGAGGTGAACGACTGCATGCTGAGGTCGTAGTCGCCGTTGTACACGCGTTCGACCATCACGGCGCGCTCGACGGGTTCGAGGCGCAACGTGATGCCGACCTGACCGAGTTGGTCGCGCATGATCTCGCCTGCCGAGGCGAACGCGCCGCGCGCGGAGTCGTAGACGAAGCGCAGCTCGAGGTCGCTGACACCTGCCTCGGCCAGCAGCTCACGCGCCCTGTCGGGGTCGTAGGGGTAGAGGGTGCGGTAGTCGGTGTCGTCGCTGTGCGCGAAGGCGAAGCCGGCACCGAACGGACCCGAGCCCGCCTGCCCCAGTCCGCCCTGTGCCTGCTCGACGATCTGCTCGCGGTCGATGGCGTGCATCAGCGCCTGGCGCACCAGCACGTTGTCGAGGCCGGGCGTCTCGTTGTTGATGAACACGAAGTAGAGGGCGGGGATGGTGATGCCGCGCCACACCTGCAGGTCGGGGTTCGCCTCGAGGCGTGGGAGGTCGGCTGGTGGCAGGTAGAAGCCCCACACCAGGTCGGCCTCGCCGACCTCGAGCGCGGTGCTGCGGGCGACGTCCTGCGGGACGGTGCGGTAGATGATGCGGTCGAGCAGCGCGGGTTCGAGGAAGTAGTCGTCGTTGCGCACGATCTCGATGCGCTCGCCACGTACCCAGTTGGCGAACGTGAACGGCCCGCTGCCGACAGGCTCGTTGTTGACGGGGTTGGTGAGCGGATCGGTGCCTTCGTAGAGGTGCTTCGGCAGTACCGGAGCGTCGAACGCGGTGAGGAGGCTGATGAGCGGAGCGTACGGCTGCTTGAGGGTGATGACGACGGTCCTCGGATCCGGCGCCTCGACCGACGCGATCTGGTTGAAGGCTGTGATGAAGCGGCCGTGGTTCGGCGCCAGGATCTCGACCATGCTGTACACGACGTCGGCGCTCGTCACCGGGGTGCCGTCGTGGAAGTTCGCTTCGCGCAGCGTGAACGTGTAGACCATGTTGTCGTCGGACACGGTCCACGACTCGGCGAGGTCGCCTTCGGGCGCCCCGTCGGCGCGTTGCCGCACCAGGCCGCTGAAGACGTTGGCCGACACCGCACCCAGCGGGTAGCTGGTGCTGATGCCGGGGTTGAGGTGCTCCGGGTCTGAACCGAGGACGATGATGGCCGTGCCACCAGGAACCGGCGTCTCCTGAGCCGACACCGCACCGAACACCAGGAGCAGCGAGAGCAGGACCAGGACGTACTTCGACGAACTCCTCATAGACATCAGCCTTCTTCCGGGTACTCGACTAGACGGTGGTGCGTACGGGCGGTCCCCCGCGGGATTCTACCAAGCTCATCGTCATCGCGCTTCCGCCGCCAGCGCCTCGAGTTCACTCACGTACCCCTCGAGCACAGCGAACGCCTTCTCGATGGGAGCCGCGGTGGTGAGGTCGACCCCAGCAGCCTTGAGCGCTTCGATGGGCGGCTTGGAGCTGCCGGCGCGCAGGAACGTCAGGTAGCGCTCGACCGCACCGTCCACCTGGCGGTGGACGTCGTCGGCGAGAGCGGCCGCGGCCGCGATGCCAGCCGCGTACTGGAACGTGTAGAACGGCACGTAGAGATGACCGAACTGTGCCCACGTGACGCCGGTGCGCTCGTCGGCCGCGATCTCGCTGCCGTAGCCTTCCTGGAACAGGTCGCGCATGATGCTGTTGAGCCGCGCCGAGGTGAGCCCCTCGCCGCGTTCGACGGCCTCGTGCACGGCCAGTTCGAACCGGACGAGCGTCGGCATGATGAAGAAGTAGCGGTGGAAGTTGTAGAGAGCCTCCTCCAGCACGGCGAGGCGCTGGTGGGGTTCGGTGAGCGTCGCGAGCAGGTGGGCGCGCACGAGAGCCTGGTTGAAGTTCGAGGCCGTCTCGGCCATCACCATCGAGTAGTTGGCGTACACCAGGGGCTGAGCCTCGTCGAGGAGCACGCCGTGCATGGCGTGGCCGAGCTCATGAGCGAGGGTGGACAGGCTCTCGAGTTCGCCCTGGTAGCTCATCATGATCTGCGGCTGGTAGCCGTACACGCGTGAGCAGAACGCTCCGTCGCGCTTGCCCTTGTTCGGGTAGACGTCGACCCAGCGCTCGTGCAGCAGGCCCCGCCTGAGCGGCCCTGTGTAGACGTCACCGAGCGGCGCCATGCCCTGGAGGATCCACTCGATCGCCTGCTCATACGGGACGTCGAACGGCTCGGTGCCGAGGCGCGCGAACACGTCGTGCTCGGCGAGGCTGTCGACCCCGAGCAGGCGCCGCCGCGCCCGCCAGTAGCGGTGCCACACGTCGAGGCGCGCTGTGAACGTGGTGACGACGGAGTCGAGCACGCTGCGCGGCACCTCGTGCGGCGTCAACTGCTCCTCGACGGTAGACGGATAGCCTCTGGTGCGCGCCATGAACACGCTCTGCTTCACGCGCCCCACGTACAACTCGGTGATGGTGTCGTCGAAGGCGAGGAAGCCGTCGGTGTACGACTCGTACGCCTTGCGCCTGAGCTCGCGATCGCTCGCCATCCGCAGCTTCGGGTAGGTGCTGCGAGCCACCTGGTGCCTCACGCCATCATGGGTCACGGGCGCGAACGGGATCTCGCCGTTCGCGAGGCTGTTGTACGCGCGCTCGATAGCGCTGAGTGGATCACCGAGCGCGCTGATGACACCCTCCACCTCGTCAGACCGCACGTACGGACCGCGCGCTTCCAGTTGCTCGAGGTAGCGGCCGAGGTGAGCGAGCCGCTGGTCGGCCGCGATGTACGTCGTCAACGTCGCGGTGCCGACGGCGAGGAGTTCGGGGACGACGAAGGCCGTCGAGCTCGCGAACCGCGAGGCGAGCGCCTGGAAGCGCCCGAGTCGCTCCCGCGCGGCCTGGTCCCCCTGGTCGACGGTGACGGGCAGTCCGGAGTAGTTCGAGAGCCGCCTGAGGCGGACGCTCGCGTCCCAGTAGCCTTCGAAGAAGTCACCGAGCGTCGTGGCGTCGGCACCCAGCGTGCCGCGGAAGGCTGCGAGCGCGTCGATGTCGGAGATCAGGACGACCATGTCGTCCTGGTACGCCCGGTCGTCAGGGTAGAGGGAGCCGAGGTCCCACGTGAACTCGGGGTCGACCTCGGCGCGCGTCGGTAGTTCGGAAGCTGACATGCGGGATTGTATGCCCGTCACGACGCCGAAACGCGCGGACCGCGGCATACACTCGAGCGTGTCTTCTTCCTCCGACGTACTGCTGGTCGCCCTGCGCGATGGTGTTCTCGACGCACCGCAGCTGGACCGCGTCCGCGCGGCTGCGGGCGACATGCGCGTGGTGGTGACCCGCGACAGGGCTGCCATCGAGGAGTTGCTTCCTCACGTTCGCGTCGCGCTCGGACAGTTCCCGCACGACCTGCTTCCCGGCGCTGGGCGTCTCGCCTGGTTCCAGCAGTGGGGAGCGGGTGCCGACTGGCTCCTGCGCCATCCCGGAGCGGCCGAACTGCCGTTCGTGCTCACCAACACGTCGGGGATCCACGCCGTGCCGATCAGCGAACACGTCTTCGCGTGCCTGCTGGCGTTCGCGCGCGCCCTGCCTCGCGCCCTCGAGCAGCAGGCGCGCGCCGAGTGGAAGCCGGTGCCTGCAGCCTCCCTGGTCGAGCTGGCGGGGAAGACCATGCTGCTCGTCGGTGTCGGTGCGATCGGGGAGAGAGTCGCCAGCCTCGCGCTGGCGTTCGGCATGCGCGTCGAGGCCGTGCGGAACGACGCGCGGCGGCCGCTGCACGGCGCGGCCGCGGTCCACGGTCAAGACGCGCTGCTCGACGTCCTTCCGAACGCCGACGCCGTGGTCATCACCGCTCCTCTGACGGCGGCCACGCGCGGCATGTTCGGCGCCGAGCAGTTCAGGGCCATGAAGCGCTCTGCCTACCTGGTCAACATCGGCAGGGGCGCCACGGTCGTCGAAGCCGACCTCGTCACGGCCCTTCAGGACGGTGAGTTGGCCGGGGCTGCGCTCGACGTCTTCGAGCAGGAGCCACTGCCCGTCATTTCGCCGCTGTGGTCGATGAGCAACGTGATCGTCACCGCGCACTACTCGGGGGCGACGCCGCTCACGCCGCGCGTGCCCTGGAGATCTTCCTCGACAACCTGAAGCGGTTCCGCGCCGGCGAGGAGCTCGTCAACGTCGTCGACAAGCGGCAGGGGTACTGATGCGGACGCTAGGTACACTGGGCGGATGATCGAACGTCACGGACCAGGAACGTACTTCCATCGCGCCGTCGAGTCGAACGGGGTGCTCTACCTCTCAGGCATCACGGCTGGTGACACGTCGGCCGACATGGGAGGCCAGACCGAGCAGATCCTCGCTCGCATGGCCCAACTCCTCTCGGAGATCGGCAGCGGCGTCGACAGGGTGCTGGCAGCCACCATCTACATCACCGACATGGGCATGAAGGAGCAGATGAACCGCGCCTGGACCGCGTTCTTCGCTCCCGACGCCCTGCCTGCGCGCGCCACGCTCGGCGTGAAGGACCTTGGCCCTGGTGTCCTCATCGAGGTCATGGTCACGGCGGCGGCAGGACGCGCCTGACCGACGGGCGCGGGCCGGCGCGGACTACGGTGCCAACGACTCGAGGTACGTGAGGCTCTCCGCGACGGCGGTGAACATGTCGGTCGCGCAGCGGTCGAGCTCGACGATCCACCAGTGAGCCGTCGGGCGCGTCGCCGCGACGATGCCCGCGATGTCGACGGCGCCGGTACCGAGTGCTGTCATCGGGTCGTCCTTGTGCGTCGAGCCGTCCTTGAGGTGGAACATGTCGGCCTTGGCGCCGAGCTCGGCGATGACGTCGTGCGGGTCGAGCCCAGCGGCTTGCACCCAGTACACGTCGAGCTGGTAGAAGACCGCGGGGTCGAGCGCGTCGAGCATGTGCCGGTACGGCAGGCGGCCCTCGATCGGCTCGAACTCCCACCAGTGGTTGTGGACGCCGTAGCGCAGCCCGTGCCGCGCGGCGAGTTCCTGCGCGCGGTTGAAGCCGTCGCAGCAGCGAGCGACGCCTTCCAGTGTCGCGAAGTCCTCGGGTCCGTAGCCGGACACGACCCTGTCGCAGTCCAGGATGTCGGCGACCTGAAGGACCGTGTCGGCCTTGGCCGCGACGTGCAGCGGCGCGTGGACGCTGCAGACACGCAGCCCGAACTCGTCGAAGAGGGCCTTCTGCACGCGTGCGCTCTCAGGCGTCAACCCGAACGGCTCGACGCCGTCGTAGCCCATCTCCGCCACGCGTGCGATCGTGCCGCGCGGGTCGGCTGCCAGCGCCTCGCGGAGGCTGTAGAGCTGCACCGCGATGGGCACGCGCCGCGCGGCGTCGGGCCCGGTCATGCGGCGACCTCGGTTGACAGCGGCGCGGGCCGTTCGCAGCTGGTCGTCAGCGTCCGCCACTGGCGCGCCTCGGCGGATTCGAGGATCGACTGCATGGCGTCGAGGACGTGCAGCGCGAGCGCGCCGCTGGCCCTGTGCCGAGCGGCGGTCCGTGGCGCACCGGAGCGGATGGTTGCAGCCATGTCGGCAAGGCCGAGACCGCGACTCTCGACCTCGTAGTCGCCTGCCAACGGGACGGGCCTCCACTCCGGCTCGTCGACCAGCCGGACCTTCACAGGGCCTCCGAACGTGTTCGGGTCAGGCAGGCTCAGCGTGCCGCTCTCACCGTAGACCTCGCCGCGCGGGAGCTCGGAGGCAGGCACGTCGAAGCTGGTGACGAGCGTGGTAGCCGGTCCCGACACGAACTCGAGGTGGGCGCTGACGTGCGTCGGCGTGGTGACATCGATGAGGCTGCCCTTGAGCGGTTCGCTGAAGATCGGGCGCTGCCTGCGCCCGATCACGGCGCTGGCGTTCACGGCAGCGATGGGCCCGAACAGGTGCACCAGCATCGTCAGGTAGTACGGCCCGACGTCGAACAGCGGTCCCGCTCCAGGGGCGTAGAAGAAGGCGGGGTCGGGGTGCCACCGCTCGGGTCCGAACCCGACCATGAACGCCGACGCCGCGACGGGTGTGCCGATGGTGCCAGCGTCGAGCACCGCCCGCGCGGCCTGCAGACCGGCGCCGAGGAACGTGTCGGGAGCGCAGCCGATGAGCAGGTGATGGCTCTCGGCGAGCTTCACGAGTTCCCTGCCGGCCTCGCGATCGGTGGCGAGCGGCTTCTCGCTGTACACGTGCTTGCCTGCTTCGAGCGCTGCGCGGTTGACCTGAGCGTGGGCCGCGGGGACGGTGAGGTCGAGGACGACATCGATGCTCTGGTCGGCGAGCAGGGTGGTGACGTCCATGGCTTCGATGCCGTGCTGGTCGGCTCGCGCCCTGGCGCGCGCGAGGTCAAGGTCGGCGATGGCCGTCATCGCGACGGTCGGGAAACGGCGCGCGTTGAGCAGGTAGCGGTCGCTGATGACGCCTGCCCCGATGATGCCGACCCTGACAGGGTCGAGCGAGTCGTCTTGTCTCATGAGCGACCACGATACGCCTCCGCGACCGGTGCGCGCACGGGCGTAGTGGGGCTCAGCGCTTGCCGCGGGCTGCCACCTCTACCGTCGCCTCGACGACGCCGCTGCGGTGTAGGACGACCTCGTCGACGAGGTTGCTGACAGGGCACACGTGGTTGGGCACGACCCGCAGGCGCTCGCCGATCCGCGGGCGTTCAGCGCAGGCGCTGAAGTCGACGACGGCGTGCTCCTCGGAGAGGGAGGTGATGACAGCCTCGGGGTACTCGAGCACGTGACCGTGGCCCTGTCCGTACCGGGGCGGGAGGGGGTCGTAGGTCAGCACTTTCGAGCCCGCGTCGATGACGCCGCGGTCGGGCTCGGGAAGACTGACGACGGTGACGTGCACGTGCAGCGCGCACTCGTCGAAGCTGGCGCTGCCGACGCCGACGCTGTGGCGGTCGTTGTAGATGGAGGTGCCGACACGGTACTCGGTGAGTCCCTCGACTTCGTGCGCCCGCCACATCTCGGGAGTGCCGCCTGCCGACACGACCGGGATGTCGATCTTCGCCTCCGTGAACAGCCTGCGTGCAGCCGCGACGAACGACGCGGTCTGCGGTCCGCACGGGTAGGTCATGAGGCCGTCGAAGGTGACGAAGTTGCTCTTCTTCGCGCGCTTCGCGAGCGTCAGCGCCTGCTCCGGCTCCAGGACGCCCTGCCGCTTCTTGCCCGATTCGAACTCGACCAGCACGCCGATGGTGCGGTCCGCCATCGAGCCCGCGGCGATGACCGTGTCGAGAGCGAGCGGGTTGTCGACCGCGACGCGCAGGCGCGGCACGGTCCTGGCGAGCGCCGCGAGGCGCCGGGTCTTCTGCTCGCCGAGCAGGTTGTAGGTGATGAGGATGTCCTCGATGCCAGCTGCCGCCATCACCTCGGCCTCGCCGAGGGTCTGGACGGTGATGCCGACGGCCCCTGCCTTCACTTGCTTGTGGGCGAGCAGCGGCAGTTTGTGCGTCTTGATGTGCGGCCTGCCCGCGATGCCGTGAGCGTCGAGGTAGGTCTGCAGCTTCTCGATGTTCGCCTCGACCCTGTCGAGGTCGATGATGACCGCCGGCGTGTCTATGTCGGTGACGGAGGGAAGGCCCGTGCCGTCATCACCGTCTCGAGTGGAGGGCTTCACGGGTACGCTGCGCTGTTCGGCCATGGTCTACCGTACCAGCGGCTCACTCGAGCGGTTTGAGGTTGGCGACGATCTGAGCCCTGCGCGGTTCGAGGAATGGCGGCAGCACGACCGACTCGCCCAGCGTCTCCACGTCCTCGTCGACCGCGAAGCCAGGACCATCAGTCGCGAGCTCGAACAGCACGCCGTTCGGCTCCCTGAAGTACAGGCTCTCGAACCAGTAGCGGTCGACGGGGCCGCTGTTCGGGACGCGGTACTCGAGCAACCGCTCGCTCCATGCCCGGTACGCGGCGTCAGGGATGCGGAACGCCACGTGGTGCACGCCTCCATGGCCGAGCCGAGCGGGAGGGAGGTCGGGACGCACCGCTACGTGCAGCTCGGCATGCGGGCCGGAGTCGCCCTCGCCCATGCGGTACACGTGCACGCTGTGGGCCGGTGAGGTCGGGTCGGGGTACTGCCTTGCGGGGCTCATGTTCATGACGTGCTGCAACACCTCGTCGGTGTTGACGAGGTCGGGAACGGTGATGGTGATCGGTCCCAGACCACGAATCTGGTGCGCGGCAGGCACGGGGCTCTTCTCCCACGGCACGCTGTCGTCACCAGTGCCGCCGTCGGCGACGAGCGTGAGGCGCTGACCCTCGGGGTCCTCGAAGTCGAGGTAGCTGCGCCCATCGCGCCGCGTGATGCCGTCGTTGTCGACGCCGAGCTGGGTGAGGCGTCCCTGCCAGTAGCCGAGGTCGTCCTCGTTCGCGACCCGCAGGCCGGTGCGAGTGACCGAGTTGTTGCCGCGCTGCTCGCGGGGGGCGGGCCAGTCGAAGAACGTGATGTCGTTGCCTGGGGTTCCCACCCGGTCGGAGTAGAAGAGGTGGTAGGCGCCGACGTCGTCCTGGTTGACGGAGCGCTTCACGAGGCGCATGCCGAGCGTCTCGGTGTAGAAGCGCTTGTTGTCGCGGATCGCGGCCGACACCGCGGTCAGGTGGTGGAAGCCGAGGAGGCGCATGGGCGCCGTGCGCGCAGCTGCCTCAGCGTTGCCGCCAGCCCGAGTCGAGCCTGGTTGGTCGTCCACTGCGAGCCTCCCGCCTCTCGACGCGCGCGTCAACCCTCAGCGATTGTCCACGCCAACAGCTCGTCGAGTGGCGCCGTCGCGAGGCCGATGACCCTGTCGGCCCCACCGTAGTACAGATGCACGACGCCGTCCTTCACCGGGTTGGCGCAGCCGAACACGACGTACGGTACGTCGCCCTTGATCTCCCACGTCTCCTGCGGTTCGAGGATCGACGCCTGCGGGCGCTTCAGCACCACGCGCGGGTCCTCGAGGTCCAGCAGGGCCGTGCCCATGCAGTAGGTGTGGCTGTCGTCGTAGCCGTGGTAGAGGATGAGCCAGCCCGCGTCCGTGCGGATGGGCGACCCACCGGCACCGACGCGTTTGCCGTCCCACAGCCCCGGCCGCGGCCGGAGGATCTCGACGTGGTCCTCCCATGTGCGCAGGTCACGGCTGAACCCGAGCCAGATCGAGGGCGGGCGGCGGTGGAAGGTCACGTAGCGGCCACCGACGAGCTCGGGGAACAGGGCGTGGTCCTTGTTGTCCTCGCCGACCACGACAGGGCCGAGGCGCTCCCAGGTGATGAGGTCGTCGCTGACGGCGTACATGGGCGTGATGCCGGTGGGTGGCGTGCCGGTCTCAGGGTGCGCGCCGGCGCGCCCGTACGCGGTGTAGGCCATGTAGAAGCGACCGTCGAGCTCCGTGACGCGCGGGTCCTCGACGCCGCGCGCCTCCGCGTCGCCTACGGGCGACAACACCGGTTCACGCAGGCGGTCCCACGCCACTCCGTCGGTCGACA
>Ga0123333_10006326_pt1 | contig 10442 bp, 13 predicted proteins | sample BioC12SIPDNA_3_FD_89957 | JGI IMG/M metagenome (GOLD analysis project Ga0123333, IMG submission 89957) | Anaerobic biogas reactor microbial communites from Washington, USA - Biogas_R2_B C12 SIP DNA | ecosystem: Engineered > Bioreactor > Anaerobic > Unclassified | place: Washington, USA...
AACCCCGCGTGAACCTACAAAAAAATCCTGAGCCGCGACACCGTGTAAACGGTGTCGCGACTCAGGACACTGGCGGTGGCGGTGGGATTTGAACCCACGGAGGACTTGCGCCCTCACACGCTTTCGAGGCGTGCTCCTTAGGCCGCTCGGACACGCCACCGCCAGGCAGGTTACCCGAATCGGTGGGGGCCGAAGAAATCGACGAGGGCCGCCGCGCACTCCTGCTCGAGGACTCCGCCGACCACTTCCGGGCGGTGGAGGGCCCTGCGGTCGCGCGGCAGGTCCCACACGGAGCCGCAGGCCCCGGCCTTGGGGTCCCAGGCGCCGAAGACGATCCGGGAGACCCGCGCCAGGATCGCGGCGCCGGCGCACATCGCGCACGGCTCGAGCGTCACGACCAGCGTGCAGTCCTCCAGGCGCCAACTGCCCAGGGCCGCGCCGGCCTCGCGCAGCGCCACCACCTCGGCGTGACCGGTCGGGTCCTTGAGTACCTCGCGGACGTTGAACCCGCGCCCGACGACCACCCCCTCGGGCGACATGACGAGCGCGCCGATCGGCACGTCACCCCCCTGCTCGGCACCGGCGGCGAGGTCGAGCGCCGCCCGCATCCACCCGGCATACTCCCCCGCACCCCAGACGGGCACCTGCCTCATCCGCCGTGCTCCGTCCCCCAGGAGGTCGACTCCGCCGCGTCGAGGAAGGGTCGCACGATCTCCAGCACGAGGGAGGGGTTAGCCAGGCCCCCGAAGTGGGTGGTGCCGGGCAGCACCGCCAGCTGGGAGACGGGGACGCCCTCGAAATCGCCGTTGACGTCGCCGCCGCGCAGCTGCAGAAACCGGATCGCGTGCTCCAGGCGGACCATGTCGCTGTCGCCCACCGTGAAGAGGGTCGGCGCGGCGATGCCCCGGATCGCGTCCTCGGACCAGCCATCCTCGCCCGGGCCATAGGAGCCGAGCTTGTCCAGCAGGGTCTGCAACCTGTCGGGGTGCGGCGACTTGGCCCGGTAGTCGGCCTCCATCGGGGTCCCGGCGATCATGTCGACGCTCATCTCCGCGACGGCCTCGGCATTCTCCGAGCCGCGGTCGCCGGAGGGGTCGAAGGCGACCGACGAGATGATCGCGCGACGCACCAGCTCGGGGTGCTCGACCGCCAGGTTCAGCGCCACCGCCCCGCCGATGCTGTAGCCGAAGACGTCCACCTGCTCCACGCCCAGGTGCGCCAGCAGGCCGACCACGTCGGCGGTGAGGCCGGCGGTCGACAGCGGACGGTCGGCGTCGTTGGTGCGCCCGTGGCCCTGGAAGTCGGTCGCGATGACCCGGCGACCCTCGCTGAGCCCGGGCAGGAGCGGCCCGAACTGCAGGTCGATGTTGAACAGCCCGCCGTGCAGCAGAAGCAGCGGCGTGCCGGTGTCCGGGCCGTACAGCTCGTAGTACATCTCCAGTCCGTTGACCGGTGCATAGCCGCTCGCGGCGAGTGTCGTCATACGCGGTCCTCCTCGGGCGTCGGGTCCAGCCTGCCAGGTGGCCGCGGCACACGCCCTGACATTTTCTCGGGCGAACCCCATGCGCCCTTCTCGGGTAGGTTCGGGGCATGCGCGTCCACGTTGCCGACCACCCGCTGATCGCCCACAAGCTCACCTATCTGCGCGACAAGCGGACGGACACCCCGACGTTCCGCCGGCTCGCCGACGAGCTGGTCACCCTGCTGGCCTACGAGGCCACCCGCGAGGTGCGGGTCAGCCCGTTCGAGATCGAGACCCCGGTGGCCCCGACGACCGGGATCCACCTGTCCACGCCCAAGCCCCTGGTGGTGCCGATCCTGCGGGCCGGCCTGGGGATGCTCGACGGCATGATGCGGATGCTGCCCACCGCCGAGGTGGGCTTCCTGGGCATGGTCCGCAACGAGGAGACGCTCGAGGCGCACACCTACGCCAACCGGCTTCCCGACGACCTGGCGAACCGCCAGTGCTACGTCCTGGACCCGATGCTGGCGACCGGCGGCACCCTCGCTGCGGCGGTCCACTTCCTGGCCGAGCGCGGCGCCCACGACATCACCGCCATCACCCTCCTCAGCGCCCCCGAGGGCATCGAGCTGCTCGAGAAGGAGCTGAAGGGCATCGACCCGCCGGTCACCCTGGTTACCGGTGCGATCGACGAGCGGCTCAACGAGCACGGCTACATCGTGCCGGGGCTCGGCGACGCGGGTGACCGCCTCTACGGCGTGATCTGAGGGGCGTGATCTGACGGGGCGGGCGCACCCTTCGCGAGGCCCACCCAGGGGCGCAACCACCCACCCAGCCCACGCCCTCGGGGCACCCGTGCCGATCGAGCGCCCTGGCGCGTTGTCTGCACAGCCGATCCGGCAACAGAGGCAGTCCCCGACCCGCGTCACCCCGGCCCTCCCGGGGGTGCGAGGGGGTGGGCGGGGTTCGCTCCTAGTTGCGGGCCACAATCGAGACGCCGAGGCCGACCATCATCGTGCCGCCCGCGGCACCCAGCTGGTCGAGCCGCTCGGGCTTGCGGGCGAGCCACAGTCGGGCCCGGCCAGCGACCAGCGCCCAGATGCTGTCGGAGCAGATCGCCAGCACGCAGAAGGCAAGGCCGAGCGCGATGGTCTGCAGCGCGATGTGCCCGGCCGCTACCTGGGTGAACTGCGGCAGGAAGGCGATGAAGAAGAGCACCGTCTTAGGGTTGGTCAGACCCACGACCAGACCGATGCGCAGCGCGTGACCACGCTGTCCCCCGACCTCCTGCTCCAGAGCCAGGCGGGCGTCGGCGCGGTGCCGGATGGCCTGGATCCCCAGCCAGATCACGTAGGCCGCGCCGGCGATCTTCACCACCGTGAAGGCGAGGGCGCTGGTCGCCAGGACGGCGCCCAGACCGACCGCGACCAGAACCACCTGGACCATCAGCCCGAGCCCGTTGCCGACCACGGACAGCAGGGCCTCGGCGCGGCCGACGGTCAGCGCGCGGCCGATCGTGAACAGCAGGCTCGGTCCGGGGACCTGGATGAAGAGGATCGAGGCGATGAGGAAGGCGATCCACTGGCTTGAGGTGGGCACGCGCCAAGTGTGCACCGCCCAAGGCCACCGCGACAAAGCAGGGCCCAGTCGCACGGTTCAGGGGGCGGGATAGGTTGCCGGTATGGCCACACCCTCGTCCCGCAGCAACGTCGAGCCGTTCCACGTCATGGAGGTGCTCGCGGCCGCGTCGGAGCGGCAGCGCACCCACGGCGACGCGATCCTCCTGTGCGCCGGGCAGCCCTCCACGCCCGCGCCCCGCGCGGTCCGGGAGGCCGCGGTGAGCGCCATCGAGGGCGAGCTGCTGGGCTACACGGAAGCGACCGGCATACTGCCCCTCCGGCAGGCCATCGCCGACCACCAGCGCGAGTGGTACGACGTCGAGGTCGACCCGGCCGACGTGGTCGTGATGACCGGCAGCTCGGGGGCGTTCACCTCGCTCTTCCTCGCGGCGTTCGAGGCGGGCGACCGGGTGGCGATGACGCGGCCGGGCTACCCCGCCTACCGCAACACCCTGGCCGCGCTGGGCTGCGAGGTCATCGAGCTCGACTGCGGCCCGGAGACGCGCTACCAGCCGACCGTGGCGATGCTCGAGGCGCTGCCGGAGCCGCCGAAGGGGCTGATCGTGGCCAGCCCGGCCAACCCGACCGGCACGGTGATCGACGCCGAGGAGCTGGCCGCGATCGCTAGGTGGTGCGAGGAGGCCGGCTGCCTGCTGGTCAGCGACGAGATCTACCACGGCGTGACCTACGGCCGACCGGTCGCGAGCGCCTGGCAGACCAGCCGGGAAGCGGTGGTCGTGGGGTCGGTCAGCAAGTACTTCTCGATGACCGGGTGGCGCCTGGGCTGGACGATCGTGCCGGAGTGGCTGCGCCGCCCGATGGAAATCCTCACCGGCAACCTCAACATCTGCCCGCCGGCGATCACGCAGTATGCCGCGCTGGCCGCCTTCTCCCCCGAGGCCAAGCGCGAGCTCGACGGGCACGTCGCGCGGTATGCCGAGAACCGGGACCTGCTGCTGCGTCGCCTGCCCGAGCTGGGGCTGGGCTCGTTCGCGCCGCCGGACGGCGCGTTCTACGCCTGGTGCGACATCTCGCACCTGACCGACGACTCGCTTCGCTGGTGCCAGGAGGTGCTCGCCGCGACCGGCGTGGCGCTGACACCGGGCGTGGACTTCGACACCGCCCACGGGAACCAGTGGGTGCGGCTCAGCTTCGCCGGCGGCACCGGGGAGATCGACGAGGCGCTGGACCGGCTGGACGCCTCGGGGCTGCTGCGCGCGTGATCAGGCCCATCGCCCGAGCCGACGCCGCGTGCGGCGGCAAGGCGGCGCGGCTGGGGGCGCTGCACCGGGCTGGGTTCGCGGTGCCGGAGGGGTTCGTGGTGCTGGCGCCCGTCGCCCTCGAGGAGGCGACCCAACTGCTCGCCGACCTGGGCGGGCCTGTCGCCGTGCGCTCCTCCGGGCTGGCCGAGGACTCTGCGCACGCCTCCTTCGCCGGGCAGCTCGAGACGGTGCTCGGTGTCGTCGAGCCTGCTGACGTCGTCGCCGCGGTCGAGCGCTGCGCCGCCTCCGGGGCCGGTGACCGGGTCCGGCAGTATGCCGAGGGGCTGGGGTCGGCACCCGGTTCACCCGCGGCGTCGGGCGAGGACCGCACGCCAGTGATCGTGCAGCGTCTGGTCGCGGCGGAGGTCGCCGGGGTGGCCTTCAGCATGGATCCCGTGGGTGGCGCTGAGAGCGTGGTGATAGACGCCTCCTGGGGGTTGGGCGAGTCGGTCGTGAGCGGCCGGGTCGTGCCCGACACCTTCAGGGTCCCGCCCGACGGCGCAGAGACCGGCGGCACAGTGCCCGTGGGCGCGGCACCCGTGACCTCCCGGGTCGGGAGCAAGGCCAGTCGGCTGGACCTGGTCGGGACCGACCTCCGGCGCACGCCGGTCGCACTTCCCGACCGGGTGCGCCCGTGCCTGGCTCCGGGGCAGGTCGCCGCGGTGGCGGAACTCGCGCGTGCGGCCGAGGGCCTGCTCGGCGGTCCGCAGGACATCGAGTGGGCCGTGGCCGGCGAGGAATTGTGGATGCTGCAGTCGCGCCCCGTCACGGCCCTGCGCGCTCCCACCGCAGTCACTCCGGCCGAGGATCCGCCACCGGCCACGGTGCTCGCCACGGGTGCACCGGCCAGCCCCGGTCGGGTCCGGGGACCGGCCCGGCTGGTGCACGGCGTCGACGGCTTCGGCACGGTCCGGGTCGGTGACGTGCTGGTCTGCCGGACGACCGACCCGGCATGGACGCCACTGTTCCGGATGGTGTCCGCCGTCGTGACCGAGACCGGCGGACCGCTGTCCCACGCCTCGATCGTGGCCCGGGAGTTCGGCATCCCCGCGATCGTCGGAGCAGCAGGTGCGATGGGTGCGGTCACCGATGGTCGGACCGTGGTGGTCGACGGCACGCGTGGCACGATGGCCCTTCCCGACGACTGAAGCTCCCGACGACGACAAGGTGACCGGTGCCGCATACTTCCCCGCCCGACCTGCTCGCCCTGCATGGGGTGCGGCTGCTCGGCTATGCCGACCTGTCCCAGCTGGCCGCGCGGTTCGACCTCGACCCGGCCGTGGTCACCGCGGTGCTCGAGAGGGCCGCCGAGCGCGGCGAGGTGACCGAGACCTCCTTCGCGGACGCGGGCGGGTGGTCCCTCACCGAGGCGGGGCGTCAGCACAACGAGGCGCAGCTGGCCGAGGAGCTCGACGCGGTCGGCGCCCGGGCCACCGTGACCCAGGTCCACGAGGACTTCCTCCCGTTGAACGAGACCGTCGCCGCCGCGTGCACCGCCGTGCAGCTCGACCCCGAGCGCGCCGCCTACGACCAGGCCTGGCAGGAGCTCTCGTCGGTCGCCGCCGAGCTGAAGGTGCTGCAGGCACGCCTCTGCGAGGAGCTAGACCGGTTCGCCGGCTACCACGCCCGGTTCGCGTCGGCGTTGTTCCGGGCCGACGAGGACAGGGCCTACATCGCTGGTACCTCGGTGGACTCCTGCCACAAGGTGTGGTTCGAGCTGCACGAGGACCTCATCGCCAGCCTGGGCATCACCCGCTGACGTGACATCGGTGCCTCCACCCGCACCACCCGTAGCCCGGTGCCTCCACACGCACCACCCCTGATCTGGTGCGCGGGGACCCACCGGTGTCACGTCCCCCGAGAGTGCCGCCCTGACCTGCGGCGACGGCGCAGCACGAGGTGCACCAGCCCACCGACCGCGGCCCCGAAGAACGCCCCGGCAGAGTTCATCAGCAGGTCGATCTCGTCGGGCGTGCGACCGCTGAGCAGGACCAGCTGGGCGAGCTCGATCCCCGCGGAGATGAACACCCCCAGCAGCCCGGCGAGAAACCACCAGACCGGCCGCAGCAGCAGCGCGACGAGGAAGCCGAGCGGGACGAACACCGCGAAGTTGGCCGCCGCCTCGACGTAGCCGTAGCGCAGCTCCTCGGGCGCGCCCCGCGCCTTCAGCCAGTCGACCAGGTCGTTGACCTGACCGCGCACCGGGTCGTCGACCGCGGTGAGCCACAGGCCGATCGCACCCAGCAGCACCAGGTAGACCACCAGGGCGATCCACACCATCCGCCTGCCTCGGGGCGTCATCCGTCGATCGCCTCAAGGACTTCACGGCTGATCATCTCGCCGATCGGGATCGCCGAGGTCGCGGCCGGCGACGGGGCGTTGCACACGTGGACCTGCCGGGCGGTGCGGCGCAGCAGGAAGTCCTCCACCGGCCGCCCGGTCCTGGTGATCGCCTGCGCCCGGATCCCGGCCGGGTAGGGCCGCAGGTCCTCGACCGTGAGCGACGGCGCGTACTTCTGCACCTGCCGCAGGTAGCCGGACCGGAGGACCGAGTCCCGAGCCTCCGCGAGCCCGGTCCGCAGGTTGGCGCGCCCGAACCGCCACATCCCCGGGAACAGGCCGTATGACGCCACGTCCCGCAGGCGGACCGCTCCCCTGGGATAGCCCTCCCGAGCCAGGCCGAGGACCGCGTTGGGCCCGACCGTCACCCGTCCGTCGATGGTGGGCGAGAGGTGCACGCCGAGGAAGGGCAGGTCCGGGTCGGGCACCGGGTAGATGAGATGACGGACCAGGTCTGACTTGGTGGCCGGCAGCTGGTAGTACTCCCCGCGGAAGGGCACGATCCGGAACCCGATGTCGAGTCCGCCCAGCCGCGCGACCCGGTCGGCCTGCAGTCCCGCGCAGGCCACCAGGGTTCGGGCCGTGAGCTCACCGATGTCCGACTGGACGCGCACCGTCGAGCCGCGCTCCTCGATCGACCGGACGGTGGCCCGGGTGACAACCCGACCACCGGCCGCGACGACCTCGGCAGCCATGGCGCGCGCGACCTCGCGGAAGTCGACGATGCCGGTCGCCGGCGACAGCAGTGCCTCCACGCCGCGCACGTTCGGCTCCAGCTCCCGCAGTCGCGCACCGCCGACCGGTTCGAGCTCGATGCCGTTCTGGGCCGCCCGATCACCGAGCGCCCGCAGGCGGCCGACCTCGGGCTCGTCGGTGGCGACGACCAACTTGCCGGGCACGGCATACGGGATCCCGTGCTCCTCGCAGAAGGCTTTGGTCGCGGCCTCTCCCGCGCGGCAGAGCCGCGCCTTGAGCGAGCCGGGGGCGTAGTAGAGACCCGCGTGGATGACGCCCGAGTTGTGGCCGGTCTGCGCGGTGGCGACGTCGTCGGCCTTGTCGAGGACGGTCACGGACAGGCCGGGCCGCGCGCGCAGCAGCGCCCGGGCGGTCGCCAGACCGACGATGCCCGCGCCGATGACGACGACGTCCTCCATGCCGGTCAGGCGCTCCGGAGCCGTTCCAGACCGTCCAGCAGCAGGTCGAGCGAGAACTCGAACTCGGTCTGGTCGTCGCACCAGCCCAGCGTTGGGTCGTCCACGGTGTGCGCCACCTCGGCGACCATCGCTCCCAGATGCGGGAAATCGGCGGGGTCGAGGTCAACCTGCTCCTCGCCATCGGGCGCGGGCTGGAAGAGCTCCTGGCTGAAGCCGAGGGCGCGGCTGCCCAGGGCGTGGAGCGCGTGGTGCGCCAGGTCGTACCCGAAACCGCCCTCGTGCATCAGGCGCAGGACGTGCTCGTGGTGCGCGACGACCGTGGGGCTCAGCGAGGCCCGGGTCTCCAACAGCCCGGGCACCCACGGGTGGCGCAGCAGCACCTCCCGGGAGGCGAGAATCGTCGCGCGCAGGTCCCCCTGCCAGTCCTGCGTCGGCTCCGGGATGCCGAGGTCGTCAATGGCCGCAGCCACCTCGGCCATCACCACCTCGACCGCCCCGTCGAGCAGCGCCTCCTTGCCGCGGACGTGGTGGTAGAGCGACATCGCCTCGACGCCCAGCGCCCCGGCCAGCCGACGCATCGTGACGGCGGACAGACCCTCGGCGTCGGCGAGCGCGACGGCGGCGCCCAGCACCTGGTCCCTGGTCAAGGCCACGCGGCCACCTCCTCGGCAGTCACTGTAGGCCCGAGGAGCGTGGCCAGCGAGCACCTCTTGACGGCCTTACGTTGTAAGAGTACCTTACAGCGTAAGTTCCCTTACGCCGTAAGGGCGAGACGCTCGGAGGAATCATGACCACGCAAGAGATCACGACGACCATGCGGGCCTACGCCCAGGACCGGTTCGGACCGCTGACCGACCTCGAGCTCCGTGAGGTCCCGGTCCCCCAGCCCGGCGCGGGCGAGGTCCTCGTGCAGGTCACCGCCGCCGGGGTCGACCCGAGCATCTGGCACCTGGTGACCGCCAACCCCCGCATGGTGCGGCTCGTCTGGGGCCGCTGGGGTCGCCCGAAGTGGCCGGTTCCCGGCTGGGACCTGTCCGGCACCGTCGTGCGGGTTGGTCCGAGCGTCACCGAGCTGTCGGTCGGGGACCGCGTCGTCGGCCAGGCCCGCGGCACGTTCCAGGAGTATGCCGTGGCGCCGGTGAGCACACTGGTCACCGTCCCCGACCCCCTCGACCTGACGGCAGTGGCGGCGCTCCCGGTCTCGGGAGTCACGGCATACCAGGCAGTTGAGTCGGTGCAGCCGGGGCCGGGGAAGCGGATCGCGGTGATCGGCGCGGGCGGCGGCGTCGGAGGCTTCGCGGTGCAGCTCGCCGCGCGGGCCGGGGCCGAGGTGACCGCGGTGTGCAGCGCGGGCAAGGCGGACCTCGTGCGGGGGCTCGGGGCGAGCGAGGTGATCGACTACCGCGCCACGGACGTGACGGAGTCCGGGCGGACCTTCGACGGCATCATCGAGCTGGCCGGCCGGCGCCCGCAGGGGGCGCTGCGTCGACTGCTCACCAAGAGGGGCCGGCTGGTCGTCGTCGGTGGCGAGCCGACCGGGACCGAGTGGCTCGGCATGGGCCGGATGCTGCAGGCGACGCTCAGCAACCCGTTCGTGCCGCAGCACCTCCACGGCCTGGTGGCGACGATGCCGAAGGAGACGCTGCAGGAGCTCGTCGACCTCCTGGCCGCGGGCGACCTGCGGGTGCCGCTGGACCGGGCCTTCCCGTTCGAGGCGGCGGTCGAGGCGGTGCAGTTCGTCCGCGACGGCCACCCGCACGGCAAGGTGGTCGTGGCGGTCGGGGGCTGACGGCCTGGCGGCTATCTAGTCGCGTTCGGTGGGTGCGTCCCCCCGCTCAGTCGCGCAACAGAACCGCCAGCTCCCCGTTGCGTCTCACGTAGTTGCCCACCCACCCGTAGGCCGTGTTGCCCACGTGGTCGTAGGCCCGCCAGATGGCCTCGAGGGCCTCCAGCGCCGCAGGGTCGTCGACACCCTTGAGCTCGCTCGCCGCGTCGTCCAGCATGGCGATCACCACCTCGCAGGCGCGCCGGAGCCGCTCGGCCTCGTCGCGAAGGGTTCCGAGGACCGTCACGGTGCGCTCTAGATCCACGGTGGCTGCTCCTGCCCCGGCGGACCGTCCTCGGCGGTCCCGACCCTCGCTGCGGCGTCCAGGGCAACTCCGATCTCCGTGATGGCCGCGCCGAGGGTGTCCGCGGCGCGCGCGAGCTCGGCGATCAGCAGGTCCCCCAGGTTGTGCCCACCGACCTCTTGGTGGGTCGCCCCGTGGAGAGTCCTGGCCTGGGACTGCAGCGACGACGCATGGTTCAGCGCGAAGCCAAGGCTCGCGCGCGCCCGCCTCGCGCGCGCGAGTTGTTCCGCCTTGTCCATCAGCTAACTCGTCAGGTCCTTGATGAAGTTGTCGATGTCCTTCTGCATGGTGAGGAGCTTGGTGGCGCAGTCGCGCAGGGCGCGCTCGGCCACGCGGACCTCCTTCACCGCCTGTTCGCCGGTTCGCGAGCCCTTGACGACGGCTTCGAGCTTCCCCGCGTTCTGGCGCAGCATGTCGGCGCTGACCACCGTCCGGTGCAAGACACCCTCGGAACTGGTCTTCACCCGGTGAGCCGC
>Ga0123333_10006327_pt1 | contig 10442 bp, 9 predicted proteins | sample BioC12SIPDNA_3_FD_89957 | JGI IMG/M metagenome (GOLD analysis project Ga0123333, IMG submission 89957) | Anaerobic biogas reactor microbial communites from Washington, USA - Biogas_R2_B C12 SIP DNA | ecosystem: Engineered > Bioreactor > Anaerobic > Unclassified | place: Washington, USA...
AGGGCCAGCAGATCATCCAGATACTTGGCCCGTGCCTGCCACACATGGGGATCCGTAACCGCAGCGACAGCCCAGCCCAGACGGCCTCCACTCAGGCGCGCCAGCAGAGTCGCCTGATCATCTGCGACGCCCCAACGCGATTGCAGTGCGTCCTGAACGGCTGCGATGGGCAGCGTTCGCAGCGTGACGATCTGGCAGCGGGAGAGCACGGTGGGCAGCACCAGGTCACGGCGATTGCTGGTCAACAGCAGCACGACATGAGAGGGCGGCTCTTCCAGCGTCTTGAGCAAGGCGTTGGCCGCGGGCAGGGTTGCGCGCTCGATCTCCCGAATGATGAAGACCTTGTGCTTGCCCTCCAGAGGTGCAATCGCCGCATCGGCTTGCAGATTACGCACCTGCTCGATCTGGATCCAGTTCTTCTCCGCCGAAATGACCTGGACGTCCGGGTAGCGGCCCTCAGCAGTACGCCGGCAAGCCCGGCAACTATCCGCCTCGCTGCAGGGACCGCCATCGCCCCGCTCGCACACCAGCGCGCGAGCGAAAGCCTTCGCCACGGTTGTCTTGCCCACCTGGTCGGGCCCAAGGAACAAGTAGGCGTGACTTATCCGGCCGCCGCGCACTGCCTGCGCCAACAGCTCCGTTGCCCACTCATGTCCTACTACCGGCCAGACTGCCATCGGTTCTCCTTAATGCACATTCTAGCATAGCTTTCGTTCATCGCCGCAAAGAGGCCAGGATGCAGGAGCTTGCGTTCCTTGGCATCCATCCACTTAACGCGGTATCATCGACGGAGGAGAATGCCATGCACGCTGATCTGTTCATCCATAACATCGGCCAGCTTGTCACGCTTTCGGGACCGCCCGGACCCCGCCGCGGCGCCGCGATGCGCGAGCTCGGCATCATCGAGTCCGGCGCGATCGCGATCCGGGATGCGCGCATCGCCGCTGCCGGGCCGCAGTCGGAGCTGGCGCGCTCGGTGGAGGCCGCTGCATACCTCGACGCAGGCGGACGCGCGGTGATCCCCGGCTTCGTCGATCCCCACACGCACCTGCCCTGGGCCGGCCACCGCGCCGCCGAGTTCGAGATGCGCATCGGCGGCGCTACCTACATGGAAATCATGGCTGCGGGCGGCGGCATCGTCCGCACGGTGAGCGACACGCGTGCCGCGTCCCTCGAACACCTGGTGCAGGAGACCGCGACGCGTGCTGAGCGCATGTTGCGCTACGGCACAACCACCGCAGAAGCTAAGACCGGCTACGGCCTGAACCTTCCCGATGAGCTCAAGCAACTGGAGGCCATCGCGGTCCTGCAGAAACGCGGGCCGCTGGACCTCGCACCGACGTTCCTTGGCGCACACGCGGCCCCTGCTGAGTATCGCGGCCGCACGGATGCCTACGTAGACCTGGTGGTCGAGGAGATGCTGCCCGCGGCCTGGGCGAAATGGGAGGCCCTGCGATATGCCTTCCCGCAGGGTTGGCCGATCTTCTGCGATGTCTTCTGCGAGGATGGTGCGTTCGACCTGGCGCAGTCGCGGCGCATCCTTGAGGCAGCGAAGCGGCTAGGGTTTCGCCTGAAAATCCACGTAGACGAGTTCGCGCCGCTGGGCGGCACCCCGCTTGCTGTCGAACTGGGCGCCGCATCTGCTGACCACATCGTCACGACGCCGGCGGATCACATCACACGACTGGCCGGGTCCGCCACGATCGGCGTGGCCCTGCCGGGCACCCCATTCGGCCTGGCTCATCGCGACTACAGCCCGGGCCGCGCGCTGATCGACGGCGGGGGTGCACTGGCGCTGGCCACCGACCTGAACCCGGGCACATCGTGGTGCGAGAACATGCAGCTCATGCTGGCCCTGGCGTGCCGCTATATGAAACTGCTGCCGGCCGAGGCGTTAGTCGCGGCCACGATCAACGCGGCCTATGCGATCGGGCTGGGTCACCTGGTGGGCAGCCTCGAACCAGGCAAACAGGCGGACCTCGTCATCCTGGATGCGGAGGACTACCGGATGCTGCCTTACCGCTACGGGACGAACCTGGTCCACCAGGTGGTGAAGCGCGGGTGCCTCATGTGAGATGAGGCGCCGTTTCAGCGAAGATGACGCGTCTCGTCCTCGCTGAAGCGCCTCATCCCCGTAGCTTCACCAGCAGCGTCCACGTGCCACCCTGAACCGATTCGTCACGCTGGTTGAGGACATCCACGTTAAAGGTGACCAGCCCGCCGCCCAGCCGCGGCATGGCCTTTTTCTCCGCGACCTCGGCGCGCACCTTGATTGTGTCGCCGATCCTGATCGCGCCCCGGAACTTCCACTCCAGCCCGCGAAACGCAATCACCGCCTCGTCCATGAAGCCGAGGCGCACGGCCAGGCCGGTGGCGATGGATAGGCCCAGCATGCCGTGAGCGATGCGCTCGCCGAACATGCCGGCCTTCGCGTACTCGGCATCGACGTGGATGGCGTTCCAATCACCGCTCAGCGCGGCAAAGTTAACGATATCCGCCTCGGTCACCGTGCGTCCCTGGCTCGTCACGCTGTCACCGGGCTCATAATCCTCGAAGTACAGCCCCCCATGGGAGCGCAGCTCGCCCATACCATGCCTCCTGAGGACCTGAATTACCGCCATCATACCTGCCCCGGTCGAGCCTGTCCATTTCCACCGCCAACCGGAGGGGGGTATAATCGCGGGAACGCGCATAACTCAGTCTGAACCCGATCATTCAAATGGGGAGAAATCGTGATGAAACCCTGGGAGACCTATCTTGTCGAGCACCGCGATGTCGCAGTGGCCGATCTGCTCGATTTCCTGCGCATTCCGTCGGTCTCATCCCTCAAGGAGCACGCGGCCGATGTGATGGAGGCAGCCCGGTGGACCGGCAACCGCCTCAGGCAAGCGGGCATCGAGCACGTGGAGGTGATGTCCACAGGTGGCCACCCCGTCGTCTACGGCGAGTGGCTGCACGCAGCCGGCCGTCCGACGGTCCTCATCTACGGTCACTTCGACGTCCAGCCGGCGGATCCGTTCGAGCTGTGGACCAACCCACCCTTCGAGCCAGCGGTGCGGGATGGCCGTGTCTATGCCCGCGGCTCAGGCGACGACAAGGGCAACATGCTCATTCCCATCCTGGTCGCCGAGGCATTTCTCAAGACCGAAGGCAAGCTGCCCATCAACTTGAAATTCATCTTCGAGGGACAGGAAGAAATCGGCAGTCCGGAATTCGTGCCCTTCGTGGCCGGACATAAGGAGTTGTTGGCAGCCGACCTGGTGATCAGCGCGGATGGTGCACAGGAATCCGAGGATCAGCCGGTGCTACTTGTCGGCTTCAAGGGGCTGGTGGGCCTGCAAATCGACGTCTACGGCGCGAAGACCGATCTCCACTCGGGCCTCTACGGCGGCGCGATCGCGAATCCGATCCATGCGCTGGTCCGCATCCTGGACAGCATGCGCGCGCCCGACGGCAAAATCACCGTGGACGGCTTCTACGACGATGTGATCGACCTGACAGACGAGGACCGGGCACAGATCGCCGCGGTGCCCTTCGACGAGGCAAAGTACCTGGCCAATCTGGGTGTAGATACTGTCTTCGGCGAGCCGGGCTACACCACGGTCGAGCGCGCCTGGGCGCGGCCTACGCTGGAGCTCAACGGCATCTACGGCGGGTTCCAGGGAGAGAACGTCAAGACCGTCCTGCCCAGCGAGGCGCACGCCAAGATCACCTGCCGCCTGGTGGCCAGTCAGGACCCGGACCGGATCTACGAGGCCATTGCGAGCCATGTTGTGCGGTATGCGCCCCCTGGCGTGCGCGTGACCACAACCCAGCTGCCCGGCTCCGCGTATCCGTACCTGATGCCGGCCGATCACCCTGCCAACCACCTGGTCGGCGAAGTGTTGACCGGCCTCTTTGGCAACCCACCGCACTACATACGCATGGGCGGCAGCGTGCCCGTGCTGATGAGCTTCCTGACCGAGCTAGGCGTCTACACCGTCACCCTCGCGTTTGCGCTGGAGGACGAGCGACACCACGGCCCCGATGAGTTTTTCCGCCTCGCCAGCTTCGAGAAGGGGAAGAAGGCATTTGGCCTGGTGTGGGAGAAGATCGCCCAGGACTGGGTGTAGGGGTCTCCGGCTCGCGCGACGCGAGGATGTGGGGGCGAAGCATTGCCGGGCGCGTGGTTATCGACTATAGTGCCGCGCAGCCAAGGGCGAGGCATTCCTCGCGGCTTGTCCGGTTAACCCAGTTGCGTGCTCGAACGAAATGGCGGCGTTGTACTCCTCACGGGACGGAATGCCTGGCCCTTACACCCGTGCGTCACCATTTGGCCCCACCATCAGCCCCTCCAGCCGCGCCTTCACGAGGGGCCATTCGCGATCTATGATGCTGTACATCACCGTGTCGCGCGGGGTGCCGTCGGGGCGGATCATGTGGTTGCGCAGCACGCCTTCCTTCACCGCGCCAAGCCGCTCGATCGCGCGTTGGGAGCGGACGTTGTTGAGGTCGGTCTTGAGCTGCACACGGATGCAGCCCCAACGCTCGAACGCGTGGCACAGCAGCAGATACTTACTCTCGGTGTTCACGCCGGTGCGCTGATACTCGGGGGCGTACCACGTGCCGCCTATCTCCACGCACCGGTCGGGAAGGTTGATATACATGTAGCGCGTGCACCCGATGGGCTTGCCCGTCGTCCTCAGGATCACGGTGAAGGGCAGGTCGGTCCCGCGTGCCTGCCGTTGCAGCAGGTCACGGATAAAGCCGAGCATCTTTTCTTCACTGTCGATGTTCCCGTAGAGCATGTGCTGCCAGATCTCTGGCCTCAGTCCCACGTGGCTCAGATCCATCACATGCGTCTCGGCAAGAGGCACCAACCGCACGATGCGCCCCTCGAGCGTGAGGGGGCGAATATCCATGACTTTTTCTGCCATCAGTCAGCTTCCGCTGGAACATTAAGGGTGTCGCGCAGTATAATGACCTCGCACAAGTACGTCAATGCACGCGTTGGCGAAGTGGCGAGGAAGGATTGCAGCCATGGCGGATACGCTCCGTATCATCCCGCTCGGCGGGTTGGGTGAAGTCGGCAAGAATATGATGCTCTTCGAGTTCCGGGGCCAGACCCTGGTGGTCGACGCGGGCATTATGTTTCCCGAGTTTGACATGCTCGGCATCGACCTGGTACTGCCCGACTTCTCCTATCTGCGCGAGCACGCTCAGGAGGTCGCGGGCATCATCATCTCGCACGGTCACGAGGATCACATCGGCGGGCTGCCCTACCTGCTGGGCGACGTGGTTCCCGTCGATACACCGGTCTACGCAACCCCGCTGGCGCTTGGCCTCATCCGTGCGAAGCTGTCCGAGCATCCCGAACTGGAGGGGGTGGACCTGAACCCGGTCTCGGCCGGCGGCAGCGTCACCATCGGCCCGTTTGAGGTCGAGTTCCTCGCCATCACCCATTCTATCCCCGACGGGGTGGGCCTGGCGATCAAGACGGCCGTGGGAACCATCGTCCATACGGGCGACTTCAAGTTCGAGTACACCCCCGTGCGCGGGACCGGCCCCGGATTCGCGCGGCTGGGCCAGCTGGGCGCGCAGGGCGTGCTGGCGTTGCTCAGCGATTCCACCGGCGCAGAGCGCGCCGGGCACACGCCGTCGGAATCCGTCATAGGGCCGGCCTTCGACCAAATCTTCCGCGAAGCTCCCGGCCGCGTCATTGTCGCCACCTTCGCCTCGCTGCTCAGCCGGGTGCAGCAGGTGATTGATGCCGCGCAGCACCACGGCCGCGTGGTCGCGCTGGCGGGCTACTCCATGGTCAAGACGGCTGAAATCGCCAGGGAGCTGGGGCATCTGGAAGTCCCGGACGGCCTGCTGGTGGACCTTGGCGAGGCGCTCAAGCTGCCCGACCGGCAGGTAGCCATCGTCACGACCGGCAGCCAGGGCCAACCGGAGGCTGCGCTGGCGCGCATGGCTGAGGGCACGCACCGGCAGATTGAGGTCAAACCCGGCGACACGATCATCCTCTCCTCCACACCTATCCCTGGAAACGAGGAAGAGGTCGCGCGGCTCATCAACAAGTTGATCGCGCGCGGCGCTGAAGTGATCTACCCGCCACTGGCCGCCGTTCACGTCTCGGGCCACGCCAGCCAGGAGGAGCTCAAGCTGATGCTCTCGCTGACGAAGCCGAGGTTCTTCGTGCCCGTCCATGGCGAGCTGCGCCACCTGCACGCGCACGCACGGCTCGCACGGCAGCTCGGCATCGCCGTCGAAGACATCTTCATCATCGAGGATGGCGCGGTGCTGGAGTTCACTGCGCACCGAGGCAAGGTGAGGAAGGAGAAGGCACCCGCGGGCAACGTCTACGTCCACGGCAAGGGCGTGGGCGACGTAGGGCGCCGCGTGATCGCGGAACGCGAGATCCTGGGCAACAACGGCTTCGTGCTGGCCATCGTGCCCATCCATCCCAAGACCGGCGACATCACCGGAAAGCCGGAGCTGATCTCCCGTGGGTTCATCTTCCAACCGGAGCGCGGCGACCTTATGGACCGCGCGGCTGCGGCTGTCTACAACGCGCTCAAAGAGGGCAAGGTGCGCCAGCAGCAGGCCATCATTGATCGGGTCCAGGGTCTGCTCGGCCGTTTCTTCTTCGAGGAAACCAAGCGCAAGCCCATGGTGCTGGCCGTGGTCACGCACCGCGAGTAGCGCCGGACTGGCGTCGGGACTGCATAAGCAACCCAGCCAGCACGCTTTCCTCGCCGACCCGCCGCCTCCGCGTTCTGGTGGCTGCGCTGCATAATTGACGCGGGGTACCAGAAGCGATATGGTAAACTGCACATTGCTTCATCGCCCGAAGCGGAGAACGCCATGGCCGCCATCGTCGAACTGCCCATTTTGCTCAAGCCGAAAGCCGTCGCGAAAGCGACGAAAGATGCTCCCGCGCGGCAGGAACTCCAGATCCGGTTTCCCGATAGGTGCATCTACTGCGGCGCGCCTGCGGAGGGGACCAGTCCGGCCCGGGTGACGTACCGGCCAGCCAGCGGCGAACGCGAAGTGACGCGTTTCCTGGAGGCACCCTACTGTACGCGGCACCAGGCTACCAACCAACGGATCACCAGGCTCAACAGGCGGGCGGCCGGCCTGGCGGTCACAGCCGCTCTGGCTGCGGCTATCTACGTCGTAGGGTTCATCGACGTCATCTATATCCTCAAACCGCTCCTGATGCTGGCCGCGATGGTGCCACTCAGCATCGTTTTTCTCCTGCTCTGGGGCCTTCTGCGCAGCCTGCTCGCCCGGTTCTCGTTGGATATTCGCCACACGGGGATCTGGCGCGCAACGTTGGGTTTCAGGGCCGACTACGATAAGGCGAACCACCGCCTACGGTACAAATTCCTAAATGTCGAGTATGCGGCGCAGTTTGCCGAGCTCAACAAGCCGGTGCAGGATAACACGCGCCGTCCAATAAGTTCTTGAAGGGCAGAAACAGCGGCTGTGGCAGCGCGTCCCAGGGGAACCAGCCCAACTCGGTCATCTCCTCCGCGGCCTTTATCGCGGGCTCGCCCGCAGCAGTGGTCGCTTCCATCCAGATCGTGATGTAGTGTTTGCCGTCTGCCTCGAACACGTCGTTCGTGATCGCGCGAAATCGGACGTCCGCAACATCCAGGTCTGTCTCTTCCTTCGTCTCGCGGATCGCGCATTCCTCCAGCGACTCACCGAACTCCACGTGGCCGCCCGGCGGCGCCCAGCTTCCTGCGCCATGTGCGCCCTGGCGCAGCATCAGCAGCACTGCGTTGTCCCTCGTAATCAGCACTGCTACTCCCACCCCTGGTCTCTGATCCATAGCCGGTTGGCTCCCTTCTCCACCCAGCGTTGTGGAACGAACTCCATGCGCCGGACCACAGATCACATCATAACCGATCGATCGGTGAAGCTTCAACAGGCGACCAAGGCTAGCATCCTGTTTTCAGTCAACTCGACGGTGGAACGCCCGCGGCCCCAAAGAGCCGGACTACTCCCGCGCGAACGAAGTTGGGGGCAACGAGATAGAAACAAAAACCTCCGCGGTCGATGACCCCGGAGGTTCAGTTTGACTGTCGGATTGATTCAGTTTCTTATTTGGCCGTCTCGATCGCGCGCATCTCGCGCACCACCATCACCTTGATCTGCCCCGGATACTCCAGGTTGTCCTCAATCTTCTTGGCGATATCCTTGGCCAACCGGATCGACGCCAGATCGTCCACGTCGTCCGGACGGACGATCACCCGCACCTCGCGGCCGGCCTGGATGGCATACGTCTGCTGCACGCCGTGGAATGAGTTGCCGATCTCCTCAAGCGCCTGGATGCGTTTCACATAACTCTCCAGGGCCTCACGCCGCGCTCCTGGCCGCGAGCCGCTGATGGCGTCGGCAGTCGTCGCAATCGCGGCTTCCACCGAAAGCTGGTCGATCTCATGATGGTGCGAGGCGATGATGTTGACCACTTCCGCCGGCACGCCGTAGCGCTTGGCGATATCCGCGCCGATCTGCGCGTGCGCGCCCTCCACCTCATGGCTGACCGCCTTGCCGATGTCATGCAGCAGGGCGCCCATCTTCGCAAGCTGAACGTTCGCACCCATCTCGGCTGCGAGCATGGCCGCAATATGGGTGGCTTCAACTGCGTGGTTAAGTTGGTTCTGACCGTAGCTCGTGCGATATTTTAGCCGGCCCAGCAGCTTGACGATCTCCGGGTGCAGCATCTGGAGGCCAGTTTCGATGACCGCCTGCTCGCCCGCATCCTTGATCGACTTCTCGACCTCGCCGCGCGCTTTTTCGACTTCCTTCTCAACGCGCGCGGGATGGATGCGCCCGTCCTGCACCAGGCGACCGATGGCGATCCGCGCCACCTCGCGGCGCACCGGATCGAACGAGGAGATCAGGATCGCTTCCGGCGTGTCGTCCACCACCAGGTCCACGCCGGTGGCCTGCTCTATAGATCGGATGTTGCGTCCCTGCCGACCGATGATACGGCCCTTCATCTCGTCGGTGGGCAATGGCACGCTGGCTACGGTCGTCTCCGACACATGCTCGGATGCAACACGCTCCATGACGCGCGTGATGATCTCGCGCGCCCGGTTCTCGGCCTCGGCGTATGCCTGCGCCTCTACCTCGCGAATCTTGCGCGCCATATCCTGGCGTGCGCTCTGCTCCACGGCGACCAGCAGCTCCTGCCGTGCATCCTCCTGCGTCATCACCGCGATCCGCTCCAGCTCGGCCGTGCGTTCCTCTTCGAGCCTGGTCAGATCGGTTTCCCGTTTGTCCAACTTGCTTTGGCGTTGATCGAGCTTGCGGTTGCGCTGCTCGAGTTGTTCTACGCGGCTCTCAACCGCCTCCTGACGCCGCTGGATCCGCTCTTCAGAGCGGTCCATCTCACGCCGCCGGCGTACGATTTCCTGATCGGCTTCCTCCAGAATCTGGACCTTTTGCTCCTGTGCAGCAAGCTCAATCGACTTGGCCCGCGTCTCCGCCTCGGCCACCATGCGCTTGGCCTCAACTTCGGCGTTCCTGAGGACGGCCTCTGCCTCGTTGCGAGCCTGGAGCTGGCGCGACTTGATGATGAGATAGCCAATTATACCGCCAGCAACACCTGCTGCCAGGAAGATCAACAGGTCCACGATGACGCGGAGGCCTGGACTTCCTATAAACATTGATTTCCTGCCTTTCAAATGTCATGGGTGATTATGTGAGCGGCGAACCAACGACATGGCTGCCGCATAAGTGCTCATAAATGATCGGGACTGGCACCTTCCTGCATCATCCCGCCGTCAATCCTCCTTCATCTCACGCAACAAACGCGCGACCACATCGCGCACGACATCATAGGTAAAGCCACGGCGCAGCAAGAACTCACCCAACTTGCGCTTGAAGGCCGGCGGGTCTTCGGCTGCCAATTCTGCAAGCCGATTCGCCCTCGACTTGGCAGCTGCATAGGCCGCCTCGCTCGAGTCCAAGCCATCGAGGCTCTCGTCGATGACTTCTTTCTCGACCCCTGCTCGTCGTAGCTCCTGCCGCAGCGCCTGCTCGCCCTTAGGCCGGAAACGCTGGCGGTTCTCAACCCAATAGGCCGCGAAGGCGGCGTCATCCAAGTAACCCTGGCCAGCCAGGCGGGCGAGCGCCGCCTCGACAGCCTCAGGCGGGAATTCGGCCTCTTCGAGCGCACGACGCACCTCTGCTGTACTGCGCGGCCGGTAGCTCAAGTATCGGACCGCCTTGTCATAGGCCTTCGCAGCGGCATCCGTCGCCTGCAGCTGTGCGATCTCCGCGTCGCTCAGATGCTGGCCGACCTTCAACCGGGCTGCATCGAGCGCCGGCAGCGCGAAAGCATAGTGGCCGTCGAGGTACACATTGACGCGCTCGTCGGTCCGTTTCTGGTAACGCAAGCCAGTGATAGTTCCGGCCATTGCCAATCAAAAAGCCGTGGCGATAGG
>Ga0123333_10006328_pt1 | contig 10441 bp, 8 predicted proteins | sample BioC12SIPDNA_3_FD_89957 | JGI IMG/M metagenome (GOLD analysis project Ga0123333, IMG submission 89957) | Anaerobic biogas reactor microbial communites from Washington, USA - Biogas_R2_B C12 SIP DNA | ecosystem: Engineered > Bioreactor > Anaerobic > Unclassified | place: Washington, USA...
CGCAGCGCGCGACGTGGGCATCGCGATCCGCAAGGCGCGCGAGTCCGCCGACGCGCGGGCGCTGGAGCCGGGCAAGTACACCGTGATCCTGGAGCCGCACGCGGCCGCGGGGCTGATCTCGTTCATGATGTACTTCTTCGACGCCCGCCAGGCCGACGAGGGCCGCAGCTTCCTGTCGAAGAAGGGCGGCGGCAACAAGCTCGGCGAACAGGTCTACGACCCGCGCGTGAGCATCTGGGCCGACCCGGCCGACCCCGACGTGCCGGTGCTGCCGTGGGACGACGAGGGTCTGGCGCGCACGCGCATGCCGGTGATCGAGGACGGCAAGGTCGCCAACCTGCTGTATTCGCGATACTGGGCGCAACAGCAGGGCCGCGAGGCGGTGGCCAGGCCGGGCAACCTGATCATGGCCGGCGGCACCAAGTCCACGGCGGACCTGGTGCGCGAGACCGAACGCGGCATCCTGGTCACCCGCACCTGGTACATCCGCATGGTCGACCCGCAGACCGTGCTGCTCACCGGCCTGACCCGCGACGGCACCTTCTACATCGAGAACGGCCAGATCCGTTACCCGATCAAGAACTTCCGCTTCAACGAGTCGCCGGTGATCATGCTCAACAACATCGACGAGCTCGGCAAGCCGGTGCGGGTGAGCGGCGACGAGTCGCGCTTCGCGATGATGATCCCGCCGATGCGCCTGCGCGACTTCACCTTCACCTCCCTCTCCGACGCGGTGTGATCGCGTGCCGTAGCCGCCGTGCCCCCGCCCCCGCCTGCGGGGGGCGGGCGCCACGACTCGTCGCGGTCCCCGGTCCGGTTGCGCGCGCATGACCGGGACGCCCATGACCCGCGCGCGATTCCTGCGCCTGGGCCTCGGCGCGATCGCCGGCGCCTGGCTGGGCGCGCGCGCGCCGGCCGCGCGCGCGTCGGCGGCGGGCTACGACTTCTGGTTCACCCGGCTCAAGTACGACTCGGGCGACTGGGACGTGGACGAGCGCATGCCGTCCAACGTGATCACCGCGCTGATCGACTACACCGGCCTGCGCGTGGACCCGGAGGAACACGTGGTCGAGCTGGCCGACCCGAAGATGCTCTCGGCGCCGTTCTGCTACCTGGCCGGGCACAAGCTGGTCGAGTTCAATCCGGCCGAACGGCGCAACTTCGAGCGTTACGTGCGCAACGGCGGCTTCGTCTTCGTCGACGACTGCAACCACGACATCGACGGCCTGTTCGCGAAATCGTTCGAGGCGCAGATGGCCTCGATCTTCGGCCCGCGCGCGCTGGCCAGGCTCCCAAACGACCACCCGATCTACAGCAGCTTCTTCCGGTTCCCGGACGGCCCGCCCGCCACCAGCTACGAACTCAACGGCTGGGGCGACGACCTGGTCCACGACTACCTCAAAGGGATCAGCATCGACGGCCGCCTCGGGGTGCTCTACAGCAACAAGGACTATGGCTGCGAATGGGACTACGACTGGCGCAACAAGCGCTTCCTGGCCGAGGACAACACGAAGTTCGCGGTCAACATCGTGGTCTACGCGCTCACCGCCTGAGCAGGCCCGCCCCGCAATCCACCGCCCCCGAGTGCCCATGAACGCCCCCCTCACCGAATCCGACATCCAGGCCCGCGTCGCCCGCCTGGCCGACCTGCGCGCCGCCATCGCCAGCGCGATCGTCGGCCAGCACGACGTGGTCGAGCAGCTGCTCACCGGGCTGCTGGCCGGGGGCCACTGCCTGCTCGAGGGCGTGCCGGGGCTGGGCAAGACGCTGCTGGTGCGGACCCTGGGCCAGGCGCTGGAGCTGCAGTTCCGGCGCGTGCAGTTCACGCCCGACCTGATGCCCAGCGACCTGCTGGGCACCGAACTGCTGGAGGAGGACCACGGCACCGGCCGTCGCGCGTTCCGGTTCCAGAAGGGCCCGGTGTTCACCCACCTGCTGCTGGCCGACGAGCTCAACCGCACCCCGCCCAAGACCCAGGCGGCGCTGCTGGAGGCGATGCAGGGGCACACCGTGAGCTTCGCCGGCGTGACCCACGCGCTGCCCGAGCCGTTCTTCGTGCTCGCCACCCAGAACCCGATCGAGCAGGCCGGCACCTACCCGCTGCCCGAAGCCCAGCTCGACCGCTTCCTGCTGCACATCGCCCTGGATTACCCGGGCGAGGAGGACGAGCGCGCGATCATCGCCCAGACCACCGGCGCGGCCCCGGCGCAGGTCCCGCGGGTGATGGGCGGCGAGGACGTGCTGGCGCTGCAGGCGCTGGTGCGCCAGGTGCACGTGGGCGAGGACCTGCTGGCCTGGATCACCCGCCTCGTGCGCGCCACGCGGCCGGGCGAAGGCGCACCGCAGCTGGTGCGCGAGTACGTGAAATGGGGCGCTGGGCCGCGTGCCGGACAGGCGCTGGTCCTGGCCGCGAAGGCGCGTGCGCTGCTGCACGGGCGGCTGGCGGCCACGCGCGAGGACGTGCAGGCGCTCGCCGCGCCGGTACTGCGGCACCGTCTGCTGCTGTCGTTCGCCGCCGAGGCCGAGGGCAAGCGTCCGGACGCGCTGGTCGCGGCGCTGCTGGACGAACTGCCGTTCCCGGGCGGCTGAGCGCCGCGGGCACGATGGTCCAGGATCCCGTCGGCCCGGCGCTGCGCGCGCAGCTGCGCGGGCTGCGCATCGCCTCGCGCCGCGCCAGCCCGCTGCGCGGCGGCGGCCTGCACCGCGGTCGCGACCGCGGCGCCGGGCTGGAATTCTCGCAGTACCGCGGCTACGAGCCGGGCGACGAGCCGCGCCGGATCGACTGGAAGCTGTACGCGCGCAGCGACCGCTTCTTCGTGCGCGAGGCCGAGCGCGACAGTCCGCTCGTGGCCTGGATCGTGCTCGATGCCAGCGCCTCGATGGCGCAGGCCGACGAGGCGCGCCCGGACTGGAGCCGGCTGGACGCGGCACGGGTGCTGGCCGCCTGCATCGCCGAGGTGGCGCTGCGCCAGGGCGACCATGCCGGACTGCTCGCCGCGGGTGGCGATGCGCTGCGTCTGGTGCCCGCGGCCGCCGGCAGCCGCCAGCGCGAGCGGCTGCAGCACGAGCTGGTCCGGATCGAGGCCGCGGGCGGCATGCCCGACCAGGCGCGGCTGGGGCCCGTCTGGGAGCGCGTCGGGCCCGATGCGCTGGTGGTGGTGCTGGGCGACTTCCTCGACCCGGCGCTGCCGGAGCTGGCCACGCGCCTGGCCGCGGCGCGCCGGGAAGTGCTGGCGATCCAGCTGCTGACCGTGGCCGAGCGCGATTTCCCGTTCGACGACGGGCGCCGTTTCATCGATCCGGAGACCGGCCAGGCGCTGCCCGGTGACGCGCGCGCGTTGCGTGCCGGGTTCCTGGCCCGGTTCGGCCAGGCCCAGCGCGAACTGCACGCACGCTTCGACGGGGCCGGCATCCGCCACGCGGTGCACGTGCTCGGCGAGCCGCTGCTGCGGCCGCTGCAGGCCCTGTTCGGCGCGGGCCAGGGGAGCGCCGGCGAATGACCCCGGTGTTGCTGCTTCCGTTGGGACTGGCCGCGTTGGCCGCGCTGGCGCTGCCGCTGCTGCTGCACCTGGCCCGGCGCCAGCAGCAGCGGCCCACGGTGTTCGCCGCGTTGCGCTGGCTGCAGGCGCGCCCGCGTCCGCGGCGGCAGCTGCGCTTCGACGAGCCATGGCTGCTCGCGGTACGCCTGCTGCTGGTCGCGCTGGTCGCGCTGCTGCTGGCCCGGCCCGCGCTGCAGGGCGTGGTGGACGCGCGGCCGCGGCTGCTGGCGGTGCCCGGCATCGCGCCGGCCGCGCTCGCGCAGGCACGCGCGCGGCAGGACGTGGAAGCGCGCTGGCTGGCGCCCGGCTTCCCGCCGCTGGACGTTGCGCCGCCGTCCGGTCCCCATCCGTTGGCGAGCCTGCTGCGCGAGTTCGATGCGCAGCTGCCTGCGGGCGTGCCGCTGACGGTCCTGGTGCCCGCGCGGTTCGCCGGGGCGGACGGCGGCCGGTTGCGCCTGGCGCGCGAGGTCGACTGGCGCGTCGTCGAAGGCGAGGCGCTGCCCGCCACGGCGCAGGTCCAGGCGCCCGTGCTCGCGGTCCGGCACGACGACGCGCATCGCGACGCCGCGCGTTACCTGCGTGCGGCGGCAATCGCCTGGCGCGACGAGGACGACGGCACGATGCCGGACGTGGCGGCCTCGACCCGGCTGCCGGCGCCGGGCGTTACGCTGGCCTGGCTCCACGCCGGCCAGTTGCCGCCGGAGCTGTTGCAGCGGGTGGAGCAGGGCGCCCAGGCGCTGCTGGCGGCGGATGCCGCCTGGCCCGACGGCGTCGAGCCCGCCGCGGCCTGGCGCGACGATGCCGGCCAGCCGCTGCTGTCGGCCGCACGGCTTGGGCAGGGCCGCCTGCTGCGGTTCGAGCGCGCGCTGGCGCCGGCGGAGATGCCGCAGCTGCTGGCACCGGAGTTTCCCCACGTATTGCGCGAGCTGCTGCAACCGCCGCCGGCGCCGACCGTGGTGGGTGCCGTGGACTACGCGCCCGAGGCCGGCGCGGTGGCGGTCGCCGCCGAACCGTTCGACCTGCGGCACTGGCTGGCGCTGGCCATCGCGCTGCTGGCGCTGCTCGAGCGCTGGCTGGCGACGTCGCGCCGGCGCGAGGAGGGGGCGTGAGCGTGGTGGCGGACCTCGACCGGCTGCTGGCCCGGGCGCGCCGCCGTGCCGGGCTCGATGCACTGCTGGCCTGGTGTCCCCTGCCGCTGGCCGCGCTCGCGCTGTCCTGGCGCCTGCCGGCGACCGTGGCGCTGGCGCTGGCCGTGCCCGCGCTCGCGCTCGTCGCCCTGGCGGTGGCCCGGGCGATGCGATGCCATGACCGCGCCTGGCTGGCGCGCCGCCTCGATGCCGCGCGCCGCGACCTGGACGACAGCAGCGCGCTGCTGTTCGCGGCGCCCGCCGCGCTCGGCCCCCTGCAGGCGCTGCAGCGCGACCGGCTGTTGCAGCGCCTGCGCGAGCGCCCGCCGCCCGACCTGCGCCCGCCGTGGTCGCCGCGCGCGATCGCCGCCGCCTGGCTCGCCCTGCTGGCCGCTTGCGCGCTGCTCGCGTGGTGGCCGGGGCCGCGCCCTTCGTCCACGCCCGCCGGCATCGACATCGGCGGCGCCCCGCAGGCCCCGGCGCCGCGCCTGGTGGCACAATCGCTGCAGGTGCGGCCGCCGCGCTACACCGGGATCGAGCCTTCCGCGCTGGCGACGCTGGACGCCGAGGCGCCGGCCGGCAGCACGCTGCGCTGGCGCCTGCGCTTCACGCCGCGCCCCGAGTCGGTCGACCTGGTCTTCCATGACGGACAGCGCCTGGCGATGGCGCGCGAGGGCGAGCACTGGACGGCGGAGTTCGTGCTGCAGGCGTCCACGCTCTACCGCGTGGTGCCCGCCGGAGGCGGGGACGCCGGCGCCTCGCCGCTGCATCGCTTGGACGCCGTGCCGGACCAGCCGCCGCAGGTGCGCGTGCTCGCGCCCGAACGCAGCCTCACCCTGATGGCGCCGGGGCAGCGCGACTGGACCCTGCGCTTCGAGGCCAGCGACGACCACGGGGTGCAGGCGCACGCGCGACTTCTGGTGACCCGCACCGAGGGCAGCGGCGAGAACATCCGCTTCCAGGACCACGTGCGCGTGCTGCGCGGGCAGGGCGATGCGCGCCACCGGCGGTTCGAGGCGGTGCTGCGGCCCTCGGAGTTCGGGTTGCAGCGAGGCGAGGACCTGGTGGCGCGGCTGGAGGTGGTGGACAACCGTGCGCCGCAGCCGCAGCGCGCGCGCAGCGCCAGCGTGATCCTGCGCTGGCCGCCGGAGCCGGTGCTGGGCGCGGAAGGGCTCGACGGACTCGCGCGCCAGGTGCTGCCGGCGTATTTCCGCAGCCAGCGCCAGATCATCATCGACGCCGAGGCGCTGCTGGCCGAGCAGCCGCGCCTGGCGCGCGGCGAGTTCGAGCGCCGGTCCGACCTGCTTGGCGTGGACCAGCGCCTGCTGCGGCTGCGCTACGGCCAGTTTCTGGGCGAAGAGAGCGAGGGCGGCTCTACGCTGCCGACCAGCGACCTGCCCACGAGCGATCGACCGACGGGCGACCCGCCCACCGGCGATCCTCCTTCCGCTGCCCACGACGGGCACGCCCATGACCACGCCGCTGCTCCCGGCGCGCCGGTCGCCTCCGGCTTTGGCGAGGTCGGCGACGTGCTCGAAGAGTTCGGGCATACCCACGACATCGCCGAGGCCGCGACCCTGCTCGACCCGGAGACCAGGGAAATCCTGCGCGGCGCCCTGCGCGAGATGTGGCAGTCCGAGCTGCACCTGCGCCAGGCGGCCCCGCGCCAGGCGTTGCCATACGCGCACCGTGCGCTGGAGCTGATCAAGCAGGTCCAGCAGGCCGAGCGCATCTACCTGCAGCGCGTCGGCACCCGGCTGCCGCCGATCGACGAGTCGCGCCGGCTCGGCGGCGACCGCGACGGCCTGCGCGACCGGCCGCTGCCGGCGCTGGCGCCGCGCGCGGGCGAGGACGCAGTGGCGACGGCGTGGCGGGAACTGTCGTCGGGCGGAGCGGCCGGCGTGCGCGTGGAGACGCTCGACGCACTCCAGGCCTGGGCCACTTCACGAGGCGACCGGTTGGAGGATCCACTGGCGTGGGTGGCCGCGATCGACGCGCTGCGCCACGCCCCGGACTGCGAGTCCTGCCGGCGGAGCCTGCGCGGCCTGGTCTGGGCCGCGCTGCCGCGGCCGGCCGGCGGCAGCGCGCTGCGCGCGGACGACCCGGTGTCGCGCCGCTACCTCGAGGCGCTCGACATGTCCGGGGAGGCACCATGAGCCTGCAGTCGTGGGTGCTGGCGGTCCTCGTCCTGGCCACGGCCGTGGCGTTGGCGCGGCTGTGGAGGGCCCATCGCCGCGATCCGCGCGGACCGCGCGCCTGGCGCCTGGCCGTGCTGCTGGCGCTGCAGCCACTGCTGGCCGGCGCGCTGTACCTCGCGCTGTTCCCGCCGCAACGGGCCGTGGATGCGGCCACCCTGGTGCTGCTGACGGAAGGCGCCGGGCCGGGCGACGCGGCATCGGCCGACGGCCGCGTGCTGGCCCTGCCCGAGGCCGGCGACGTCGGGGAAGTTCCGCGCACGCCCGATCTGGCCACCGCGTTGCGCCGCCATCCCGGGACTACCCGCCTGCGGGTGCTGGGCGCGGGATTGCCCGCCCGCGACCGCGAGGCGGCGCGTGGGCTCGACATCGCGTTCGAGCCCTTGCCGCCGACGCCCGGTCTGGTCGAGTTGCAGCTGCCCGCGCGGGTGGTCCGCGGCGCCGGGTTCGCGGTCGCCGGGCGCGTCGCGGGCGACGGGGAGCGCGTGGTCGAGCTGCTGGATCCGGCCGGCCGTCGCGTGGACGCCGTGGCACCGGATGCCGACGGGCGCTTCCAGCTGCGGGGCGTGGCGATGGAGGCGGGGGCGGCGCGGTTCGCGCTGCGCCTGGCCGACGCCGGGGGCGGGATCCTGGCGCAGCTGGACGTGCCGCTGTGGATCGAGGCCGACGTGCCGCCGCGGGTGCTGTTGTTGGCCGGTGCGCCGGGACCGGAAACCCGCGCCTTGCGCCGTTGGCTGGTGGATGCCGGCGCGCGGGTGGACGCACGTATCGCGCTCGGCGGCGGCCTGCACCTGGGCACGGCGGCGCTGGATGCCGGTGCGCTCGCGCAGGCCGACCTGGTGATCGCCGATGCGCGCGCATGGTCGGGCCTCGGCGAGACGGCGCGCGCGCGCGTGCTGGCCGCGGTCGATGCCGGCCTGGGGCTGTTGCTGCGCGCGGACACCGCGATGGGCGCGGCCGCATTGCGCGACATCCGCGGCCCCGGGTTCGAGGTGGGCGGCGGCAGCGGCAGCCGCGTCTGGACCCTGCCGCCGCCGCGCCTGGACGACGAGCAGGCACTGCGCGCGTGGATGGGCAGTGGCCGACCGGACGCGCCGTTCGACCTGGAGCAGGCCCAGGCTGCCGTGCCGCAGCTGTCGCGGCGCGACTGGCGAGTGCAGGGCGCACAGGCGGTGGCCCTGGCTCAGGGCGTGCAGGCGCCCGCCGGCTGGTGGCGTGCGCGCGGTCGCGGCCGCATCGGCCTGTGGACGCTGCTCGACACCTATGTGCTGCCGCTGCACGGTCGCGAGGATCTGTACGCGGGGCTGTGGAACGAGGCGGTCGCGACGCTCGCGCGCGCCGGGGGTGAGCCCCTGCCGGCGTTCGCCGCCGCGCCACGGGCGGGCCAGCGCAGCCAGGCCTGCGGCTGGCCGGAGGGCGCCGTGGTCGAGGCGCCCGACGGCCGCCTGATCGCGCCGGTGGCCGATCCGGCCAGCGGCGATCGCCGCTGCGCCGGGTTCTGGCCACGCGTCGAGGGCTGGCACCGGCTGCGCCACGGCGAGCGCGAACGCTGGTTCCACGTGGCCGCGGCCGACGCCGATCCGACGCTGCGGCTGGCCGAACTGCGCGAGGCCACGCTGGCGCTCGCGGCCGCGGCGCCCGACGCGGCCGCGCGCGCGCGCGCGGTTGCCGCGCCCGGCGTCCCGGGCCCGGCCTGGCCCTGGTTCGTGCTGTGGCTGGCGCTGGCGGGCGCGGCCTGGTGGCTGGAACGTTCGCGCCGGGGCCTGCGCGCCGTCGCAACGCCATGACGCACGCGCCGGCCGGTGGCGTTATCCTCGCCGGCGACCCGTTCGAGGAGCGACACCATGGCGACCTACCAGGGCGGCTGCCACTGCGGCCGGATCGCGTTCGAGGTGGAGGGCGAGATCACGGCGGTCTACGACTGCAACTGCTCGATGTGCCGGCGCCGCGGCGGCCTGCTCGCGCCGTTCCCGCGCTCGGCGCTCACGCTCAAGACGCCCGAGGCGCAGCTGTCGACCTATCGGTTCAACCGCCAGAAGATCGCGCACCACTTCTGCGCCACCTGCGGCATCGCGCCCTTCAGCGAGGGCATCGGCCCGGACGGCACCGCCTCGGCCATGGTCAACCTGCGCTGCCTGCCCGAGGTGGATCTCGACGCGCTGCAGCCGACCCGGGTCGACGGCGCCAGCTATTGAACCCGGCCCGGGCGATGCCCGTGGTCCGGCCGCCGTCGCGCTCGCCGGCGTCGACGCGCGGCCATGTCCCGCCATCCGATCTTCGAGGGAGCCTTCCATGACCACCCGCCGCGAGTGCCTGAAATCCGTGCTTGCCGCCGCCGCCGCCGCGACGCTGCCGCATGCCCGCCTGTCCGCTGCCGACCCCGGCGCGATGCGGACGCGCACGGTGCCGCGCAGCGGCGAACGGCTGCCGGTGGTCGGGCTGGGCAGTTCGGCGACCTTCGCCCAGGTGGCGCGCGGCGAGGACGTCTCCGCGCTGCGCGAGGTGCTGCAGGCGCTGGTGGCCGGTGGCGGCCGGGTGTTCGACACCGCGCCGGCCTACGGCGCCTCGGAGGAGGTGGCCGGTGCGATCGCGCGCGAGCTGGGGATCGGCGAGCAGGTGTTCTGGGCGACCAAGCTCAACGCCGTGCCGCGCGGCGGCGACAGCGCCGACCCGGCGGCGGCGCGCGAACAGCTCGAGACCTCGTTCCGGCGCCTGGGCAAGGATCCGCTGGACCTGGTGCAGGTCCACAACCTGGCCGACATCCCCACCCAGCTGGGCCTGCTGCAGCGCTACCGGGCCGATGGCCGGGTCCGCCATATCGGCGTCACCTCCACCAGCAAGCAGGCCTATCCGCGCCTGGTCGAAGTGATGCGCAACGAGGAGATCGACTTCATCGGCGTGGACTACGCGATCGACAACCGCGACGTCGAGGAAACCATCCTGCCGCTGGCGCTCGAACGCAGGATCGGGGTGCTGGTGTACCTGCCGTTCGGCCGCACCCGGCTGTGGAGCCGGATCGGCGAGCGTCCGCTGCCGGAGTGGGCGGCCGACTTCGACTGCGGCTCATGGGCGCAGTTCATGCTCAAGTTCGTGCTCGCGCACCCGGCGGTGACCTGCGTGACGCCGGCGACCAGCAAGGCGCGCCACATGCTCGACAACCTCGGCGCCGGCCGCGGCCGCTTGCCCGATGAGGCCCAGCGCCGGCGCATGGTCGAATTCATCGACGCGCTGCCGCCCGCGCCGTAGGAGCGGCTTCCGACGCGACCGGTCTCCAGGCCCATGGCCGCGCGGACTGGACGGCCGGCGGGTCGCGGCTGAAGCGCTCCTGCGGGGGCGCGCGTCGGCGACGCGGGTTACTCCGGCTCGTCGGTCTCGAACTCGACGAAGACCTCCAGGTCGAAGGCGAGCGCTTCCACCGCTTCGCGCACGCGGCGTTCGGTGGAGGGGTTGGGGACCTCGATCTCGATCTCGTGGGTCTCGGTGCCGCGCACGTCGTGCAGTCCGGCCGAGCTGGAGTCGGCGTCGTCCATGTGCGGCATCAGGTCGTCGACTTCCTCGACGTGCTCGATGCCGTCGAGGC
>Ga0123333_10006332_pt1 | contig 10435 bp, 10 predicted proteins | sample BioC12SIPDNA_3_FD_89957 | JGI IMG/M metagenome (GOLD analysis project Ga0123333, IMG submission 89957) | Anaerobic biogas reactor microbial communites from Washington, USA - Biogas_R2_B C12 SIP DNA | ecosystem: Engineered > Bioreactor > Anaerobic > Unclassified | place: Washington, USA...
CCTCGTCGACGCCGAGGGTGGGCGCCACGATTTCCGCGTGAACAAGCGCCGCTCCAAGGGCGAGCGCACGGCCTACTTTGGCGGCGTGATCGACAGCCGACTCCTCCCCGACGGCGGCTATACGGTGGTCGTCGAGGCCACCGACGAGCGCGGCAGCACGGCGCGCGCCGAGGCCCCCATCACGCTGATCGATGGCGACAAGGAGGACCTCCGCATCGAGGGACTCAGTGTCTGGCCGCAAAAGTTCACGCCCAACCGCGACGGCATCACCGACCGCGTCACCATCGGCTACAACCTCAGCAAGGAGGCCGCCCGCGTCGAGGTCTATCTCCTGGGCCCTGACGGCGTCAAGCATCCCGTGGCCGAGGACAAGATTCGCGAGATGGGCGCCGCCGGCGTCCACGAGCACGACTATGACGGCGGCATCGACCTCGGCGCGACGCCACCCGACGACGGCGACTATACCGTGGTGGTCGAGGCCGAGGATTTCGTGGGCAACCGTCAGCAGGTCACCGGCACGCTGACCATCGAGGGGGGCGGCGTGCCACGCGTATCCATCGTGAACCGCGCCGCGGTGATCGAGCCGTCCGTCGTGCCCCTCGGCGAGACGCTCACCTTCACCTGCACCGTCAAGAACGAGGGCACCGTGCCGGTGCGCACCAAGGGGCCCGAGTCGGACGCCGAGTACACCAGCCTGCAGAACTATAACACGCTGGGCGAGTTCGAGGAGCCGGGCCTGTTCCGCATCGGCCTGGACTATGAGGGGAACAGCGCCGGCCGCTCCTACCCGTTCCGCTGGCAGTTGGGCAAGGATGAGGAGCTGACCGTCATCGACACCGAGATCGGCCCGCAAAAGTACCTCATGCCGGGCCAGACCGTCACCGTCATCGGGCATCTGCGCATCCTGGAAGAGACCTACAAGACCGAGCCCTACTTTTGGGTGGGCCTGCTCCACGAGCACGTGATGATCGTCCAGGACCGCGTCGACCCTGTGCCGATCTCTATCGGGTTCTGACCCCACCATGGACCTCGGCGTCATCGTCGTTAGCTACAACACGCGCGCACTTACCTGCGATTGCCTGACGGCGGCGTACGCCTCCATCGAGGCCGCTGCTCTCGACGCCCACATCTGGGTAGTAGACAACGCCTCCTCCGACGGGAGCGCCGACGAGGTGCGCCGCCGCTTCCCGCAGGCGACGCTCATCGCCAGCGACGCCAACCTCGGGTTCGCGGGAGGCAACAACGCCGCCCTGCAGGCCATGGCCGCCCTGGACCAACCGCCCCGCCACGTGCTGCTGCTCAACTCGGACACGGTGACCCACCCCGATGCCCTGGGGCGCATGGTGTCCTTTCTGGATGCCTCGCCTCGCGTCGGCGTAGCGGGGGCGCAGCTCCTCTACGGTGACGGCTCCTTCCAGCACGGCGCCTTTCGCTTCCCCACCCTGTGGATGGCGCTCTTTGATTTCTGGCCCCCGCGCAACCGCCTGGCCGACTCGTGGCTCAACGGTCGCTACCCCCCGTCGCGCTATGCCGCCGGCGACCCGTTTCCCATCGACCATCCCCTGGGCGCCGCCTTGATGATGCGCTGGGAGACGTACCTGGACGTCGGCCCGCTGGACGAGGGGTATTTCATGTACTGCGAAGAGATCGACTGGTGTCTGCGGGCCAAGAGGGCCGGCTGGGGCATCTACTGCGTGCCGAGGGCGCGCGTGGTGCACTTGGCGGGCCAGAGCGCCCGCCAGTTCCGAGAGGCTATGACGCTGGCGCTGTGGCGCAGTCGCTACCGCCTCTATGAAAAGCACTACTCCCGCGCCTACCGCTGGGCGATGCGCCGCATCGTCCGGGCCGGCATGGCGGCGGAGGCGCGCCGCACCCGACGCGCGCTGTGCCGCGGCGAGCAGTCTGCCGATGAGGCGGAGCGACGTCTGGCCACCTACCGCGCCGTGAAGGCGATGTGACCATGCCGCCGCAGACGATGCCGCGCATCACCGCCGCCGTACTGGCCCGCGACAACCAGGACGACATCGGCCCCTGCCTCGAGAGCGTCGCCTGGGCCGACGAGCGCCTCGTCATCCTCGACGACCGCAGCGCCGACCGCACCGAGGAGATCGCGCGTACCATGGGCGCGCGCGTAGTCCACCACCCCTTTCGCAACTTTGCCGAGCAGCGCGACGTGGGCCTGCGACACGCCGGCGGCGACTGGCTGTTCTACATCGACACCGACGAGCGCGCCACGCCGGCGCTGGGCGAGGAGATCCGGCGCGTGGTGGCCGACGACGCCTACGCGGGGTGGTGGGTGCCCCGGCGCAACTGGATCTGGGGGCACGAGATCCGCCACGGTGGGTGGTTCCCCGACCACCAGCTGCGGCTGCTGCGGGTGGGATGCGCCCGCTATGATCCTGCCCGCCCGGTGCACGAGGTAGTCCTTCTCGACGGCGCCGCCGCCTTCCTCGCGCAGCCCCTGCTCCACGAGAACTATCGCACCCTGGGCCAGTACATCGCCAAGCAGCGGCACTATACCGACCTCGACGCCGCGCTCCTCCGCGACCGCGGCGTGCGCCCCAAGCCTTGGACGTACCTCGCCCAGCCCCTGCGCGAATTCTGGCGCCGTTATGTCGCTCTCCGCGGCTACCGTGACGGTCTCCCTGGCTTGGCGCTGTGTCTGTGGACCGCCTACTACTATGGCTTGGTGACGACGGTCAAGCTCGGCCGCCTCTGGCGGGAGCGGTAGGGGTCAGACGCCGCACCGGCGCGCATCGGCGTGCGCGCCCTACACCACCACCCCAGCCCGTCCCGCCGCCACGGCGCGCACCGGCGTGCACGCCCGACACCACCGCCCCCCAACCCGTCCCGCGGTGGCGCGCACCGGCGTGCACGCCCTACACCGCCGCTCCCACCCCGACCCGCGGTAGCGCGCACCGGCGTGCACGCCCTACACCGCCACTCACTTGACGCATGAGGTGTAGGGGCCGGACGCTGTCCGGCCCGCCGCGCCGGCGAGACCGACATGCGCGCCCGACACCCTCATCGTATCCCGGCCCGCCGCGCCGGCGCGCACCGGCGTGCGCGCCCGACACCCTCATCGTATCCCGGCCCGCCGCGCCGGCGAGACCGACATGCGCGCCCGACACCCTCATCGTGCCCCGGCTCGCGGCGCCGGCGCCCATCGGCGTGCGCGCCTACACCCGCCGCCCCCCATCTGGCGTATAGGGTGTAGGGGCCGGACGCTGTCCGGCCCGCGGCATCGCGTGTGCCCGAGACGCCAAGAGGGGCAGGGTTTCCCCTGCCCCTCTCCTCTATGCGAAAGCGGTAACGGCGATTCTACGCCAACTCGGGCTGCAGCAACCCGTACCCTCCGCCGCGACGCCGGTATACCACGCTAAAGCTATCAGCCGTGGCGTCGTAAAAGGCGAAAAAGTCGTGTCCCAGCAACTCCATCTGCTCAATCGCCTCCTCCACCGTCATGGGGCGGGTGCGGAAGCGCTTGGTGCGCACCACCTCGGCCTCAGCCTCCCCCTCCGCGAGCGGCTCCTCTTCGAGGAGTGTCTCGGGCTGCGCCGCCTGCATGCGGTTCTTGGAGCGATAGTGCTTGCCCTTGTAGCGCTCGATCTGCCGCGTAATCTTGTCCATCACGGCGTCGATGGAGGACTGCATATCCGCCGAGCGCTCTTCGGAGCGAAGGATCGCGCCATTGGCGCGCAATGTCAGCTGCACCACCTGGCTATCGCCGACGCTCTTGGTCTTGAAAACAGATAGTTCTACCCTCGCCTCATCGATCGTGGGTAGATAACGGTCGAGCTTTCCCACCTTTTTCTCTACATACGACTTGAGCCAGTCGGACAGCTCGACGTTCTTGGAAGTGACGATGATCTGCATCTCTAGCTCCTTTCCCCGAGGTGAGAGCGGCCCGAGACGGTTGGGGCGAGCGCAGAGGCACTCGGGTGTCGGCTGCGGCCTCCCACCGCGCACCCGAGAGGTCATCATTGACCCGGCCGCTTACTGCCATGGTAACATGGATTGGGGGGCATGTCAACGAGTGCACCATTCTAGAGCATAAAAAACAGGTAAACCATAAAACGCGAGCATTCACCGGGCTTCGTGCCACGATGCACAGGGAAAGCGTTTTCGTGCCCCGCTCCGCTTGACACGCGGCGGCCGTCCATGGTATATTCCTATAGGCATAGTATAGATTAGGTGAGTGCGATGAAACTGGGAACCAAAGTGCGCTACGGCACCCGCGCCATGCTCGACCTGGCGCTACAGCCTCACGACGAGATGACGAGTCTCAAAGAGATCGCCGAGAGACAGGACGTATCGCAGAAATACCTCGAGCATCTCTTCTCGTCGCTGCAAGCGGCTGGCCTGGTGCGTTCGGCACGCGGCCCGCGGGGCGGCTATACCCTGGCGAGGCCGCCGCAAGAGATCACCGTGCGCGAGATCTATGAGGTGCTGGAGGGCTCGGAGGGGTTCTCGCCGTGTACCAGCGACCCCGAGGTGTGCAACCGCTATGATGTCTGCGTGACCCATGACCTATGGGAGCGGATGCACGCCGAGGCGATGCGAGTGCTCGACGAGACCACGATTGCGGACCTGGTGCGCGAGGCGCAGGAGCGAAAGGTGGCGTCGGCTCGGATGTACCACATCTAGTCGACCCGGCCACCCACCCACGGTAAGGAGAAGCGACGATGGGCAGGATCTACCGCGACATCACCGAGACGATCGGCAGGACGCCCCTGGTGCGACTGAATCGCGTCACCGAGGGCCTCGCCGCCGAGGTGGTGGTCAAGATGGAGTCGTTCAACCCGCTTTGGAGCATCAAGGACCGCATCGCGGTCAGCATGATCAACGCCGCCGAAGAGGAGGGCAAGGTCACCGCGGGGACGACCATCATCGAGCCGACCAGCGGCAACACCGGCATCGGGCTATCGTTCGTCTGCGCGTCTCGGGGGTACAAGCTGATCCTCACCATGCCCGACACCATGAGCGTCGAGCGTCGTCGCGTCCTGCAGGCGCTGGGCGCCACGGTGGTGCTCACCCCGGGTAGCGAGGGGATGCCGGGCGCCATCCGCAAGGCGGAGGAGCTGCTCGGCGAGACGCCCAACAGCTACATGCCGCAGCAGTTCAAGAACCCCGCCAACCCTCGCATCCATCGCGAGACGACGGCCGAGGAGATCTGGAATGACACCGACGGCCGCGTCGACATCGTCATATCGGGCGTTGGCACGGGGGGCACCATCACCGGCATCGGCCAGGCGCTCAAGCCACGCAAGCCGGGCCTGCGCATGGTGGCCGTCGAGCCCACCGGCTCCCCCGTCCTGTCGGGCGGCAAGCCGGGGCCCCACAAGATTCAGGGGATCGGCGCGGGGTTCGTGCCTGACGTCCTCGATCGCAGCGTGATCGACGAGATCGTGCAGGTGGATCAGGACGACGCCATGGCCATGTCCCGGCGGCTGGCGCGCGAGGAGGGGATGCTGGTGGGGGTCTCGTCCGGCGCGGCGGCGGTGGTGGCGCTGCGCGTAGCGGCCAGGCCCGAGAACGCCGGCAAGCTCATCGTAGCCGTGCTCCCGGACCTCGGTGAGCGCTACCTGAGCACGCCGCTGTTCGAGACCGAGTCTTAGCGCACGGCCCCGGAGGCGGAGCAGCGCCAGGCTATCGAGCACGTCACCGGGATGAACCTATTGACGTCGGTAGCCTTTCGTGCTATTCTGTGTATGCCCTCTACCCCTATAGGGTATAGACATGCGCACCCATCCAGGAAACGATGCGGCGCGAACCGGAACGATAGGAGGCCAGTCGTGAGTCAGCAGATCACCCTTTATGCGGATGACATCTCGTGCCAGCACTGCGCCATGACCATCAAGCGCGAACTCGGCGCGGTGGCAGGCATCTCCAACGTGCAGGTAGATGTTCCCAGCAAGGCCGTCGCGTTCGAGTACAGCGACGATGAGGCCCTGGCGCGCGCCAAGGCCCTCCTCGACGAGATCGGCTACCCGGTCCGCGCCGCATAGTCTTGTGGCCGGGGATTCCCCCGACTCGGGTTGGCGTCCACCGCCCTTCATGGTAAGATCACTGGCCGCCCGGTTCCCGGGCGGCCAACGCATCGAACGGGTGATCGGCATGACGACCATGCGGACGATACACGCCATAGCGCTCGCCATGATTCTGTCGGCGGCGCCGCTCATGAGCTGCGCGCCCTCCAGGAGCGAGGTAGCCGGCCCGACGGCCTCTGTCAACGCCACGCCGGACGCCATCAGCGCCGCCGCTACCCTCTCGGCCGTTCAGCGAGGCCCTGGAGCCGGGCAGCCGGCCGTCGATTTCGCTCTCAAGGGGATCGATGGTTCCGACGTCACCCTCTCGTCGTTGCGGGGCAAAGGGGTGGTGCTCGTCTTTTGGGCCACCTGGTGCGAGTACTGCCGGCAGGTGCTCCCCCACCTCGCGGAGGTCTATGAGGAGGCCCGCGACGACGGCATCGAGATGCTGGCAATCAACCAGCAGGAGGAGCCGGAGCGCGTCGTCGCCTATACGGCCGAGCACGACCTCCCCTACCCGGTGCTCATGGACCGGGACGGCGAGGTCGCCGACCGGTACCGCGTGCGGGGCCTCCCCACCACGGTGTTCATCGACCCGGGGGGCGCCGTACAGCGGGTGCACCTGGGGACACTCGAAGAGTCCGCGCTGCGAGATTATGTCAATGCCCTCCTGCCGAAAGAGACCTGATCCCCTGGATCGGGGTTCATAATGCGCATTCAGACCCTCCCTCCGGAAACCGTCAATGAGTGGACCGAGCGCATCACCTACTGGATGTCACGGCTGCTCCGATGGGTGAGCGCCCACTGGCTGGCTCTGGCCAACCTCGGGTTCGGCGTGCTCGTGGGGCTGCCCATCCTGGCCCCCGTGCTCTACCACCTGGGCTACGATGGGCCCGCGGCGCTCATCCACACCGTGTTCCACCCCCTGTGCCACCAGCTCCCCGAGCGATCGTTCTTCCTGTTCGGGCCAAGCGTCACCTACTCGTACGATCAGCTGGCCGCGCTGCTAGGCCAGGGCACCGTGCCCCAACGGTGGGTGGGCTCATCCGACCTCGGGTTCAAGATGGCCGTCTGCGAGCGCGATATCGCCGTCTACGGTTCGATGGTGGTGGCGGGGGTCGTCTTTAACTGGTTGCGGCGCCTGCGCCCCCTATCCGTGCGTGGCTTCCTCCTGCTGATCGTCCCCATGGCCGTCGACGGCGGTGGGCAGTTCATCGGGCTGTGGAGCAGCACCTGGATCACGCGCGTCATCACCGGCGCTCTGTTCGGGGTGGCCTGCATCGCCCTCACCTATCCATATCTGGAGCGCGGCATGCGTGAGGTGCGCGCCGAGACCTCCGCCACCCTCCAGCGCTGGGGGCATTAGGGTGGATACCCAGAGCGTCACGCTGTTGGCAGCGCTGGGGGCCGGGCTTCTGTCGTTCTTTTCGCCGTGCGTGCTCCCCCTCGTGCCGGTCTATCTGGCCTACATGACCGGCGCGGCAACGGTGCGGGTCGAGGAGCAGAGCCGCCTGCGCGCCGTCGCCCACGCCCTGTTCTTTGTGCTCGGCTTTGGCCTCATCTTTGTGGGCCTGGGCGCCGGCATCGGCGCCCTCGGCGGCCTGCTCTATACGGCGCTCCCCTACCTCACCAAGGTGGGCGGGCTGATCCTCATCGTCTTGGGGCTTCACACGGCCGGCCTCATCCGCGTGCCTTGGCTGCAGATGGAGCGTCGCATCGGGATCGAGGCGCCCCAGGGGCGCGGATTCCTGACGTCGTTCCTCGTGGGGCTCATCTTTGCCGGGGGATGGACCCCCTGCGTGGGCCCCGTGCTCACCGCCATCCTGTTTCTCGCTGCCGACAGCCAGACGGCGGCCCGCGGCGCCACGCTGCTGGTCGCCTACACGGCGGGCCTCGGGCTCCCCTTCGTGGCCGTGGCGGGCCTCTTTGACCTCGCGGCGCCCGCGCTGCGGCGCCTCGGGCGCCACGCGCGCGTCGCCAGCGCCATCGGTGGGGCGTTCCTCATCGCCATGGGGTTCCTGCTGGTTACCGACCTGTTTCAGGCGCTGATCTACCGGCTGAACGCGTTCACCTTCGGCGCCTGACGGCGCGCCTGCAGGCCCTCTCGCATCTCGCCGATGGCGTAGTAAGAGCGCGGTCAGCCTTGCATGACGTTGGCGTATTTGTCAGCAAAGGGCATCTCCTGTATACTCGCCATGTGTTCGGGGCGTAGCGCAGCACGGTAGCGCGCACGGTTCGGGTCCGTGAGGTCGGAGGTTCAAGTCCTCTCGCCCCGACAGGAGAGAGAGCCGCAGATCGTCGGATCTGCGGCTTTGTTCTGACCACCCCTCGACCGCCCTGCCACCCCACACGCCCGGGCGGGACCCTACCGTTGTCGCCCGCTCCGGCGAGGTGGTATAATGCGCCCTGCTAGAACTCCGGCCCGTAGGGCCGATGCGCACCGGGGCGATGCACCCGCAGGATCTCGCCGATGGCCATCATCCAAGTCGACCGCATCTCCAAACGCTTCGATCTGCAGCCCAACCGCCCGCGCTCCTTCCAGGAACTCGTGCTCAACGGCTTCCGCCGCGGACGCCGTGCACGCAAGGAGGAGTTCTGGGCGCTTCGCGACGTCTCCTTTGCGGTGGAGCCCGGCGAGAACCTGGGCATCATCGGCGCGAACGGCTCGGGGAAGAGCACCTGCCTCAAGCTCCTGACTCGCATCATCGAGCCCACCAGCGGCTCCCTCGCCGTGAACGGCCGCGTCGCCGCGCTGCTGGAACTCGGCGCCGGGTTTCACCCCGAACTCACCGGCCGCGATAACATCTTTTTGAGCGGCTCGGTCCTGGGTCTGAGTCGCCGCGAGATGAGGCGCCGCTTTGACGAGATCGTGGCCTTTGCCGAGTTGGAGCGGTTCGTCGACATACCAGTCAAGTTCTACTCCTCGGGGATGTACGTGCGACTGGCGTTCGCCACCGCCATCAACGTCTCGGCCGACATCCTGCTCGTCGACGAGGTGCTGGCGGTGGGCGACCAGAGCTTTCAGAACAAGTGCCTCGGCCGGATTCACCAACTCCGTGCCAGCGGCACCACCATCGTCTTTGTATCTCACAGCCTCGACGCCGTGCGCTCGCTGTGCGACCGAGTCCTCTGGCTAGACGAGGGCAGGTTGTGCGGCGACGGGCTCGCCGAGCCGATCATCCGTCGTTACCTGCAGCACGTCCACGACAGGGCCGAGTCCGAGGCGATGGCGCACCTGCGAATACGACGGGAAGCCGCAGCCGACGATGCGCCGTCGCAGGACAACGGGCGTGAGACCACGGACGTCACGGATGGCCCCGCGCATCCCCGGCGGGTGCCCAACGGCCAGCGCTGGGGTTCGTGTGAGGCCGAGATCCTCGACGTGGCGATCCAGGGCGCCGACGGTGGCGAGCGCTATATCGTGACCTCCGGGGAGCCGATGCGCATCGTCATCGCCTATCGCGCCCATCGCCGCATCGAGCACCCCATGTTCGGCCTGGCGATCCATCGCGACGACGGACTGCAGATCAGCGGGCCGAACAACGTCTTTTCCAACTGCGACATTCCCTTCATCGAGGGCGCCGGCCACGTCACCTATGCCATCGACATGCTGCCGCTACTGGAGGGCACCTACCTCCTGACCGCCGCCATCCACGACGCCAAGGGTGAGTATACCTACGACTATCACGGGCAGAGTTGGTCGTTCCGCGTCGTGCGAGGAGAGGTTGGGGAGCGCTATGGCATCGTCTACATGCCGTCGCGCTGGGAGCACACGCCGAGCGCCGTGATCGAGCCTCAGGAGGCGAACTGATGTTGGCGCGGTTGACCGAATTGCTGCGCTACCGTGAGCTGATCGAAAACCTCGTCATGCGCGACCTCAAGGTGCGCTACAAGGGCTCGGTACTCGGCTTCCTCTGGTCGCTGCTGAACCCCCTGCTCTTGATGGGGGTCTTTACTGTCGTGTTCACCCTCCTGGCGCCCAATACCGCAATACCCAAGTTTCCGGCATTTCTCCTCTGCGCCCTGCTGCCGTGGAACTTTTTCAGTTCGTCGATGGTGGGCGCCGTCCACAGCATCGTAGGCAACGGCCACCTCATCAAGAAGGTGTATTTCCCCCGCGAGATCCTACCGATCTCGGTGGTCATGTCCAACTTTGTGAATTTCCTGCTGGCTCTACCGGTACTGTTCCTGTTCCTGGCCCTCTTTCGCGTCCCCTTTACCATCTGGCTCGTCTACCTTCCTGTCATCATGGCGATACAGGTGGTGTTCGTGATCGGCGTCGCCCTGCTGCTCGCCACCCTGAACGTCTACTATCGCGACACGGCCGTGATCCTGGAGGTGCTCCTCCAGGCCTGGTTCTTCTTGACGCCCATCTTTTACCCCGCCGAGATCGTGCCCGAGTGGCG
>Ga0123333_10006333_pt1 | contig 10434 bp, 9 predicted proteins | sample BioC12SIPDNA_3_FD_89957 | JGI IMG/M metagenome (GOLD analysis project Ga0123333, IMG submission 89957) | Anaerobic biogas reactor microbial communites from Washington, USA - Biogas_R2_B C12 SIP DNA | ecosystem: Engineered > Bioreactor > Anaerobic > Unclassified | place: Washington, USA...
ACGCAGATGAACTGGTCCATGATCCCGCACGGCGCGCCCGCCCAGTCGTGCTCCGCCTTCTGCGCGAGCAACCCGAGTTGCACCGGATCCATCGTCTCGCCTGCCGCCGCCAGCATCGTCCGCCCGTACCCGACCTCCAGCGCCGCCGAACTGCTCAAGCCGCCGCCCGACGGGATCGTGCTGCTCACCAGAACATCCAGACCCACCAGCTTCTTGCCCGCCCGCGCCAGCAGCGCCGCCACCCCCTTGGCGTAGTTCGCCCACGACGGCTTGCCCGCCGCCAGATCCGCCGACACTTCAAATTCGCAAGTCTCGTCGAACAGATCGCTGTAAATCCGGATCGTCCGGTCCGTCCGCCGAGCCGCCAGCATCACCGCCTCTCGCTCGATCGCCATCGGCAGCACGAAGCCGTCGTTGTAATCCGTGTGCCCGCCGATGATCTCAACCCGACCGGGCGACCGGACGATGATCTGCGGCTCAACCCCGAAACGCTCCCGAAAACCCGAAATAAACCGCCGCGGATCCGACACGTTCGCTCCTTTCCTGTTGGCTGCTCGCGACCCATAGATTAGTACGATCCCGCCCGCGGATCAAGCCCTTTGTCCATCCACCGCCTTCAGCCGATCGTTTTGCACTTTGCATTCCGCATCTTCCATTCCGCCTTCATTCGAAGCCGTAGGGTGCGTCCTCCGGACGCACCAAAAACGCCGCCGCGCCAACCAACCACATCCATCCGCAATTGACTTGCCTGCGCCGTCACATCGGATTATCCTCTTATCCCAGGCGCGACAAAGGGACCCCGGCATGGCCAACAGCCAGCAACCGCAAATCGCCACAACCGACTTGCGCCGCCCGCACCGGGCCACGGGCGTCTTCTACCCGCCGGCCGCGCCAAACGCAAACCACCGGAGACCACCAACCATGACCACTCGACGACGCCTTCCCCTGTCCGTGCTCCTCGTCGCCGCCGCAACCCCGATCCTCTGCTCCGCCACAACCAAGCCGACAACCCAGCCAACCGCCGCGCCCGCCCAGATGCCCCTCGAAATCCGCGTCGACCCGCGCGTCGAACTGATGAGCATCATCTTCCACTTCGCCGGCCACCCCGAATACGACCAGTGCCAGATCCCCAGCTACAAGACCGACGCCCACCAACACTTCGCGCCCTTCCAGGAGCACGAAGTGTTCCTCTTCGCCCGCGAACTCCGCAACCGATGCGGCGTCTCCTTCGACGCCGTCATGTCCTTGGCCGTCCACCTCACCGACGCCGAAACGCTAAGCGAAAAACTCCCCTTCGACCCGCCGCCGCCAACCCTCGACAAACGCTGGACCACCCACGACGCCCGAAAATTCCGCGAACTCGCCCGCGACTTCGCCCAACAATCCAACTTCGCCGCCTTCCTCGAACAACAATCCGCCCTCTACGCCAAAGCCCAACGCCAAATGCAGACCCTCCTGGAAACCGAAGCCCGACTCGACTGGTTCCCGGGCTACTTCGGACCGCGACCCAACACCACCTTCGTCGTCATCCCCACCTTCTTCAGCGGCAACTACGGCACCCGCATCCAAAACGCCGACGGCACGACCGAATTCCACAGCATCATAATAACCAACGCCACCTTACTCGGCAAACCCACCTTCGCCAACTGCATGGGCACCATCGTCCACGAATTCTGCCACTCCTACTGCAACCCCATCGTCGACCGCCACCTGACCCAGCTCCAAGCCGCCGGCGAAAGAATCTTCCCGCCCCTCAGCCAAATTATGCAACGCCAAGCCTACGGATCCTGGCAAACCATGATGTACGAATCCGCCGTCCGAGTCTGCACCGTCCGATACTTCGCCGCCACCGCCGGTCCCCAAGCCGCCCAACGCGCCGTCCGCTCCGAACACAAACGAGGCTTCATCTGGACCGCCGACCTCTCCGCCCTCCTCCAACAATTCGAATCCCAACGCGACGACTACCCCACCTTCGAATCCTTCTTCCCAACCATCGTCGAATACTTCAATGCCAACACCGACCAGATCGTCGAACAGGTTACAAAATGAAAAAGGGGACATTCTGCTTTTCCGACAGCCACGCCCGCGACAGCACACCCACCAGGCCAAACGGAAAAGTAGAATGTCCCCTTTTTCATTCTTCGCCCGCGATGCCGCTTCGCTGGAACAGCCACCATCCTGGCAACACCGTTTCGACCGATCCGCCGTCCGGTAGGACGGGTCATGACCCGCCGCCTTCCCGCTGACGGTGCAGCGACGCTCGCGATGTCCGCTCTCGCAGACCAACCGACGTCAGGCCTCAAAACCGTGATCCTCAACCCCTCCGCCGCCTTCCATCCAAACCTCCGCGTCTCCACCCCTCCGCGGGAAACCAGCCTTTGTCCCTCCTGATCCGCTGACCACCCGACTACCCGCCACCTGACCCCCTGTCTTCCCTCCGCGTGCTCCGCGCCACGCCCAAGTGGGAATCGCCGCCTCGCTATGTGTCATTCCCGCGCACGCGGGAATCCAGACTCTCAAACGCCCGCGAGCGGCCACGCGACGGACTCTCCGCCGGGGCCTGCGCTCGCGAGCGCGGGGCGCGAATGACAAAGGCCAAGAGCCCGTCACCTCGATCAACCGACTGCATCCGTCGGAATATGCCCAGGAGAGAATACCCTGGACGCCCGGCGTGGCGTGTGGTAACATCTTCTCCGACCGGCACGCGCCGGCAAAGGGAGCTTTGTGTAGAATAAGAAGTTAGCAGGCTCGGAGATTCTCCGTGCTATGCGACGACAAGACGCGCACATTTCAAGGTCCGCGTTCGTACATTGAGAGCCTGTGGAAGTACGTTGATCGGTCCGCGAGAGTTGAGACGGGGCGAGTCCGCGCCTTCCTGAATCATTGGATCGCTGAATATCCCGAGGGGAGCCGCGGCGAGTTGATCTCTCGGTTCAAAGCTGGCGACGACAGGGGTTTCACATCTGCCACATTCGAGGTTGTTCTCTTCGCTCTCTTGAGGTCGACCGGATGGTCAATCACAGTTCACCCTGACTTGAAGAATGGCACCGGTGCCCATCCTGACTTTCTTGCCACATCATCCCAAGAGGAGAGCGTTTATATTGAGGCTGTCATAGCATCTGAATTCAGCAAGGCGGAGATCTCAGCCCGCAAGCGAGCTGACGTCGTGCTTGACGCGATAGAGAGGGTCAACTCGCCGGACTTCTTCCTGGACGTGGATGCGGAGGGGCATCCGGACAGACCGCCTAACGGCAAGTGTCTCCGCTCGGCTCTTGAGAAATGGCTGACGTCTCTTGACCCCGATGCAGTCACGGAGCTAACCGCAGAGAAGGGCTCCAGTGAGCTACCGAGCATGAAATGGGAGAAGAAGGGCTGGCAGATCACCTTCAGAGCAATACCGAAGATGCCCGAGGAACGCGGCAAGGGGCAGCGGGTGATCTGCGCGTTGCATGAGGGCGGCCGCTTCGTCAATTCCTGGGAGCCTATCAGAGACGCTGTGAAGGCCAAAGGAAACCGTTACGGCGATCTCGATCACCCCTTGATCGTTGCTGTAAACGTGGATGCGATCGACGTAGACGAATTCGATGAGATGCAGGGTCTATTCGGTGAGGAGGCGTATGTATCTGGAGTTGGTGACCCCTATCCTACCGAAATGCGACGCAAGCCGACTGGTGCCTGGTACGGGCCGAAGGGTCCTCAGTACACACGCGTCACTGCTACCTGGCTCTTCCGGAATCTCAACGTGTGGAACTTGGCGACGCCAGCTAACACTCTCTACTTCAATCCGTGGGCGCAAAGGTCTATCCCCAAGTCCTTTGCGCTGTTCAATCACGCGAGAGCAGAGAATGACAGGATGCAGTGGACAGCCGGCCATTCTCTTGGCCAGATCCTCGGGCTTCCGATGGAATAGCTCGAGTAAGACCGACCAACTGCGGTCAGGTCTTGAAAGCCTGATTTCCAGCCCTCTCCGCCATCTTTGCTGCCTTCTGTTCACCTCCTCCGCGTGCTCCGTGCCAGTCACGCCTCCTCAATCAACGCCTGCCGCTCCAACCGAACCGCCCGGGCCTTCTCTTCGAGTTCCACCACCCGACCCTCCAGCCGCAACACCACCCGCTCCACCCGCGATCGGCACGCCTCAGCCGCCTCCAGCGACCGGCCGATCTTCGACTGCACAAAAATGTCCGCGACCAATCCGTCAAAAAAGAAGTCCGCGAATTTCGCAAACGAACCGATCTCCAGCGACTCATCAAGCCGCATGTCCACGTCCGAAAGCTCACGCTCCAGAATCCGAAGGTGCTGCTGAGCCCGATGCACCGTCCGACGGGCCTCATCCAGCTTCCCATGCTTGATCGCCGTCGATATCAACCCGCCGCCGCCCAGCGTGTCCCACAGACCCCAATTCCGCGCGCTGCCCAAAAGCCGAACCGTCTCGCCAAGATCGCCCAACACAAGCCGGCCCGCCGACAACGCCTCCTTCACCTCCTTGACCGTCGATTGAGCATCCGCCAACGCCTCCGACAACGCCACCATCCGACCCGCCGCCGCTCCGCCCGAACCAGCCACCGCCGACTCCTTCTCCGCCATCAGCCCCTTGTACCGCTCATCCAGATCGCCGAACCCCTCAAGCCGCCGAACCAGCTCCGCCTCCTCCGCCGCCAACGCCTCCACCGCATCAAAACACTCCCCGTGCCGGAGCCGCGCCTCGACAAACTCCCGCCGCTCCTTCTCCACCCACTCATCCCGCCGCCCGATCATCGAATGAAAAAATCCCGAAAGGCTGAACCCCTCCAGCCTCTCCACGTCCGCCCCCTCCCGCTTCAACGCCCGCTCCAGACCCGAAAGCCGCTCCCGCTGGAACGCCAGCATCGACCGCGTCTTGCCCAGCCGCTCGCGCAACACCTCCCGCTCCCGAATCCCCTCACGCACCGCCAACAACTTCTCATTCAACGCCTCATACATCGCCCAACTCCACACAAAAATACCGCTCGCCGAGAACCCTTCATACCGCCGCATCAGCCGCCAAGGCCAACCACCAGACCTCAGCCGCACAACTCGCCCCTCTTACGTCGGATCAGACGCCGCTTTATTCCCGCGAATCCTCACTCGAAACAGCATTCGTCGCCACGGCGGGCATGACCGCCTCCGACGCCAGTCCGGTAGGCCAAGTCATGACCCGCCGCCTGACCTGTTGAATTCCGGAATGCGACCCAACGGGGGAACGATCCTGAACGGTAATCCACAACCCCCTTCGCTCCCTCCGCCGCCTCCCGTACGGGCAGGCCTTGTGCCTGCCCTCCGCCCCACACCCAACCCCAGGCCAATTCTCCCCAACCATCCCGTACGGGCAACCCTCGTGGTTGCCCTCCCCCCACCCTCGGACCCGCACGACCATGCCTCCACACCCCCACTTGGCAAACCGCCTGCCGATCCGTAGAATCCCGCGATGTCCAATGTCCCAGCGACCGAAAGGACCCGACCGATGAACGCTCTGGTCAAAAACCACGCCAACCCCGTCATCCCCCGCGACCCCACCCGCCCGTGGCGGTATGGCCTGACCGCCAATCCCATCCTCGCCCGCGGAACCGACGGACAGTGGGACGACTGCGGAATCTGGCCCGGGTCCGTCGTGCGCGTGGGAAAAACCTGGTACCTCCACTACGAGGGGCGAAGCTGCGGGGAATTCCAAGCCCAAGCCGACAGACGAGCCACCGGACGCGGCCGCGCCGGCTTCTCCCAGGTGGGCCTGGCGACCCTCCAAGCCGACACGTTCTTCTTCCGGCCGTGTGGCACCTCGCCTCAAAAACCCCAGGGCGTGGGCCGCCGTTCGCCCCGGACGGGCATTTCCGACGCCCGCCCTGGCAAACCGCGGCCCACCGCCAAATCGCCCGTCACCCGCAAATTGCGGGCCCTCGGCGGCCAACCACCGCGTATGACCGCTGCGGCTGACCGCCGAATCGGGCCTGGTGGGGGGGTTCAAGGCACCAAAGACCGCAAACGCACGCAACCTACTGCGAAATCGCCGACAACTGGTCGTGCTCAAAGCGGAACAGACTGTCCATCTTCGAGCCCAGCATCGTGATCGCCCCAATCGCCAGAATGACGATCAGGCTCAGCATCACCGCATACTCGGTTACGGCGTTCCCGGCCTCGTCCGCAACAAAACGATCAAAATGTCTGAACCATTGGGTTAGCATGGCACTATAAGGCTACGATACAATCCCCCTCGCGTCAAAATGGAGAACCTTCCCCCGCCCCAACCCGCCGCCCAGCCGAGTTATCGCCACCTCCGACCCCCCCGGTCCGAGAACCCTACGGCAGAAAACCCTTCGGATTCTTCAGCTTCTTCGGCAAATAGTCCCTCACCACAAAGTCCAACCCGTACTTCGCGAACGCCTGCTGCTCCACACGCATCCGCATCTTCAGCATCTGCTCCAACGCCTTCTGCCACGGCTTGTGATGGTGCACGAACGGGTCGTTCTTCAACGCGTCCTGCGCCCGCTTGATGTCCTGCTCCTTCAGCTCGTGCGTCGGCAGGTTGTACTCCACCACGTCCTGCGGCGTCACCCCAAGATAGCTCGCCTGAGGCACACAAAAAAATCGATTCAAATGCGCCGCGTTCCCCGACCCCACCTTCAGCGTCCGGTAAATGTTCATATACCCGTACGGATCGCCGTCCGTAAACGCATACACCGGAATCTTCTTCTCATCCGCCAGCCGGCGAATAAACCGACGGCATGCCCGCGACGGAACCCCGCCCATGCTGATCAGAATGCAGTCCTGTTCCTCAAAAAAACCCTCCTCCACCAGCCGGTCGAACATGCCCGCCGTCTCGATCGCCAGAACAAACCTCGCCTTCGTCCGAAACTCCAACTGCTCCACGCTCGACGGCACCGTATACGCCCCCGACCCGAACTTCGTGCAGTCGATCTCGATCCGCTTCCCGCTCCCCCGCTGACGATCCACCACCACCAACTGACCCGCCACCGCACCCCCGTGCTCCTCCGGCTTGAACCGCATGATCTCCCGATTCACGTCCAGCATCGCCTCGATGTCGTCCATCACCGTGTCCGACTCCGGCTGCTCCGTGAACATCGCCTCCCCCCAGTTCTTGCTCTGGTAGTACGCCTCCCGCTTCGTCGCGTGACGGTCCGTCTCCACCAGCTCCTTCGAAAGCGACATCATCCGAAGCGTCTGAGCAAACGTCTTGACCGTGTTCACCGTCAGCGTCCGAACCTTGTTCTTGTTCTGAATCTGAAGATACCCCTCCCGAGACGAATACTTCACGTTGTTCAACGCCCGTATCGGCAGCTTCATCGTCGGCTTCTGCCGCTTGCCCACCTTCTGATAAACGTCCTCCGCCGTATCCTTGATCCGTTTGATAATATCCAATGCCATCACCTGCTCCTTCAACCACCAGCCACAGGGCCGGCCACTGCGTTATTATCGGCCGTCAGACCCGATTCCCGTCAACCCCCATCCACCACACGCCGCCACGGCAAAACGTGTTTTCTGCTATCAACAATACTAATATTATACCGCTGTGCCGCCCAACGCCTACAGCTTCCACGCCCGAGCAAAGTTCTCAAATGACCGGTCATACGTCCGCTCCGCATCCGGCGGAAAACAGCAGCCCGGCAATTCCCGATTCTTCAAATGATACTGCAGGCACTCGCAGCATACACCCTGCTTCGAACACCCACTATATGAACAACTGCAAAAACTTAAGTTACGCTGCTTTTTGCATTCCACCGGCACGTCTCCTGTCTTGAGTGTAAACAGCTTTATACATTATTTCTTGCCAAACCTCGAAAGTAAATGCCCACACGCCCTCAAAACCCCCTTTTTATCGGCCCTTCCCGCCCGCCGAACTTGACCACATCCGCCGGTAGGCTAAGATGGTTTATGGGGTCGTCAGCCGTGGGGGCACGGGCCGGCGGCTGTTTACGCGAAACACCACATGACCACTCAGCGGCCTTGCCGCATCATGGCCGCCAAGACGGGTCACAAAACGAGGAGAGAGAGCAATGGATACAATCAGAACATCTCTGGCCGGAGCTTGCGTCGCGCTGATCCTGGCAATCGCCGGCTGCGGTCCCGGCGTCTTCGACCCCAACACCCTCGACCCCAACGCCGCCGATCCAAACACCCTGGATCCCAACACCACCGATCCGAACGCCGTCGAGCCCAACCAGACCGACCCCAACGCCGCACCGCCGCCCCAGGGAGGCGACCAACTCCCCGTCGCCCCCGAAAGCCTCGCCTTCGATAACCAGGGCAACCTCTACGTCGCCTCCGAATTCGTCGGCGTCTACCGCCGCCAGGCCGACGGCGAATACGTCCAACTCATTTCCAACGACGACAACGCCCTCGACAGCCTCGACAAAATCCGCTTCGTCAACAACAGCCTCTACGTCTTCACCATGACCCAAACAAACCCAGCCGTCTACCGCTACGACCCCTCCGGCCAACTCGCCGCCGCCGTCTTCGACCCCAACGACGCCCGACGACTCGGCGCCACCCTCGCCGAGGACGTCGCCGTCGCCCCCGACGGCCGAGTCTACCTCGCCATGTACTACGAGGATATCTTCAGCGAAGAACCCCGCGTCTACCGCTACGGCCCCGACGGCGAAGCCGAAAGCGCCGTCGTCCTCTACGACGAAGGCGATATCGGCACCGTCACCGCTCTCGCCGTCGATCCCAACGGAAACCTCTACGTCGCCGACCCCTCCAACATCGCCAAATTCGACCCCGACGGCAACCTCATCGCCGTCCTCGCCGAAACCGGCGACCACGGCCTCGACTACCCGCGCGAAATGACCGCCGATAGCGCCGGCAACCTCTACGTCTGGAACAACGTCACCACCGACGACGGCACCCGCTCCTCCATCCTCCAGTTCAACCCCGACGGCGAATTCGTCGCCGAAGCCCTCCCCCTCGGCGCCGCCGACCAAGCCGGACTCTCCAACTACCCCTCCGACCTCCTGATCGGACCAAACGGCCAACTCCTCATCGTCGATCTCCGCGGCGACGTCTTCGAAGTCACCAGCAACGGCCAACTCGAAACCTACCTCGACTACCCCCAGAACGACAACGCCAAAACCGTCGACCGCGAATCCATCGAAGCCGACCGCGAACGCGAACTCAAAACCCGCGACGCCCAACAATAACCCGTACGGGCAACCCTCGTGCTTGCCCTCCGCCCCGCATCACGCGCGGTCAGGTCCCAGGTGGCATCGGTAGGGTGCGTCGTCCCGACGCACCATTTCCCTTTCACTTCCCATTCCCCGCCCCTCCGCGTGCTCCGCGTGCTCCGTGCTAATCTCAAAAGGAAGTCGCGCAGACGACAGGACTGCCACGCCACCCAGCCAACTACCCGCTCGGCCGACTCAAAAACCCCACCGTCGACTGCAATATCCGCTGCCGCAGAACGCTCTCCTCGTCCCGCGCCGTCCGCTCCTGCAAATCATCCAGATTCGCCCGACAAAACCGGCATCCCAGCCGCTCCACGTGAAACCGAACGTACCCCTCCCACGCCGGCTCCAACGTCCCCAACAAAAACGCCCCCAGCGTGCTCCGCTTCGGACAGCTAAGCCGCCGCTCTCGCCAGATCTCACCCAACAACCCGTCGCTGTACCCCCGATGCACCGCCTCCGCCGGCTCCGCCAACCCCAACTCCCGCAGCCGCCGGCCCACCTGCTCCCGAATCTGCTTCAAATACCGATGCTTGATCAACCCCACCTGCTTCTCGTCCATCCCCACCATCTCAGCCGCCCGGTTGTTCCGAATCTGCGAATAAAAAACCATCTCCACGATCTGCAGGTCGCGAAAGTTCACCGACCGCTTCAACCCGTCGATCAACTCCCCCAACGCCTCCGCCAGCGACTCCCGCTGCAGATCCCGCTGCTCGTCCCGACGCACGTACCAGCTTGCCGTCGGATCCCCGCCCGCCACCTGCTCCGCCGCGTCCGACGCCTCCTCCCCGTCACACCCGCCCGCGTCAAACACGTCCTGCAGCAGACACACGTTCGCGTGCTTCCCGCGATAATGGTCGATGATCTTCCGCCGCAATATCGTGAAAAAATACGTCTCCAGACTCACCTCGCCACGAAACGAATCCAGCGACTTCAAAAAACTGATGAACGTCTCCTGAACCAGATCCTCCGCCTCCCCGCTGCGACGAAGCTTGCTCCGCGCAAACGCCACCAGCCGACCCTGATACCGGTTCACCAGGCCCGACCATCCGTCCTCACGACCCTGCCGAATCTGCTCCAGCAGATACGCATCCGCCTCGCTAACCTGACCCATCACACGCCACTCTCATTGTCCAACCTCTCCTCAATCGCCAACGCCCCGTACGGGCAACCCTTGTGGTTGCCCCGACCCCTCCGCGTGTTCCGCGTGCTCCGTGCCACGCATTCCGCATTTTGGTATTTG
>Ga0123333_10006339_pt1 | contig 10427 bp, 8 predicted proteins | sample BioC12SIPDNA_3_FD_89957 | JGI IMG/M metagenome (GOLD analysis project Ga0123333, IMG submission 89957) | Anaerobic biogas reactor microbial communites from Washington, USA - Biogas_R2_B C12 SIP DNA | ecosystem: Engineered > Bioreactor > Anaerobic > Unclassified | place: Washington, USA...
CCCGGCCATCCGCGGCAGGCGTCCAGCCCTCCACCCGGTCGCGGGCTGCCTCGATCACCTCGGGAAGCAGCAGGAAGACCGCAGGCGCTTCCTCATGCAGGATTCGCTGCGCCTCGTAGTAAGCTTGCGTGCGCAGCTCCGGATCCGGCTGCGTCTCACCGGCCAGGATGAGCTCGTTCACCTTCGGATTGTCATAGGTGGAGAAGTTGCCGCGGCCGTAGCTCTGGCCCTCGACGAAGCCGTGCCACTTTGCCTCCATGTGGCCCACCGGATCGAACGCGGAGTCACCCCAGTCACCCACATACGCCTGGCGCTCGCCGGCCAGCAGCTTCGGCAGGATCACGCTGTACTCCCAGATGCGAACGCTGGCCTCTACGCCGACATCGCGCAGCTGGCCCGCAACGGCCTCAGCGACCTGCCGCGTCACCTCCTGGGTATCGATGACGAAGGAGAGTGTCTGACCATCCTTTTCCACCGTGCCGTTGCCGTCAGCGTCGGACCAGCCCGCTTCCGCCAGCAGGGAAAGCGCCTTGTCCGTGTCAAATGGGTACGGCTTGAGATCGGGGTCCGCGTAGTTGTTGAAAGGGGAGAGCACGCCCGGCAGGACGATCGCCCGGCCCCCATACAGCGCCTCAACGAGCAGATCCTTGTCCACCGCATAATTCATCGCCTGGCGCACCCTGACGTCATCGAAGGGCGCGAGATGGACGTTCATCTCCATCCACATCGGCCGCGTTCCCGGCCCCGTCAGGAGCTGTACGCCCGGCGTCTTATCAAGCGTATTCGCCAACTCCGGTGGGACTTCCTGGATGATATCGACTTCGCCCGCCAGGAGCGCAGCAACGCGAGTCGACGCCTCAGGGATGACGCGGAATACCGCCTCCGATACACATGCCGGGCCAACCGGCGCCAGGTCCGGCGCGCCGCCGTAGTAGTCATCGAAACGAGCCATGACAAACTCATCCATGCCCCTGGCGGACACGAACTTGAACGGGCCCGCGCCGATCGGCTGCTTCAGGAAGCCCTCTGTGCCCACGCTCTCCAGGTATGCCTTGGGCAAAATCTGTTGGTGGGTCAGGAGCTGGAGCGCGGGCGGCCACGGCCCGCTGAACCGCATGATGACAGTGAAGTCGTCCTGCTTCTCCACCGAAAGCAGGGGCGCGATCAACCCCTTGCGCGGCGATGTGTGTGGCTCAGGATACTCGATCGCGTTTTCCTTGATGATGCGCTCGAAGGTGAAGACGACATCGTCGGCCGTCATCGAAGAGCCATCGTGGAACTTGACGCCTTCCCGCAGCTTGACCTCCAACGTCTTGTCGTCCAGCCAATCGATGGCCGTGGCCAGTTCCATGTGAACGCCGCTGGTCGTGTCGCGGGTGACCAGGCCATCGAACATGTTGCGCACGACTGTCTCGGACTCACGGCTGCGATGATCGGCAGGATCGATCGCGGTCGGTGCGCGAGCCAGTGCGACTGTCAGCACTTTCGCCTGTGGGGGCGGCGGCTCAGTGGCGGCTGCCTCGGTGCTCGCACCCTGCTGCTCCGCCGCGGGTGCAGGGGTGGGCGCGGGTGCGGGGCTCGCGCAGGCCACCAAGGTGGCAGCCAGCAGCGTAAGCACAAGGAAGATTCTAAGAACGGAAGGCAGGTGGTACATTGTTTTGGATCTCCTCTCTGGGTGATTGACGGCATAGTTATGGCTCAGAAGGTGTCTCCTCGAATCAGTCTAGTAACGAAACACCGCTGCGAGGATAGCCTGGTCCGGAACCTTCTCCGGCTCGACAGCATAGACGGTTCCTCCCTTTAGGATCGACTCGATCGCAGCCAGGTCGAGAAGGTCTTCGTCGCCGGCCTCTGGGTCCTGGTGTACGTGAACGGAGTTCGTGCTTGGGTCTGCGACGCCCCAGACCTGAACGCCGACCGGAACAAACAAGGTATCCACACGCCCCTGGTGCGCGGCAAGAACCGCCTCCTGTACATCCGCGGTGGTCCGCCCTGTGCCTTTGAAGCGATTGTACTCACCGATGGCCTCGTCCTCAGCTGCCGAGAAGATAGGCTCAACAAGCGGCCATGCCCGAGCGTGTAATTCTGCAGGGCTGAGTTCCTCGGGATTGCCAGGGATTCCCTCCTCGACGAGATGGGGGTATGTGTTGGCTTCTCTGTACAGCGGAAACAGGTAATCGACCCCAGCCAGCACGACGGGCGACTGACCGCCCGTAAGGACGCCAGGCAGTTCATCGTCTACCTTGTGAAGCCACCTTACGATCCTGGCCTTGGCATCATCATCTGCATCATGACCGTGAAACATGGCTGTACGGCCGCCCGATCCCGCAGACGTGCCGGTGTGGAACTGCAACTGCTTCTCAAAGCGCTCGTAACCCAGAGCGTCGACCAGACTCTGGGGCAGGCTCTCCACGTCGACCTCGTCGACCGTGTGGCGGGTGCCTTCCAGAAGCCTGACTTGATTCTGACTCAGCGCCAGAATGTAGAAGTGACCATCATTGGCGAACAGCGGCAACAAAGGCTTGAAGTGAAACCGGTTCGCGATGACCACCAATTCCTCAAGCGGCAGGGGCACCCGATACGACCGAAAGACGTCGGACGCGAGAAACACCGCCAGGCCGTCACTCTGATGCCGCCAGAAACCCGGCTCCCCGGCAAGTTCCTGGGCCGGCCTCAGCAGTTCTCGCACCTCTGGGGAGCGCATCCCCTTGGCCAAAAGGCGCTCCTCCGCTTGACGCAGCAGATTGCTGAAGCGGATCGGGTCCTGCTCCGTATCGCGGCCCGCCCTATGTGTGGGCATGTATAGCGATAGGCACCAGCCGGGATGGCGATCCATCAGGACCTTCAGCTCGTTCATTGTCATTATGTCCATTACAATACTATCCTCTCATGATTTGTCGGCTTCGCTGTCACGCCTTGCCACAGTGAAAGTGCGAGGCGAGGATCGGTCTTTACTTCAGGTCCAGACCTCTTCGCCGCTTTCACTGCGACTTGCGACGTACTCCGGGATATCGATCATCGGTGGGCGGACGTGCTCCCGCACCTCCCGCACCTCCAGGTGCAGCCGCTCCGCGTCCGCACGGTCCGGCACGGGAGATCTCCGCACCATCTTCATCGTGCGATTGATGTCGTCGACCAACACCAATCCATGGCGGCGCTCCAGGTCTCCGATGAAGACCTGGAAGGCTGCATGTGCCGATTCAGCCAGCGTCTCCATCGAAGGTGGATCGCCGGCACGATTGAGCGGCTCCTGCAGGTTGACCTGCGCGATGGACGACAGGCCGTAACGCTGGTACATCGCGATCAACAGGCCGGGCTGCACGCCGCGGCCCGCGTGGAACGGGAGCGACTCCAACGCCTCGCGACGCGCCGCACACGCGCCGCTAAATGGCTGCAGGACGCCGGCAAGTTGCGGATGGAGCAGGTTAACCAGCGGGCGAACTACCAGTTCGCTCAGGTGGCTCACGGCCGAGTGCGACCTCTCGTCGCTGTCCGATTTCCAGCGCCCGTACCCCCCGACATATAGGCATCGCCTTTCCCTGAGCAGTGGGCCCAGCAGGCCCAGCACGAACTGCGGCCCGCTGTTGGCAATGTCAGGATCGAGCCAGACGATCAGGTCGCCGCGCGTGAGAAACAGGCTCTTCCAGAATGCCTCGCCCTTGCCTGAGAGAGCACCGTACTGCGACAGGATCTCGCGCTGGCTGTACACCGGAACGCCCAGGCCCGCGGCGATTTCACAGGTGCGATCCGTTGATCCTTCGTCGACCACAACGATCTCGTCCAGCAGAGGCGTCTTGTCGTACAGGGCGGGCTTGAGCGCGCGGATCACCTTGCCGATGGTGGCTTCATTGTTACAGGCAGGCAGCACCAGGCTGATGGACATGCCGCTCCGAGCCTTGGACGCTAGCAGCTCCTCGGCGTCTCCGAACTCATCGGCATAGTAGGTGTTCTCAGCAAGCCACTTATCGACGAGCAGCGCGATTGCGCCCTCCGCCATGGCTGGGTCAGCCGGCTCCACCGGGACAGGACGTTGCGACCGCACCAACATCACGGGCGCCGGAGATTCCCTCATGACCCTGTCTGCAATCGGGCCCAGGGATGGCCCGCGCAGCCGCGCGGCACTGCCCATCACCAGGAGGCTCGCGTCCTGCGCAGCCGCCAGGATGGTCCCCAGCGGATCGTCAGTCTCGACCTCTTCGCGCGCCACGCCTGGCAGCTTGGAGAGCACCCCGGACAAGCCTTCGTAAGCCACTTCAGCCTCGTCGGTTGTAACTCGTTCGCCGGCCGCGGGCCGCACGTGTAACACCTTCACCGTCGCACCGTGCGCCTTGCCGATCGTGAGCGCCAGGCGGATCGCCACTTCTGCGTACGGCCCGCCGCGCACCGGCACTACCACGCTGCGCAACCCCCCTTGAGAAGGGACGCCGTGCACCATTGCGAGGTCACAAGGCGGCCGCGCCAAGCCCTCAAGCACTTCGGCCGCGTGTGCATCAGGGCCGGACGGATACGCGACCGCCATCAGCTCGAACCCCTCCCCCTGTACGAGGTGAGTGACTTCGGACCAGAGATCGTGCGTCACACGAACCTTCACCCGGACCTGCGAGCTACGCGACGTGCCCGAGCGTTGAAGCCTGGAACGCAGCTCGCGCGCGGCCAGCATGCCGAACGCCAGGGGTTCATCAGGGGGCATCACAACCAGGCCCAGGAGGGTGACGTTCTGAGCTGGCGCGATGCTCAACGCTGCCGCGAGGCTCGCGTCCGGACTCTGGCCCGGCAGAACCAGCGCCAATACTTTGTGAATTGGAGTAAACTCGTGAACGACTCGGGACATGACCGCCTCACCACACTAAAAACAGAAATGCACACATCTCCGCGGGCAGGGCCTGCGGCAGTACCACGTTGCGACAGGGACATTCTTCCCGGCAGCAATGCCGCATCCTCCGGAGCATCCAGGGGACTTCTGCTATTCCGCATTCAGGACTCTGCCTTGACAAACCTGCTGTCTTTGGCTATCCTAACAAAGGAAATATCTTTTGTCAACAGGATCACAAATGAAATGTTCGAAGAGATGAGTCATCCCAAAACGGTTGTCGCCGCAGCACTGGGCGAGTGCGTCCACGTTGCCGGCGTCATGAACTTCTTGAGGCTTGCTGAAGCCGCAGGCTGGCGCACGGTGTTCCTGGGCCCTGCAGTCTCCCCTGAACAGGTGCTCGAGGCCGCGCGCAGCGAGCAGGCCGACCTCGTCGGAGTCTCCTATCGCCTGACCCCAGAGACGGGGGAACGGCTATTGGCCGATTTCGCGGAGGCGGCGGACGACCTGCGCGAGAAGGGGGTGCGCTTCGCGTTCGGCGGCACGCCGCCGGTCGCAGAGCGGGCACGCGCCATCGGCTTCTTCGAGCAGGTTTTCGACGGCAGCGAGCCGGTGGAATCCGTGCTCGCTTACGTCAGGGGGGAGGCCGGCGACGCGGCCGGCGCCTTGCGCTATCCGCAGACGACGATCGACCGGATCGCCTGGAAGGCGCCCTACCCGCTCCTGCGCCACCACTTCGGTCTTCCGACGATGGAGGCCACGCTGGCAGGCATCGCCGAGATCGCAGATGCGCGCGTACTCGATGTCATCTCGCTCGGCGTCGACCAGGACGCGCAGGAGAATTTCTTCCATCTCGAACGCCAGGATCCGCGGCGGACCGGCGCGGGTGGCGCTCCGGTGCGCACCGCGGACGATTACCGGGCGCTCTACGAGGCAAGCCGCCGCGGCAACAGCCCCCTGTTGCGCACCTACTCGGGCACGGACGACTTCATCCGCCTGGCCGAGATGTATGTGGACACCATCAACATCGCCTGGGCTGCGGTGCCGCTCTTCTGGTTCAACGATATGGATGGCCGGGGGCCTCACGACCTGGCTTCATCGATCCGTGAACACCAGCGGCTCATGGCCTGGTACGGCGAGCGCAACATACCGGTCGAGCTGAACGAGCCCCATCACTGGGGCATGCGGGACGCGCCCGATGTCGTCTTCGTCGTGGCCGCCTATCTTTCCGCCTATAACGCGAAGGCATGGGGCGTGCGCGATTACATCGCCCAGTTCATGTTCAACAGCCCGCCCGGCCTGTCGGATGCCATGGACCTCGCCAAGATGCTGGCGTGCCTGGAGTTAATCGAGCCGCTGGCGCAGGAAGACGCTCAGGGGGGAGAGGTCGGACAGTTCCGGATCCTGCGCCAGACACGCGTCGGCCTGCTCAGCCATCCGCTCGATCCCGAGGCCGCGCGCGGCCACCTGGCCGCGGCCACATATTTACAGATGGCGCTCAAGCCGCACATCGTGCACGTGGTCGGACATACGGAGGCCCACCACGCAGCAACCGCGGAGGACGTGATCGCTGCCTGCACCGTGGCACGTCGTGCCATCGAGAACGCCGTCGCCGGCGCACCCGACATGACCTTCGATCCGCGCGTTCAGGCGCGCGTGGTGGAGCTCGTGGCCGAAGCCAGAGTCACTCTTGAGGCGATCAAAGGCCTGGCCAGGCCGGGCATCCCGGACCCACTCATCGACGTTGAGACGCTCACGCGCGCCGTCACGTCGGGCATCATGGACGCACCGCACCTGCGCAACAACCGCTACGGTCGCGGCCAGGTGGTCACCCGCATGGACGAGCGGGGAGCCTGCGTCGCCGTGGACCGCAACGGGCAGCCCCTGACGGAGGCGGCGCGCATCGCAGACCTGGGGTGACAGGCCGGAACAGCGCCGCAGGACGGTCACCAGCACATCCCCAACAAAACCCAAACGGCCCAGGGCGGGCAGGCACACCGAGGTGCAAGCTTTTGTCCGACGCGGGCCGCACCAGGATACTCACAAACAGGAAGGAAAAATCATGACAGGTATCGTAGGAATCGAACGCGCCAGTGCGCGCTCTGAAGTAGAACAGATGCTGAATTGGATCGGCCATCGCGGGCCGTCGGGCAGTGCCATCATCGAGACGGACATCGCAACCTTAGGAATGGTGTTCGACGCCACCGATACGCGGGCCTCGAAAAACCTGCGCGAGCTGGGAGTTGCGCGGGATGGAGAAGGTTACACGCGCCTGGCCGAGGCCGATGCAAGGGGCGCGCACGTCACGCTGACACGGGACGCGCTAGGTGTCGCGCCCCTCTATCACGGAAGGCTCTCCGACGGCGCGCTGTGCTTCGCCTCCGAGGTGAAAGCACTGGCGCCATCGGCCGTCTCGATCGAGGAACTCCCGCCGGGAAGCATCTTCGACGGGCAGGAGGTGCGCGCCTATTACGAGCCGGCCCAGCAGCCGGCCATGCAGGCATCTCCCGAGCGCATTGCAGCCGAACTGCGCCGCCGCCTGGCCGAGAGCGTGGAACGGCACGTCGACGGCCGAGACATGGGCGCCTGGCTTTCGGGGGGCCTCGATTCCAGCGCGCTGGCCGCCCTGGCGCGACCCCATGTCGGGCATTTCCACACCTTCGCGGCCGGCCTGGCGGGTGCGCCGGACCTGGCATTCGCAGATGAGGTGGCGGAGTTCATCGGGTCCGACCACCACAAGGTGATCGTCACCTTCGATGATCTGCTGGCCGCGCTGCCCGAGGTCATCTTCCACCTGGAGTCATTCGATGCACGGCTGGTGCGCTCGAGCCTCACCAACTACCTGGTCGCGGGCGTGGCAGCCGACTACGTGCCCCACGTGCTCTCGGGCGAAGGGGGCGACGAGCTGTTTGCCGGCTATGCCTATCTCAAGGACCTCGAGGCGGACGCGCTGCCCGACGAGCTGGTGGACATCATCGGACGGCTGCACAACACCGCGCTCCAACGCGTGGATCGCTGCGCGTCGGCACACGGCACGACCGCACACGTCGCGTTTCTGGACCCCCAAGTGGTACAATTAGCCCTGAGCATCCCGGTCGAACTGAAGCTGCATGACGGAGTCGAGAAGTGGATCCTGCGCCGGGCGCTTGACGGCTCGCTGCCCGACTCCGTTCTCGACCGGACCAAGGCGAAGTTCTGGGAAGGCGCCGGCGTGGGCGAGTTGTTGGCCCAATACGCCGACGAGCAAATCAGCGATGCTGACTTCGCCGCCGAGCGCAGCCTTCCGAACGGCTGGACACTGAACTCCAAGGAGGAGCTTCTCTACTACCGCATCTTCCGCGAGCGCTTCGGCGATTCGCTGGACCTGGCCTGGATGGGGCGCACCAAGGATGCGCCGCTGGATTGAGTCAATCAAGGGAGTGAACGCCATGTATATGATGATGTTGGTCCTGGACAATCCGGATCGGCTGGATGGGCTGCTCGACGCATGGGCCGCCATCAACGTCAAGGGCGTGACGATCGCAGAGACGACGGGCGCATTCCGCCGCCAGGTGCGACGCGGCCGCGTGCATGCACGCTATGCGATCGGTAGCATGGGGCCGAGCAGCGAGAAGGCCAACTACACGCTGTGGGCGATCGTGCCGGATGACGAAACCGTGCAGCGCTGCCTGGCGGCGGCGGAGGAGATCCTTGGCAACCTGGACGACCCCAACACGGGCGTTTTCGCGGCGTGGCCCCTCTCCGCGGTCAAGGGTGTGCCCGATCGTGGGAAAGCCGGCGAGGGAGAGAGTTCATGGTCTGGCTGACTTTCTTCGGCAGTGCGGTCCTGATCGTGCTGGCTGCCACCCAGCTTGCGAAATATGGCGATGCCATCGCCATTCGGACCAAGCTGGGCGGCATGTTCGTCGGCACGCTGCTGATGGCTGGCGCCACCTCGCTACCCGAACTGCTGACTACCATCAGTTCGCTCGACCAGGGGGTCCCGAATCTGGCAGCGGGCAACCTGATGGGCAGCAATATGGTCAACATGCTCATGCTTGCCGTCCTGGACCTGCTCTACCGGCAGGCTCGCATCCTCCGTCGCGTCGCCATGCGTCACGCGCTCACGGCGAGCCTGGCGGCGTTGCTCATCGGGATGACGGCCTTCTTCATCCTGGCCGACGTCGAGCTGCGTATCGGCTGGGTGGGACTCGACAGCTTGCTGCTGATCGTCGCTTACGTCGTCGGGCTGCGTTTGATCCAATCAGGCAACCTGGCGACGGACATCGAACCTGCGGCGGACGAGGAGCTCGAAGGTGTGCCCGGTCTCGGGCACAGCCTGATCGGGTTCGGCCTGGCTGCGGTCGCGCTGGTCTTCATCACCCCGTGGCTGGTTCGCAGCAGCACCGATATCGCGGAGCTCACCGGCCTCGGCGCCGGCTTCGTGGGAACGACGCTGGTCGCCCTGGTCACGTCGCTGCCGGAGTTGGTGACGACCATCGCGGCGGTGCGCATCGGCGCCTACGACCTCGCGGTGGGCAACCTGTTCGGCAGCAACACCTTCAACATCGTTGCCTTGGGCATCACCGACTTCTTCTATCTGCCGGGAAGGTTCCTCGGCGGCATCGACCCAGCGTTCGCACTCGTCGCCCTGCTGGGCCTGATTCTGACCAGCCTGGGCCTCATCGGGAACCTGGCCCGCGTGGAGCGCCGCCTGGGCTTCATCGAGATCGATGCGCTGATCATCATGCTGGTCTACATCGCCGGGATGCTGTTTCTGTACGGCCGGGGGATAGGGGCCTGAGGCGCAAAACGCGAACGGTCTTTGCGGGCTGAAGGTTCTGCCCGCAAAGACCGTTGGATAAGGGGCAAAGTCGGTCGGGCGCGACTAGGCCGTCGCTGCCGCGGGCATGTTCAGCTCGTCGCCCAGCGCCAGCAGTTCCTCGTTCGGCGGGATGTCGCTCATGCTGTGTCCGTAGTGGACGAAGCGCGCCACCCCGGCCTTGTCGATCAGCACCTGTGCGGGCATTCGTCCAAGCTTGAACAGGTTCACCTCCTGCCCATACAGCTTCAGCACGCTGGCTGATGGATCAGGCAGGCCAGCGAACGGAAGCGACTCCTTCCCGAAGTATTCCGCAAACGCCTGCGCGTCTTCAGGACCAACCACCACCACCTCGATATCCTTGGCCACGAACCGATCGTAATCTTGGCGCAACTGCGCCATATGCGCTCGGCAGAACGGTCACTTGAAGGTGCGGTTGAAGACCAGCAGGACGTTCTTCCTGCCCCGGAAGTCAGCGAGCCTGACCGCCTTGCCGCGGTAGTCGGCAAGTGTGAAGTCAGGGGCCGTCTGATTGAGGGATACTCTCGGCATTTTGCGCTCCTTTTCACGATAGTATGACTCAGAAATGACACGAGCGCAAGTCACGAGGTGCTTGGACAGCAGGACCAGATTCAGCCGAGATTGAGCGTCCTGAGCGTAGGGCCAACCTTCGGTTGGCCCACCGAACGGTGCGCAGTCGAAGAAGCGACCTCGTGAATCGGCTCTGGGCGTCCGGGCCAACCTGTGGTTGGCCTTTCGACCGCGCAGGAAGCTCATGCTCCCGCGTGCGCAATCGCTGCAGGTGCGCTACAATCG
>Ga0123333_10006341_pt1 | contig 10426 bp, 7 predicted proteins | sample BioC12SIPDNA_3_FD_89957 | JGI IMG/M metagenome (GOLD analysis project Ga0123333, IMG submission 89957) | Anaerobic biogas reactor microbial communites from Washington, USA - Biogas_R2_B C12 SIP DNA | ecosystem: Engineered > Bioreactor > Anaerobic > Unclassified | place: Washington, USA...
CCTCTACGAGCCGCTGCTGCAGTTCCTGGCCAATCTGCGCGTCCGGTTCCTGGACAATTTCCGCTACTTTCTGCCGGTCGGCATCGGCGGCGTGCTCGGCGTCTTTCTCTTCTCCGCCGTGGTCGATTTCGCCTTCGAGAACTACGCGGCGCAGTTCATCTGGCTCTTCGTCGGCTTCATCGCCGGCACCTTTCCTTCGCTGTTGAAGACGTCGGCTGAGCAGGGACGGCGGCCCTGGCACTGGCTGCTCCTCATCGGCATGAGCGTCGGCATGTACTACTTCCTGCACTGGATGGAGACTGTGCGCAACGTCACGGTGACGCCCAACATCGGCGTCTGGCTGCTCAGCGGCATCATCATGGCGCTCGGCCTCGTCGTCCCGGGCATGAGCCCGTCCAACTTCCTGATCTACCTGGGCCTCTACCAGCCGATGGCCGGCGGCATCCGGCAGCTTGACTTCACGGTCATCATTCCCATCATCCTCGGCATGGTCATCTGTATCCTCGTCTTCGCCAAGCTGGTCTCCTGGCTGTTCAACAAGGCCCACGCGGTCATGTATCATCTCATACTGGGCATTGTCGTCGGCTCGACGCTGGCCATTATCCCCTCCGGCGTTACCGGCTGGGGAGCGGTGGCCTCGGCCATCCTGTTTGTCCTCGGCGCAGCCGGCTCGTTTGCCCTGGCAAAACTTGACGAGAAGTACCCTCATGAATCCCTCTTCTAGCACGCTGGCACCCAGCTCGATGCCGCGCCCGCGCCGGCGGCGCATCGACGCCGTTCTGTTCGATATGGACGACACGCTGATCGACTGGTCGGGTCTCAAGCTCGGCTGGGAGGAGCTGAACCGGCCGCTCGTCGCCAACATCTACACCTTCCTGGAACAACTGGGCCACACCTTGCCCGACCCGGACGAATTCCATAGCGCCTTTCAGCGCCGCTCAAGCGAGGCCTGGAACCAGGCCACGGAGAACTGGTCCGGTCCCGATTTCGCCGAGGTGCTGCGCCGTGTCTGTGCGGACGCCGGGCTGGACCCCGGCGGCCTGGACATAGATGCCCTCATGCGCGCCTACGGCTGGCAGCCGATGCCGGGCGTCGTCCTCTATCCAGACACGGTCGCCGTCCTGCAGGCCCTGCGCGAGGCCGGTTATGCGCTCGGCCTGGTTACGAATAGCTATTTCCCGATGTGGATGCGCGACGTGGAGCTGGAGCATTACCAGCTTCTCGACTTCTTCAACGTGCGCATAACGGCCTGCGACGCGGGCCACCTGAAGCCGCACCGGGCCATCTTTACCAGGGCGCTGGAGCATCTGGACACGGAACCTGAGCGGGCCGTCTTCGTCGGCGACCGGCCGGAGCATGACATCCGCGGAGCGAACGACGCGGGGCTGATCAGCGTGCTCCTCGACCCGCCGCACCTGGAGCGCGACCTGGACGGCGTCGTACCTGATTACACCATCACCACCCTGAGCGAGCTGCTTCCTATTCTTGTCGAGCTGGAGAAAGAGACGTGACCACCCAGGAGAAACCAGGCCGTAACGATCCCTGCTACTGCGGCAGCGGGTTGAAGTACAAGAAGTGCCACTTGCAGGCCGATCAGGAGATTGCCCGCGCGGAGCGCGCCTACAGGCAGGCCGCCCACTATCTGCGCCAGGACTTGCTCGAGTTCGCCCAGGACGAGCGCTTCGCCATTCCCTTTGGGCGGGCGCTGCCCCTCTACTGGAACGGCTATTATGACCTGCAGACGGCCGAGGAGATGAGCGAGAACGAGGCGCTGCGTTTCTTCGACTGGTTTGCCTTTGACTACCTGCCGGAAGGTGACGGGGAGCGCGTCGTGGACGTCTATCGCCGCGAGCAGTGGGAAGATCTCTCGCGCGAGCAGCAGCAGGTGCTGGAGAGCTGGCTGCGCGGCGCCCCGGCCGGCGCTTATACCCTGCGCGGCTACGACGGGCAGACGCTGCACCTGGAAGATTTCCTCACCGGCGAGCGCTACGACGTCTACGAGCCCGGCGGTCGCGGGCAGGTCAGCGTCGGCGACGTCATCCTGGCGCGCCTCCAGCCTGTTCTCGACAGGCTGGAGTTAGGGCCGGGCGCCGCCTACCTGCCCCAGGACGAGATTGACGACCTCCGCGAGAAGCTGGCGGCGGCGCGCGCCGAAGATGCAATCGCTCATCCGGAGGCCACGGAGGAAGCGTTCATGCGCCGCCACAACCACCTGCTCATCCACCATGCTCTGGAGCAGGCGAAACTCAAGGGGCGTCCTCCGGTCTCGCGCCTCGAGCCCTAGCAGGCGCCAGGACTGATGGCTGACCTCCTCGTCTCTCCTCAGCAGACGCCGCTGCGCGGGACCATTCGCGTGCCCGGCGACAAGTCGATCAGCCATCGCGCCGTGCTCTTCAGCGCCATCGCCGAGGGACAGAGCCGCGTCGAGGGCTGGCTTCCGGCGGGCGATACGCTGGCGACGCTGGAGGTGATGCGCGCCCTGGGCGTGCCCATTACGGTCTCCGAGGACGAGCCCAACGCCTGGTCGCTGACTGTCGAGGGACAGGGATTGTGCGGCCTGCAGCCGCCCGCCGCCCCACTCGACTGCCGCAACGCCGGCACCTGCATCCGTCTGCTCGCCGGCATTCTCGCCGGGCAGCCCTTCCCCTCTGTGCTCGACGGCAGCGAGCAGCTGCGGCGCCGTCCCATGCGCCGCATCGTCACGCCGCTGCAGGCGATGGGCGCCGTCATTGAAAGCGAAGACGGCCATGCGCCGCTGACGATCAACCCCGCGTCGCTATCCGGCATCCGCTACCGCCTGCCCGTCGCCAGCGCTCAGGTCAAGAGCGCCGTGCTGCTGGCGGCGCTCTATGCCCGCGGCGCCACCCGCGTCCGCCAGCCCGGCCCGGCCCGCGACCATACGGAGCGCATGCTGACGGCGATGGGTGTGCCCTTGCGTGCGGGCCGCCACTGGGTGCGCCTGCCGGCCGGCAAGCGCCGCCTGCGCCCCCTGCAGATGGTCGTTCCCGGCGATATCTCCTCGGCGGCCTTCCCGCTTGTCGCCGCTACGCTTCTGCCGGGTTCAGCCATTCGCGTCGAGGGCGTCGGCGTGAATCCCACGCGCACGGGTATTCTCGAGCTGCTCGCCAACATGGGCGCTTCCGTCTCCGTCGAGGCAGAGCGCGAAAGTGGCGGCGAGCCGGTGGCCGACCTGACGGCCCGCTTCGACGAGTTGCACGCCACATCTGTATCCGGCGACGTGGTCGTGCGCGCCATCGACGAGTTCCCCATCTGGGCCGTCGCCGCCAGCCAGGCGGCCGGTGCGAGTACCCTGCGCGATGCGGTCGAGCTGCGGGTCAAGGAAGTGGACCGTATCGGCGTTCTGGCCGGCGAGCTGCGCCTCCTGGGTATTCCCATTGCCGAAACGGCCGACGGATTCACCATCCACGGTCCCGTTCGCCCGCGTGGCGGCACGGTCAGCAGCCACGGCGACCACCGCCTGGGCATGGCGCTCGCCGTCGCCGGCCTGATGGCGACCGGGCCGGTGCGCGTGCTGGATGCCGATTGTGTGTCCGATAGCTTCCCCGGCTTTGTCGAGACGATGCAGGCGCTTGGCGCCAGCATGAGCTGGGAGATTTAGCGAGGTTTTGGTGTCTTTTCTGCGCAAGCTGCGGCGCCCGGAGCGGCGCAAGAGTCTGGTCGTCGTCTCCGGCCTGCCCCGGTCGGGTACGTCGATGATGATGAAGATGCTGGAGGCCGGCGGCATCCCGCCGCTAACCGACGCCTTGCGCGCGGCTGACCGCGACAACCCGAAGGGATACTACGAGCTTGAGCGCGTCAAGCAATTGGACAAGGGTGATACGGGCTGGCTGCCAGAGGCCGAGGGCAAAGCGGTGAAGGTGATCTCGGCTCTGCTGCAGCACCTGCCCGCCGATTACGACTACCGGGTTATCTTCATGGAACGGCACATGCCGGAGATCCTGGCGTCGCAGCGCAAGATGCTCGCCCATCGTGGCGAGGATGCGGAAAAGATGGACGACGCGCGCATGGCCGAGCTGTTCGCCCGGCACGTGGAGCAGGTACGCGGCTGGCTGGCTCAGCAGCCCAACTTCGACGTCCTCTACGTCCATTACAGCGATGTCCTTGCCGATCCCGAGAGTGAGGCGCGTCGCGTCAACGATTTTCTGGGCAACCGCCTGCACTATGAGGCGATGGCCGAAGTCGTCGATCCCGATCTCTACCGCAACCGGCGCCCGGCCGGCGACGCGCCGAAGTCGTAGGCGACGTAGGTTCGGCTGCCGCTGCGCCGGAAGCCCAGCTGCCGGTAGAGGGCAATGGCCGGCCGGTTGTCCTTCCAGACGCCCAGCCGTGCCGCCTCTGCCCCACGGCGGCGCATGGCTGACAGGGCCGTAACCAGCAGCGCCTTCCCCACTCCTCTCCCCTGGTGCGCTGGCACGACCCCGATCGGTTCGACCACCCCTAACTCACCCTCCACCCGCGTCCAGGCCACGCCGACAGGCTCGCCGCCATTCACCGCAAAAAGCAGATCGCTGGCCGCCTCCAGCGCCTCGGCCACCTCGCCGGAACTGAACGGCTGGTACCAGGGCTCCGGGCCAAAGCTCGCGTCGTACACGGCGCTGAACTTTGTGATCGCCTCCGGCCGGGAGAACGTAGCCGCTTCGTAACCGGCAGGCCAGAACGGCGCCGCGAGATCGTCCAATCGCTCGAGCCGCATCTCCCACTCCACATGCTCCGGCCGGAAACCCTGGGCCGCCAGAAAACGGGCCAGCGCCCCGCCCCGTCTGTCAAGCGCGGCTGAAACGCTCAGCACGTCCGGTTCTCCTGCCACCTCCGCGCTGGCGGCCTGCCAGAGCAGGCTGCCAATCCCCTGCCGGCGACGCGCCGGGGCAACAAAGAACTCGATCTCATGCAGGCCGGGCAGACCAGGGAGGGGCGCCGTCAGGACGTAACCCCACGCCCGGCCTCCCTCGACGGCCATCCACACCCGGCTTCCCACTACCCGGTGCGCCTGTCTGGGCCGCTGCGCGCACCGGCCCAGGGGCGAAAGATCGACGGTGCCGGTCCCCTCAATCCGCCGGACGATCATCCCTGTCCCGCCCTTCCCGAGCCTGGTCTGATCGCTGGCGCGCGCGGCGCGACCGGCCGTCTCCCACCCAGATGGTCAGATCGCTGCAATCCCAGCGCTGCCCGCAGTTCACACAGCTGACTTTGCAGTTCCACTCGACCATCGGAAAACCACAGCGATCGCACCGCCACTCAGCGCCTTCGCCGTCCATGATAGCGTAGTGTACAGGCAAGTTCAGGCGGCGAAAAGATGAGGAGCAGTGAGGAGGCTGTGAAATGGTCGTTTCAGATGTGGGAAAATTGAAATTCCTGTTGCATCCCGGCCGTGCCCATGCTAGACTCTTCTGCAACGCATTCAGTGTGTGAGAGGATAGAAGGGAATGGCCTCTGCAGTACGGGATAACATCCTCGCCGTTTTTGACTCCCTATCCCCCAAACAGCGCCGGCTGGCGCGTTTTATCCTCGACTCAGAGGAAGTCGTGGCCTTTGCCTCCGCCGACGAGTTGGCTGCCCAGGTCGGCACCAGCGCCGCGACCGTCGTCCGCTTCGCCCGCTCCCTTGGCTACGACGGCTACCCCGACCTTCAGTCGGCCGTGCGCTCCCACTTTCCGCAGTTCCGCACCGCTGCCCAGAAGATGGCTGAGCGCGTTGCCGGCGGCAACTCCTTTTCCGTCGGGCTGCGCGAAATGGTCGCCCAGTTCGGCGTTGGCAACGTTCGCCAGACGCTCGAACAGGTCCACCCGGCCGAGCTGGAGCAGATTGTCAGCGCGCTCTGCCGCGCGCGGCGCATCTGCATCTTCGCCGGTGGCCTTTCTGCCGGTTCCGCGCTGCTGGCCGAGTATGCCTTCTCCATGCTCGGCTTCTCGGCGCGGGCCTTCACCGAGGCCGGCCTGCGCCCGCTGCTGGAGATCTCGCAGATGCAGAAGGATGATGTGGTGATCGGCATCTCCATCTGGCGCTACATTGGCAGCACGGTCGAGGCGGTGCAGGCCGCCTATGAAGCCGGCCTCACCTGCATCGCCCTCACCGACAGCCCTGTCGCATCCATAACCCGTTACAGCCACCACACCCTGTTCGCCACCACGGAAGGAGCCGTCCACGGGCGTTCGCTATTGGGTATCGTCGCCCTCGTCGATCTGCTGGCGGCTGCCGTAGCCGCCTACCAGCCGGAACGCAGCGTGGAAGCGCTCCAGCGCATCGACGCCGTATACCGGCAGCATGGACATCTGCAGGAGGAATGAGCGATGCCTGCGGTCACGGTCTGCGGCGGCGGTAACGCTGCCCACGTCCTCATCCCGCTCATCGCCAGCGCCGGCCGGGAGGTGCGCGTCTATGCGCCATTGGCCGGGGAGGCAGAGCGGCTGCGACAGGGAATCCTGCAGCAGGGCGAGATGCGCGTGACCTACGCGGATGGGCGGATCGTGGCGGGCAGGCCGCAGACCATCAGCGCAGACGCGGCCGAGGTGATTCCCGGTTCCGATCTGGTCCTGCTGGCCCTGCCGGCGTTCGCCCACGGCCCAACGCTGGAAGCCATCGCGCCATATCTCGACGCCGGGGCGACGGTTGGCGTTCTGCCGGCGCGAGGCGGCTTCGACTACCAGGCGACGGCGCTCCTGCACCGCGCCGGCCGTACGCCCCGCTTCTTTGGCCTGCAGACGCTGCCCTGGGCCTGTCGCATCACGCGCTACGGCGAAGAGGTCGCCGTGCTGGGCACGAAGGCGGTGGCCGACCTGGCAAGCTACCCGGCGGCCGAGGCGGCGGAAATGGCCGGGCTTCTTTCATCTCTCCTGAACGTGCCGATACAGCCGGTCAGCTCGTTCCTCGCCCTGACTCTGGCCAATACCGGGCAGATTATCCATCCCGGCATCATGTACGGCCTCTGTTACGGGCGGGAAGAGGCCGTCTATGCTCGGGAAGACGTGCCCCTGTTCTACCAGGGTGTGGACGATTTTACGGCCGGGAAGCTGCAGGCGATGAGCGACGACATCCAGGCGCTGGCGGCGGCGCTGGCGGCGGCCCTGCCGGACTTCAACGCGAGCGAGGTATTGCCGCTTTACGATTGGGTCTGCCGCGCCTACGCGGGCGACATTGCCGACGATAGCAACCTGGCCAGCGCCTTCACGACCAACCGGGCCTACGCCGGCCTGCGCGTGCCCACCCGTCTGACCACGGATGGGCATTACGTCGTGGACTTCAGCGCGCGCTACCTGGCCGAAGACGTACCCTACGGTCTCGTCGTCGTCCACGGCATCGCCAGGCTCGCCGGTGTGCGCACGCCGGCCCTGGACAGTGTGATTAGTTGGGCAGAAGAGCGGCTTGGACGTCGCTTTCTGCCCGCCGGTTCGTCCACCGGCACGCGTGCTCCCCAGTGTTTTGACGTCTGGGAGCTGGCGCAGCTCGCCGGTTCTCAGCCAATTCAACTGTAAAGTGGATGGTAACGATGACAATGAAAGCGAAGGATTTTCCGGGCGAGGAAGCAAAGAGGCGGGTCATGGTCGGCGCTATCGGCGCCTGCGTCCATAACCTAGGCGTCGAAGGATTTGCCGACTGGATGGAAGATCGCGGCAGCGGTTACGTCAGCGTCAAGCTGGGCCCGGCCGTGCCCATTCCCGAAGTGATCAACAAGATCCGCGAGGCGCGCCCCGAAGTCGTGGGCATCTCCATGCGCCTCGGCGACCTGCACATCGACAAGCTGATCACCGAGTTCGTGGAGCTGGCGACCAGGTACGGCATTCACCCTCGCGAGAGCGGCATCCGCTACGCCTTCAGCGGGTTGCGCCCCGCGGCGAACGTCGTCCGCGCCATGACGGGCCTGCCGCTCGAGCCGGACGAGTTCACACCGGAACAGGAGCGCCATTTCGACCTCGACGCCGTCGCCGCAGCTTACGCGGACAGGGAAAACTTCCACCATTTCTTCGAGCTGGTGGCCGACGACTACATCACGATGGAGGAGCTGGAGGACTTCGCCGAAGGGCGTACCGGCTCCGCCCATGAGGACAACGTCGAGTGGTCAGACTTCCTGGTAGAGCGCATCCGCCAGGTTCGCGAACGGGATAACCGGCCGATCATCCGCGCCCATATTGGCATCGCCGCCGAGACGATTGATCCCACGGTCGCCGCGATTGAGAAGCTGGCCGAAGCCGGCGCGTTTGAGATCGTTTCGCTGGCACCCGACCAGCCCTCGCAGGAGATGCTGGCCAAGTTCATCCGTGGCGAAGAAGACCCCGACAAATATCTGCGCGGGCAGGGCGGCGCGCCCATCCGGGCCATCGAGGATCTGAAGCGGCTCAAGGTGGCCTCGCGGCGCGGCAACTTCCCCCTGACCCGTATCTACACCGGCACCGACGAGCTGGTTACCCTGGCCCAGCTCTGGGAAGAGCATCTTAACATGGCCTTCCCGGCCGTCCCCATTTTCTTTTACAATGAGCTGGACGGGCGGGGGCCGATTTCCATCCGCGATAGCTTCCGCGAGCACTACGATACGATTCGCTGGTGGGCCGAACGGGGTAAGCCGCTGGAGATCAACGATCCGCACCAGTGGGGCCTGCGCTACGCCTCCGACGATATGCAGGTGACCGATCACGTGCTGGTCGCCGTCATCGCCCTGAAGATGGGTATCAAACATTATGTCATGCAGATGATGTTTGAGCTGCCGCCCGAAATCAGCGCCATGGACGACCTGGCCAAGATGTGCGCGGCCTACGAGCTGATCGAGCCGCTGACGCGCCATTACGACTTCAACATCATCCGCGAAACCCGTTCCGGCCTGCCGAGCTTCCCGCCGAACCTGCACCAGGCGAAGGGCCATCTTGCCTTTGGCATCTACACCCAGCTCTACATGGACCCCGACATCTTACACGTCGTCTCCTTCCCCGAGGCCCATCACGAGGCCAAGGCCGAGGACATCATCGAATCATGCGAGATTGCCAAGCAGGTTTGCTGGGACTTCAAGAAAGGAAACGTGCCTGACGTCTGGTCAGACCCGGTGGTGCAGAAACGCAGGCGCGAGCTGAAGGAAGGCGCGGCCTACAATCTGCTGCACGGCGCGCTGCTCGGCGGCTATCGCGGACCTGTGACAGTCGATAATTTCTGGGAGTGGGCCAAAGAGCCCTCTGAGGACGCCGAGCGCAACTTCGAGACCATGCTGCTCTCGTTCGTGGACGAGGAGAACTACCGCACAGGAACCTGCGGCCTGATCAGCCCCGACACGATGGACCTCGGCCTGCAGACCGGCCTCTACCAGGCGCCGCACATCACCGTTATCGACCGCCGCTACGAGCTGGCGGGCGCCTGCCGCACGAAGGTAGTTGACGGCATGTGCCGCATCGTCGAGATCTACGGCGAAAAAGTCAGTAGCGAGTTCGAGCGCGTGGACAAGGTGCGCGAGCGCTTCCCCTGGTACTTCGACGAATCGATCCAGCAGGCCGACGACGAGAACCACATTGTCGAGGAGGTCGAGGCCATCGACGACGTGGTGATCGACGAGGCGCGGCGGCGGGCCGGCGTGCGTCCCGGCGAGCTGGACCGGCTCAAGGCGCTGGTCGTGGACTTCGGCAGCACCTTCACCAAAATCGGCCTTTTCGACGCTGCCACCGAGGCGTTCTCCCTCAGCTACGTGCCAACGACGCCAGACGACATCCGCGTCGGCCTGGCCGACGGCATGGGCGTGCTCGCCGAATGCCGGGAGCGGCAGGACTGGCAGCCGCTGGAGCGGGCCATGAGCCAGTACGACGTGCGCCTGCCCTGCTCCAGCGCCAAGGGTGGCCTGAAGATGGTCACCGTCAGCCTGGTGAAGCAGGAAAGTGGCTTCGCCGCCGACCTCGCCGCGCTGACGGCCGGCGCCAAGCTGCTTAATAGCTACGACGGCAAGCTGTCGGCGGAGCAGGCACGGGCCATTTACGAAGACGACCGGCCTGAAATCATCCTGCTCGCCGGCGGGGTGGACAATGGCGGCGACACCGAGACACAGCTACACAACGCGCGCATGCTTGCCGAGCATGCCCACCTGGCGACCTATAGCGACTACGGCGTGCCCGTGATCTACGCCGGAAACCAGGACATCCGCGCGGAAGTGGAGCGTATCTTCCGGGACAACGGCGTTGATATCCGCGTCACGGCGAACGTGATGCCCGAGGTCAACCAGTTCCGCATCGAGGTCGTCAACGAGGCCATTCGCGAGCTGTTCCAGACGGTGATCATTCGCGGCAAGGGCTTTGACGTGGTCGAAGAGTATATGGACGAGAAGTTCATTCCCACGCCGCGCGCGGCCTTCCGGGGCATCAACCTTCTGGCCAAGGGCTATGGCAACGAGCCGGGCCTGGGCAACGTCATGGCCCTGGACATCGGCGGCGCGACCACCGAC
>Ga0123333_10006346_pt1 | contig 10421 bp, 8 predicted proteins | sample BioC12SIPDNA_3_FD_89957 | JGI IMG/M metagenome (GOLD analysis project Ga0123333, IMG submission 89957) | Anaerobic biogas reactor microbial communites from Washington, USA - Biogas_R2_B C12 SIP DNA | ecosystem: Engineered > Bioreactor > Anaerobic > Unclassified | place: Washington, USA...
AGGAAGCCCAGCACGTCCACCAGATTGTATTGCAGGCTGAACAGCTCGCGGCGGATGATCCACTCGGTGGGGAACAGCGGGATCGCCAGCCGCAGGAACCCATAGGCGCCCAGCTTGAGTAGCACGCCCGCCAGCAGCATCGAGCCGCCGGTCGGCGCCTCGGTGTGCGCGTCGGGCAGCCACGTGTGGAACGGCCACGCCGGGATTTTGATCAGAAAGGCCAGGGTGAAACCGAGCAGCGCGTAATATTTGATGACCGATGCGTCCACGCCCAGGATCTCGCCGCCCGAGCCGGTGAAGTTCGGCCACGCCTGCAGCATCACCGGGATGTCGAAGCTCTTCACCGATAGGCCGATCAACTGTGTGGCGAGCAACAGCCCCAGCGACCCGGCCATGGTGTACAGGAAGAACTTGTTAGCCGCATAGCGCCGGTTTTCGCCGCCCCACAGGTAGATCAGGAAGTACATCGGCACCAGCCCGATCTCCCAGAAGACGAAGAAGACCATCATGTCCAGCGCCACGAACACGCCCAGCAGCCCGGTCTGCAAGAACAGGAACAACGCCAGGTTGGCCTGCACGCGTTCTTTCGTCTCGAACGAGATCAGGATCGCCAGCGGGACCAGGATGCCGGTCAGCAAGACCATGGTGGCGCTCAGGCCGTCGACGCCGATGTGCCACGACGCGTTGAGCTGTGGGAACCACTCGGCCTGCTCCTCGAACGCCCACTCGCCCGGCCCCGGCGGGTCGGACTGGACGTTGTAGAACACGGCGATGGTCATCACCAGCACGACCAGGCTGAACCCCAGCGCCGTCCAGCGCGCCCAGTTCTCGCGCCCGCGCGGGATCAGGAAGACGATCACCGCGCCCAGCAGGGGCAGGAAGGTCAGCAGCGTCAAGAAGTCTATGGGTAACAAATCGTACATGGAGGTACGCCTCGCCTTATCTCACCTGGACCAGGAACAGCGTGCCCAGCGCCAGCAGCGCCAGTGTGACGTACAGCAGATAGTTTTGAATGCGGCCGGATTGCACCTGGCGGAACCACGCGCCGAAATCGCCGATCGCGCGCGGGATGCCGTCGCCCACGCCGTCGATCACCACGGTGTTGAAGCGCTTGAAAGCTTCGCCCAGCCAGGTGAACGCCTCGGCGATGGTTTCCAGCACGCCATCGATCGTTTCCTTGTCGATGGCCTGGATCACCACGTTGACCGCGAACCATTCCACCGGGCGCAGCAAGTAGCGCCGGTAGAGCATGTCGATATAGAGCCGGTTTTGCAGCACCTGCCACACGCCTGGGCCCAGCGCCTTTTCGGTCGGGTCGATCTCGCCCACGCGCAGCGGCCGGATGGCGTAGACCCACCAGCCCAGCGCCAGCCCGCCGAGCGCCAGGGCGATGCTGACCAGCATCGGCACGACGTTGAAGTCGATCTTCAGCGGCTCCTCGAGCAGCGTCGGCGCCAGGAAGTCGTGCAGGGCGTGATAGACCGGCGTGCCGATGAACCCGGCGAAAATGGCGAGAAAGGCCAGGATGACCAGCGGCGTTTCCATCTGCGCGAAGCTCAGCCGGTCGCGCGGGGTGGCCGGTTCCTGCATCAGCTTGACGTCCTTGTTCCAGCCGCGCTTGTTCCACCACACCACCCACTGCTTGCGGAGGCTGCCCACGCTGGCGTATTCCGCCGCCGGGGTGCGCGGCTGGCCCCAGAAGGTCAGCAGCCACATGCGCGCCGTGTAGAAGGCCGTCAGGAAGGCGGCGATCACCAGCGCCAGCAGCACGAACAGCGGGAAGGGATCGTGGCTCATGCCGTGCCACGCCTCCGCGATGATCTCGTCCTTCGACCAGAACCCGGCGGTGATCAACGGGAAGCCAGCCAGCGACAGCCCGCCGATCGCCATCGTGATCGCCGTGAGGGGGATGCGGTGCAGCAGGCCGCCCATGCGCTGGATGTCGTTGGGCGGGGCGACGTAATCCATCACCAGCCCATCGGGTTCTTCGTGCTCCCCGTGGCCGTGACCATTCTCGGCGGCGTGGTGCTCGCCGTGCTCCATGGCGTGGATCACCGAGCCGGAGGCCATGAACAGCAGCGCCTTGAAGAACGCGTGGTTGATCAGGTGGAACGCCGCGGCGACCCACGCGCCAATGCCCAGCGCCGCGATCATGTAGCCGAGCTGGCTGATCGTCGAATAGGCCAGGATGCGCTTGATGTCGTTCTGGCCCAGGGCCAGCACCGCCGCGCCCAGCGCGGTAATCGCGCCGATCAGGCCCATGAAGACCATCGCCGTGCTGTAGTCGTAATGGTGAAAGTCCGCGCCCGCCGAGAGCAGCGGGAACATGCGCACGACCATGTACACACCCGCCGACACCATCGTCGCGGCGTGAATCATCGCGCTGACGGGCGTCGGGCCTTCCATCGCGTCCGGCAGCCAGGTGTGCAGCGGGAACTGGGCGCTCTTGCCGATCGTGCCGATCACCAGCAGCACGCCCACCAGCCCGGCCACGCTGCCGCCGAACAGCACCGCGTCGGTGCTCGCCAGATGGTGCAGCATCTCTTCGTTGTAGAGGATGTCGCGGAAGTTGAGCGTGCGCGCCTCCAGGAACAGGTACCCGATGCCGACCATCATCAGCATATCGGCCACGCGGGTGGTCATGAAGGCCTTGACGCCGGCTTCCATCGCCGTCTTTTTGTGCGCCCAGAAGCCGATCAGCGAGTACGAGCAGAAGCCCATCACTTCCCAGCCGACGAACAGCAGCAGCAGGTTATCGGCCAACACGAGGGTCAGCATCGCGCCCGCGAACAGCGAGATATAGGCGAAGAACCGCGCGTTGTGCGCGTCGCCGCGCATGTATCCCACCGAATAGATGAAGATCAGCAGGCAGGCCAGCGGGACCATCAGCAACATGTACGCCGTCAACGGGTCGACCAGCACGCCCAGCCTGAAGGTAGTTGTGCCCAGGCTCATCCAGTCGAGCGCGCTACCGTACACGCGCTCGCCCAGCGCGGGATCGGAGGCCCACACCGTCTTGACGAACAGCAGCATGCTGAGCACCCACGACACGCCAATCCCGACCAGGCCCACCACCTGGCTGAGGACCGTGTTCTTCGAGGTGAACAGCACGATGACCAGGAAGCTCACCAGCGGGAACAACAGGATCAGCCAGGGGAGATAGTCGGCGTGAAACCAATTTATATCCATACGTGATTTCCTCTGTCGTTGTGGCCGATCACCACTTGAGTAAGTCCACGTCTTCGGCGATCACCGACTGGCGCCGGCGATAGATGGTGATGATCAGCGCCAGGCCGACCGCCGCCTCGGCCGCCGCCACCACAAACACGAATACGGCGAACACCTGCCCGTTGAGCGCGAGCGGCGCCTGGTAGCGCCAGAACGCGACCAGGTTGATGTTGACCGCGTTTAACATCAGTTCGATGCTCATCAAAATGGCGATGGCGTTGCGCCGCGCGAGCACGCCGTACAGCCCAATGCTAAACAGCCCGGCGGCGACCATCAAGTACATCCATAGCGGTACCATACGTCTATCACGCCTCCCGCAGGGCGCCCGCTGCCGGGCCGTCCCTGCCCATACACGCCAATCGCTAGTCGTCGCCCGCCTCAGCCGGCGGGGTGGGCGCTTTGCCTTCGGGCCACACCAGCAGCGCGGCCCCGATCAGCGCCGCCATCAACAACACCGACGCCACCTCGAACGGCAGCATAAAGCCCTGCGGATCGACCAATGTCTCGCCCAGCCGGACCAGGCTGTCGGCGGGCACGTCGGGCGGGTTTTCCTGCGTGAAGTCCGCCGCGAAGTCGTCCACGCCCAGCTCGCCCATCAGCGGCGTCGCGACCGACACCAGCAGCGCGAAGAAAATCACCGCCACGGCCACCGCCAGCGGCCACTGCGTCGTACGGATGCCGCGCATCGCCGTCACCTGGGGCGTGAGCATGATCGCGAAGATGATCAGAATCGCGATGGCGCCGATATACACCACGACCTGCACCCCGGCCAGGAACGGCGCGGCCAGCAGCACGAACAGCCCGGCCACCCCGAACAGACTCGCCATCAGGTACAGCGCACCATGAAACAGGTTGCGCGCGGTGACCATCAACAGCGCGCTGCCCAGGGTCAAGACGCCGAAAATCAAAAAGACTACTGATTCAACCGTGATATCCACGCCGCCCTCCTAATCACCCGCCGCCGCAGGTTTCGCTGCGGTCATCCGCGCCTCGATCCGCTGCCGCTCGCGCCGCCCGCGCTCGCGCAGGATGGCGCCCACGACCGCGATCATGGCGATATTCACCACCAGCAGCACCAGCGTCGGCACGATCGCGTCGCCCAGATTGCTGATCTGGTCGGTGTCCGGCACGACCTTCCACACGAACGCGACCACCAGCAAGTTGACCAGGCTGAGCGGGACCAGGAACTTCCAGTTGAAGTCGAGCAGTTGGTCGATGCGCAGGCGAGGCAGGGTCATGCGCACCCAAATCAGCACGACGTAGGCCACCAGGCTCTTGATCATGAGATAGACGAACCCCAGCAGCGGCACATCCTCAGCGAAGGGGCCGCGCCAGCCGCCCATGAACAGGATCGCCGTCAGCACGCCGATGGTGAAGGCATGCAGAAACTCGGCCACGTAGAACATGCCGAACTTCATGCCCGAATACTCGATATGGAAGCCGGAAACCAGCTCCGACTCGGCTTCGAGCAGGTCGAAGGGCCCGCGCCCGGTTTCCGCCTGGCCGGACGTCAGGAAGATCAGCACCGTCAGCGGCACGGCGAACAGGTACATGATGTGCTGTTCCTGGACGATCGTCTGCGTGCTCATCGAGCCGGACAGCAGCACCGGCACCAGCAGCGCGAGCACCATCGGCACTTCGTAGCTGATGAGCTGGGCCACCGAACGGAACGCACTGAGCAGGGCGAATTTGTTGTTGCTGCCCCAGCCGGCCATCAAGATCGCGACGGTGCCAAACGCGCCTACCGCCACCAGGTACAGCACGCCGATATTCAGATCGGTGCCGATCCAACTGCCGCTGAACGGCACGACGGCCCAGATCAGGATCACCGACACGACCGACACGATCGGCGCCAGGTTGAACACCCAGCGGTCGACGCCGGTGGGCATCAGGTCTTCTTTCAACAGGATCTTGACCGTGTCGGCGACGGTCTGGATCAGGCCGAACGGGCCGACGCGGTTGGGCCCCAACCGGTCCTGGAAGCGGCCCGCCAGCTTGCGCTCGATCCAGATGCCGACCAGCGTCCACAGAAGGCCGAAAATCCCGACGACGAACACGCCCACCGTCTTGGCGATGAGTACGGCCAGGCCGTGTGACAAACCAATATCCTGTAACAACTCTGTCATTCTGTCATCTCCGGCGAGATTCGGTACGACGAGCAAAAAAAGGCCGGTGGCTCAACGTCACGCTACCGACCTGTCGGGTTATGCCCATGTCAAAGCGCCTTTGCGCCACGTATAGACTAGAGCGACGACCAACAAGAAGATGAAGACCGCCATCTCGAAGAGCGCGAACAACCCTAACTGGTTGTAGGCCACCGCCCAGGGGAACAGGAAGACCAGCTCAACGTCGAACAGCAAGAACACCAGCGCGAAGACGTAATACTGCGCGTGGAACTGGACGCGCGTATCGCCGTAGGTTTCGACACCGCATTCGTACACCTGCTGTTTGACCGGGTTAGGCCGGCGAGGGGCGAGGATCTTGCCCAAAACGATGGGCACCGCTGGTAGAGTCCAGCTCAATGCAAAGAAGAGGCCAATAAAGATCCACTCGTTCAAACTCATAACCGCTATACCCTCCAGCGTGCGGTGGACGGTCCGCTTTAACAGATTAAGTGCACTTGTGGGCTTAGTATATCAGCGGCTCATCAGGCAGGCAATTTCGTTCCGCCGAACGCGCGTCACCGCCCCCCATTCTAGCATAGCATCCGGCGAAAACAAAACGCGCTCGCCCGCTCTATCGACAACGCCCGCGCGCATCCTGTATACTGGTGTTTAGGTTGATGACGACTGATAGCGGGGCCGCGCCGGGCATGTTCGCCCGCACCCGGATCGTGCGGGTGAATCGTCGCGGGGGCGCCGGCTGTGCCCGGTGTGTGCCGAAGCTGATCCGCACCTCTTAACCGCCCGTAGTTCCTGGAGGTGTACGATGGCAGCTATCACCATTTCACGCCAGATCGGCAGCGCTGGCGACGCGATCGCGGCGCGGGTCTGCGAGCTCCTCGATTTCCAGTATTTCGACAAACGCCTGATGAGCGAAGTCGCGCAGGAAGTCGGGCTGTCCGAGCGCGAGCTAGTCGACTATTCGGAAGACCACTATACCGTCCAGAATTTCATCGGCCGCCTGCTGCGCCCCGGCCCCCGGACCATTGCCCGCATTCCGATCGAGCGCGAGGAAGCGCTCGCCGCGACGGGCGACGTGATCACGCACCGGCCACGCCGCCATTATCCGTTCCAACCGGCGCCCACCGACGAGCCGGAAGAACCTACGCCGCTCACCATCAAAGAGCTGGACGAGGTCTATTGCATCAGCCTGATTCGCAGCACCATCCATGCCGCGCACATCACCGGTAAGGTCGTGATCGTGGGACGGGGCGCCCAGGCCATCCTGCGCGAAGCGCCCGACGTGTTGCACGTGCGCATCGAAGCACCGACCGACGTCCGCACCCAGCGCATCATGGCCGAGGCGAACGTCGACGAGGACGAGGCCCGGCGCTTCATCATGCGCAAGGATCGCGCCACCGCCGAGTACCTGGGCCGCTTCTACGACATCGACTGGGAGAATCCGACGCTGTACCACATCGTGCTCAACACCGGCAAGCTGAGCGTCGAAGCCGCGGCACAGATCATCGTCTGCGGGCTGCACCACCTGCTGCCGGAGGGCGAGCCGGAGTGAGGGTCCGTCAGTGAGTGGCGTCCAGCGTTGCGCCCTTGGCGCGACTGGACAGCGATTAGCGAAAAAAGACCCCCTCGTGCGCCAGGAGGTCCGTTGATCACGCCTGCTTGAGCGCGCTCAGCCCTGCGTGCAAGCGCCGCAGCGCGCCCTGCGTCACGTCGGGCGGCAGCGCGTAGGAAAACCGGATCCAGCGGTTGCCCTCCGCGGAGAACGCCGCGCCGGGCACCACCGCGATGCCGTGCTCCGCGGCCAGGTATTCGCCCAGCGCGAAGCTGTCGTCCATCCCGGCGGCGTCCATCCAGTCGCCCACGTTCACAAAGGCATAATAACCGCCGTCGCCCATGATGAAGCGATAGCCGCAGTCGGTCAGGAACTGCCGGACGAGCTTGCGACTGGCGTTCGTCGGCTCGATGATCGTCGCCGCCGCCTTGCGGAAGCCGCGCTCGTAGGCCGCCATCGCCACCGCCTGCGCATGGAAGGGTGGGATCACGCCGTGCGAGGCGCGCCCGCTGATGAAATCGGCCACCTTCTTGCTCGCCAGCAGGTGCGCGCTGCGCACGTTCGACGCGCCGAGCGACTTGGTCAGCCCATCGAGGATGATGATCCGCTCGCGCTCGTCCGGCGCGAAGGCGCCCAGCACGGCGTTGGCGCTGGCTGGCTCGCCCTCCGTGATGTAATGGTAGATCCAGTCGTAGAGCACGAACGGGATGCCCTGCTCCAGCGCCGCCTGGCCGAGCGCGATCTGGCGCTCCAGCGAGAGCGTGTGGCCGGTCGGGTTGTCGGGCGAGGTGATCACGATGCCGGCGATCTGGCGCCCGCCGTTCCGCTGGCAGAACGCGACCGCCTCGGCGATGCCGTCCTCGGTGTACTGCCAGGCGGACGCCTCGTCGCCGGGAGCCAGCAGCACGTTCGCGCCCACAGCATACGGGCCCCAGTTGTAGCTGATCCACGGCACGCGCGAAACCAGCACGGCGTCACCAATGCGCCCGGTCCCCAGCGCGATCATCGCGGTGTACGCCTTTTCGAGCGCGTCGCGCCCACCTACGGTGGCGACTACATTGGCCGGTCCCCAGCCCAGGGCCGGATCGAGCTGCCAGTACTGCTCGGCCACGGCGGCGCGAAACTCGTTGCAGCCATACGGGAAGTCGTAGCCGGTGCCGCGCGCCCGGACCATCTCGTGCGCGCGGTCTAGCAGGTCCACCGGGACGCCCGGCAGCGATGCGCCGCCATCGCCCTGCGAGGCATCGAAGATCGTCGCGCCGGGGCCCATCTTGTCGCGGTATTTCTGCAGCGAGAGCTTGATCAGGAACATGCGCGACGGCGGAATCGCGTGCATCGAGCTGGGATAGGCATCCACGGGGACGAGGGTTTCATCGGGCACGGCAAAACGAGGCGTATCGAAGGCGGTCATGCTGTTCTCCTCACATCACAATCTTGAGCTGGTTGCGGAGAGGCGGCGCTGACTGGCCCTCCGCGCGCGAGCCGGCGGCGATGATACCGCCAGACGCGCTCCTGGCCTATGGTCAGAGCATCCAAATGAGGGCTTGCTGCTACACTGAGTCGGCCTGCATTTTCGCCACGCGCTGGCGCAGGCGCGCTCCGACGCGCGCCGGGGGCATCACGATCGGACCGTGCTCGTCGCCCAGCCGCGCGGTGACCCACGCGCCGAGCCGCAGACCGGCGTAATACGCGCCCACGGCCACCAGATAGCCCGTGATCAGGTCGGGCGAGTTGTGGCGCTGGGTGAGCAGGGTCGAGACGCTGATCAGCGTCGCCAGCGCCACCCATGTCCAGAACACGCGCGGGATGGGCCGGAAGCGGATCATGAAGCACATATTCAGCAGCGCGTAGAACACGTGCTGGCTCGGGGCAGCGTTGTGGGTGCTGGCCGCGTTATCGGCTTCGTAGGTCGAACGGAGCATCTCTGCCAGCGCATCGTCGCCCGGCACCTCCTGGGGCGCCGGCTTGACGACATACGTCGGGACGAAGATGTAGATCGCGTAGCTGAACAGCGCCGCGAGGGCCATGGCCAGCACGAACTGCCGGAACAGCCTGTTCGGCATGACATACGCCGCCCACAGCGGCACCAGCACCGAGGCCACAAAGCCGATCGCATACGGGATCAGCCAGGCGCCCTGCGGCACGAGATGATCGTCGATGAACGCGATCTTCAGCTCCCAGCCGTCGGTCGGCTCGCGGAAGAGGCTGTTCGCCAGGTTGATCGTGAAAAACTGGAGTTGAATCGCCACCAACAGGACCAGCAGGGCCAGCCGGTTCTGCAAGATGGTGCGAACGATCGATTGGTCGAGCAGTTGGTCGTTCAAAACGCTATCCTACTCCATCGCAGCCAGAATCTCGCGAACGGTCTCCAGGGCACTATACGGACAGGCCGTCAGATACGTTGCGGCGCCGTCTTCCGTGCGCCAGGCCGGCTCGCGCTCGATAGCCCGCGCGTAATCCGCGAGCGCCTCGCTCCGCTTGCCGCGCCGGAAATCCGCCAGCGCGCGCAAGGCATACCCCCCGTGGAAGTCAGGGCGCAGCCCGATGATCGTCGAGGCGTCGAGCGCAGCCAGCGCGTTCTCACCGGCGCACAGGCGCACCTCGCTGCGCCCCGCGTAGGCCAGGATGTGCTCGGGATCGAGCGCGATCACCCGATCGTAATCGGCCAGGGCTTCCGTCATCCGATCGGTATTCGCGTACAGGTTCGCGCGGTTGCCGTAAGCGCCAGCGTAGTCCTCGTCCAGATCCAGCGCGCGATTATAATCGGCCAGCGCCTGATCGTACAGGTGCTGCGCGGCGTAGCTGAGGCCCCGGCTGTTGTAAAACTCCGCCACGCGCGGGTTGATGGCGATGGCCCGCGAGTAATGGAAGGTCGCCAGCCGGTGCCGGCCCAGCTCCATGTACGCCGCGGCCCGGTTGTAGTATGCGTTGGCGTAGTCCGGGTCGAGCATGGTCGCTTCGTCGAAATCGGCCAAGGCCAACCCGACCTGCTTGAGCGCCAGGCGCGTGACACCCCGGTTGTTGTACAGCAAGGCTATCGACGGGTCGCGCTCCTCGGCCCGCGTGAAGTCGGCCAGCGCGTCCTGGTAACGTTGGAGCGAGTAGTACGCCATGCCCCGGTGAATGTACGCTTCGGGCCGGTCCGGCGCCAGACGAATGGCGCGGGTATAGGCCTGCATGGCGGATTCCATGCTGCCCGCGTGATATTCAGCGTTGCCATGTTTCCACGCGGCGGCAGCGGCGACCGGGTTAGGCGCGCCTTCCAGCGGGGCCTCGACCGGCTGCGCCGGCTCGGGCGCGGCGTCGGGATTGGGCGCCGCGGTGACCGGCAGCACCGCCAGCAGGCTGTCCAGCGCCGCCGCATAATCCCCCGCGGTGAAATCCACCCAGTTCGGCCCATGCAGCCGGAACGGGATTGACTGGGGATCGAGCTTCTCGATGATCAGCGGGATCAATGTCTTGCCCAGCGAATCGGCGTAGTTCCATTCGGCGTGAACGTTGCGCGACTCGATGGCGGG
>Ga0123333_10006348_pt1 | contig 10419 bp, 8 predicted proteins | sample BioC12SIPDNA_3_FD_89957 | JGI IMG/M metagenome (GOLD analysis project Ga0123333, IMG submission 89957) | Anaerobic biogas reactor microbial communites from Washington, USA - Biogas_R2_B C12 SIP DNA | ecosystem: Engineered > Bioreactor > Anaerobic > Unclassified | place: Washington, USA...
CGGCACCACCAGGGTGGTCACCTCCACATGCGCGGCGTCGGCCGCCGTGGCTATGGTGTGCTTCACAGCCTCCAGCCCGCCGCCAATGCTCTGGTAGCCGGCCTCGGTAAAGCATTTCAGGTCAATGTTGAACGCGTCGATGCTGTCCAGTAAAATCGCCAAAATCCCCTCGAAAAAATAGCCGTTGGTCACCATGGCGTTTTGCATGCCCAGCGCCTTGGCCGCGCGGCTGGCGTCCCGCACAAACTCCCAGCCCACGGCCGGTTCGTTGTAGGTAAACGCCAGGCCAATGTTACCGCTGTCCTGCAAAGCCAGCGCCTGCTGTGCCAGCGCGTCGGGCGTTATGGTGTTAAAGGGGGTTTCCGGCGCGGGGCCACATTGGGCAATCTCGTGGTTTTGGCAAAAGGGGCAGCGCAGGTTGCACCCCACCGTGCCCACCGAGAGTATCTGGCTGCCCGGCCGGAACGCGATGAAGGGCTTCTTCTCAATGGGGTCCAGCGCCATCGAGATGATCTTGCCATAGGTGGCGCTCACCACCTGGCCGTCCCGCGCCACCCGCGCCCGGCAAAAGCCGGCCTCACCCTCGGGCGGGGCGCAGTGGCGGGGGCACACGGGGCAGGGCAGTATGCCCTCACGCATGGCGAATCACCTCAAAGCGTTCCAGTTTCAGCGGCCTGCCCGGCGGGATGCCCGCCTTCTGCCGCGCAATGTCCACCTGCTGGGCCACGGTGTCCACGCCGTCCAAGTCGGGCAGCAGCAGGCCCCGCCGGCCCCCGCTGCTCACAATCACACCGTAGCGCTTCACGTCCAGTTCGTCCTGCGAGGCTATGGCCTCGGGCGCGCCCAGCACGTCCACGCTTATCTCCAGCGCGTCCAGCTCGTCGGGCCGCACGGGCGCAAAGCGGGGGTCCTCGGTGGCGGCGCTGGCCGCGTTCTGCACAATCTCCTCGGCCACGCTGCCCGTGGTGGGGCCGGTGGTGCCAATGCACCCCCGCAGCGCGCCGTGCTTGTGCAGCGACACAAACACCCCCGCCTGCACATCCAGCAGCCCGGCAGGCAAACCTTTGGGAATAGCCGCCCGTTTTCCGGTTTTCACCCAGCTTTCCACCCCGGCGCGGGCCAGCTTCACCCAGGCGTCGGCCCCGGCCTGCTTGTCGGCTATGGCTTCGCGCTGGCCGGCCTCATACGCGGCCAGGAAATGCCGGCTGCCGTCCGCCTCGCCCGGCAGGAAGGTGGCCACCGCGTAGCCCACGCCAAACGTGCCCTCGTAAGACAGCAGCTTGGCCTCCACCGCCCGGCCATCCAGCGCGCCGGCCATCATCACAAAGCTGCGCAGCCCGCACTCGCCGCCCTGGTCGGCAATCGGCGGGGCTATGCCCAGCAGCGCGTCAAAGTCGCCGCCGGCAAACGCGCCGGTTATCGCCGCGTCCAGCTGCGGCCCCTCGGGCCGGTAGCCATAGGGCCCGTCTTTCTTTAAATAATGGGAAAGGTCGCCGCTGGCAACAAAAGCTACCCGCCTGTCGCCTGCCGCCGCCGTAATGCACTGCCCCAGCCGGTAGTGCTCGGCCAGCGAAAGGCCCGAGAGCCCCACGCGCACCACCGGCGCCTCAACCCCGGCCTGCTGCAAAAAATAAAGCGGAATACTGCTGCCATGGTCCAGCCCGGCGGCGTGCTCGCGCTGCGGCCCTGCCGGCAGCCCCTGCCGCTTAGCCTCCGCGGTAATGGCGGCGGCCAGCGCGGTGTCGTACTGCGCCCGCACCTGCACGCCGGGCGCGCCAAAGCGGCCAAAGTCGCCCTTGGCGCTGCCGCCCGGCGATATCTGGAACCAGGCGGCGTACAAATCGGCATGCGGGCTCACCAGCACCAGGCTCTCCGGCGCCTGGGCGGCCAAAAAGGCCATGGCGGCGCGGTATGCGTCCACGGTTTTTTGTATCGTCTTTTCATCGCCCCGCCCCACCTGCGGAATAATCAGGGGTGGGTGCGGTACGGCAATTGCGGCAACAATGGGCACGGGAAAACCTCCTTTTGCACACGGTATCAATAAATCGGGATTAAATAGCAAAAAATCAGGAAAAAATCAGACATGTGAACCCCGGTGGCAAAGGCACCGGCGAAGCCCAATTTTTCAGCCTTTCCAGTATAACACAAGCCGCCCGGGCAAAAGTTGCGAAACTGTGGCACGGTTGTTTTGGTTTTTTGAATATGGTATGATACCGGTACAAAATCTGGCGCAGCCTGAAGTCTGTTTTCAAATCTCCAAAACGCCCAAATCCGCTCGGCTTTGGGCACTTCTCCAATTTGAAAACAGACGTTTACGGAGGATTCCGATGCGATATCTCAAGGTAGTATTCCCGCTGGTTTTCCTGGCCCTGTTCGTTCTGGCCGCCTGTGGCGACGACGACGACCTGGCCGGCGTGCAGGCGCCCGATGTCTCGGGCCGGCAGAATGTGTCGGGCGAGCCCTTTGTGGTTACCAGCGGCGGCGTGGTGTTTGGCGCACTGGCGCCCGAATACGGCGTGCGCGGCCCCGAAGACGCCGCCCAGGGCGACGCAGAGAGCAACCCAACCCTCTCACCGCCGCTCAAGTTTCTCAACGCGCCCGAGGGCACCAAAAGCTATGCCCTGCTTATGGAGGACCCCGACTCGGTGCCCGTGGTGGGCTATGCGTGCGACCATTGGCTGGCCGCTAACATCACCACGGCCGAGCTTGCCGCCGACGCCAGCCTGGCCGCGGCCGGCAGCATGGTGCAGGGCATGAACTACCTCAGCCAAGCGGGCTACACCGGCCCCGCGCCCCCGGCGGGCACCGCCCACGTCTACGTCTTCACCGTTTGGGCGCTGGACACCACGCTCGACCTGGAAAACGGCTACAGCCGCAGCGAGCTGGAAGCCGCCATGGAAGGCCATATCCTGGCCAGCGCCGAAATGACCGCCGAATACAAAAACTAGCTTTCGGGTACGTCCCGGCCGAGAGGGGTAACACACCACCATGCACAATATGCTCATTGCCCAAAGCGGCGGGCCGTCTCCGGCCATCAACGCGTCGCTGGCGGGGGCGCTGGCCCGGGCCATGGCCAGCGACGAAATTAACCGCGTGTTCGGCGCGCTGAACGGCCTGGAGGGGCTGCTCAAGCGCCAGATCATCGACCTTGGCGCCCAGATAGAAACCGTCAAGGACTTCGACCTGCTTACCCACACCCCGGCCATGGCGCTGGGCAGCTGCCGCTTCAAGCTGCCGCGCCAGGCCAACGACATCTATCACCAGGTGCTGCAGATTTTTAAGGACTACCAGGTGGGCTACTTTTTCTACATCGGCGGCAACGACTCCATGGATACCGCCGACCGCCTCTCCGCCTTCTTCAAGGCCCAGGGCGCCGACATCAAATGCATCGGCATTCCCAAAACGGTGGACAACGACCTCGTCCACACCGACCACACCCCCGGCTTCGGCAGCGCCGCCCGCTTCGTGGCGGCCAGCTTCTCCGAGATCATGATCGACTCCAGCGTCTACGCCACGCCCTCGGTCACCATTGTGGAGGTGATGGGCCGCAACGCCGGCTGGCTCACGGCATCGTCGGTGCTGGCGCGGGCGCACGGCTTCACCGGGCCGCACCTCATTTACCTGCCCGAGGTCCCGTTCGACCCCGCGGCTTTCCTGAAAAAGGTGGACGAAAAGCTGGCCTGCGAAACCAACGTGCTGGTGGCGGTGTCCGAGGGTGTTCGCCTGGCCGACGGCAGCTATGTGAACAAGGCCGGCACCGGCAAGGTTGACGGGTTTGGCCACCGGGCGCTGGGCGGCGTGGCCGCGGTGCTGGAGGCCATGGTGTGCGACAACCTGCACGGCGGCAAGCTGAAAACCCGCAGCGTAGAGCCCAGCGTGCTGCAGCGGGTGGGCATGCATCTGGCCAGCGGCACCGACCTTGACGAGGCCCGCCAGGTGGGCGCCGTTGCCGTAGACGCCGCGCTGGCCGGCCATACCGGTATGATGGTCGGCATCCAGCGGGTGAGCAACAACCCCTACCTTGTGCGCACCGAGCTGGTACCCCTCAGCGCCGTGGCTAACCACGAGCGCACCGTGCCGCTCAGCTGGATCTGCGACGACGGCACCAACGTCACCGAGGAGATGGTGCAGTACCTGCGCCCGCTTTTCCGCGGCGAGACCCACATGTTCTTCGAGGACGGCCTGCCCCACTTCTTCAAGCTGGACAAAACCCGCCTGGTTCAGCCGCAAGACCTCTGAATGCCCCAATTTATCACGTATTTTAAACCTATTTTCCGGGCATTATTCCGGCGGCATAAACAGTGTGTAAAAAATACCCCCAAAAATACCAATAAAATATCCCGGATGCCGCGGCATCCGGGATATTTGTCACTTGGGCGTCAGGCGGTTTCACTGCGCAGTTCCATCTTCACCGCTTCATATACGTCCGACAATTCATTCACCTTTTCAATCAGCTGGTCCAGGTTCTCGGCGCCGTAGCGCTCCACCATGGCGGACAGCAGGCGGTCGTAGCTGCACAGCGCCTCGCGCAGCACCCTTTTGCCCTCGGGCGTGGCGGCCACGGCTATCTTGCGGCGGTCGTTCTTGTCTATCTCGCGGGTAATATAGCCCTTCTTCTCCAGCGAGCTCAGCGTCTGCGACACCGCCGACTTCGAGATATGCAGGGTGTCCTGTATTTCAGAGACGTTCAGGTTTTTACCCTCCGCCGGGCAGCTGGCGGTAATGCGCTTCATCACCGACAACTCCACAAACTGGAAAGCGCAGTCGGCCGAAAAAGTAATGCCCACCTTGCGGAAGCGAAACATGGCCGTCATAAATTGTTCCCGTAACAAAGCGTCCACCGGTACACCTCATCAATCTCTGTAAATCGCCCCACAGGGGCGCGGCAAATATCATCACTTCTTAATAATATACACCTTAATTGCTTTTTTAGCAAACATTTTCATTTTTTGGCGAAAAACCGCGCTCAATAGATGCCCACCCTGTTTTCCAGCCCGGCGTAGGGCGTCGGGTCAATGGGGGTGCGGCCGTCGCGCTTGCGCACCTCGTAGTGCACGTGGGTGCCAAAGCTGTAGCCGGTGTTGCCCATCACGCCAAGGGCCTGGCCGGCCTGCACGCGGGCGCCCTCCTTCACACGGGGCTGCTCGGCCATGTGGGCGTAGATATGGTGGGTACCGTCCTCGGCCTCTATCCACACAAAATAGCCCCACTGCCAGGTTTCGCCCCAGCCGGGCGCGCCCTGCGCCACCATGCGGGCCCAGCGCACCCTGCCGGTTACGGTGGCATAGATGGTGCCGCCGTCCATGCCCACAACGTCAATGCCGTTGTGGGTGGGGCGCTCGGCGCTCTGGAAGGTACTGCTCACCCGGTTGCGCCCCTTGAAGAGGCGGCCGTCGTACACCCGCACCGTGGCTTTTGCCTTTTTCCCGTTGGAGGTGGTGGCCGTAATGGTGGCCTTGCCGGTGGCCACACCCCGCACAGTGCCGTTTTCACTCACGGTGGCCACGCTGGGGTTGCTGCTTTTCCAGCTCACCGTCTTGTCCACGGCGTCACCGGGGGTAATGGTGGCCTTCAGGCGCACCTTTTTGCCGGGCTGCAGGCTGGCGGTGTCCATGTTCAGCGCAATGCCCTCCACGGCCGGCCCCACGGTAATCTTGAAGGTGGCAGCCTTGCCGCCGTCCTGGGTGGTGGCGGTAATGGTTGCGGTGCCCACCTGCCGGGCCTTCACCTTGCCATATTTGTCCACGCTGGCCACAGCCGCGTCGCTGCTGGTCCAATCCACTTTTTTGTTGGCGGCGTCGGCGGGGGTAACGGTGGCAACCAGCTTCTGGGTCTGCCCTTTGGCCAGCGTCGCTTTTTTCAGGTTCAGCTTTATCTTTTTCACCGGCACGCCCACGTACACCGTACACTTGGCCTTTTACCGGTGGCGGCATCCACGGCGGTTATGGTGGTCTTGCCCTCGGCAAAGCCGCGCACAACCCCCTTTCTATTCACGGTGGCCACCTTTTTGTTGGACGACTTCCACGCAATGCCCTTGTTCACGGTGCCGGCCGGCTGGCTGGTGGCCTCCAGTTGCAGTTTTTTGCCCGGCAGCACGGTGGCTGCCGCAACGTTCAATGTCAGGCCGGGGTCGGCGGGCGCCTCGTGGGCCTCGCCGCCGGGCTCGGGGTCGGCGCTGTTTTCTGCCCCGGCACCGCCGCCGGTGGCGGCCAGCGCCGCTGCCGCGGCAGGCTGTACGGTGGCGGCCTGCACGCCGGCCGGCGCCGCGGCCAGCAGCACCAGCAGCGCCACCATGGGCGCAAAGGCGCGCAAAAACACTTTTTTCAGCATGCTGTTTCCTCCACACACCGCCAAGGCAAAAGCCGCTTGCCCCGGCCGAAAAATACCGCTATTATTATATAATAGCACAGTGCAAATCACAGCGTCAAACCACCGCGCGGCCCCCATACTGGAAATAGTTTGCGGGAAGTGCTATAATGTTATCCGATATGCGGGCGCTGCAGCGCCACGCAAGGCCAGCCAGGAAGCACGGAATTCCCGGGAACGCGTGCCACAGCATGGCGGGGGGCCACAGCCCTCAAAACCGCACGGGAACACCACACGCTTCTCCATCTTTCAACCGGGGCATACAGGTGGGCACATGCCATGGGAAGGGTATGTGCGGTGCACACACCGCCACCGCCCCGGTTCCGGCCAAGGAGGCACCTTTATGAACTTCTGCCCAAATTGCGGCACCCCCGTCCCCAACCCGGACGATTTGTTCTGCATGAATTGCGGCTACAAGCTGCACCAGGATTCCCCCACCCCCGAGCAGGCCGCCCCGGAGCAAGCGCCCGCGCAGGAGCCGCCCGCCCCGGCGCCATCCGCCGCGGCCCAGGCCCCGCAGGAGGCAAACGCCCCGGCGGCCCCGCCCCCCGCCCAGCCGGCGCCCCCGGCCATGGGCCAGCCCGCCGCGCCCCAATCTCCGGCCGCGCCCACACCGCCGGCCACCCCGGGCATGGACAAAACCGCCGAGTTCGGTGTGTCGCAGGCGTTTCGCCCGCTGCAGCCCGGGGCTGTTGCCCCCCCGCAGCCGTCACTGTTCGAGCAGCCACCCGCCACGCCCGCCCCGGCAGAGAGACCGGACGACCTGTTGCATCTCATCGACGAGGTGCAGGCCGGCCCCGCCCAGCCGCCGCCGGCCAACCTGTTTGACGAAACCACCCAGCCCCCGGCCCCACAGCCGGCAGGCTTGTTTGACGAAGACCCCCCCGCCCCGGCCCCCGGCCTGTTTGGCGAAACACAGCCCGCCCCCCGGCAGCAGCCCGCCCCGGCCCAGCAGCAGCAGCGGCAGGCCCAGCAGCCGGCCCCGGCGGCAGAGCAACCTGCCGCCGCGCCAACCCGGCAACAGGTTGCTCCACAGCAAAAGCAGGCCGCGGAAAAGCCCCAGGCTGCGCCAGCCAAGCAGCCGCCCGCTGCCCCGCAAAAGCCGCAGCAGCAACCCCCGGTGCAGCCCGCCGCCCCCCAGCAGGCCGCACCCCCGCCGGTGCCCCTGCCCCCGCAGCCTGCCGCCCCGGCCCAGCGGGTTGCCCCGCAGCAAACCCTGCCCATAGGCCAGCCCGTTCCGGCCCAGCAGCCGGTGCAGCCCGCCGCCATGCAGCAAACCCAGCAAAACCTGTTTGCCCAGCAGCCCCGGCAGGCCGCGGCCCAGCCCGCCACGCGTGAGGCGCAAAACCTCTTCGCCGGCGAGGCCCCCCCGGCCCGGCGCACCCCCGCGCCGCCGCCCCTGCCCCTGCCCGAGGAAACCCGCCCCCGGCGCAGCCCGGCCAGAATCGCCGTCACCGTCATCATCGTGGTGCTCATCTTTGTCATCGCCGTCTGCGCCACCACGCTTATCATGCTCTATTTCAGCAACCGCCCGGCCAAAACCATCGATGACTTCGCCGAGGCCATTACCGCCGCCGACTATACCAAGCTGGACGAGATGACCGCCGTGCGCGGCGCCACCCCCACCGAGGCCGGCTGGGACGCCTTTTGCGCCGCCTTCAGCGACAGCGCCGGCATGAACCGCTTGCGCAGCCAGCTGCTCAAGCAAGCCAGCGACCCCACCGCCACCGGCGAAAACTACCCCGCCGTCGGTATTGAGGGCGACGATTTCTTCCTGTTCATTAAAAAATACTACATCACCATACAGGGGGTGCAGCTGCTGGCCCCCGGCGCGCAGGACGGCACCACCCTGCTGCTGGACGATGTATCCTACACCGGCACCTACACCGACCAGGGCATGCTGTATACCGGCCTGATGCCCGGCCTGTACAACTGCGTACTGGTGCCCCCCGGCGGCGACGCCGCCAGCGCAGAGCCCACCGTGGTGGAGCTGTTCGACACCGCCCAGCCCAACCGCCTGGAGGGCGCCGAGGCTGTGCGCGCCACCATCACGGTGGAGAACTGCCGCGAGGGCCTGGTGGAAATTTTTGTGAACGGCGCGCTGGTGCCCGAGGTTCCGGTGGACGGCACCGTCACCCTGCCCGACGTGGCGCTGGGCAGCACCATACGCATCGAGGCGGTGGACGAGGGCGACGTGTATGAGTCCAGCGTGGTGTTCAGCGACATCAACGCCACCGCCCTGCGCTTTGGCGACTACCACAAGGTGGGCGACCCCATCGACAGCAGCACCCCCGACGACAGCAGCGAGAGCAGCAGCACCCCCGGCGACGGCCTGGCCGAAAGCCTCACCAAAAACGACATCGACGCCGTGCTGGTGAACTTCTATAATTCCTATCTTTCTTGCATCAACGCCCAAAGCCTGGACGGCATCCGCCAGTCCACCGCCAACAACAACACCTACCTGGCCACCCGCATCACCCAAACGGGCAACGCCTCCAACCTGTTCGAGTACGCCGGCGCCACCTGCGACGGCGAGAGCATCACCGTTACCGAGGTGGACGGCATGCCGGCGGTGAACGTGAACGGCACCTTCAGCTACCGCTACAAGCCCCGCGACGATGCCGCCGCCGAGTTTACCGCCGCCTCCAACAAGCAGAGCGTGCAGCTGGTATACCAGGATGGCGAATGGAAGGTAAACCGCATCGACTTTGTCTCCGACGAGGACTACACCGCCCATAAAATCACCGAATTTAAGTAACCATGGGATGAAGCCGCCCATGCATAAGCGCGGCTTCGCACTAAAACGCCTTGTATTTTTCATCGCCTGGCCCTGCGGCCCCACGCATCGGGTATTGGCTGCGGTTTTGCCTTCGTTCTTGCACCCAATCTGCCGCGCCATGCCGCGTGCCCGCCTGCCCACCATATGCGCGCACCAAGCCCCAGCCACTGGAAAGGAACCCCGCCTATGGCCCAGCCTCAACGCCGCCCGCCCGCCGCACCGCGCCCACAGGCGCCCAGCCAGCGCCACCTGTATAACAGCGGCGTCAGCCGCAAGCAAAGAAAGCGCGCCCGCAGAAGAAAGCAGGTCATCGGCATTGTGGTGATGCTGGTGGCCGTGGCGGTGCTCTTTGTCATCGCGCTGCTCATCACGGGCGCAAACGGCGCACAGGCGCCGTCCGAGGCGCCATCGGTGGCGCAGCCGGCCTCGCAGCCGGCCGTGGCCCCGCCCGTCTCCATGGCGCCGGCCTCACAGGCACCTCCCCCGGTGCCACAGCGGGCCAGCACCCCCTACGACGAAGCCGCCACCCCCCCGCTGTACAACTATCAAAACCCCATCCCCGATACCGTGAAAGTGGGCTGGGGCCAGGCCGAGACCGACCCGGACATCACCTACGTGAACCTGGTGGACATTGGCAACGGCCAGCAGATGGAGACCCGCGCGGCGGCGGCCTTCACCGCCATGCAAAAGGCCGCGGCGGCCGACGGCGTGGAGCTGACGCCGGTGTCCGGCTACCGCACCCACCAGCAGCAAACCAACAACTACAACGCCGCTATCCAGCGGTATAGGGACCAAGGCTACAGCGAGGCCGAAGCCCTGGCCCGCACCCAGCGCTACTACGCCATTCCCGGCACCAGCGAGCACGAGGCCGGCCTCGCCATCGACATCAACTGGGTGGACGACGGCTTCGCCCAAACCGCCGCCTACACCTGGCTGCAGGAACACTGCACCGAATACGGCTTCATCTACCGCTACCAGGCCGACACCGAGGACATCACCCACATCGCCTGGGAGCCCTGGCACTACCGCTATGTGGGCGCCAATCACGCCGAGGCCATCACCGGCAAAGGCATCACGCTGGAGGAGTACATCGCGGAGATGCAGATGGGGTAAATGGCAACAATATAGTCAAACCTGAAAACCGAGACGGTTTTCAAGGCGGCAGGCAAAGCCTGCCGGCACACCTGCAAGGTGTGTGTTTGACTATGAACGGCGAACCAATCGCCCTCTGGGCGATTCCCGCGCATTGTCATGCGCGGCTTCAAAACTGTTTC
>Ga0123333_10006350_pt1 | contig 10417 bp, 4 predicted proteins | sample BioC12SIPDNA_3_FD_89957 | JGI IMG/M metagenome (GOLD analysis project Ga0123333, IMG submission 89957) | Anaerobic biogas reactor microbial communites from Washington, USA - Biogas_R2_B C12 SIP DNA | ecosystem: Engineered > Bioreactor > Anaerobic > Unclassified | place: Washington, USA...
CCGGTGAGACACTCGTAGGCATCGACGTACTTCTGTCGCGTCTTCGTTACCACATCGTCCGGCAAGGCGGGCGGGGGACTATTCTTGTCCCAATCGGTGGTCTCCAGCCAATCGCGGACGAACTGTTTGTCGAACGACGGCTGGCCGCGACCCGCCTGGTACTGATCGGCCGGCCAGAAGCGGGAACTGTCGGGCGTGAGCACTTCGTCGATCAGGATCAACTCATCCCCGACGCGGCCCCATTCGAACTTCGTGTCGGCAATAATGATTCCGCGGCTCCGCGCGTATTCCGCTCCCCGCTGGAAAATGGCGATGCTCCGCCGCCGCAGTTCTTCCGCCACATCGCTTCCGACAATCTCCACCATCCGCTCAAAGGAGATGTTCTCGTCGTGGCCGGTCTGGGCCTTGGTCGCCGGCGTGAAGATCGGCTCGACGATCCGGGCACTTTCCGTCAATCCTGCCGGCAGGCGGATTCCGCAGACCGTCCCGCTGGTTCGATACTCTTTCCACCCGGAACCGGAGAGGTATCCCCGCACGACGCACTCGATCGGAACGACCTCCGTCTTGCGGACGAGGCTCGATCGTCCGGCAAGCGACTCCCGATCGGTGCCGGCGGGGAGTTCCATGGCGTCAACGTCGGTGGTGAGCAAATGGTGCGGCTCGCCCAGACGTTCGAACCAGAATGCCGAGATCTGGGTCAAAACCCTGCCTTTCGAGGGAATGCCCGTCGGCAAGACCCAGTCGAAGGCGCTGATGCGGTCCGTGCTGACCAGCAGCACCTTGTCGCCCAGGTCGTAAACGTCGCGGACCTTCCCGCGGCGAACGGGGACATTGGGAATCGTGGTTTCGAGCACTACCGGGTTCATGACTGCCGATCCTGTCGGGGTGTTGCAGAGGTGGGGTTCAGTTCGCCGCAGCAGTATAGCAGGGCATGGGCGGGCGTGCCAGAACCGGAAGGTCGCGCGATGGACCGTCAAATCCGGCCTTTTACCGGCAGCGCCATGGGGGCGTGCAGGCGGCGGACGTAAGCGCCGGCGATCTCGAAGCGCCGCACGCTGCCGACCACCCGGCGTTGCTCGGAATCGTTGACCACCGGCAGCACGAGAAGGTCGTTCTCGACGAACAATTCCAGCGCCCGATCGAGGGTGTCGGAGGGCGTGAGCGGTTGGATATCACCTCGCATCAGGTCTTCCGCCAGAACCAAGGTGGTCAGCGAGGGTAACTGGGACGCCAGGAGAACCTCATCGAGGTTGACCACCCCCAGCAGTCGATCCTCGGGATCGACGACCGGCAGCGCCGGGATCGAGGCGGTGCTCAGTCGGCTGAGGATCGTGGCCAGCGAATCTTCGGGGTGCAGCACCAACATGCGATCCCGCGGCGAGAGAAAGTCCTTCACGCATATTTCCGCCAGAACCTCGCGGACGAAATCCCCCTGGTGCGCCGGTGATCGCGATCGGCCCTCCACCTGAGAGGAGTAGATCGACTGTTGATCGGAGAGAATGAAGGCGATCGCACAGACCCAGAGCGAAGGCAAGAGGAGATGGTATCCGCCGGTCATCTCGCTGACGATGATCAACGTGGAGAAGGGGGTTTTTGCCGCGGCTGCAAAGAACCCGGCCATGCCGACGATGACGAAACTCGCCGGATGTGGAACCAACCCGGGAAAGGCGTTGTGGATGAGAATCCCCAGCGAGCCTCCGCCGCATCCGCCGATCACCATCGAAGGGCCGAAGACTCCGCCCGAGCCTCCGCTGCCGATGGTCAGGCTGGTGGTAACGATTTTGCCCAAGGCGATCGTCAACAGCAGGATCGCGCTGGCGCCGGTGTCGAGCGTCATCGCGTCTTGAATCGCCGAATACCCGAAGGCGAGCACTGCCAGCACTTCTTGACGATTTCCCATCAGTGTGTAGAGCAGAAGCCCGACCAGGCCGGTCAGGAAGGCGCCGAGCATGGGGCGGAAATGCGGCCGCATCGGCAAGCGGCCGAACAGGGACTTGAGTCCGTAGAAGCACCTCGTATAGAGCATCGCCAGCAGGGCCATGAACACGGCCAGGAGCAAGTACGGCCCCAACTGCCAGGGGTTGGTGAAGGCGAGCGACGGGATGGTGAAGATCGGGTTCCAACCGGAATAGGCGCCGAAGACGCAGTAGGAGACCACGCTGGCGAATCCGGCGGGAATAATCACTTCCGATTCGAACTCGGGAGAGCGGTAGAGGACTTCGGCTGCGAAGATCGTTCCCGCCAGCGGCGCCCGGAATACGGCGGCGATGCCGGCGCCCATGCCGGCGGCCATCAGCACGCGGCGCTCGGCGGGCCGCAATCGCAGCGCGCCGCCCAGGAGCGAGCCGAAGCCGGCGCCAATCTGGGCGATGGGCCCTTCCCGACCTCCGGAGCCCCCGGTTCCAATCGTCAACGCGCTGGCGACGGTCTTCACCAGCGGCACGCGGGTGCGAATGTGCCCTTGGCCGCGATGGTAGGCGGCAATCACGGAATCGGTGCCGTGCCCTTCCGCTTCGGGGGCCATCGTGAAGACCAGCACGCCGCTGAGCAGCCCACCCACCGTCGGAACGATCAGCAAGAGCCACGGATAAAACGAATGCTCGGGTGTTTCAGGCCAGGAGATGGCGGGCTCGCCGCCCGGATGCGGTTCGGCATGGTATCCGACCAGCACGCCCAGGGCGTAGTGCTCGACGGCGCGCGTCGCCAGGTAGAAACCGATCGCCCCGACACCCGCGACGATTCCGACCAGAACGGCCAGACCCAGCAGTCGCACTTGCGTCTGAAGCCGCACGCGGCTGAGCTTGAGGATCTCCGGAAACCACCCGAAGAACCGGCGAATCGGCGAAGAGTCCGGCAAATGAAAATTCATGGTTCAGAAGGGCTGCTCCCAACCCTACCAGCGGCCCCAATAAGAAGGTAATCGCGTATTATAACGCGAGAGGAGCCGGGCGACGAGGATTGCGGTGATGGATTGGATTGCCGCTTCACACTTCTACACGTGCGACCGATCCTGGTCAACTACTTGGTCGCTTGCCAACCGTCTGCGCGAGGTCAGGCGGCGACGTGGCGGTTCGACTCCCTGTCGGCCGTCCCGCCGACGAGCAAGGTCAACCGTTCGAACGTCCGCCGCGTGGCTCCCAATTGCGATATGACGAGTTCGCGGGCTCGCCGGCCCAATTCGGCGGCGAAGGCGGGTTGTTCCAGGCACTGGCGGACGAAATCAGCCAGATCATCCTGGTCGCGGACGACGATCGCCGCATCCCGCTGGAGCATCGCGGCGACGATGTCCCGAAAGTTTCGTGTGTTGGAACCAAAACAGACGGCGGCGCCGTAAGCGGCCGGTTCGATCATGTTCTGCCCGCCCCGGCTCCCCATGCTGCCGCCGACAAAAGCGATTCGCGCCGTTCCCCACCAGGCGCCCAACTCGCCCACCGCGTCGACCAAAAGAACCCGTGCGGTCGGATCGGCGCCTTGGGCCTCGAGGCGCGTCCGCCGTTGCCATGAGAGGCCCGAGCGCTCCAACAGCCGGGCAACCGCCTCGAACCGATCCGGGTGACGAGGGACGATCACCAGCCGCAACTGCGGCCAGCGGTCGCGAAGTTGACGGTAAACCTCCAGCGCGACCGACTCTTCCGGTTCCTGCGTGCTGCCGGCAAGGAAGACGATATCGCCGTCGCCGAATCCGGCCAGCGAAGCAAGTTGCCGCGTGTGGGTATTGTCGCGGTCGGTTTCCGCGCCGTCGTACTTCATCGACCCCGTGACGTGGACGACTCCTTCCGGCGCTCCCAACCGCCGGAACCGCTGGGCGTAGACTTCGTCTTGCACGCAGATCGAATCGATCCTCCGCAGAAGATCGGCGACCAGCGGCCGGATGCGGCAGTAGCCACGAAAGCTATGCTCGCTCAGCCTGCCGTTGATTACCGCCACCCTCGCGCCGGATTCGCCCGCCGTGCGGACGAGGTTCGGCCACAGTTCCAATTCGGCCAGCACGAGGGCCGCGGGCCGAATGCGGGCCATCGCCGCGCGGACCGCCCAGGAGAAATCCAATGGGCAATAGAAGACCGTGAGATGCGGGTACCGCTTCTTGGCCAGCGCCATTCCCGTCATGGTTGTCGTGGAAACGACGCACTGCCAATCGGGCCGCTCCTCGGCAATCCGCCGCAGCAGAGGCCCCAGCAGGTTCATCTCGCCGACGCTGACCGCGTGGAACCAGACGCAGGGGCCCGTCGTGGTGCGTCTGGGCGTCCATCCAAGGAACTTCTCGGCGAATCCTTCCCGGTACTTCCCTTTGCGGACCGCCTGGTAGAGCAGCCACGGCAATGAAAGGACGATCAGCACGACGTAGACGAGATTGAGAAGATAAGGCACCTTGGGGGACTCCTTTCCCGGCGGGACCAACAGCAATCAGGCCACTCCTCGACGCCTCATGCAGCACTGCTTGTATTTCTTGCCGCTGCCGCAGGGGCAGGGATCGTTGCGGCCGGTCCGCTCCTCGCGATTGCGGATCGGCTCCGGCTTGCGGTCGGACTGCGTGCCGTCGATGGCCGCCTCCTGCTGCTCGACGATCTCCGTCGCGCCGGGGGCCTCTTCGTGGATCGCTTCGGATTCGGTCCAAGTGGAGCCGACGAAGCGCTCGTCGAGCTGCTCCATCCGGAAAACCAGGTCGGTCGTCCGTTCACCGATCGTCAGCCACATCTGCTCGAAAGTCCGCATCCCCTCGCGCTTGTATTCCACTTTCGGATCGACTTGGGCGTAGCCTCGCAAACCGACGCTGCTCCGCAAGTGGTCCATCACCAGCAAGTGGTCTTTCCAGGCGGTGTCGAGAATCTGCAGAACCAGCGCCCGTTCCATCTTCCGCATTTCGGGGCGGAAGCGGTCTTCCACCGCTTCAATCACCTTGCGCTCCAATTCGTCCCGCTCCAGGCGAGCGATATCCTCCGGCGCCATCTCGACGCGGAGGTGCTCGCGCATCCACTCGGCAAGCGATTCGATCCGGCCGTTGTGGCGGGTCGGCTGGTCGCCGGACGATGATTCTTCTTGGAACAACTCGTCGACCCGCCGGCGCGCCTCTTCGATCATCGCCCGCGCCTCTTCGGCCGAGTGACGACTCTGATCGACGAGCACCTCGCGGATTTCATGCCGTTGCTTGTTCTTCAGATCCTCCAGCGACAAGTCGACGCCGAAGCGGTCCCTGGCCCATTCGGCCAGCTTCTCGCGGTCGTAGCGCTTGTGACCGCCCGCGTCGCGCGTGGTGAAGTGGTAGAGTCCCGCCATCACGGGGAACTCGACTTCCTTCTGTTCGTACATCGTCCGCGCGCGGTTGCGGACCAGATCCTTGAACGCCTCCGGCTCCAGATCGCGGACCTCTTCGATATCGATGGTGAGGTCGAACTTCTGGCGGACCCAAACACAGGTGGTCTGCACGCCGAAATCGGATTCGAGGAAGCGGGCGCCGCGGCCCAGATCGATCTTCTGGATCGCCTCGCGGGCCTTTTCCAGCAACAACTCCGCCACGTCGTCGCGTCCCACCTTCTTCAAATCGCGGTCGCGAAAGCTGAGGTTCCAGCGGGTGTTGACCGCTTTGGCCAGAGCCTCCCAGTTCCATTCACTGGAATCTTCGTCGCCGGGAAGGTTCTCTTCGATCAGATCGAGCACCTGGCCCTCGGCCATTCGCTCGGCCTCATCCTTGGCGTATTGCTCGGCGTCGGCGAATCCCAGGTTGCGGAAATCGCGGGCCTCGAACTCGACGGAGAGCTGCTTGCCGGCCCACTCGGCAAACGATTCGGTACCGTAATCCCGGGCGAGAAACTGGCTGAGGTAGCGTTCGACCTGGGCGTCGATCATATCGAGGATCAACTGCTTGCAATCGGCGCCGTCGAGGATCCGTTGCCGATAGCCGTACACCCGCTTGCGCTGCTCGTCCATCACCTCGTCGTATTCGAGCAGGTTTTTGCGGATTTCAAAGTTCCGTTCTTCGACCTTCTTTTGGGCCCCTTCGATGCGGCGCGAGACCATCCGACTCTCGATCGCCTGGCCCTCTTCCATGCCGAGGCGGGTGAGGACATTCTTCACCCATTCGCCGGCGAAGATCCGCATCAGGTCGTCTTCAAGCGAGAGATAGAAGCGACTGGCGCCGGGGTCGCCTTGCCGCCCGCAGCGTCCGCGGAGTTGCAGGTCGATGCGGCGGGCTTCGTGGCGCTCGGTGCCGAGAATGTGCAGCCCGCCCATGGCCGCCACCACGCGCCCTTCGGCCTTCATCTGCTCGCGCTGCTCGATCTCGTTGACCAGCGTGTCCCATTCCTGCTGCGGGACGTCGAGACGGGTGGGATATTTCTCGTGCAACAGTGCCCAGGCCATCGCTTCAGGATTTCCGCCGAGGATGATGTCGGTGCCGCGGCCGGCCATGTTCGTGGCGATCGTCACCGCATCCTTCCGCCCCGCCTGCGCGACGATTTCCGCCTCGCGCTGGTGGTGCTTGGCGTTGAGCACCTGGTGCTTGATCCCGCGGCGGGCCAGCTTCTCCGAAATCAACTCGCTCTTTTCGATCGATACGGTGCCGACGAGGATCGGCCGCCCCTTGCGCTCGATCGTGCGGATGCGGCTGCGGGGGATCGTTTCGCGTTGGTTGCTCCCCTTGGGCTGGAACTGGATCGCCTCGTCGTCCTCTTTGAGGATGGTTCCCAAGAGTTCGTCGTCCTGCTTCTCCACGGCGAGCACGTCCCACTTGTGGATCCGCTCGATCTCGTCGACGATCGCCTCGTATTTTTCGCGATCGGACCGGTAGATGACGTCGGGATGGTTGACGCGATAGAGCGGCTTGTTGGTGGGGATGGCGATCACGTCCAATTCGTAGATCTTCCAGAACTCGCCGGCCTCGGTCATCGCCGTGCCGGTCATGCCGCAGATCTTGTCGTAGAGCTTGAAGAAGTTCTGCAGAGTGATCGTGGCGAGGGTCTGGTTCTCTTCCTTGACGCGGACGTTCTCCTTGGCCTCGACGGCCTGGTGCAGACCGTCGCTCCAATTGCGACCGGGCATGAGCCGCCCGGTGAATTCGTCGACAATGACCACCTCGCCGTTCTGGACGACGTAGTTGACGTCGCGCTTGTAAAGGTGATGCGCCTTGAGCGAATTGTCGATCAAGTGCGGCCATTCCATGTGGCCCGCCGTATAAAAACTCTCCACGCCGGCCAGTTCCTCGGCCTTGCGGACTCCTTCGTCGGTCAGATGCGCGCTGTGCTCCTTCTCGTTCACCTCGAAGTGAACGTCGCGTTTGAGCTGCCGCGCGATGCGATCGGCCATACGGTAACGGTTGACGTCGTCGTGAGCCGGCCCGGAGATGATCAGCGGCGTGCGGGCCTCGTCGATGAGGATGTTGTCGACCTCGTCGACGATGGCGTAATGCAGATGGCCCTGGACTTGCTGGTATTCCTTCGGATAGCGGTCGTCCCCCTTGGCCGCCGGGCGCATGTTGTCGCGTAGGTAATCGAAGCCGAACTCGTTGTTGGTGCCGTAGGTGATGTCGCAGTCGTAGGACTGCTGCCGCTGGGCGGTCGTCATGCCGTGCTGGATGTTGCCCACCGTCAGGCCCAGCGACATGTAGAGCGGGCCCATCCATTCCATGTCGCGGCGAGCGAGGTAGTCATTGACCGTGACGACGTGGACCCCCTTGCCCGCCAGGGCATTGAGATACGCCGGCAGGGTCGCCACGAGGGTCTTCCCCTCGCCGGTGACCATCTCGGCGATCGCACCGCTGTGCAGCACCATGCCGCCCATCAGTTGCACGTCGTAGTGCCTCATGCCGAGCACGCGGCGGCCCGCCTCGCGGCAGACGGCAAAAGCTTCGATGAGCAGGTCGTCGAGCGTCTCGCCCGCGGCAAGCCGCTTGCGGAACTTGTCGGTCTGCTCCCGCAGTTCCGCGTCGGTCATCGCCTGGCACTTGGCTTCGCGGGCGTTGATCGCGTCGACTTTTGGCTGTAGCTTGCGGATATAGCGGGCATTCGACGAGCCGAACATGGCGGTGATGCCGCGCTCAATCGAGCGCGACAGGCCGCCGAAGATGTCGCTGACGATTTCAAAAATACGTTCTAAGATTTCCATGACAGAAATGTTATCTCAAAGGGTGGAGGAGAAAACAGACCACCCGAAGGAAACCCAGGGGGGGCGAATACGTGGCGCCAGCCCCGCCGCATTGGGCCTTGGCTGGATTTCACGAGGTGCTGCGGCGGGCGCAACCGACTCCAACAAGGCAATTTATATATTGCGGTACGACCCGTCAATAAGGGTTGTTCGTAGACGCCGCGGCGCCACGCCGGGTTGTCGTGGCTGGCACATGGGGCTACGATCGGGAGAATCACTGGCAGGATCTCCTTGCCGGGGCGTACGGCGTACACAGCCTGTGACGAGGCGTCGGTGGATCCCCATCAAGATTTCGCTGGAAAACTGGTTTTCTTGGGAACAGGAACGTCGCACGGCGTCCCTACGATTGGCTGTACATGCGACACCTGCACGAGCCGCAATCCACGAAACCATCGCACGCGCTGCTCCGTCGTCCTTGGTCTTCCGGGGGGAAATCTGCTGGTCGATTCGTCTCCGGAACTCCGGATTCAATTGATCCGAGAGCGTATCGGTCGGATCCATTCGGTGTTGTACACCCACGGGCACGCCGATCACCTTTTTGGGTTAGATGATCTGCGCATCTTTCCCAGTTATCTGGGGCATGAGTTGCCCGTCTTCTGCGAAAGCGCCGTCGAGGCGACGATTCGCCGGTCGTTTGCCTATGCCTTCGATCCGGAGACCCAGAAGTATCCGGCCGGCGGGTTACCGAAACTCGCCTTTCATCCGGTTGAGTTGGGCCCGCTGGACATTCTTGGTGCGCGGCTTGCCACGTTTCGTCTCTGGCATGGCCGTTGCGAGGTGCTCGGGTTCCGGATCGGCGACGTCGCCTATTGCACCGACACGAAGCGTATTCCAGCGGAGAGCGAATCGATGCTGAAGGGTCTGGACGTTTTGATCCTCGACTGCCTGCGGCCCGAGCCGCACCCGACGCACATGTCGGTGGAAGAGGCTGTTGCCGCGGCGCGGCGTCTGGCCCCGCGGCGGACCTTCTTCACCCATATCTCGCACCGCTTGGAACACGAGGCGACGAATGCCATGCTCCCGCCGGGAATGGAACTGGCGTACGACGGGTTGACCCTCTCTTTGGGGCTGCTCTGCGACGGAATGCGGCCCAGCGCCGGGCCGCGAGAAGCATCGGGGTTTACCTGAAAGCCGCGTGGGAATGGCCGATTTCAGAAATAAACGCCTCACCAACAGGCAATCCCTCGTCGATCCTCACTGGCCCCGAATGCCCCGCGGGCCTTTCCATTCGAGCTTTCCCGCCACTGCCCGGGCGTACGCCGTCACTTCGTCATCGGAATCGTCCACGGAAACCAGGGACCGTTCGGCCGCCAGGGCAACGGCTGTGGGGATGTCTATGTATCGGCGGATATTGAGCAGGATCGGGCCGTCGCGGTGGGAACCGGAAAGCTGAATCAGTTCGATCGCGGCGATCTCGGGCTCGAACAGCGACGCATACAGCACCATGCCGCCGGTCGCTCCCCGGGCTTTGAGCACGAGCGGCGCGGCGTCGATGCCATCCAACGACCGCAGCGCCTGCACCGCGCGGCGAACATCCCAGACCCTCATGCCGTCGAGTGTTTGACCCAGCAGCATGAAGCGCCGGCGGATGTGCGTCAGTTTGCGTTCCGTCTGATTCCACAGCGTAGGGCCGATGCCGCGCGGAGCGACAAAGGCCAGCGTTTGCTCGCCTTCGACAACGGACTGCACGACGCCGGCGAATGCCGCCTCGTCCTTCTTCTCGGGCAGGCATTCGTCTTTCAATTCCGCCGCGAAGGTGACCTGCATGGCCGCCAGCCAGTCGTTCCACTCTTCCTGATCCAGCACTCGCAGGACAACCCGCGCAGACTTCGCCGGAGCGACGGGTTCGACCAGGTAGAGCCGCAGCCGGATCGGGGACTGGCTCGTGAATTCCACGGCGCGGAAAGCAATTCCCCCGTGCTTCACGGAGAAAACCTCCCGGACATCCAACGCCGCCGCTTCTCGCGGCCATCCGCGGAATACTTTTTCCTCCAGCGCGGTGCGCCAGTTGGCTCGCATCGACGCCCATTCTTCCGCCGATGCCGGCACGTTCGGTTCGGAGGCCACCGGCACGAACGTCTCCTGGATTTCCGTATTTCGCTGGTCTTCGGGCAGCACCGCGAATACTTTGAGCTGTTCCGGCGCGAAGGGCTTCTCGGCGGAATCCTCCAGTTGGCGATCGGCGCCCATCAGATAGCGGTCGAACCAGTGAAACGCCGGCAGGCGCAGTTCCGGGGTGTCCTTATGGCCGCCTTCGGTGATATTCAGAGCGATCTTGTCG
>Ga0123333_10006353_pt1 | contig 10417 bp, 15 predicted proteins | sample BioC12SIPDNA_3_FD_89957 | JGI IMG/M metagenome (GOLD analysis project Ga0123333, IMG submission 89957) | Anaerobic biogas reactor microbial communites from Washington, USA - Biogas_R2_B C12 SIP DNA | ecosystem: Engineered > Bioreactor > Anaerobic > Unclassified | place: Washington, USA...
ACTCGCGGGCAACGGGCCCAAAGATACGTGTACCCCGTGGGTTCACCCCACTGGCGTCCAAGATCACCGCTGCATTCTCATCGAAACGGATGTACGAGCCATCCGTACGGCGGTATTCCTTAACGACCCGCACGATCACCGCACGGACAACCTCGCCCTTCTTGACCGAGGACGTTGGGGACGCCGCTTTCACCGATGCCACGATCGTATCCCCCACGTATCCGTAGCGGCGCTTGGATCCTCCAAGGATATGGATACACAGCAGCTCTTGGGCTCCCGTGTTGTCGGCAACATTTAAGCGCGTCTCACGTTGGATCATTGCACGCCTCCTCGCGCCGGCCGCCTAAGCGGCGCGCTCCAAGATCTCTGCAACAGCCCAGCGCTTGTGCCGGCTGAGGGGGCGCGACTCCACGATTTGGACCTTGTCACCGACGCGACAGTCGTTATTCTCATCGTGCGCCATGTACTTCTTCGCCGACCGCACTACTTTCTGGTACAGCGGATGGCGATAGCGCCGCTCCACCGTCACCACCACGGTCTTGTCCATTTTGTCGCTGGTTACCGTCCCAACCAGCCGGCGTCGTCTTTCCTTCATGCCGTCGCTCCTTCTTTATCCGCGGCCAGCTCTCGCTCGTGCAAGACCGTCATAATCCGCGCAATATCCTTGCGGACGGCGCGCAGTCGGTTGTGGTCCTGAAGGCTGCCAGCATACCATTGCTGGCGCAGGTTGAACAACTCACGACGGGTCTCCTGCAGGCGAGTGCGTAGTTCATCAGATGTCATACTGCGGACCTCGCTTACACGCATGCCTACCCTCCTGCCCCGCTGCCATACTCGTGGCGCGTGATGACCTGGGTCCGAATGGGCAGCTTGCGCGCTGCGAGTTCCAGCGCTTCACGCGCGACATCGTCGGAGACCCCGGCGACCTCAAAGAGCACGCGACCCGGACGGACCACGGCAGCCCAGTAATCCACGTCGCCTTTCCCTTTGCCCATACGCGTCTCCGCAGGCTTGGACGTGATCGGCTTATCGGGAAAGATGCGGACCCAATACATGCCCCGGCGGCGCATATGGCGCACGATAGCGCGGCGAGCCGCCTCGATCTGGCGAGCGGCAATCCAGGAAGGTTCGAGGGCCTGTAGCCCATACTCACCGAAGGAGATTGCCACTCCCCGGCTCTCCTTGCCTGTCATGCGCCCGCGATGTTGTTTTCGATACTTGACGCGCTTCGGCATCAACATAACTCGTTCTCCTTACCCAAGCCTCTGGGCCCAAACTGCCGGGCTACTCCTGCTCTTCTACTTCCTCAACAACCGCGGCAGTGGCCGTCGATCGCCGGGGCAGTACTTCGCCTTTGTAGACCCATACCTTGACGCCGATTCGCCCGTAGGAGGTCAAGGCCTCATCCTGAGCATAGTCGATATCGGCACGCAGCGTCTGTAGGGGGACCCGTCCCTCACGCATCCAGGTCACGCGGGCCATCTCCGAACCCGAGAGCCGCCCGCTGCACATCACCTTGATCCCCTCTGCGCCCGCGCGCATCGCCTGTCGCACAGCGCGCTTCATAGCGCGGCTGTGGTAGATGCGCTTTTCGAGCTGGGAGACGATATTCTCGGCAACGAGCTGAGCGTCCAGATCGGGCTGCTCCACTTCCTGAACGTCGATATGAACCCGCTTGCCGCCGGTCAGCTCCTCAACATCGTGCCTCAGCGCCTTGACGTTCTCGCCCTTGCGTCCGATCACAACACCCGGACGTGAGGTCCAGATGATCACCGAGACCTGATTCGGCGGGAAACGCTCGATCTCCACGCGAGACACGCCGGCCTGACCGTCACGAGAGCGATCGCGCATCTGGTTGTAGATCAGGGCGCGAATCTCGCGATCCTCGTTCAGCAGGTCCGCATACTCACGGCCCTGGGCGAACCACCGCGACTTCCAGTCACGGATGACCTTCAAACGAAAACCATAGGGATGAACTTTGCGTCCCAAGATAAGCCTCCTTGACCTACGCTTCCGGTCGTTCCTCGAGAACGACTTTGATATGGGACGAACGCTTGCGGATGGGGCGATAACGCCCGCGGCTTCCCCAGCGCGCCCGCCAACCTTTGCCCGGCATGACGCCGGGCCCCTCGTCAGCGGTGATCGTGGCAATGTACAGACTGCCCGTGTCCAGTCCCATTTCATCGGCGTTCGCGACCGCGGAACGGATCAGCTTATACACTGGGACAGCAGCCGCCTGAGGCATAGCTCTCAGGGCGTCCATAGCCTGCTGTGCAGACAGCCCGCGGACGGCATCAATCACCCGGCGCACCTTAAGGGGTGTGATCGGGATGTGTCTTGCTTTGGCTTCAACAGTCTCCAGCATAAGCCTACCTCACCATCACCCTAACCTTCTTCTCCCTAGCCACGTGCCCACGGAAGGTCCGGGTGGGCGCAAACTCACCTAGACGATGACCGACCATGTTCTCTGTAACGTAGATCGGCACGTGACGGCGTCCATCGTGGACAGCAATCGTGTGTCCCACCATCTGTGGGAAGATCACGGACGCCCGCGACCAGGTCCTAATCACACGCTTGCTGCCGGTCCGGTTCATCTCCTCGACCTTCTGCAGCAGCTTGGCGTCTACGAACGGCCCCTTCTTTAAGGAACGTGACATACCAACTCCCTCCCTGACTAGCGGCGGCGGCGCGAACCAGACTGACGCCGGCGAACGATATACTGATCGGTGTCCTTGTTGCGGCGGGTCTTCCTACCCAACGTCCGCCAACCCCAAGGCGACTTCGGACCCGGCATACCGATGGGCGAGCGGCCCTCACCACCACCGTGCGGGTGATCGCGGGGAGACATCGCCGACCCACGAACGCTAGGACGCCAACCCAACCAGCGCTTACGACCAGCCTTGCCCAGCTTAACGTTGGCGTGATCGGTATTGCCAACCTGGCCGATCGTGGCCATACAATTGGCACGGACCGTCCGGATCTCACCACTGGGCAGGCGCAATGAGACGTAGTCACCTTCACGCGCCATGAGCTGCGCCGCAGCACCGGCAGCGCGAACCATCTGTCCGCCACGCCCGGGATAGAGCTCCACATTGTGAACCAGGGTGCCCAACGGGATACGGGCCAAGGGCAGGGCGTTGCCCACCCGAATCTCTGCGTCCGTCTCTGAGCTAACGACGGCGTTGCCGACCTTCAGCCCCAGCGGCGCCACGATGTACCGTTTCTCACCATCGGCATACACCAGCAACGCGATGCGCGCTGAACGGTTAGGATCGTACTCGATGGAGTCAACACGAGCCGGAATGTCCCACTTGTCGCGCCTAAAGTCGATCACGCGATACTTCCGGGCGTGACCGCCCCCGCGATGCCGCACCGTGATGCGGCCATAGGCATTGCGCCCCGAGCGCTTCGTCAAAGGCGCGACCAGGCTCTTCTCCGGCTGGGTGCGCGTGATCTCTTCGAACGTCTGTCCCGTCATCCATCGACGACCGGGCGACGTCGGTCTATACTTCTTGATCGCCATCCTAAGCCTCCAGTGCCTCGATACGCGTGCCCGGCGCCAACGTCACGACAGCCTTCTTCCACGGCGGGCGGCGCGATACCCGGCGGCGGCCTCGCATCTTGTTGATCTTTCCCGGCATCACCATCACGTGCACGCGATTGACGTTGACGTTGTAGATCTCTTCAACCGCTTGCTTCACCTGCAGCTTGTTGGCATCCATATGGACAACGAAGACGTACTTCCCCTGCTCGCGCAGCAGATACCCCTTCTCCGTCTCCAACGGGCGCACAATGATATCGTAGATATTCATCAGGGCTTACTCCTCGGTCTCGCTCGCGGTCGTACCCAAGATCGACTCGATCACAGCCAGCGAGGCCAACGGCACCACGACAGTGTCGGCGCCAAGAAGATCGCGCACGTTCAGATAGTGTGCCCGCAGCGTCCTAGCCGTGGTCAGATTGCGCACCGAGAGCTCGACCGGCATGTTCCGCTCCGGCAGCAGAATCAGGGCCTTGCCCTGGTGAGCGCCAACTTGGCTCAAGGTCTTGACCATCTCCTTGGTTTTAGGAGCGGCCATCACCAGCTCATCCACGACGACGACCTGTTGTTCGGCAGCCTTCGCCGACAGCGCCGAACGTAGTGCGGCACGGCGCATCTTGCGGGGCATCGCCTTCGCATAGCTGCGCGGCTTGGTCCCGTGGGCGATGCCGCCTCCCACGAAGATCGGTGCATTGCGACTTCCGTGCCGCGCGCGCCCCGTACCCTTTTGACGATACCACTTCGACTTCGAGCGGTTGTTCTCGCTGCGTGTCTTCGTCTTGTGTGTTCCCAGCCGAGCGTTGGCCAACTGGCGCACCAACGCTTGATGCATCAAAGGAATGCTGATAGGCGCTTCAAAGATCTCGGAACGAAGCTCGACTTCGCCCACCTTCTGTCCCTGCATATTCAGAACGTCGGTAAGCATGGCTAGTTGCCTCCTTTGCGAACCCGTTGCTTTCGGGCGGCCTTGACCAGCACGACGCCGCCCTTGGGCCCCGGCACCGAACCACGAATCGCCAGGAGGTTACGTTCGGGATCGACCAGCACCACTTCCACGTTCTGAACCGTGGTACGCTTGTTGCCCATCCGTCCAGGCATCTTCTTCCCCTTAAAGACCCTGCCCGGCGTCGCGCAGGCTCCAATGGAACCCGGCGCGCGCTCGCGATCGGACTGACCGTGTGTCCGGGGACCGCCGGCGAAATGCCAACGCTTTACGACACCGGCGAATCCACGTCCCTTAGAGCGCCCTTGCACATCGACACGCTCCCCTGGCTCAAAGATGTCCACCAGGATCTTGTCGCCCAAGGTGTACACTTCATCCGCGCGGGTGCGTACCTCACGCAGGTGCCGCAACTGAGGCACCCCGGCCTTCTCCAAGTGACCCATCTGGCCCTTGGTCAGATGCTTCGACTTCGTCGCGCCGAAACCAAACTGCACGGCGGCGTACCCGTCGTTTTCGAGCGTGCGCACTTGCGTCACGTAGCATGGCCCTGCCTCGACAACCGTGACCGGCTCAACCGTGCCGTCAGCGTTGAAGATCTGGGTCATCCCCACCTTACGTCCTAGAATACCTTTCACCAGTGCCTCCTTGGGACTGCCAGCGCCCGAATGCCGTCAAAGCCGCTTCATCCGGCAACCCTCTGCGACTTCGCGCGCCACATCATCCCCGGTCTCTCACATCGCCCCCCTGGCCACCGGCTCCGTCAGCGCGGGAGCCAACGACCAGGGGGCGAGCGAGTAGGATATTAGTAGACTAAACGAGTTACAGTCTAATCTCGATATCAACGCCTGCGGGCATATTGAGCCGCATCAACGTGTCGATCGTCTTCGAATCCGGATCTTGGATATCGATCAGACGCTTGTGTGTGCGAATCTCAAAGTGCTCGTGCGTGTCCTTGTCAATGAACGGCGAGCGTCGAACGGTAAACCGCTCGATCTTGGTGGGCAGGGGCACAGGACCAGCAACGCGAGCACCCGTGCGCTCAGCGGCTTCCACAATTCGACGAGCGGACTCGTCCAAAATGCGGTGATCGTATCCCTTCAACCGAATGCGAATGCGCTGTTTAGCCATAAACCACCTTATGCAGGGTTGACTCAGACTACTCCAGGACCTTGGTGATCACGCCGGCGCCAACGGTCAGGCCGCCCTCGCGGATAGCGAAGCGGGAGCCGTTCTCGAGTGCGACCGGGCTGATCAGCTCGACGCTCATTGTGGTGCTGTCACCCGGCATCACCATCTCGACGCCCTCGGGCAGCGCAACGGTCCCGGTGATATCCATCGTGTTCATGTAGAACTGCGGCTTGTAGCCGGTGAAGAACGGCTTGTGGCGTCCACCCTCATCCTTGCGGAGGATGTAGACGTTGGCCTCGAACTTCCGGCGAGCCAGGATGGTATTCGGGGCAGCCACAACGACACCGCGCCCCACCTCGTCCTTACCCACACCGCGCAGCAGCAGTCCTGCGTTGTCACCGGCGCGGACAACATCGAGCACCTTGTGGAACATCTCCATAGAGGTGACCACTGTGCGGCGAGGTTTCTCGTACATATCACCCACCAGCTCGACCTCGGTGTTGGGCTTGAGCGTGCCGCGCTCGACACGCCCCGTGACCACCGTACCGCGCCCCTTGATGGAGAACACGTCCTCAATCGGCATCAAGAACGGGCGGTCCTCATCGCGCTGCGGCGTGGGGATGTACTCATCGACAACGCGCATCAGCTCCCAGATGGGGGCATACGCGGGATCGTCAGGATCACCGCTCTGGCAGGTCAGTGCCTGCAGCGCAGAACCCTGTACGATGGGCGTCTCGTCGCCGGGGAACTCGTAGGTGTTGAGCAGCTCGCGGATCTCGAGCTCAACAAGCTCCAGCAGCTCGGGGTCGTCCATCAAGTCGACCTTGTTGAGGAACACCACGATCGCGGGCACTTCGACCTGGCGGGCCAGGAGGATGTGCTCACGGGTCTGCGGCATCGGGCCGTCGACTGCCGACACCACCAGGATCGCACCGTCCATCTGCGCGGCACCGGTGATCATGTTCTTGATGTAGTCACGGTGGCCAGGGCAGTCCACGTGCGCATAGTGGCGGTTCTCGGTCTCGTACTCAACGTGCGAGATCGCCACGGTCAGGATCTTGGTCGCATCACGCCGGAACATCTTCGCATCGGCTTTGGCAACCTCATCGTAAGCCTTGAAATCCGCCCACCCTTTGGTGGCCAGGGTCCGCGTGATCGCCGCGGTCAAGGTAGTCTTACCATGATCGATGTGACCAATCGTGCCGACGTTCACGTGCGGCTTGGTGCGCTCAAACATCTCTTTTGCCATTGCTTGCCTCTCCTTACTCTGCTTACAGATATCAGTACGGTAGTCTCTGTGATGAAGCGTATGCCTCGATGTTGGCTCAAGGCCAACAACCGGACACTTTCTACGCCGATTCGTTTACGATAACCCGCTGCCCATTGTGTCGATCACGCGTACATCTCGCGTGCTTTAGGCAACTACGTCCCGTATACGATGGCTTCCATCTGCCGGGAATCCACCGGGTCGTGATGGTGGAATTCCATTGTGAATGTACCCCGACCTTGCGTCATACTACGCAGTTCGGTGGCGTACCCAAACATCTTGGCCAGCGGGACAAACGCTCGAACCCCCTGTCCCCCTCCTGGACGCGGCGACATCAGCTTGATTTCGGCTCCCCGAGCATTCAGGTCCCCAAGAACCTCGCCGACAAAGGCTTCCGGCACCACCACTTCCACGTCCATCACCGGCTCCAACAACACCGGTTGCGCCGCTTCGACTGCCTGGCGGAAAGCCTGCGCTGCCGCCGCCTTGAACGCGATCTCCGATGAGAGCGCCAATTCCGCTTGTGCATCGACCAGGCGAACCAGAAGGCCGACCATCGGATAGCCTGCCAGGAAGCCGCTATCCAATGACTCAAGCGCCCCAGCTTTGACAGCCTCAACATACTGGGCCGTCAGGTCCTGCGGACGCAAAAGATTCTCGAACCTGGACGCTGCTCCAGTGCCCGCCGGGCCGACTTCCAACACCACCCGGGCAAACTGGGGCTTACCGCCAAACATACGGTCGAAGACGACCTCCGACCGGCCGGTCTGCGTTACAGTCTCCTTATACGCGACGCGAGGCTTACCTACGTTCGCCTCTACTCCGAACTCCCGCTGCATCCGGTCCACGAGGATATCCAGGTGCAACTCACCCATCCCCGAGAGGATTGTCTGCCCGGTGCCCTCATCCACACGGATACGGAAGGTCGGGTCTTCCTCTGCCAAGCGCTCGAGTGCCTCGCTCAACCGGGCCTGATCGGCCACGGTCTTCGGCTCGACCGCGATGTAGATCACAGGCTCGGGGAACCGGATGGACTCCAGCACGATGGGCGCATGCATCGCCGACAACGTGTCTCCCGTTACCGTGTTCTTCAAACCTACGGTCGCCCCGATGTCGCCGGCCGAGAACTCCTCAACCTCTTCGCGCCGATCGGCAAACATCCTGAGCAGCTTGGAGACGCGTTCACGGGTGTGCTTTGCCGAGTTCAGGTATACATTGCCTCGGGTCATAGTCCCCGAGTAGACCCTGAAGTACGCCAAGCGTCCCGCATAAGGATCAGTCGCTATTTTAAAGACCAGGGCCGCCAGCGGAGCCGTTGGATCCGCCGGTCGCTCCTCGATTTGGTCCTTCTTGGGATTCTCTCCCTTCACGGGAGGGATATCCAACGGAGAAGGCAGGAAATCCACCACTGCGTCCAAGAGGGGCTGCACCCCTTTATTGCGCAGTGAAGAACCACACAACACAGGCTGGAGCGCGCCGGCGATCGTAGCTCGACGTAATCCCCGCCGCAGCTCCTCGGGAGAGATCTCCTCTCCCTCCAAATATCGCTCCATCAAGCCGTCATCCGTCTCGACGACGGCCTCGATCATCGCCTCACGAGCCTCCCACGCCGCTAACTCCACCTCCGGCGGAATCTCAACGTAGGACACCGTCTGACCCAACTCATCCGGCCAGAGTATCGCGCGCCACTCGATCAGATCGACGAGACCGCGGAACCCCGACTCAGCCCCGATGGGCCACTGGACCGGTACCGGGTGAGCCTTCAGCCGCTCCACCATAGTATCCACGGCGTGAGCGAAATCGGCGCCCAATTTGTCCATCTTGTTCACGAACGCGACCAGCGGCACTCCAAAACTCCGTGCTTGGCGCCAGACCGTCTCGGACTGAGGCTCTACCCCGGCTGTGCCGTCAAAGACCACGATTCCGCCATCCAACACACGCAGGCTCCGCTGAACCTCCGCCGTGAAGTCGATGTGTCCGGGCGTGTCCACGATGTTGATCTGACAGTCGCGCCAGAAACAGGTGACCGCCGCGGACGAAATCGTGATCCCGCGCTCCCGCTCCTGGGCCATCCAATCGGTAATCGTGGTGCCTTCATCCACGTTCCCCAGGCGATGCGTACGCCCAGTGTAGAACAGGATCCGTTCCGTCGTGGTCGTCTTGCCCGCGTCGATGTGGGCAATGATCCCGATGTTGCGAATATTCTCAAGTGAATGTGCTATGGCCATCGCCCTACCTCAGTGTAAACCGCAGCGACAGCCCCTGGAGAACTCGCTGCCTACCAGACGAGCAGCAAGACACTCCTACCAGCGCAGATGGGCGAACGCACGGTTGGCTTCCGCCATCCTCAAAGTATCCTCACGCCTCTTGACAGCCGAACCGACACCGTTTGCCGCATCCACCAACTCAGAAGCCAGCTTCGCCGCCATCCCCCGCCCGGGGCGGGTCTTGGCCGCCTGGAGGAACCAGCGGATCGCCAAGGAGAGCTGCCGGAACTCAGGCACCTCAACCGGGATCTGATAAGTCGCACCACCAACGCGGCGCGGCTTTACCTCGACCGCCGGCATCACGTTCTGCAAGGCGTCGTTGAAGACCTCAACGGCAGGCCGATTTGCGCGCGCCTCTGCCTGATCCAGCGCCTCATACATAATGCGCTGAGCGACGCTCTTCTTGCCGCCCCGCATCATCCGGTTGATGAACTTCTGGATAGCGACACTGTTATAGCGGATATCGGGTTCGATCTCTCGCCGGGCTGGACGATTTCGTCTTGACATTCTTACTCCATCCTCGCCGCGTGGTTACTTGGCCTTAGCCTTGGTCCCGTACTTCGACCGCTGCTGCTGTCGACCTTCAACGCCAGCGCAGTCCAACGCGCCGCGCACGATATGATAGCGCACACCGGGCAGATCCTTCACACGACCACCGCGCACCAACACGACTGAGTGCTCCTGCAGGTTGTGCCCCTCACCTGGGATATAAGCCGTAACCTCGATGCGATTCGAGAGCCGCACGCGCGCGATCTTCCGCAGCGCCGAGTTGGGCTTTTTCGGCGTCGTTGTGCGCACGACGGTGCATACGCCACGCTTCATCGGGTTGCCTTCCTTGACTCGCGTGCGCCGACCGCCCTTCTTCGTATTCACATTGTAGGCCAACGCAGGAGACTTCTCCTTACGAGGCATTGGCTTACGTCCCTTTCGCAGGACCTGGTTAATTGTCGGCACTGTGTCCTCCTAAGTTGCCTTAGCTACCTTCGCCATTCTCTATCTTCGCATCGAAGAAGGCCATCTATGACTGCGATGGCCTCTCCGTTGTCGATACTAACGTTCGCCTGTGGATGACAGGAGTTGTAGCTGTCACCCTTCCGCAAATGGAAAGTCTACCACAAAGCGGTGAAAGGTCAACCGCTTTCCAGCCGGTAACTGTTCAGCGTTAGGGTAAGGGAGTTAGGGGGGCGCGGCCGCGGACTGCAGCAGCGTGAGGCAGTGGGAGAAAGGATTGAGGCCGCGCGCCGCCCAAGTGCTAACCAGGCTAAAGAGCG